>Ga0208179_1000013_pt1 | contig 357601 bp, 322 predicted proteins | sample Malvired_Geostar_FD_184238 | JGI IMG/M metagenome (GOLD analysis project Ga0208179, IMG submission 184238) | Marine viral communities from the Global Malaspina Expedition - Malaspina viral metaG DeepMed_Geostar (SPAdes) (version 2) | ecosystem: Environmental > Aquatic > Marine > Oceanic...
AACCGGGGCAGGGGTGTCGCTCATCAGTCCTCGACGGTCTCGGGCACGGATTCGGTCAGGGCCTCGCGGAAGGCGTCCAGCCGACCGGCGAGGACAGGGTCGTTGAGGGCCAGGATCTGGGCCGCGAGGATGCCGGCATTCTTCGCACCGGCCTCACCGATGGCGAGGGTGCCGACCGGCACGCCGCCGGGCATCTGCACGATGGAGAGCAGGGAATCGAGCCCGCTGAGCGCCTTTGACTGCACGGGCACGCCCAGCACCGGCAGGCTGGTCATGGAGGCGACCATGCCGGGCAGGTGGGCGGCGCCGCCGGCGCCCGCGATGATGACCTGAATGCCCTTGTCGCGGGCCTCGCGGGCGAAGGCGACCATGCGGTCGGGCGTGCGGTGGGCCGACACGACCCGGGCCGACCATTTGACGCCGAGGCGGTCGAGGCTGTCGGTGGCGGCCTTCATCGTCGGCCAGTCCGAGCGGCTGCCCATGATGATGGCCACGGGGGCCGTGGCATCCCCTGCCGGAGGTGTCGGTTCCATGGAGGACGGGGCCATGGGTGTCCCTCAAACGCGCGCTGTTGCGGCGGGAAGGGGCCGGTTACAGCACCCGCGTTGCGCCTGCAACCAAGCAGGTTAGCATCGGGGCGGGCGTGATTGCCTGAGTCGGGCCGCCGGGGCCCGTCGACTGACTGTGGAGCCCTGCCGTTTCCGTGTCCCAGACCATTGCCCCGCTGCCGGATTCCGATGCCCTCGAGGCCGAACTGGCCCGGCTGCGCGCCGAGGTCGAGGCGCTGCGGGCGCGGGCCGAGGCCGCCGAGGCGGCGGCCGACCACGATGTGCTGACCCCGGCGCTGAACCGGCGGGGGTTCGTCACCGCGCTTCACCGCGCCATGGCCTATTGCAAGCGCCATCAGGTGCCGGCGGTGCTGCTGTATCTGGATCTGGACGGCTTCAAGGGCGTCAATGACACCTATGGCCATGCGGCCGGGGATGCGGCCCTGGTGCGGGTGGCCGAGCTGATGCGCGACAACCTGCGGGAATCGGACGCGGTCGGGCGTCTGGGCGGCGACGAGTTCGGCCTGCTGATGATGAATGCCGGCATCGAGGAAGGCCGCGACAAGGCCGCGCGTCTGGCAGAGACGCTGAAGACCGAAGGCTTCGATTACGAGGGGCAGACGGTGCCGCTGGGCGGGTCCTTCGGCGTTCGGGCCTGGACCGGTCAGGAAGACGTCGAGACCTGGCTGGCCGAGGCCGACGCCGCCATGTGGCTGCGCAAGCCGGGGCGCAGCTGAGGCGTCAGGCGATGATGTCGGGGAGGATGCGGGCCTCGATCTTCACGATTTCGTCGCGGAGGGCCAGCTTCTGACGCTTGAGGCGGGCGATGCGCAGCTGGTCGGGGACGGCTGTGGCGCCCAGCGCCTCGATCGCGGCGTCCAGATCGGCGTGCTCACGACGCAGGCCCCGGAGCTGGATGTGAAGCGCCAGTTCCTCTTCCGTCAGACTCGCGTCGTCGTTCATTGCGCCCGGTACCCCTGATTTCCCTGTCTATAGCCGAGCCGGGGTCAGGCTGAAAGACACGCGGTCAGGGTCTGGAGTTCCTTGCGGGGGGTAACCGGCGACCAGGCGCGGGTCACGGCCACCAGCGTCTTGAGCGTATCGGCGCCGGGGGCGGCCTCGCGCGGCAGGTGCTCCAGCGCCTGCATCAGATGGTGTTCGGCGCGGCGCTCCAGTTCGATGGTCTTCTGGCGGGTGTCCAGACGGGCGCCGGGCTCAATGTCGGGATGAGGCGACTTGAGCTTGCGGCGAAGGGCCCGCAGCGGATCGAGGGTCGTTTCATCCCAGGCGCGGGCGATGTCGCAGGCGGCCTCGAGCGTGTCGTCCGCCGCCGATTCCTCCCGGGCCGCGATCCATGCCGCCCAGAGCAGCAGGGGGACGCACTGGCCGTGACGGTCCTGCAGGTCGACACAGGCGTCGGCCACGCCGTCGCGGCCATAGGCCTCAAGCGCCCAGTCCCAGAAGCCCGGCGTGCTCATGACACGGGGCCGCTCAGGCCGCTCCAGCGGGTGACGGGCGACCAGTCCAGATCGAACAGGTCCAGCACGCGACCGACGCTCTGGTCGATCACCTGGTCCAGACTGTCGGGGCGGGCGTAGAGGGCAGGCAGAGGCGGGGCGATGATGGCGCCCATTTCCGACAGTTCGGTCAGGGTGCGCAGGTGGCCGAGGTGCAGGGGCGTCTCGCGCACCATCAGCACCAGACGGCGGCGTTCCTTGAGCGTGACGTCAGCGGCGCGGGTCAGGAGGGTCGAGGTGATGCCGGTGGCGATCTCTCCCGCGCTGCGGATCGAGCAGGGGGCGATGACCATGCCGCGTGTGCGGAACGAGCCCGAGGCGATGGAGGCGCCGACATCAGCGACCTTGTGGACCACATCGGCGCGGTCGGTCAGGTCCTGGGGGGACAGATCGGTTTCCTGCGACAGGGTCAGCAGGGCAGCGCGCGACACCACCAGGTGCGACAATACGCCCAGCTCCCGGAGAGCATCGAGCATCCGCACGCCATAGATGACGCCGGATGCGCCGCTGATGCCCACGATCAGGGGGCGATCATCCCTGGATACGGCAGAGTTCAAAACTTTGACCCTTTTGGCAGCGACCCTGTTTTGGTCCGGATGCTACGCGAATCACCGAAACGTGATTCCACACGGTCGGCATCCGGGCGCTCAATCTACTGGTCCCTTAGACAAGGAGGCGCAAGCCATGACCATCGAGGCGCGTATTCGCGAACTGGGAAACCGTCACCGCAATCTGGACACTGCGATCCAGAAGGAAACGACCAAACCGGCCACCGATCCGCTCTACCTCAAGTCGCTGAAGCTCCGAAAACTCAGGCTGAAGGAACAGATTGCCGGCCTTGAGCGACAGAGCGGATAGTCAGGTTGTCCAGATCATGAAAACGGCCCCGGAGATGCTCCGGGGCCGTTTTTGCATCGAATGGCCGATAGCTTCAGTCGCGCGAGCCGAACACCGACTCGGCGGTGTGCTGGCTGCGGGCCTCGGGAGCGTCGGGCTCGAACGCCGGTTCGGCCTCGGGCTGCGCTTCGCCGGTCTGCAGGGTGGCGCCGCCTTTCTTGGCGTCGTCCCTGGCCTTCTTGTCGGCCGCCTTCTTGATCACCTCGTCGAGAACGATCTGGCCGACCAGACCGAGGGTGACGGGATCGACCGGCTTGATGTTGGCGGTGTTCCAGTGGGTGCGGCTGCGCACCGTCTCGATGGTGGCCTTGGTGGTGCCCAGCAGTTTGGAGATCTGCGCGTCGGTCACCTCGGGGTGGTTCTTGACGAACCACATGATGGCGTCGGGACGGTCCTGACGGCGCGAGACCGGCGTATAGCGCGGCGGAGCCTTGGCGGGCTTGAGCAGTTCGGCGTGGCGGCTGACGACGGCCTTCATGCGGTAGGATTCGTCGGCCTGGGCCTTGTCCAGCTCGTCGCGGGTCAGCTGGCCGTTGATCAGCGGGTCTGCACCACGGATGTCGCGGGCGACGTCACCGTCGGCGATGCCGCGCACTTCCAGCGGGTGCAGGCCACAGAAGTCGGCGATCTGCTCGAAGGTCAGGGAGGAATTGTCCACCAGCCAGACCGCAGTGGCCTTGGGCATGAGAATGTCGGTCATGACGTCGTTCCGGTTCATGAAGGGGCCCGGAAGCCGGGGCCCGGAAACAGCGGCGCCCGACCTTTCGGCCGGGCGCTGAGAGTGTCCGTATAGGCGCTTTCGGGTGAAAAGAAAACGCCATATGGCGCGCTCATACAGCCAAGGTTCATCTGCGAAGCGTCACGGTCGGCTCATGGGGGTTTGGCCCCGACCGAAAGTCTGGAGGAGAAGATCATGTTGAGTTTGGCAGGAGTGGCCGCCATGTCGGCCCTGGCACTGGGCGGCCCCGCCCCCGTCGCGGATCAGGACCCGCAGGGGGCGCCGCGCGGGAGCTATCAGGATCCGCAACGGGTCTCGCCGCGCGGAAGCTATGCGCGCAGCTGCAGCGGGGACTATGTGAACCAGGGGCGGCTGTATGCCGACTGTCGCGACGAGCGCGGCCGCATCCGCGGCACCTCGATCGAGCTGAACCGGTGTGGTCCGTACGATATCGCCAACAACAACGGCCGGCTGGTCTGTGGCCCGCACCGGGGCGACTTCGAGGACCGTCCCGGAAACGGCGGCGGTAACGGCGGCGGCAATGGCGGCGGGGGCTGGGGCGACGGCGGTGGCCGGTCCGAGATCACCGTCTATCGCGACGCCAATTTCCGTGGACCCTCGACCAGCTTCAGGGGCGAGATCGCCAATCTGGACCGCACGGGCTTCAACGATCAGATCAGCTCGATGCGCTTCCGGGGCGAATGGGAAGCCTGCACGGACGCCTATTTCCGGGGCAACTGCCAGCGCTTCACGGGCGATGTCCGCAATCTGGACCGCTGGGGCATGAACGACCGCATTTCCTCGCTCCGGCCCGTGGGACGAGGGGGTCGCGGAGACCGTTGGTAGTCAGTCGACCACCAATCCGATCTTGCCGATGTGCTCGCCCGCCTCCAGCCGGAGGTGGGCGAGACCGGCGTCTGCCAGGGGGAAGGTTGCGTCGATCGGCGGCCTGACCTGACCGCTTTTGACCCAGGGCCAGGCCGTCTGGCGGACCGCCGCGATCAGGCGCGCCTTTTCGTCCGCGCTGCGCGAGCGGAGCGTGGAGCCCGTCAGCACGATCCGCTTCAGCATCAGCCGCATCAGGTCAATCTCGACGCGCGCGCCGCTGAGGGTGGCGATCACCGACCAGCGCCCGCCCGCATTCAGGACAGACTGGTTGAGGGCGGCATAGTCGGCGCCGACCATGTCGAGGATGACATCGGCGCCGCCCGCCTGCCGGATGGCGGTTTCGAGGTCGACGCTCTGTGCGTCCAGGCTGAAGTCCGCGCCCATGGCACGCGCGGCGTCCGCCTTGGCCTTGCCGCGCGAGGTGGCGATGACCCGGGCGCCTGCGGCCCTGGCCATCTGGATGGCGGTGACGCCGATGCCGCTGGTGGCGCCGTGGACCAGCAGGGTCTCGCCCGCCTGAAGACGTCCATCCTCGAAGACATTGGCAAAGACGGTCGAGAGGGTTTCCGGCAGGGCTGCGGCGGACACAAAGTCGAGATCGTCGGGCAGGGGGAAGATGTGCCGGGCATCGACCACGGCCTGATCGGCATAGCCGCCGCCGCCCAGCAGGGCAGCGACGCGGTCGCCGATGGCCACGCCCGTTACGCCGTCGCCCAGCCGGTCGACTTCGCCGGCCACTTCAAGCCCGAGGGTTTCAGGCGCGCCGGGGGGCGGGGGATAGCGGCCCTCGCGCTGCAACAGGTCGGGGCGGTTAATGCCGGCGGCATGCACCCGGATGCGGACCTCACCAGGGCCGGGCTCGACGTCCGGCGCCTCGACCAGAGACAGGGCGGTCGCGGGGCCGGTGCCACCGGGGATCGAGATGCGTTTCATGGGGCCGCCCTTGCAATCGTCCGTGTCCGGGCGTTCACATAGGGGCCGAAGAACGGTGAACCAAGGAGGAGGCGGGCATGATCATCGACGACGCCGAACCGAGGCCGCAGCGCGGCGCCTTGCTGGGCCAACTGGCGCGCGAGGATCTGGATCTCTATTCGGTCGAGGAATGTCAGGACCGGATCGCCCGGCTTGAGGCCGAGGTTGCCCGCGTCCGGGCCGCCATGGAGACCAAGTCCGCGCGAAAGTCGGCAGCAGAGGCGCTTTTCAACTTCGGCTCGTAACGGCACGGTCGGCATGGCATGACCGTTGCAGGCGGCCGGGCTGGCGCGGTTCCGGCTGCGGCGATCAGGTTCACGTACAGGTAAATAGTGTTGATGACTGAAGAGACGTCCTCGCCCGATCTGCCCCCGTCCGGCACAGCCGTGGACGGGCGCGTCGCCGTGGTCACCGATTTTGCCGCGTCCGACCTGTTCGACCGTACCTTTCGCGAGGGCATGGAACTGGTCGAGGAGACGGCCGCCTACCTGGACGGGGAGGGGCGGCGGGACTCCAAACTGCTGTCGCGCTCCAGCGCCCTGGCCTATGCAGGCGAGAGCATGCGGCTGACCACGCGCCTGATGCAGATCGCCTCGTGGCTGTTGGTGCAGCGCGCGGTGCGCGAGGGCGATATGGCGGCCAGTGCGGCCTGTGAACCCCGCTACCGACTGGCGGTCCGCAAGGTGGACGGCGAGACGCCGCCGCCGGCTGACTTGCCGATCGCGCTGGTGGAATATGCAGTCCGGGCCGAGAAGCTGTACGACCGGATCCACTATCTGGACCGGCGCATGTATGTGGATGCCACGCCGCCCGCAGATGCCCCGAACCCGGTGCAGAGCCAGCTGGATCGCCTGACAGCGGCGTTCAGGGAGTGACGATCCCGCGGTGGATCGCGCTTGGCCTCGCGATCTGCGTCGTTCTGATCATTGTCCTCGCTTCAATGGTCTACGGGCGGTCCGTCGTGATTGTCCGTAACGTCGGCGAGCACGAAGCGACGGTCGACGTCGGCATGATGAACGCCAGCCAGTTTGCCTGGAAAGGCCGGCTGTTACCGGGTGAACGGGTGATCCGACCTGCACGCTTCTCGGACAACAGTTTCCGGATCAACTGCCGTGACATCTCTGGCGAGTATGACCACCAGGGGGGTTATGTCACGAATGGAACACCCCAGCTGGTCACCCTGACGGTGAATGGCTGCGCCGACGTCACCATCCACATCCGGCGGTAGGGCCGGCGATTACGGCCCGACGTCGTTCGTGTCGACGCGGCCGTCCTGGACGGGGCGGGGCAGGGAGACGGCGATGCCGAGCGCATCGGCCAGCTTTTCATCGCGCTTGTAGACGTCCTCGCGGAAGGCGACGCGGCCCTGACCGTCGACGAAGGCGGTCCAGTAAAGCAGGCGCACGCCGATCTCGCGGCCGGTGGTGACCCGGGTGGTGCGACGCGTGGCCTGGGCGGTATCGAACTCGTCCAGCTTGGCCGGATCCGGCGACAGAAGCAGGCGCGCGAACTCGACTGCACCCTCGACGCGCACACAGCCGTGGCTGCGGTGACGGTAGGCCAGGTCGAAGGCGCCCTTGGACGGGGTGTCGTGCAGGAAGATGGCGTAGCTGTCGCGCAGCTCGAACTTGACGTAGCCGAGCGCCGAGCTGGGACCCGCGCGCTGGATGACCGTCCCGTTCGAGATGTACATGTCATTGGCGGCCAGATACCCGGGGCCGCGGGGCAGGATCTCGTTGCGGGCGATGCCGGCCGGGACATACCAGGGCGGATTGGCCACGACCGAGGCGAAGGGCCTTTCAAGGCTGGGCGTCTGGTTGGCGGCGGTGCCAACGACCACGCGGTTGGAGTGAACCGGGCGACCGTCCTTCCAGTAGACCATGATGGCGGCGGCGGTATTGACCTCGATCCGCTCGGGATCGACGTCGCGCGCCAGCCAGCGGCGGCGCTCAAGGTTGAGGGCGATCTGGCGGGCGCGATCCTCGGCCGAAGCCGACAGGGACTGCTGGGTGCCGGATCCGATGCGGGCGTCGACCGCGAGGCCGTGACGGCCCTGGAAGCTGCGCACAGCCTCCTGAAGCTCGGGGCCGTAGAAATCGTCGGCCATGGCCAGCAAGCGCATGCCTTCGGCCTCATTGAGGTCGCCCTCGGCGATCAGGCGCTGGATCAGCATCGGCACGCGGCGATCCACGTCGCCCGGCTCGATGTTGGCGCCGACGCGGAAGGTCGGCCAGCCGCCGTTCTCGCGGATCATGCGACGATAGCGGACATAGCCCGCCGACAGATTGCTGTAGCCGATGTCGGTCGGGGCGAGGTCCTCATACCATTCGACCAGTCCCTGGGAGGCAAGAGCCCGGTAGAGGCCGAGCGGCAGGTCGACGCGGTTCTTGCGCATCTCCCAGAGGTCCTCGACCGTTTCGGGGCGGATGCGACCTTCGCTGAGCACGCGGGCATAGCGCAGGGCGGCGGCCGTGGTGCGCATTTCCGCCATGCTGCGGTCGGCGGCCAGGCCCTCGAAATCGAAGAAGTCGTACTGGGCGAGACCATGGCGCTCAGCCTTGGAGGCCGCAGTGCGCAGATTGTCGAGGCGCGAGGCGGTCCACACGGGGGTCCAGCCGTTCATCTCATAGAAGACGCGGACGTCGGGCTGTTCGGTCTCGGGCAGGCGGGCCAGCTGCTCGTTGAAGCTGTTGTAGAAGGCGACGGCGTTAGGATCGCGGGTCGGCGGTACGCCCTGCGGGCGGCCCATCGGCGGATCCTGGGGCGCGTTCTGGGCATGGGCGGCCTGGGCCGCTCCCATGATGGCGGCGGTGGCTGCACCCAGACCCAGTTGTCGACGCGTGATCATGATCCGTTTGCCGTCCAGCTTGTCGCGGGCGCCCGGAATGGCCCCGCTGTTCTATAATCAACCGCAGCTTATCGGCGTTCCAGACAAACAGAAAGCGCCGCCCCCGAGGGACGGCGCTCTGTGGCTTCCGGGACGCACCCCCGAGGGGGGCGGGCCGCTGGCTACTTCTTGATGAAGCCGCCGAATTTCGAGTTGAAGCGCGACACGCGACCGGCGCGGTCCATCAGGTGCTGGTTGCCGCCGGTCCAGGCCGGATGCGTCAGCGGATCGATGTCCAGGTTCAGGGTCGCGCCTTCCTTCTGATAGGTCGAGCGCGTCTGGTAGGAGGTGCCATCCGTCATCGTCACGGTGATGAAGTGATAGTCGGGGTGGGTGTCCGCTTTCATCGCGTTGGTCCGGTCTGTTCAGGCGCGGTGACGATGCCGACCGTCGGTGCGCAAAATGGGAAACCCGCCAGAAGCTCCGGCGAGCGAGGGGCGGCGTTTACACCGGGTAGCGTTCCGGGGCAAGAGGCGCAGGCCATGACCGAAACACTCCCGCCGTCCCCTGCCGCAAATGACTTCGATGCCGATGCGTACGGTCGCCCCGGCGCCGGCGCACAGCTGGGCGAGCGGCTGAGCGAGGCGGGCGAGCGCCGCACCCGGCAAAAGGATGTGCGCCCGCTTTTGCGCCTGTGGCCCTTTGCCGTCCAGCACCGCGGGCATGTAGCGCTGTCGGTGTTCTGGCTGCTGATGTCGACGGCGGCCTCGCTGGGGCTGACGGTGACCTCGCGGGGGGCCATCGACAACGGCTTTGAGGCCGGCGGGTCGCAGCTGAACTTCTGGTTCCTGCTGCTGGGACTGAATGCGCTGTTCCTGGGGGTGGCCTCGGCGGCGCGCTATTATTTCGTGACGCGGACGGGCGAGCGGATCATCGCCGATCTGCGCACGGCCCTGTTCGGGCGGGTGCTGACGCTGGATCCCGCCTTCTTCGTGCGGATGCGCACCGGCGAGGTGCTGTCGCGCCTGACGACCGACATCCAGCTGATCGACACCCTGATGACGACCTCGATCAGCTTCGCCCTTCGCAACCTGCTGACGATGATCGGGGGGATGATCCTGCTGTTCGTGGTCAGTCCCAAGCTGATGGGGCTGGTGCTGATGGTGCTGCCGCTGCTGATCGTGCCGCTGTTCCTGTTCGGGAGGGTGGTGCGCAAGCTGACCGTCGATTCGCAGGACCGGTTTGCCGAGGCGGTCGGGTTCGCCGGTGAAAGCGTCGATGCCATCGAGACGGTCCAGGCCTTTGGCCGCGAGGCCTCGGCCATCGGCCGGTTCGGCGCGGCGGTCGAGGCGGCCTTTGGCGTGTCGCTGAAGCGGATCCGGGCGCGGGCCTGGATGACCGCCATGATCATCACCCTGATGTTCGGCGGGGTGACGCTGGTGCTGTGGCTGGGCGCGCAGGATGTAATCGCCGGACGGATGACGCCGGGGGCGCTGCTGCAGTTTGTGCTGTTGTCGGTGTTCGTCGCCGGTGCCGTGGGCGCGCTGGGCGAGAGCTGGGGCGATGTGCAGAAGGCCGCCGGCGCCATGCAGCGTATCGATGAGCTGATGCGGGCCCAGCCCGGCATCCGCCTGCCCGCCGCCCCGAAGGCCCTGCCCGAGCCACCGGTCGGCGAGGTCGAGATGCGCGACGTCAATTTCGCCTACCCGGGACGACCGGACCTGCCAGCACTTCGGGACTTCACCCTGTCCGTGCGGCCGGGCGAGACGGTGGCCCTGGTCGGACCGTCCGGGGCGGGCAAGTCGACGGTGTTCCGCCTGCTGCTGCGTTTCTACGATCCGCAGTCGGGACAGGTGCGGGTCGACGGGGTCGAGGCTTCGACAGTCGATCCGGTGGCCCTGCGCTCGCGCTTTGCCTGGGTGTCGCAGGAGGCGCCGCTGTTCTCGGGCTCGGCCATCGAGAACATCCGCTTTGGTCGCGAGGATGCCGGGGTCGACGAGGTCCGTGACGTGGCCGAGCGGGCGCAGGCGCTGACCTTCGTCGAGGCCCTGCCCGAAGGGTTCGACACCCCGCTCGGCGAACGGGCCCGCAGCCTGTCCGGAGGCCAGCGACAGCGGCTGGCCATCGCCCGGGCGCTGATCCGGCAGGCGCCGATCCTGCTGCTGGATGAGGCGACCAGCGCGCTGGATGCCGAGAACGAGCGTCTGGTGCAGGTGGCGCTGGATGAGGCCATGCAGGCCCGCACGACGCTGGTCATCGCCCACCGGCTGGCGACCGTGCTGCGCGCGGACCGGATCGTGGTGATGGACGAGGGCCGGGTGGTCGAGGTCGGCACCCACACCGAGCTGGTGGCCCGGGGTGGCCTGTATGCCCGGCTGGCCCGGCTGCAGTTCCGGGCCGACTGATCCTCCGGATCAGGTCGCGCGCAGGATGGCGGCGATCTGGGGGTGCAGGTCGGAGTTGGCGACCAGGATCTGCTGGCCGTCGTGGACATTGCCGGTGCCGTCGATGGTGGTGGCCATGCCGCCCGCCTCGGTCACGAACAGCAGGCCCGCGGCCACATCCCAGGGCTTGAGGTTGCGCTCCCAGAAGGCGTCGTAGCGGCCGGCGGCCACCCAGGCGAGATCCAGCGCCGCCGATCCCAGACGGCGGATGCCGGCGACCCGCTGGCCCATGGCGTGGATGTCCTTGATCGCCTGGGCGTGGCCGGTCTTGCCCATGAAGGGCAGGCCCGTGCCGATCAGGCACTGGCTGAGGTCGCGGCGGCCGGTCACCCGGATGCGCGTGTCGTTCAGATAGCAGCCCTTGCCCTTTTCGGCCCAGAACAGCTCGTTCAGCACGGGGTTGAAGGTGACGCCTGCGACGATCTCGGCGGTGCCGTCGGGCGCGCGCCGCTCCAGCGCCACGGTGATGGCAAAGTGGGGCATGGCGTGGACGAAATTGGTGGTGCCGTCGATCGGATCGACGATCCAGGTGTGCGACTTGTCCGTACCCTCGATCATGCCGCGTTCCTCGCCGAGGAAGCCATAGCCGGGCCGCGCCTTGGTCAACAGCTCAAACAGGGTCTGTTCGGCCTTGATGTCGGCGGCGGTGACGAAGTCAGCGGGGCCCTTGCGCGAGACCTGCAGCTGGGCGACCTCACCAAAGTCGCGCAGCATCGGCCGCGCGGTCTTGCGGACCGCGTCGATCATGGTTTGCAGAAGGGCAGAGGCGAGGGCCATGGCGTTCCAGGCAGTAGTGAGTAGGCAATAGGCAGTAGGGAAAACAGCCGGACTATTGCCTACTGCCTATTGCCTACTGCCTCCAGATCAATCCGCGCGGCGGACGTATTCGCCGGTGGTGGTGTCGACGACGATCTTTTCGCCGACGCCCATATAGGGCGGGATCATGATGCGGACGCCGTTGTTGGCGATGGCCGGCTTGTAGGACGAAGAGGCCGTCTGGCCCTTCACGGTCGGCTCGGTCTCGACGACTTCCAGATTGACCTGGTCCGGCAGCGACAGGCCGATCGGGCGCTCCTCGTGCAGTTCGATGACGACCTTCATGCCTTCCTGAAGGTAGGGGATACGGTCTTCACCGACCCAGTCCTTCTGCAGCTCGATCTGCTCGTAGTTGGTGTCGTCCATGAAGACGAGGCTGTCGCCGTTGTCGAACAGGTAGGAGAAATCCTTCTGCTCCAGCGTGACGCGCTCGACCTTGTCTTCCGAGCGGAAGCGTTCGTTCAGCTTGTTGCCGGTCTCGAGGTTCTTGGCTTCGACGTTGGCGAAGGCGCCGCCCTTGCCCGGCTTGACGTGGCTGGCCTTGGTCACGACCCAGAGGCCGCCGTTCACTTGCAGGACCATGCCGGGCTTGATGGTGTTGCCGTTGATTTTCATCAGATGTCGCTGGGGTTGGACTGCGCGCGGGCAGGCGTGAAATTTGGACGCGACCCCTACAGGGACGACGGTCAAAGGGCAAGCGGGCGGAGTGCTGGCCTAGTCGGGCTGGATGCGGTTCGCCAGGCGGACGCCCGAGCCGAGGGGCGAGGCCATTTTCCCTGCGCGGGTGTCGATCTGGCGCGCCTCATGCGCGAAGGCGGCGGCCATGCCGGCCGACGACATGGCGGCGGCGATCTGCAGGCGGCGGCTGGCCGGGCGCAGGGCGATCCAGACTGCGTTGAGCGCCTGGGCCGCTGCCCAGAAGCCGAGCGCGCGCGTCCGCTCGGGACGGGACGGCGCATTCCAGACGCGTAGCGCCGAGAGGGTGGTGGCCGAGAACATGGCCGGTAAAATCAGGCCCAGCGAGCCCCGCGGCCGCTCGGTGATCGGCTGATCCGAGCCGCCTGTGGGGCGTGGTTTGACCGATTTGTGAGCAAGGGCTGTCGCAGCCAACGCAAAGCCAACCGTCAGTCCGAGACCCAATAGCACATGGCCGCCGTCCCGGTTGCGGGCGTTGATAAGGTCTGTCGCCTTGTCTTGTACATCGTCGAGATCGAACATCCAGTCTCCTCCAGCCTTGAAGGAGGGAATGGTCCGGCCCCGCGTCCGTTCCCGATCAGTTGCCCGTAGCGCCCGCGTCGGTGACAATCTCCTTCATCGCCGACTGCAGATAGTTCTGGGCGCCCATCAGCTCGATCAGCTTGTGCTGGTTCTCGAGGAAGTCGATGTGCTCCTCGGTGTCGGACAGGATGCGCATCAGCAGGTCGCGGCTGACGTAGTCGCGTGCCTCCTCGCACTGGGTCACGGCGGCAGCGGTGGTCGTGCGGCTGTCCAGCTCCAGCTGGAGATCAGCGCCCAGGCATTCGATCGGATCCTCTCCGACCTTGAGCTTGTGGAGGTCCTGCAGGTTCGGCAGGCCGTCGAGGAAGAGGATGCGTTTGATGAGCATGTCGGCGTGCTTCATCTCGCCGATCGATTCCTCGTAGACGACGTTGCCGAGGTGCGACAGGCCCCAGCCTTCGAACATGCGGGCGTGCAGGAAATACTGGTTCACCGCCGTCAGTTCGTTGGTCAGAACCCCGTTGAGGGAGCGGATGATCGCGGGATCGCCCTTCATGGCCGAGGCCTTTCGAGTTCGGGGCGGGGCTATGCGTGGGGAATCGCCCGCCGTTGAAGCAGGACGACAGTCTAGCACACCGAGCGGCGGCTCTCAAAAATAATCTGCGTTTTCAGTAAGATGAGAACGACTTTGCGTGTCGCTCTCGAAAGGGCCGCGAACCTATTCGGCGGCCATGGCCCAGGACTCGCGCGTCTGCTGGATCATCTGGCGCATTTCGCAGACGCATTTGGCGCATTGGGCGCTGCACTGATGGTGGGCAAAGACGTCGCGGGGCCGGGTGGCACCCGAGTCGATCGCCCGGGCCACGTCACGCTGCCTCAGGCCGTTGCAGTTACAGATGTACACGGAGCGCACACGCCGGATCAGTTGAGAACGCCTCGCTATAGCACCAATGCTGGCGACTGCAAATCGTTCGCATGCGCGATGCGGCGTTGACGAATGCGGTACGGCGTCGCACTTGCGTATGATGACCAAGGCCACTGTTCCCACTCGCCCGCCCTGTCGGCTGTATCTGATCACGCCGCCCGTCCTGCCGGACCTGACGGCCTTTGCCGATCGGCTGGCCGGGGCACTCGAGGGCGGGGATGTAGCGGCGCTGCAGATCCGGCTGAAGGATGTGCCGGACGCCGAGGTGCGCCGTGCGGTCGAGGTTCTGGCGCCGCTGGCGCAGGCGCGAGACGTGGCGGTGATCCTGAACGATCGCGCCGATCTGGCGAAGGCGACGGGCTGTGACGGGGTGCATCTGGGGCAGCAGGACGGGTCTGTGTCCGAGGCGCGGCGGCTGCTGGGGCCGGATGCGATGATCGGGGTCACCTGTCACGACAGTCGCCATCTGGCCATGGAGGCGGCCGAGGCGGGGGCCGATTATGTGGCCTTTGGCGCCTTCTTCCCGACGACGACCAAGGCGGTCGACTACACCGCCAACCCGGATGTGCTTACGATCTGGCAGGAGACCATGGAAATCCCCTGTGTCGCGATCGGCGGCATTGACGCCACCAACGCAAGGGGCCTGGCCGAGGCCGGAGCGGACTTCGTCGCGGTGAGCAGCGCAGTATGGTCACATCCCGCCGGACCGGCCGAGGCGGTGCGCGCGCTCAATGACGCCATCCGCCTCTAGACTTCAGGGGATATTAAAGGGCGACGATTAAGCGTCACTGGCTGTTTCTGTGATGTGGACAAGTCGAATGCCCGTCAGCCCCGCGCTGGATATCGCAAAGCCTGTGAAGCCGGCCTCCGACAGGGGCGCCGCCCGCGCTGTGACGGAGCGTGTCCAAGAACCTGTGTTTTCGCAGCCGCTGGTGCCGATTCTGACAGCCGTCGGCGTGGCGTTGCTGATCGTTCTCGCAGTCACTTTTGCCCGGACGGCGGGTCTGATCGCGGCGCTGTGGGGGGCCGGAGGGCTGGCCACGGTCGTCTGGCTGCGAACGTCGCGCGGGCCGGTCTATGACCTGGCCTATGGGGGCCTGATCGCCCTTGGTATCCTGGTCGGACAGTTTCTCGTCGGCAATCCGCCCCTGCTGTCGGTCATGTTCACCGTCGCCAATATGGTCGAGATCGTTCTGGCGGTGACGTTGGCACGGCGGTTCGCGCCGGGGCTGAACCTCAGTACGGTCGAGGGGTGTTGGCGGTTCTTGCTGAGCGCGGCGGTTGTGGCGCCGATCCCGGCCGCCCTGTTCGCCGCCCTGTGCCTCTATGCCATGAACGGCGCGGATATCGCCGCGTCCTTCCAGACCTGGTGGTTCGGCCATGCGCTGGGACTGGCGGTCATCGGCACCTTTGGCCTGGCCCTGACCCGCGGTCATCTGCAGGTGCTGCGTCAGCCGTGGAAAATGGTCGAGACTGTGGTTCTGGTGGGCCTTTTGACGGGGGCGTCATGGGTAGTGTTCTGGGTTTCCAGCGTGCCGATGAGCTTTGCCATCATCCCGCTGCTCATTCTCATTGCCGTTCGTCTGAGAGTCCTTGGGATCTCGGTGGCCCTTCTGGTTGTGACCCTGTTCTCTGTCGGCGGGGCCATGCTGGGGTACGGGGCCTATGCACAGACCCTGTCCGATATGGCCGACAGGGCGATGCTGGCGCAGGTCATGGTGCTGCTGGGCTGTATGCCCATTCTGCTGGTTGCGGCGCTGCTGGAAGAGCGGGATCTGCTGGCGGATCGCGCCAGGGCCGGCCAGGTGCGGGCCGAGCGGGCCTCGGCGGCCAAGTCGCGGCTTCTGGCCAATGTCGCCCACGAAATCAAAAGCCCGGTCGGCGGCGTGATCGGGATTGGTGAACTGTGGAAGTCCGGTCAGATCGGCGCGGTGACCGACACCCAGCGGGACATGGCCGACATGCTGGTCAAGACCGCGCGTCAGGTCGAGGCGCTGGCCCATGACCTGCTGGACGTGGCGCGCGCCGAGTCCGGGGCGGTCAAGGTCGACCTGCGTCCGACCGATGTGCATGGGGTGCTGGACGATGTCGCCCGCGTGACAGCGCTGCGACCCGAGGCTGCCGCCGTGCGGATCGAGCTGGAATGCGCGGTCGATGGCATGGTGGTGCTGGCGGATTCCCAGCGCCTGACCCAGGTGATCGGCAATCTGGCCAGCAATGCCGTGAAATACGGGGCAGAAGGCGGCGTCGTCATCCTGAGGGCCGTTCGCGTGACCGGCGGCGTCCGCATCGAGGTCATCGATCGCGGTCCCGGCCTGTCTGCCGACAAGCAGACGCAGCTGTTCGAGCCGTTCAACCGTCTGGGTCTTGAGCGGTCCGCGATCGAGGGTCACGGCATCGGGCTGGCCCTGGCCAAGCGGCTGGTGGAATTGCAGCGCGGCGACATCGGCGTGGTGTCCGAGCCGGGCCAAGGCGCGACCTTCTGGGTAGAACTTCAGGCGGCCTGATCCCTGCAGATGTGCGGACTTGCGCCCGGCGTGGCGTCGGGAGATGGTCGGCGCATGAAAACGCTCGTCCTCATTCCTCGTCCTCACGCCCTCCTCGGCCTTCTGCTGGCGGCGGGTCTGGTGTTCGCCCCCGGTGTGGTTCTCGCCCAGGACACGGACATCACGCGCGATCTCAACAGCGGCCCGCCGGTCGCCATGACAACCCCGCCGGCCCCTGAGCCTGAGCCTGAGGCCGAGCCCGTGCTCGCGGCCGAGGTAGAGACGGCACCGGCCGTCGAGCCCGAGGTGGAATCCGCAGTGGAACCCGCCGAGGCTACTGAGCCCGCTGTCCCGTCTGCGCCGGAGCCCGCGCCCCTGACGGTGGCCGAGCGCCGGGCGCTGCCCTTCCGCGTTGATCTGCCGGAGGGCGCAGGTCTTTATCCTGGCCGGTCCGGTCCCGAGTTCGACATCTTCTCGGTGCGGCGCGAGGGACGCGGTCTGGTGATGATCTATGTCGGTCCGCAGTCGCAGTTCCCGATCTACAGCGGTGAACAGCGCGAGCGGGCCGGACGCCGTTCGATCATTGTCACCGAGAACGGCCGGACACTGGCGCTGGAGCACCTGTACCGGCTTCGCGACGGGGTCGAACTGCACGTCTGGGTGTCGGCCGTCAGCGACGAGGATCGCGCCCTGGCCGATGCCATCGGCCACACGGTTGAACCGCGCTAACCGGCACGCCGCACAGGCCGGGTCTCGCCATCGGGCAGTAGCCGGAGGCCCGTGCGACCCGTCATGATCAACACTTCCTGGCCCTGGCTGGCCCAGGCGGTGAGCGTGGCCTGATAGGGCGCGCGCCGCCAGTCGTGCGGGCGGGCCGCGTCACACTCGACGATCAACCGGGCCCCTCCGGCTTCGCTGTGCAGGACGAAGCCACAGACGGACGGCTTCCAGTCAGCATCGAGTGCGTCGGTCAGCAGCCACAGGCAGTTGAAAATGCGGCAGTCCGTGGGCCTGTCGTTATAGATCCGGCACCCCTGAGCCTTTTTGAAATGCGTACACCAGCGGCCGGCGGGTTTGTCGAGCGCGGTTACGCCCATCAGCTTGCAGCACAGGCCGCAGTCATCGCAGGAGCGGGCGTCGGACAGTGGCGGCGTCAGTGGTCCGACCACACAGCCAACTCATTTCCCGCGGGGTCCGAGAAGTGGAACCGGCGCCCGCCCGGGAAGCTGAAAATTTCGCGCGAGATGTGGCCGCCGGCAGCGAGCACGCGATCACGCATGGCCTCCAGATCGTCGGCGAACAGGACCGGCAGGGGCGGAGACGCTTTTGCCAGGTCGGCGTCGAACCCGCCATTCAGCCCCTGATCGAAAGCTGCATAGGTCGGACCATAGTCCGTGAAGGTCCAGCCGAAGGCCTGGGCATAGAAGGCCTTCGTCCCGGACAGGTCGCCACCGGCCATCTCCAGATAGTTGATTTGACCATTCCGGCTCATCGAGGCCTCCCGCGTTCAGATCAAGGGTTGCCATGAGGAGGGCGAATCCGCAATCATGAGAATGATTATCAATTACGACTCAGGAGGCGGCCATGATCCTGATGATGGCACCGGCGGGCGGGCTGGCGCGGTTGCTGGACTTCGATCTACAGCACCTCGCGCCGCGAAAGGTACCACAGCATCAGGGCCAGCAGGACCAGCCCGCCGCCCAAGCCCAGCCCGAGGGCGGTCTGCATGCGCCAGCCCTCGGTCGCCAGCATGTTGACCGGCATCTGCCAGGGCAGGAAGACGCCCACCCTGGCTGCGGTGGCGACCACGGCAAAGAAGGTTCCGCCGATGCCGACCACCAGCCCGGGCACAAAGCTGGACCATCGCAGCGCAATCCACAGCTGGACGACCACGACGAGGGTGGCGGCCAGATACATGCGGCCGAGGGCCGTCAGATAGGCTGCGGTATCAAACAGTCCCGTCGGGGCCAGCTCGGGCTTGATGAGGACGGCCAGCTTCACCGCTACCCATGTGAAGGCGAAGACGCCGACACTCATCAGGGCCAGCACCAGAAAGACGCTGAGGGCCTTGGCGGCGTAGATCGTCCAGCGCGGCAGCGGCAGGGCCCGCAGATGGTCCCAGGTGCGGGGGCCGTGCTCCATGTGGGCGACGAGGGCGGTGAGGGCCGTGACGCTCATGGGCAGCATGAAAAAGGCCCAGATGCCTGCGGCGCTGATCATCCACATGTCCCACGGCTGGGCGGTCTCGCCCCGTAGCATGTTGAAGAAGATGAAGACGGCGATCAGCCCCGGCGCGGCGACGGCGAGGGCCGCGGCCAGCGAGCGGTTCAGCTTGCGCAGTTCGACAGTCAGGACACGGAGCATCAGGCGGCTTCCTGTTGAGGGGTGGGGGCAAGGGCGGTGATGTCCCGGTAGATGGCCTCGAGTGAGCGGGCCTGCGGGCTCAGTTCGTGCACGCCGATGCCGGCCTCGATCAGGGCCCGGTTCAGCGCGCGAGCGGTCTCGCGCACGTCGGTGCCCGGAGCGAGGGTGATCAGGTCGCTGTCGGGCCCGGGCGTGAGGCCCAGCCCGAGGATCAGCGGACGAGCCCGGTCCGGGCTGTCGCAGCCCAGCCGCAACCGGGGGGCCTGGCCGGCGCGCAGGGTGGCCAGATCGTCCTGCAGGACCAGCCGGCCCTGATGAATGATGCCGACGCGGTCCGCGACCTGTTCGACTTCGCCCAGCAGGTGGCTGGAGAGCAGAACGGTGGCATCGGCGCGGGCGGGGAGGGTGCGCAGAAAGTCACGCATGTCGGCGATGCCGTCGGGATCCAGCCCGTTGGTCGGCTCATCAAGGATCAGGACTTCGGGACTGCCCAGCAAGGCCCGGGCGATCCCCAGCCGCTGGCGCATGCCCAGCGAATAGCCGCCGACGCGACGACCGGCGTCGGCGGTCAGGCCGACGATGTCGAGCACCCGGCCAAGCTCGGTGCGCTTCAGGCCCAGCAGGGAGCGCGACAGGTCCAGATTCTCGCGACCGGACAGATGAGCGTAGAAGCCGTGCGCCTCCAGCAGGGCCCCCATGCAGCGGGCGGCGCCCAGCCGGTCGGCGAGGGCATCCCGGCCAGCGATGCGGATGATGCCGGCATCGGGGCGAACCAACCCAAGAAGCATCTTGAGCGTGGTGGTCTTGCCCGCGCCGTTCCGCCCCATGAAGCCGTACACGCAGCCCCGGGGGACCGACAGGGACACGCCGTCCACGGCCAGGGTCGAACCGAAGCGGCGGCGCAGGTTGCAGGTTTCGATGGCCAGCATGAGATGCCTCGTGATTTAACTCTTATATAAAGTTGCCGGCGACGGAAATTTAAGTCAAGATTAAAGTTCAGACAGGGAGAGCCCGATGAGTCATGACGACCTGGCCCGGTTCCGGGCGCGCTGCCGCCAGTTCCAGCTGCTGGCCCGGTTCATGGTGATCAGCGTCGGCAGTCTGCTGGCGCTGATGCATCTGATCGCGCCGGTGTGGCTGCGCCTGCGAGGCGATGAGGTACCCTATGCCTGGGACATCGCCAGCTCGGTGATCTGGGTTATGCCGGCGGTCTGCTATCTGGCAGCGGTGTGGATGATCGGCCGGGCGCTGGGGCAGTTGTCGAAGGGGCGTCTGATCCAGCCGACGCTGGTGGTGGCGCTGCGCAACGTCGGTCTGGCGCTGGGCGTCGGCGGGGTCTGGAGTGTGTTCGTCGTGACCAATCTGACGCGGATCATCCAAGGCGGTCAGGGCGGCTGGCTGCATTTCGACGTCAGCGGCATGACGCTGGGCATGATCGGCGGAGCGCTGTTCCTGCTGGGCCGGGTACTGGGTCAGGCGGCCGATGTGCAGGCCGAGCTGGACGAGATGATCTGAATGCCCGTCCGCGTGACCCTTGATGCCGTGCTGGCCAGGCAGGGCCGGACCGCCCGCGATCTGGCCGCCGAGGTGGGCTTGAGCGAGACCCAGATGTCCCTGTTCCGCTCGGGCAAGGTCAAGGGCATCCGCTTTTCCACCCTCGCCCGGCTGTGCGCGGCGCTGGGGTGCCGCCCCGCCGACCTGCTGGACTATGAGCCCGACCCCGGCGATCTGGACGGGCCGGACGAAAACGACTGAGGGCGCGCCCCTCGCGGAACGCGCCCTCGATCTCTGTCAACCGGCGTGAAGCCTAGCGACGCGGGAAGTAGTTGTTCTCGCGGTCGGCGTCGGCCGTTTCCCAGTTCGGATCGACCTCGGTCTGCACCAGGGTTTTGTCGGTCACATACTGCCAGCTGACTTCCTGGCTGTTGTAGCGCCAGATCTCGGCCGGGATGCGGACCACTTCGCTGGTGCCATCGCCGAAGGTCAGCTTCAGGATGATGGGCATCACCACGCCGCCGACGTTCTTGAATCTGAAGCGGTAGACGTTGGAGTCGAACGCCTGGGCTTCCTGGATCAGTGGCATGATCATCTGGCGACCGCCCCGGCCGATGGCCCGACGCTGCTCGTCCGTCAGCGGATAGGCGCCGCCGGCATTGTCGTCATAGGCGTCGATCGACGGATTGCGTTCGATGACCGTCTGCATGCCGGCATTGTTGGCGATGGTCAGCGGCACGGGCGGCTCGACGACTTCGACTTCGGGTTCGCCGGGAGGCGGCGGACCGTCGGACTGTTCCTCGTCCTCATCGGTGGCCAGACGGGCCTGGACCACGCTTTCGAGCGAGATGTCGACGTGGTCGGTCGAATAGAACCAGCCGCGCCAGAACCAGTCGAGGTCCATGCCCGAGCTCTCTTCCATGGTGCGGAAGAAGTCATAGGGGGTGGCGCGCTTGAACTTCCAGCGCTCGGCATATTCCCGGAAGGCGCGGTCGAACAGCTCGCGGCCCATGACCGTTTCGCGCAGCACGACCAGCGCCGTGCCGGGTTTCAGATAGCCGACATTGCCGGCGTTGAGCGCCGTGTCGTAGCGGGTCATCAGCGGGACCTGGTTGTCCGAGGTCATGAAGCGGACGATGTCGCGCGGCTCGCCCCGCGACGGGAAGTCGGGGTCCCAGAGCTTGGTCGCCTGATATTCGAGGAAGGTATTGATCCCCTCGTCCATCCAGGTCCACTGGCGCTCGTCGCTGTTGATGATCATCGGGAACCAGATGTGGCCGATCTCGTGGATGATCACATCGACGAGGGCGTATTTTGTGTCGTCCCCGTTGACGATGTTGCCGTTCTCATCACGCGTGGGCCGGGCCCCGTTGAAGGTGATCATCGGGTATTCCATCCCGCCCACTGGCCCATTGACCGACTGGGCCGTCGGATAGGGGTAGGGGAAGGTGAACGAGCCATAGACGTCAATGGCGTGGGCCACCGCGCGCGTGGAATAGGTATCCCACATGGGCCGCGCCTCCTTGGTGTAGAAGGACATGGCCATGACGGTCGGATATTCGGCACCCGGTTCGTCCTGACGGACCGCCATGGCATCCCAGACAAAGCCACGCGAGGCAGCCCAGGCGAAATCGCGGACGTTCTCGGCCTCGAAGCGCCAGGTGCGGGTGTCGGTGGCGCGACCCTGTTCGCGGGCTGCGGCCTCATCCGGAGTGACGACATAGACGGGCGCGTCGGTGGCTGACCGGGCCTGCTCCATGCGGGCCTGCTGCTCGCGGGTCAGCACGTCGCGGCTGTTCTGAAGCTCGCCCGAGGCGGCGACGACGTGGTCGGCGGGGACGGTGATCGACACCTGGTAGTTGCCGAACTCCAGCGGGAACTCGCCCGAGCCGAGGAAGGGCAGGGTATGCCAGCCTTCATAGTCGGAATAGGCGGCCAGACGCGGGAACCACTGGGCGGCCTGGAAGATACAGTTGCCGGCCGGGGTCGATCCCGGGAAACACTCGTAGCCACTGCGGGCGCCGGTCACCATGGTCTGGGCGAACGGCATGGCATAGGTCATGTCGAAGCTGATCCGCTCGCCGGGTGCCAGCGGGCGGGGCAGGTCGACGCGCAGCAGGGCATCGACCTGGGTGATGTTCAGCGGGCGCCCGTCGGTGCCCTTGACGACGATGTTCTGGAAGCCGCCGGCCCAGGTCTGACCGCGCTCAAAGCCCAGGGCCTCGAAGAACTGATAGGTATCCGAGCTCGAGCTCGGCGAGGCCATGGTGGCCATCGACCCTTCGGCCATGTCCTGCTGGTCCAGCAGGATCCAGAGGTAGGTCAGGGTGTCGGGCGAGTTGTTGTGATAGGTGATCCGCTGGCTGGCGGTCAGGGCCTTGGCGTCCTCGTCGAGGCGGACGTCGATGACATAATCGACCTGCTGCTGCCAGTAGCGATGGCCGGGCGCGCCCGAGGCCGAGCGATAGACGTTGGGGGTGGGCCAGTCTTCGCCCTCGAACTGACGGAACTTGTCCTCATAGGTGCCGCGGCTCTGGTCGACGGCGCCGACGCTGACCTGGGCGAGGGCGGACCCTGCTGTAAATGTGGACACAGCCAAGGCTGCGACCAGAATTCGGATGCGCATGAAAAACCCCACAAAATTTACCGGCCCAAGGAAGCGGCGACCTTAACGGGCAGGGGGGCGGGCGCAAGCCGCAGAACATTACAGACTGTTCAGAGTTCGCGTCGGCCGAGCCAGCCCTGAACCAGATCGGGCCAGACGGCGGCGGGCCGGCCCTCGATCAGGCGGATGCCGAACCCGTGGCCGCCCTCCTCGAACAGATGCACCTCGACCGGGACCTCGGCCTGTCGAAGGGTGGTGGACAGCATCAGGGAATTCTCGACCGGCACGGCGGTGTCGTCCATGGCGTGCAGCAGGAAGGTGGGGGCGGCACCCGCCCAGTCCATCTGCTCGAGGCTGTAGGCAGCAATCTGATCGGGCGCGGAGGTCTCGCCCAGCAACTCGCGACGGGATCCGGCGTGGGCGTGGGGGTCGGTCAGGGTCGCGACCGGATAAAGCAGGATCAGGGCGTCGGGGCGGTGGGAATGCGCGTCCGCGGCATCGACGGGGGCATAGGTGGCGTCGCGCCGGGCGCCGAGCAGTCCCGCCAGATGGCCTCCGGCGGATGCGCCGAGGACGACCGTGCGGTCCGCGTGACGACCCTCGGCGACGGCGTGCGACCGCACGAGCCGCAGGGCGCGCTGGGCATCCTGCAACGGCGCATCCGGTCCCGCTGCCCAACCGTCCGCCGGCAGGCGGTAGCGCAGGACGTAGCAGGTGTAGCCCATGGCGGCGAAGACGCGGGCGCAGTCCATGCCCTCCTTGTCGACGACGGCCCAGCGGTACCCTCCGCCGGGGACCAGCAGCATCGACACGCCATTCGGCTGCACAGGCCGCACGACCGTCAGCAGGGGATCGCGCGTGTGCTTTGCGATGCGGTCGTGAAAGGCCGGGTCGGTCGAGCGCTCAACCACCTCGGGCGTGACGATGACGCCTTCACTGCCGGGGGCTGCGCCGGGCCAGAGGCGGAGGGTTTCGGGCTCCGGCTCACCGGCCAAGGCCAGGCCGGGCGACATCAGCGCCAGAGTGGCCAGACCCAGGGCCTGTCGACGGTCCAGCATCGGGGTGTCAGACCCGCTCAACGGCCATGGCCACGGCTTCGCCGCCGCCGATGCAGAGCGAGGCCATGCCCTTGGTCTTGCCGTGAGCTTCCAGCGCGCCCAGCAGGGTAGCGAGGATGCGGGCGCCCGAGGCACCGATGGGGTGGCCCAGTGCGCAGGCACCGCCGTTGACGTTGAGTTTGGCGTGGTCGATGCCCATTTCCTTCATGGCGATCATCGGCACGACGGCGAAGGCCTCATTGACTTCCCACAGATCGACGTCCTCGACCGACCAGCCGGCCTTTTTCAGGGCCTTCTGCATGGCGGGCACCGGGGCGGTGGTGAACAGGCCGGGCTCATGCGCATGCGCGGCGTGGGCGACGACGCGGGCGACGATCGGCAGGTTCATGGCCTTGGCGACGCTCTCGCGGGTCATGACCAGGGCGGCGGCACCGTCCGAGATAGAGCTGGCATTGGCGGCGGTGATGGTGCCGTCCTTGGCGAAGGCCGGACGCAGGGTCGGGATCTTCTCCGGCCGGGCCTTGCCGGGCTGTTCGTCCGTCGAGACGGTTTCGGTGCCCTTGCGGCTGGTGACCTCGACCGGCGTGATCTCGGCGTCAAAGGCGCCGCTTTCGATGGCGGCGTTGGCGCGGCGCAGGGATTCGATGGCGTAGTTGTCCTGCTGTTCGCGGGTGAACTGGTACTGGCCGGCGGTGTCTTCGGCAAAGGCGCCCATCAGCTTGCCGGGCGTATAGGCGTCTTCGAGGCCGTCCATATACATGGTGTCGACGATCACATCGTGGCCGATGCGGGCGCCACTGCGATGCTTGTTCATGACGTAGGGGGCGCCGGTCATCGACTCCATGCCGCCCGCGACGATGATGTCGGCCGTGCCGGCCATCAGCGCGTCATGGGCCATCATGGCCGCCTGCATGCCCGAGCCGCACATCTTGTTGACGGTCGTCGCCTCGACATGTTTGCCGAGACCCGCTCCGATGGCGGCCTGACGGGCCGGGGCCTGGCCCAGACCCGCCGGCAGGACGCAGCCCATAAAGATCTGCTCGATCTTGTCGGCGCTGACGCCCGCGCGCTCGACCGCGGCCTTGACGGCGGTGGCGCCCAGTTCGGTCGCCTTGACGCCGCTCAGCGCGCCCTGGAAGCCGCCCATCGGGGTGCGGGCAAAGGCGACGATGACGACGGGGTCGTTGGCCGGAGCGTTGGATTGGGTCATGGAAAACAGTCCCTCGGATACGAATAAGGTGAAGGCTAGATCGGCTTTTGTGCGCTGCAGCGCAAGTCTGTTTGCGCCCGCTCAGGCGCCGGGCGTGCGACGCGGCCCGAAAAGTTTGCGCCTTTGCCGGGCCAGAGCCAGAGGCCGGCCATCCGTCGCGAAGGCCATACCGTCATCCAACGCCCAGCCGCCGGAAACGTCGCGCGTGCGGAACTGGAAAATGGCCCAGCCCTCGGGCGAGGTATCGGGCGTCACCGGCTCGATCAGGTCATAGCGGAGGTCGACACTGGCCGAGGGGACGGGCGGGGCGGGCAGTACGGTCATGTAGGACGGGAAGATACCGTCCAGCAGGAAGCACAGGCTGAGCTCGTCCAGAGGGCGATGGTCGATGGTCCGCATCCACAGCCGAAGGGTCGGGTCCGACAGGGGCGAACCGCCGCCGATCTTGGGCCCGCCGTCAAACCGGTGCTCGATATAGCGGGTGAACCAGGGCGCCAGCTGCGGATCGACCGGCGTCGGGTCCAGATCCTCAAACGGGGTCGGCGAGGGACTGAGCGGCCGGACCTCCGGCCCATGCCCCAGGGTGCCGAAGGTGCCGAGGGCGGTCAGAGCGGGGCGCCCGGGCTGACCGGCCCGCACGGAGGCATAGGCCACCGAGCGTCCACCCCGGTCCAGCGTTGGCGAAAAGGTGATCGGCGCAAAGCGGGCGGCGGCCAGATACTGGACCGTCAGGGTCATCAGGGGCGGCTGGATGTCCAAGCCTTCACGCATGGCGCGGACAGCGAGGGCCGCCATCAGGCCGCCGAACGGCGCGCCCTTGTCCGCAGGCCAGGCCAGAGGGGCATTGGAGAAGTCCGACGTCAGATCGGCGATCCGGGTCGGCCCCTCGCTCGCCGCGAGGAACAGGGCCTGATCCAGAGACTGGACGGGCATGGGGAAGGTCATACGAGGGGGTCCATAGCGTAAAAGGACGGACTGCAAACATAGATGGAAGGTTCAGAATGACAACCCACTTGCAATCAGCCTGCCGCCACGTCACCTTTCTGACATGGGACGCACCGCTGACTACTCCAGACAAAGTTGCTCGATCGCCGCCACGCTGGAGGTGATCGGTGACCCGTGGACCCTGCTGGTCATCCGTGATGCCTTTCAGGGCGTCAGCCGGTTTGAACAATGGCAGGACCGTCTGGGGCTGGCGCGCAATGTGCTGGCGGCGCGGCTGAAGTCGCTGGTGCAGCACGGGGTGCTGGAGGTCCGGCCCTATTCCGAGCGCCCGCCGCGCAACGAATATGTGCTGACGGCCAAGGGCAAGGATCTGTACGGGGTGCTGGTCACCCTGCACGCCTGGGGCAACAAGCACGTCTACGGCGACTGTGACTCGGGCATCGACATGGTGCACCAGACCTGCGGCCACTCGCTGGACCCGCGCATCGCCTGCAACCACTGCAGCGAGATCGTCAAACCGCGCGAGATCGCCCTGACCCGGGCGGAAAACCGGCCGACGGTCGGCGACGTCATGCCGCGCGAGGATGCAGCCTAGACCTGAAACCTGTCCGCGTGCCGGGTGATCAGGGGCACGACAATGTCCTCCTCATCCTCGAGATGTCGGGCCAGCAGGGGCGTGGCCTGATCCAGCGCGTCGGCCATGCGGGCCGCAGCGTCCGCGGCCGCCGGCGCCTGACCGATGACGGCCTGATGGAAGGCCAGACCTGACCGGAACAGGTCCTCGAGGACGCCGTGGATGGCGTCATGATCCCGGTCCATCAGGTCGATCCCCGCCCCGATCCGGGGCTCCAGCTGCCGCATCAGCGGGAAATAGCGATGGGTCTCGATGTTGTGGTGACCGTCGAGGTGCTGGAGGAAGCCCTGCAGCGTCGGAATGAGCTGCCGGTGCAGGTCGGCCAGCGACAGCTGGTCCGAACGCCAGACCGAGGTCAGCCGCGTCATGGCGTCGGCCTGATGGCGGAAACCGCCGTGCATCTGCAGCCAGAAACGGGCGGTGGCGCCGACCTGCGGCTCATGCCATCTCAGCCGGGGCAGGTCCTCGACGAGATAGCGATGGGCTGGCGGCAGGCCGGACCGGGCCGCGAGATCGTCAGCCACAGGGCGTGGTCGAGGCAATGAAGCCGCCGCCCAGCAGGCGGTCGGGGTCTTCCGGGTCGTAGAGGGCGCAGGCCTGTCCGGGGGACACGCCTTCCTCCCCCGCGTCAAAGCTCACGCCGGCCGCGTCGCCGTCCCGGAACAGTCGGGCCGGCAGGGGCGGGCGGGTCGAGCGGACGCGCGCCAGCACGGCCCGGCCAGTGCCTGCGGCGGCCGCAAAGTCAGCCTCGTCACCCAGCCAGTTGGTTTCCTCAAGCGTCAGCGAGCCGGTCAGCAGGGCCTCACGCGGACCGACGATGACCCGGCGGCTCTCGGGCTCCAGCCGGACGACGAACAGGGGATCGCCCACGGCGACGTTCAGCCCGCGCCGCTGGCCGATGGTGTAGTCGGTGATACCCGCATGGGTGCCCAGCACCCGGCCGTCCATGTGTACGATCTCGCCCGCTTCGCGGCCTTGCGGACGCAGGCGGTCGATCAGCGTCCGATAGTCGCCGGACGGCACGAAACAGATGTCCTGGCTGTCGGGCTTGGCCGCGATCCGCAGACCGAGCTCGGCGGCCACGCCGCGGACTTGCGGCTTTTCCAGATCGGCCAGCGGGAAGCGCAGATAGTCCAGCTGATCGCGGGTGGTCGCGAACAGGAAATAGGACTGGTCGCGCGACGGATCGATTGCCTTGCGCATCTGGACCCGGCCGTCGATGACCGAGCGTCGGACATAGTGGCCGGTGGCCATCGCCTCGGCGCCCAGGTCGCGCGCGACATCCAGCAGGTCGCGGAACTTGACCGTCTGGTTGCAGCGGATGCAGGGCACCGGGGTGCGCCCTTCCAGATAGCTGTCGGCGAACTGGTCGATCACCGCCTCGCGGAAGCGGCTCTCGTAGTCGAGCACATAGTGGGGGATGCCGAGGGTGTCGGCGGCCAGCCGGGCGTCGTGGATGTCCTGACCCGCGCAGCAGGCGCCCTTCTTCTTCAGCGCGGCGCCGTGGTCATAGAGCTGCAGCGTGACGCCGACCACGTCATAGCCGGCCTTGTGCAGCAGGGCCGCGACCACGGTGGAGTCGACCCCGCCCGACATGGCGGCCACAACGCGCGCTCCGACCGGCAGGCCGACCGCCGCCCGCGCGGACGCAATCGCCGCATCCAGATCGGCGGGCGCCATGGCGGGGAGGGGGCAGGCGGTATCCTGCGAGCGGGTGATCACCGTAGTCATACGCGCCATATAGAGGGCCCGGCCGGCTTTTTCGAGGCTCGCAAATGCAGATGGCCGCCCCTGCTGTGGCAGAGGCGGCCATCGGCCGGCGTCGGGGAGAGTGAGCCTAGTTGCGGTAGTGCTGGATGCGCGTGGTGCGCAGACCCTGCATACCCCATTTGTCGATGGCCTTTTGCCAGGCCAGGAATTCCTCGGCGGTCAAACGATAGCGCGCCAGCGCGTCATCGAGGCTGAGAAGCCCGCCGCGTACAGCCGCGACGACCTCGGCCTTGCGGCGGATCACCCAGCGGTCCGTGTTGACCGGCGGCAGATCGCGCAGGGTCAACGGCGTGCCTGTGGGACCAACCACATAGGCCTCGCCGTCCTTGTTCATTCGTCGCTCTTGCAACATGGGCTTATGCCTCTTTCACCACCATCACTGACCCTGACCATAAGCGACTGGCGCTAAAGGCCGTTTAAGCGTCGTGGTGAAGGAACGGCTAACGCGCCGCCGTTTAAACGGCGCGTTCCGGGTGCCTGAGCGGGCTGCTTTTCGCATCATTCCTGACCTCCGCCGGCGCCCGATCAGCGCTTGATGCTGATCAGCTCGGCCAGCATTTCGTCGGCCGTGGTGATGATCTTGGACGAGGCCGAATAGGCGCGCTGGGTGGTGATGAGACCGGTAAATTCGGCGGACAGATCGACCGTTGAGGCCTCAAGCTGCGAGGCGCCGATGTAGCCTGCACCCCCGGACCCGGCCGACTTGAGGTTGAACGTGCCCGATCCCTGGCTGACCCGATAGGCATTGCCGGCGGTCTCGGTCAGGCTGTCCGGGCTGGGGAAGGTGGCCAGGGCCACCTGGGCGATCTGACGGGTCACGCCGTTGTCGAAGATGGCGGTTACGAAGCCGCGCTCGTCGATCTTGACCTCGCTGAGGTTGCCGAAGGCGGTGCCGTTGGTGATGGTCGCCTGCACGACCGAGGCGCTGTCATACTGGGTCAGGCCACCGGCCGCAGCGGTCAGGTCGAAGGCCAGGGACTGGTCGTCGATGCCGAGGTCCGCAGCCCAGTTGAACTCGCCCGCAGCCGGGGCCCCCGAGCTGGATGCCCCGAAGTTGAGGCTCGCATTGGCGGGATCGGCGAACAGGGCCTGGGCCCCGAGGGCTTCCATGGCCGAGACATCAAGACGTCCGTCCTGGGTGAAGGCGACCAGGCCGGTCTTCAGCTGGCCATTGGCCAGACCGGCGCCGGAGACGACGTCATCGGAGGGGATCGCACGGATTTCGGCGTACCACTGGTTCGGGACGGTGCTCTTCAGGAAGGACAGGGCGATGGTCCGCTGGCCGCCCTTGGAGTCCGAGACCGGAATGGTGACCTCGAAGTCGGGTTTGACGCCCGTGCCGGTTTCCGGATCCCATTGCGCCATCGAGTTGGTCACCGGATCATAGGCGTTCGGCCCGACCGGAACGGCCGTGGCATCGCTGGCCTCGGTCGAGATCGCCTGGCTGGACTTGAGATTGGCGTTCAGCTGGATGCGGGTGGTCGCCTCGGCGGTGCCGCCGACCGAGCCCACATTGATGGTCCGCAGGCGCGAGAGGTCCGAGGGGTCGGTGGCGATGTCGCCGTTGGCGTCAACCGGCCATCCCTGCAGATAGAGACCGGCGGTGTTCTTCAGATAGCCGAGGTTGTCGACCCGGAAGGCGCCCGCCCGGGTGAACAGCCGCGCGTCGGTGACTTCCAGGTTCTCGGGCTTTTCCGTGACGACGAAGAAGCCCTGACCGGCAATGCCCAGATCGGTCGCCGAGGTCGTGCGCTGCAGCTGGCCGTTCTGGCTGGTGAAATGGCGGGCTGCCCCCTGAACGCCGCCCGCGGAGTAGCCGCTGCCCTGGCTCTGGCTGTTGACGACGGTCGAGAACTCGCTGGTCGTGCGCTTGTAGCCGACCGTGTTCACATTGGCGATGTTCTGGGAGATGGCAGCGAGGGCGGCGGAGTTGGCCGTCAGACCTGACACGCCGGCCAGCAAGGCACTGTTGATGCTCATGGGATACTCTCCTTAGGACAGGTATTTCAAGGGGTTGAATGCCGAGGCGACCGAGGCCAGCAGGCTCTCGTCGTCGGCGGGATCGGTCGGGATGGTCGCGGCCTCATTGGCCTGCTGCAGGGAGATGACGCTGCTGAGCGGCAGGATGGAGTTGCCGATCGTCAGATAGGGCTGGCCGTCATAGAGCTCGACGCCCGAGATGCGGCCCTGGATCAGGACCTGGTTGTCGACGGCTTCGCCGGCGCCATCCTTGGCGACGACCTTCAGCGTATAGACGCCGCCGTCGTCGACCTGGCCTCCGCCGGTAGTCTGGCCGTTCCAGGTGAAGTCGTGGACGCCATCGGTCTTTCCGGGGCCCTCGCCGGACCAGACGACATTGCCGCTGCCGTCCAGCACCTGAAGCGTGACCTCGGTAGCGTCGCCGGCCAGTTCGTAGCTCCAGGATGCCTCGCCGTCCTCGATCCGCGTGGCCGACCAGACCGCAGTCGCGTCCTTGCCGATATAGGTGGCGGCGGTGGTCAGGCCGGTGCCCTGTTGGGCCGAGAGCAGGCTGGTCAGCAGATCATTGGTCAGCAGTTGCTGCTCGACCCCGGCCATCTGGGTCAGCTGGCCGGTGAACTCGTTGGAGTCGACCGGAGACAGGGGGTCCTGATTCCGCAGCTGAGCCGTCAGCAGGCTCAGGAAGGTCTCGAAATTGCTGAACAGGCTGGTAGTGCCCGCGCCGATCCGTCCTGCGGCGGCATTGGTGGTGATGGCATCGACCATGGGGTCAGACCTTCAGATCGACGCGGTCTCGCGTCAGGGAAAGAGTTTGCCAGGGGGCGGGTTCGAGCACGGGCTGGTCGGCCCGGTCATTCACGGCGGACGCCCGGGCAAAGGCGCGACGGTCAAAGCCCGAGAAGCCACGATCCGCCGAGGAAGGATCGCGTTCGGTGAATTGAAGCGCGTCACCGTCCAGATGCAGGCCCGCCTGCTCAAGCTGGCGACGCAGTTCATCGGCCCGGCCACGCAGCTCGGTAGCCGCCGCCGGATTGTCGAAGGCCAGACGGGCAGCCATGCGGCCGTCGGAGTCGATCTCGATGCTGACGTCGACACGGCCGAGACCTTCGGGGGTCAGAGCCATCTCGAACCGGGTCGAGCGCCCGCTCAGCCGGTTCTGGATCTGGGCCGCGATCAGGGCGGTGGTCTCGACCGTCGCGCGGGACAGGGTCGACAGACCAAGGCCGCGATCCACGGAGGCCAGCGCCGCCTTGAAGGGATCGGCTGTGCTCGCGTCGCCCGTCACGGGTGCAGGGGTCTCGCCGCCGGCCGCCGGGAGGGCTGCGGGCGCGGGCTCGGCTGTGGCTTGACCGGCCTGGCCTGCGACGGCCATGCTCAGGGCCTGGAGCGACGACTGGATCGCCGTCGGAGCCGGGGTGCCGGCCGTCTGCAGGGCGGACGGGGCCGCGTCGCCGGTCAGACGGGCCTTGAGGCGGGACGCCAGGTCATTCGTGCTGCCGGACCCACGGGCGGCGGCGTTGTCCCGGGCCTCATGGGTTGCCAACAGACGACGGACGAGGGCAGGGGCCAAAGGCGCCACAGTCTGACCGTCGGCCAAGGCCTTGGCTGTGCCTTGTGGCGTGGCGCCGGCGGGAACCGGTGACGGCTCTGCTTCGCCGTCTTTGGCAGCGGGGGTCGGCTCGGACGGCGGGCCGGGGTTGATCTGGGGCAGATGCGCCCCCTTGCTCCGGGCCAGGTCGGGCTGGTCGCCGGGCAGGACCTGCGGCCCAGCGCCTTCCTTGCCGCCCGAAGCGCCGACGACGGGCGGGTTGTGAGGCAGAACGGGGGGGCGCTCATCGGGGTGAACCTTGCCATCCTCGCCGGGCAGGATCTGCGGCCCGCCCTCCTTGCCGCCCGAAGAGCCGACGACGGGGGGGTTGTGCGGCAGGACGGGAGGGCGCTCATCGGAGGGAACCTTGCCGTCCTCGCCCGGCAGGACCTGCGGGCCCGTGCCCTCCTTGCCCATGGCTGGCGGATTGTGCGGCAGGATTTGCGGTCCGGTGCCGTCCGAGAGCCCGGCCGACTTTGCCGAAGCACGCTCGTCGGGTGCGCTCGGGGTGTCGGAGTGGACGCTCTCGTCGGTACGCTCGGGGCGGGCCCCGGTGGCGGGTTTCGCCTCGGCGGCCTGCGCCTGGCTGATCAGTCCGGCAAACGCTTCCATCCCTTCTGCAGTGGCGCCGGCACGCCCGGGCGAACGGGTGCCGACCTCACTGGTCGACCCGCCCTGCAGGGGTGTGAACAAGCTGTCCGCGCGCATCGGGCTGGGCCCTCCGTCCTAAGATCGAACCCGGACGCACCGGGGTCGTCAGACGGGTCGCAAGGGTCGGGCCACTCGGCAGGGGGTCAGATAAGCTAAACAAAACAGCACGATGACATGTTTTGATGACGTTGCTATTGATCCGGGCCGGGTCGAATCTTGCCGTGCAGACGGACGTTTATTGCCCGGTGGCCGCCGGGGACGGCCCTGCCGCCGGCTCTGGCCCGTCCCTTGCGCCGGTGTCGGGCGAACGAACGGTCGCCGATAATGAACATGAGAAATTACAGCACCTTGGCTTTCAGCTCTCCCGAAACTGCCGGGCAAATTGCGCAGGCGTGCGGGAAGAGCTTGCCGGGTGACCGCCGCCGGGAGGCCCGCTGATGTCCATCGCGTCCATCATGAACACCGCGAACAGCGGGCTGACGGCGGCCCAGACCCAGCTGCGGGTCGTCTCGGACAATGTCTCGAACGTCAATACGCCCGGCTATGTGCGCAAGATTGCCGAGCAGGAGACCCTGGTCAGCCAGGGCATGGGCACGGGCGTCGAGGTCACCCGCATCCGCCTGGCGACCGATCGCTTCCTGCAGGCCGCCAGCTTCAATGCCGGGGCCGACGCTGCCCGTCAGTCTGTGCGCTATGAACTCTATGACCGGATGCAGGGCCTGTTCGGCGATCCGGGCGGCGACGGCGGCTTCTTTGCGCAAGTGGACCAGGCGTTCTCGGTATTCGCTGCGGCGGCTGAAGATCCGGCCTCGTCACCCCGGCGGCAGGAGGCCCTGTTCCGCACCCAGGCACTGTTCGACGAGGGCAACCGTATTGCCGGGCAGATTCAGGCAGTCCGCGAGGACGCCGACGGCCGCATCCAGAGCGCGGTCGAGCAGGCCAATTCGCTTCTGCAACAGATTGAAGCGCTGAATATCGAGATCGCCCGCTCCAGCGCTGTCGGCAGCGATGGCTCCGGCGCGGAGACGGCCCAGTCAGCCCTGATCGGCCAGTTGTCCGAACTGATGGATGTGCGGGTATCCGCCCGCTCCGTCGGAGGGGTGTCGATCCGCACGGGTGCAGGGGTACTGCTGGCCGGCGAGGGCCATGCGACGCTGGCGTACAATCGAGCCGGCACGGTGAACGCCGAGACCGCCTTCAACGAAATCTGGGTGACCGAGCCGCGCGGCGAGAAGCGTCCCTTACTGGAGAGCATCACCTCGGGTGAGATCAAGGGCCTGGTCGACATGCGCGACGTCGAGGCGCCGCAGGCGGCCGAGCGGCTGGCGGAGCTTCTGACCCGGGTCGCGGATGAACTGAACCGGGCGCACAATGCCAACTCGTCCGTTCCCGCCCCGACAAGCCTGACCGGGCGCAATGTGGGCCAGTCGCTCGAGACCGCAGTTGCCGGCTTCTCGGGCAATACGGCGATTGCAGTGACCAATACCGCCGGACAGGTCCAGGCGCGGGCCGACATCGCCTTTTCGGGCGGGACGATCACCATCAACGGGACCGCGACCACGCCGGCCGGATTTCTGGCGACGCTGAATGCCGAACTGGGGGGCGCGGCCACCGCCAGTTTCGTTGACGGTGTTCTGAGCCTCACGGCGACGGGGACCAATGGTGTCGTGGTCGCCGACGACCCGGCCAATCCGTCACGGAAGATCGGGCGCGGCTTTTCGCACTTCTTTGGCCTGAACGATCTGATCTCGACGGACCGTCCGGCCCTGTACCAGACTGGCCTGACCAGTACCTCTCCGCACGGCTTCACGGCGGGCGAGACACTGACCCTGAGGTTCGCGGGCGAGACCGGGGCCAAGGTCCGGGACGTGACCGTGGCCATCCCGGCCGGCGGAACCGTTGCGGACCTGGTGGCGGCGCTGAACAATCCGGCGACGGGGGCGGGCCGGTTCGGCGCCTTTGCTCTCAACGCAGCCGACGGCACGCTCAGCTTCAATGCCAATACCAGCCCCGCACCCCGGCTGTCGGTGCTTGAAGATCGAACGACGCAGGTCCCGTCGGGCGTGTCGATCACCGAGTTGTTCGGGATCGGGGGCGGCGTGCGGGCCTCGCGGGCCGACGGCTTTGGGATGCGCACGGACATCCGTCAGAGCCCGGCACGGCTTGGCCTTGCCCAGTTCGACTTCAATGCAGCGGTCGGCGCCTCAGGCTTGACCAGCGGGGACGGGCGCGGCGCTCTGGTTCTGGCCGACGCCGGTCAAATCAATACGACGTTCCAGAGCGCAGGGGATTCGCTGGGCGGACAGATTTCCGTGTCGCGCTATGCGTCCGAGCTGGCCGGTGACATCGGCGGGCGCGCCGCACTGACAAAGACTGCGCGGGACAGTGCCGTGGCCCTGCACGGCGAGGCCTCGGCCCGCCAACGGGCCCATGAGGGCGTCAATCTGGATGAGGAACTGGTGCTGATGACGACCTATCAGCAGGCCTTCAACGCCTCGGCCCGACTGATCCAGGCAGCCCGCGAACTGTACGACACCTTGCTGGGGATGGTCTGATGAACCGCGTATCCACATTCGGCAACTACCAGTCGGCCCTGCTTGACCTGATGACCGCCCAGACCCGGGCGCAGGATGCGCAGGAGCGGGTCTCGACCCAGAAGGTCGCAACCGACCTGTCGGGGTTTGGCCGGGGTTCTGAAACCCTGACGGCGCTGAAGTCGACCCAGAGCCGCATCCAGGGCTTTATCGATACGGCTGAGACCGTCGCCTCGCGTCTGTCCACGCAGGACCTGGCGCTGGACCGGGTGTCGGAAGGCGTCTCCGGCGCGCGGGAGGCAATCGCCGCTGCCCTCGCCAGCGGCCGTACGGACGGGCTGATGCTGGAACTGCAGGGTCACTATCAGATCACCCAGGACGGACTGAACAGCCGCCACCAGAACCGCTACCTGTTCGCCGGAAGCCAGAGTGCCACCCCTCCCGTCACGGCCATGACCATGGCCGACCTCGCAGACCTGCCGGCCGCGTCGGACGCCTTTGCCAATGACTCCCTGAAGCAGGTGTCGCGCCTGGATGAGGGGACGCTGATGGAGACCGGCTTTCTGGCCAATGAGGTCGGTCAGGAGGCTTTTGACATCTTCCGCGATATCCAGCTGTTCCATGAGGCGACGCCCATGAATGGCGGGCTGGATGACGCGACCCGCGACTTCCTGACGGCCCAGCTGACCCGGCTGGATCAGGCGCGCGAGACGGTCACCAACTTTGGCGCACGCAACGGCTCGCTCCAGAACCGGGTCGACTCCATCCTGACGGCCCAGACCACCCAGAAGGTCTCGCTGGACGAGATGCTGTCGAAAAAGACCGATGCCGACCTGGCCCAGGCCCTGACCGACCTGGAGCTGTCGCAAGTGGCGATCCAGGCCTCGGCCCAGGTGATCAATCAGTTGCGGCAAGTCTCATTGCTGAACTTTCTGAGCTGACGGCAAAGCTCCAGGCAACCGGCTCCAGTTCGGCGCATTTGACACAGGTTCCGGTGCGCTCAGGCCGCCGGAGGGGCCGAGGGTGATTTCCGCATGGGCAAATCACGGCATCCGATTTAGTTAAGGTGCCATGGCGACCGCCGATTTCGAGATAGACAGTCAGGGCAAGGGCGTTCGTCTGCGTCTGGTCGGCGACTGGACCGCTGCTGGCCTGTCACGGCTGAGAGGGCGGCTGGGCCCGCGCCTGCGCAAGGAATTGGGCGATGCCCCCGTGTCGACGCTGGACCTGTCTGACCTTGGCCGCTTCGACACGACCGGTGCACTCATCCTGTCGAAGGCGGTCCATGGCGCCCTGCCCGAGGGGGCCTGGTCGAGCCGGCCCGAGGTCGGACGCGTCTATGATCGCGTCCAGGCGGTCGAGTGTACGGATGCCGCCCCGCTCAAACGCCCGTCAGGCCTTACCCGCGGGTTCGCCAAGGTCGGTCGCGGCATGCACGACATCGGGGGCGAGGCCATTCTGTCGATGGCCTTCCTCGGTCGACTGATCACGGCGACCGGGTCGGCCCTGAAGCACCCCGGCCGCATCCGCTGGCCCGCCTGGGTCAGCCAGATCGAGCGTGCGGGTCTGGATGCCATTCCGATCGTTGCCGTGACGGCCTTCTTCATCGGAGCGGTCGTGGCCTTCATCGGGGCCGATCTGCTGCAGCAGTTCGGCTTTGACGTCTTTGCAGTCGAGCTGATCGCCATCTCGGTCCTGCGCGAGTTTGCCGTCGTCATCGCCGCCATCCTGCTGGCCGGGCGTTCATCGTCTTCCTTCGCCGCCGAGGTGGGGGCGATGAAGATGAACCAGGAGATCGACGCCATGCAGGTCATGGGCGTCAATCCCTTTCAGGCACTGGTCATTCCCCGTCTGGCGGCGATGATCATCATGCTGCCGCTGCTGACCTTCATCGCCATGTTGGCGGGGCTGTTCGGGGGCGCCCTGGTCGCATGGAGCCAGCTGGATCTGGGGCTGGCCTTCTTCGTCCAGCGGATGAGCGTCATCTCCGATATCGGCAATCACCTGTTCGTCGGGCTGGTGAAGGCACCGGTGTTCGCCATCGTCGTCGCGGCGATCGGCTGCCGGCAGGGGATGGCGGTGTCGGGTGATGTCGAGTCGCTCGGGCGCCGGGTCACGGCCGCCGTCGTGCAGGCCATCTTCGCTATCATCTTCCTCGATGCCATGTTCGCCCTGATCTTCCTGGAGCTGAACATATGACCGGGGAAACGGATACGGTCATCGAGGTGCGCGGCCTGCTCAGCCAGTTCGGCGAGCGCGTCATCCACCAGGACCTGGACCTTGATGTCGCCCGGGGCGAAATCCTTGGCGTCGTTGGCGGCTCAGGGACGGGCAAGACGGTCCTGCTGAACACCATCATCGGCCTGAAAGAGCCCGACGGCGGCAGCGTCCATCTGCTGGGCCATGACATGGCCGAGGCGACCAAGGCCGATATGGCCGATATCGAGCGTCGCACCGGCGTGCTGTTCCAGCAGGGCGCCCTGTTTTCGTCGCTGACGGTTCTGCAGAATGTGGCCTCACCGCTGGTCGAGCACACCGAACTGCCGCGCTCCCTGATCGAGGAGATCGCGGCGATGAAGATCGCCCTGGTCGGTCTGGGGCCCGAGGCGCATCACCTCAAACCCGCCGAACTGTCGGGCGGCATGCGCAAACGCGCGGGGCTGGCCCGGGCGCTGGCGCTGGACCCCGAGTTGCTGTTTCTGGACGAGCCGACGGCGGGGCTGGACCCCATCGGGGCTGCGGCCTTTGACGAATTGATCCGGTCGCTGGCGAACGATCTGGGTCTGACCGTCTTTATGATCACGCATGATCTCGATAGCCTGTACGCCATCTGCGACAAGGTCGCGGTGTTGGCGGACAAGCACGTCGTGACCAAGGCGACCGTTTCCGAACTCGAGCGTTCGGATCATCCCTGGATCCATGAGTATTTCCATGGTCCGCGAGGGCGCGCCGCCCACAGGACCGGCTGAGGAGCCATACCGACATGGAAAGAGACGCCCATTACGCCGCCGTCGGGATCGCCACGGTCGCCCTGGCCGTGGCCCTGATCATCTTCTCGATCTGGCTGGCACGCCTGTCGTTCAACGAGGAATACGACGTCTATGACATCGTCTTCTACGGACCGGTGCGCGGGCTGTCCGAGGGGGGAGAGGTGCACTTCAACGGCATACGCGTCGGTCTGGTGACCGATCTGCGTCTGGACCAGGAGAAGGGCGATCAGGTCGTGGCCCGCATCCGTATCGATGCCACCACACCGGTGCGCGTCACCTCGCGCGCCCAGCTGGAGCCCCAGGGTATTACCGGCCTGAACTATATCCAGATCACCGCCGGCACCGAGGGCAGCGCCCTGTTGAAGACGCAGTACCCCAACAATGTCGTGCCGGTGATCCAGAGCCAGCCCAGCCCGATCGCCGAGCTGCTGTCCGGGTCCGGCACGGTGCTGGCCCAGACCGTCGACGCCCTGAACCGCATCAACCGGGTGCTGTCGGACGAGAATATCCGCTCCTTCTCGGTCAGCGTCCGCAATATCGAGGCCCTCAGCACCGAGCTTGAGGCCCGCAAGGGCATGTTCGGCGAGCTGGAACAGGCGCTGGTCCGCGCCAATGCCGCCATGGCCGAATATCAGGCGCTGGGTGAATCCGCTCGACGCCTGGTCGAGACGGACGGGCAGGAAGCGGTGAATAATATGAACCGGGCGGCCGAGCAGGCTGTCGAGGCGGCCGAGTCCGCCAATCGCCTGATCGGCAATCTGGAAGGTCCGGTGAACGACTTCGCCTCAAGCGGCCTGCCACAGCTGGAAGAGGCGATCCGCGGGCTGGATGACGCGACCCGCTCGCTCGAGAGTCTCGTCGACGACGTCCGCAGCAGCCCCCGCGATTTCATTTCGCGGCCCCCGTCCCAGGAACTGGAGGTTCAGCCATGATCCCCGTCTCGATGTCGTCCCTGCGTCGCCTGACCGGCCCGGGGGTGGGCGTGGCATTGGCGCTGGCCATGGGAGGCTGTGCCCTGCTGTCGACGCCCGATCCGGTGCAGCTGTACCGCTTCGGACCGCTGGACGGCGGCTACGTCGGCGAGCGCAGCATGGAGACGGTGCAGGTCTCGCTGCGCCGGATCGAGTTCCCCGACTCCGTCTCCGGGCAGCGCATTCTGGCCGTGACCGGCAATGAGGCCGCCTATCTGGCCGGCGCGCGCTGGGTCGCGGACGCTGAGGAGCTCTATGCCCAGAGCCTCGAGACGGCCTTCTCCTCGGAACGCTCCGGGGTGCGCCTGATCGGGGGGCGCGAACTGACGCGCGCCGATGCCGGTCTGGACGTCGATATCACGACCTTCGAGACGCGCTATTCCGTGCCCGGGGCCGTGCCGACGGTGGTGATCTCGGCGCGGGCCCGGCTGCTGGCGATGCCGGCGCGGACCGTGGTCTCGGAGCAGGTTTTCTCGGTCAGCCAGCCCGCGAGCGACAACCGGGTGGGCGCCATCGTCTCGGCCTATGACGCGGCCACGCAGGACCTCAACCGGCAGATCGTCGCCTGGGTCGAGGCCAACGCTGCTCGCGCCGCCGACGCGGACTGACAGCTTTCGCCGTCAGCCGTTCCGCAGGGTTTCCAGCCGGGCGACCTGCGCCTTGCGGCGGTCCTGGGCTTGGGCGACGTCAGCCTTGATGCGCGTGAGCGTGGCCAGCAGCCTCTCCCGCAGTGCTTCGAGTTCCGAGATGTCCGGACGCACCTTGCGCGGGCGTTTGCGATCCAGACCCAGACGCGCGGTCCAGTCTTCCTGCCAGGCATTGAGGGCGGGCGTGGCGCGGCGGATGGCATCCGCAGCCCAGGCGTCCGCGTTCTGGATGGCGCGCGCGCCGGGCAGGGCGGCAAGGCCCGAGGCCCGGTGGCGGTCCAGGTCGTTGAGCCTTGTGCGCAGGGTCTGATGCGGGTCTGCGGGCGTCTCCTCACCCTCTGCGGCGACCGGAGCCGGGCTCAGCGCGGCCAATCCGGTCCGGACGTGACCGTTGATCTCGCGCACGCCGTCTCGCAGGGCGTCGAGCGCTCCATCCAGAGAGGCGCCGCGGGTTTCGACGCCCTTCAGGCGCTCCTCGATCTCGGCAAGGGTATCCTTGACCGTGCGGCCGGCGGCCTGGAACGCCGCGCGGAAGCGCTTCAGCCGTCCGTTCCGGCTGTCGAACAGACCCGCCAGCCCGCGCCGGGGCTCAAGCTCGCGCGGACGCAGACCCTCGATACAGGCGATCAGATGGTCGATGCGAGCGCTGGCTTCGGTCAGGTCGCCGGTGCGGGCTTCGGCGAGCACCCGGTCCAGACAGTCGCGCACGGACTGCCGCGAGCGTTCGCCATAATCCGAGGCCTCGTCGGCATCGAGTTCCGTCCGCATGCCCTGCAGACGTTCGGGATCCGGCTCCGGAATTCCGAAGAAGCGCCCGCTACCATCAGCCATCACATCACCCTCCACTTCGGCCTGTTCCGGCCGATTGGAGGCACTATGCCAGCGACTTGAGGTTTTCGGAAATTGAGTAGGTCGCCTCGGTCTTGGCCGCGACCTCTTCCAGGGTGACGCCGTCGGCCAGTTCGACCAGCTCCAGCCCCGTACCGTCCGGCTTGACGTCGAACACGGCCAGATCGGTGATGATGCGGCTGACAACGCCTGTGCCGGTCAGGGGCAGGGTGCAGGCCTTCAGTACCTTGGACTGGCCGTGCTTGTTGGCGTGATCCATGACCACCACCACGCGCTTGACACCGGCCACCAGATCCATCGCCCCGCCCATGCCCTTCACAAGCTTGCCCGGGATCATCCAGTTGGCGATGTCGCCATTTTCGGCCACTTCCATGGCGCCGAGGATGGACAGGTTGATGTGGCCGCCCCGGATCATGGCAAAGCTGTCGGCCGAGCTGAAATAGCTGCTCTCGGCGATCTCGGTGATGGTCTGCTTGCCGGCGTTGATCAGGTCGGCGTCGACCTCGTCCTCATACGGGAAGGGGCCCATGCCCAGCATGCCGTTTTCGGACTGAAGGGTCACCTCCATCCCGTGCGGGATGTAGTTGGCGACCAGGGTGGGAATGCCGATGCCGAGGTTGACGTAAAAGCCGTCCTGCAGTTCGCGGGCGGCGCGGGCGGCCAGTTGTTCGCGGGTGCGGGCCATTATGCGCTCTCCCTTTGACGGACCGTGCGTTGTTCGATGCGCTTTTCAGGCACGGTCAGGATGATGCGGTCGACATAGATGCCGGGGGTGTGGATCTGGTCCGGGTCAAAGGTGCCCGTGGGCACGATGTGCTCGACCTCGACGACCGTGACCTTGCCGGCCGTGGCCATCATCGGGTTGAAGTTGCGGGCGGTCTTGCGGAACTGCAGATTGCCGCGACCGTCGGCCTTCCAGGCCTTGACGATCGACAGATCGGCGACCAGGCCCTTTTCCATGATGTAGCGCTCGCCGTTGAACTCGCGCTCTTCCTTGCCCTCGGCGACCAGGGTGCCGACTCCGGTCTTGACGAAGAAGGCAGGGATGCCCGCGCCGCCTGCGCGGATGCGCTCGGCCAGGGTCCCCTGCGGATTGAACTCCAGCTCCAGCTCACCGGCCAGGTACTGACGTTCGAACTCCTTGTTTTCGCCGACGTAGGAGCTGATCATCTTCTTGATCTGGCGGGTTTCGAGCAGTTGGCCGAGGCCGAATCCGTCCACGCCGGCATTGTTGGAGATGACGGTCATGTCCCTGGTGCCGCTGTCGCGCAGGGCGGCGATCAGGTGCTCGGGAATGCCGCACAGGCCAAAGCCGCCGGCCATGACGGTCATGCCGTCGAAGGTCAGGCCTTCCAGCGCGCTCTTGGCGTCAGAGTAGAGTTTCCTCATCGCGTCCTCTTATTTTCATCGCCTGATGAAATTGGGTCTGTCTGTTCGGTCTCTAGTGTGAGCGGTCGCGAGGGGCAACCCCGCAGGCGGTCACAGGACCGTGCCGTGCGTTACCGGATCGACCGGCGGGGCGCCACGGACGCGATACCGGGCCCCCTTGAACAGCAGTTTGATCGCTTCCCAGTGAATGGCGGCGATGACCTTCCAGGTCAGCAGGGGATGGGACAGGAAGGCGCGCATCAGATTGCGGTCGTCCAGCGGTCGGTGCTGCCCCGCAAAGGTGGCGGTCAGGATCGGGGCATCGCCGCGCCGGACAGCAACGGTGACGGACAGGTCGTCCCCCGGCGGCCGGACGATGAAGTCATAGGTCATGCCCATGTCCATGAAGGGGCTGACGAAGAAGCGCTTGGGCGCGGTCTGCCGCCTGTCGCCCTCTTCGCCTTCGAGGCAGGCGATCAGATAGCTGTGCCGCTCGCCGAAGGTATTGGACACCTCATAGACCAGCGCCGCCAGTTCGCCGTCCGGGCGGTAGCAGAAATAGACGCTGAGCGGATTGAAGCCGTAGCCGAGAATGCGCGGCATGGTCAGAAGCCGGATCGGGCCGCCGTCGAGGGCGACTCCGGCTGTGGCCAGTTGCTCGTCGATCTGGTCGCGTAGCGGTCGCGGATCGCCCTTTCGGCCGTAGTCGCTGGCGTTCCAGCGCATCAGCCCCCACCGCCCGGGCCGCAGCCATTTCAGGCGGGACAGCTTCGCCTCGGCCGCATCCAGGTCGAGCAACAGCATATAGACGCGGTAGCGCAGCCGGTGGTGGAAGGGGCGCACCCGCCGGTGGGTGACTTCGCCCACATAGAGACCGAAGGCAGGCGGCGTCGTCACGCGGCCCTTTCCAGAGCAGCGGCCGGATGCGGCCCGACGTGGATGCGTCCGCTCTCATTCTCGACCGACCAGGGCCGGCGCAGGCCGCCCAGCTGTTCGGCCACGGCCAGGCCTGACTGGATGCCGTCCTCGTGGAAGCCCGAGCCGAACCAGGCCCCGCAGAACCAGACATTGCGCTGACCTTGCAGGCTCCACAGATCCTTCTGCGCCGCGAGGGCGGCGCCGTTGAACACGGGGTGCTCATAGTCCCATTCGCCGAGGATGGTGTCGGCGGCGGGCTCCAGCGCGGGGTTCAGGCTGACGAACAGGGGCGGACCGTCAAGGCTCTGCAGCTCATTCATCCAGTAGGTGACGCCCCCTTCGCCGGCGCGGGCAGAGTAGCCGACGTGGGTCCAGGCAGCCCAGGCCTTGCGCCGCTTCGGCATCAGGCGGGTGTCGCGATGCAGGACGGCGCGATTGGGCCGATAGCCGATGGCACCCAGCAGGCGGCGTTCTTCGGCTGACGGGGCCTCCAGCAGGGCCAGGGCCTGATCGGAGTGGGTGGCCAGGACCACGGCGTCAAACCGTTCGAACCGTCCGTCGGCGAACCGCAGGGCCGCGCCGTCGCGGCCCCGGACGACGCTTTCGACGCCGGCGTTGGTGACGACCTCGCCCTGGAAGTCGGCCAGCAGGCGGCTGACGTACTCGCGCGACCCGCCGGTGACCGTCCGCCATGTCGGACGCACGTCATACTTCAGCAGATTGTGGTTCATGTAGAATTTCACGAACGCCGCGGCCGGATAGTCGGTCATCTGGTTGAGGGTGCAAGACCAGATGGCCGCCGCCTGGGGCAACAGGTGCGCGTCGCGGAACAGGGGGCCGTAGCCGGAGCGGGTCAGATAGGCGTCCAGCGTCTCGCCTGTCCGCTCCAGCTCGGGCAGATCGCGCGGGGCCTGCTTCTGGAAGCGCAGCAGGTCGCCGATCATGCGCCAGAATTTCGGGCTGGCGTAATTGCGCTTCTGGGCGAACAGGGCGCTGATCCCGTGGCTGGAATACTCCAGCGCGCCGTCGTCCATCGACACCGCAAACGACATGAAGGCGGCCTGGGTCGGGACCGACAGATGCTCGAACAAGGCCTTCAGGTTCGGATAGTTGTCCTCATTGAAGACGATGAAGCCGGTGTCGACGGCGGTGCTGCGACCGTTGTCTTCAACCGTGACCGTATTGGTGTGGCCACCAATCCGGCTTTCCGCCTCATAGAGGGTCACCTCATGGCGCTTGGCCAGCAGCCAGGCGGCCGACAGGCCCGCAATGCCTGAACCGATCACGGCGATCCTCTGACCGGGGCCGGGCCGCGTCGGACCGGGGTCCGGATTCACCAGATGCGGGCTCATAGTCTCTCCCTGAAGCCGTCGTTGGGGCAGTTACGCGACGGGTTAAGGGTCGGATGAGTCATCCAGGCTCCGGTTGTGAGCGTAAATGTCGAAAACCGGACAGTTCCGGGCGGAGCCTTTACGCCCGGCGCCACGTTTGGTTGCCAGCTTAGCCATAGGACCGGGGCCCTTCATGAACCCAGCGACCACCGCCATCCGCCAGCTTCAGGATGCGCCCTTTCCCGATCCGGTGACCCGCTGGGCCATCGACAGTCTGGTGTCTGAGGCGCGCAAGCGGCTGGATCGCGAGGCGCCGCACGACGAGGGGGCCTTCGCCCGGTCGATGGCCGAACGCCCCATTGCCGAGCACACCGATGCGGCCAATGACCAGCATTACGAGCTGCCCCCCGAGTTCTTCGAAATCTGTTTGGGCCAGCGTCTGAAATATTCCTGCTGTCTCTACCCGACCGGCGATGAGACGCTGAACGAGGCCGAGGTCGCCGCTCTGGCGGAAAGCTGTGAGCACGCCGGGCTAATGGACGGTCAGACCATTCTGGAACTGGGCTGCGGCTGGGGCTCGCTCAGTCTGTGGATGGCGGAGCAGTATCCCGCGGCGCGCATTGTGGCGGTGTCGAACAGCCACGGCCAGCGGGGGCATATCGAGGCGCAGGCCCGGGCGCGCGGGCTCGGCAATCTGACCGTCATCACCTGCGACATGAATGATTTCGAGGCCTCCGCCGACCTGGTGGGCCAGGTGGACCGGATCGTCTCGATCGAGATGTTCGAGCACATGGCCAACTGGCGGGCGCTGCTGACCCGGGCGCGGGGCTGGCTGAAGCCGGACGGGCGGATGTTCATCCACATCTTCACGCACCGCGATGCGCCGTACCGCTTTGACCACACGGACAGCGGGGACTTTATCGCCCAGCATTTCTTCACCGGCGGGGTCATGCCCAGCCGCGGTCTGATCCGCCAGTTCCCCGACCTGTTCGAGGTCGAGAGCGAATGGACCTGGAACGGCGAACACTATGCGCGGACGGCGCGGCACTGGCTGGCCAATATGGATCAGAACGCAGACCGGGTGGCCGAGCTGATGGCCGGGACCTATGGTGACGATGCCAAACTGTGGACCCGGCGCTGGCGGCGGTTCTATCTGGCGACCGCCGGCCTGTTCGGGAATGACGGGGGCCGCACCTGGGCGGTCAGCCACTATCGTCTCAAGCCCGTGGCGGGCTGAGCAAGGGGAGAGCACCATGTTGAAATATCTGGCCGGTTATCTGGGCGCGGGTCTGGCATTTGCGGCGATCGATGCCGTGTGGCTGACCACCATGGCCAATCGCCTCTACAAGCCGATCCTGGGACCGATCCTGGCGGACAAGCCCGACATGAAGGCGGCAGTCGCCTTCTATCTGATCTACATCGGCGGCATCGTGTTCTTCGCGATTTCGCCGGCGCTCCGGGACGGTGGACTGGGGCGGGCGGCGCTGAACGGCGCGGTCCTCGGCTTTGTCGCCTATGCCACCTATGACCTGACCAATCAGGCGACGCTGAATGTCTGGTCCAGTCGCCTGACCCTGATCGATCTGGCGTGGGGCACGGTGTTGACCCTGTCGGCGTCGAGCATCGGCTATCTCGCCGCGCGCTGGGCCGAAAACCGCCTCGGCGGCTGACGCATTTTAACCCTGTTGTTCGCCACAGGCGCGCAAGCCCTGTTCTGAGCCACGAGATCGGTTAATCTGTCGGCGAGGCTCGGGTTGAGCCGCAGTATTCGTCGGGGGACGGGCGTGCGCGCTGGCATCAATGCGTTGACGGTGGCCTTTGTGGTCGGGGTTCTGGCAGGCCTGCTGCTGACCCCCGACGGCCGCGCCTGGCTGAGCCATCCCACGCTGATGTTCGGCGGGCAGGCCAATGCCTCGGCGACGGCGGCCGAGACCGCAGCTGTCGAGGCGCCGGCCGAAGTCGAAGCCCCTGTGCCGACCAGCACCCTCAAGACCCGCTATGCCGACGGCAGCCTGACCATCGGCGTGTTCGGCGACTCCATGGCCGACGGCCTGTGGGCGGCCCTGTATCGGGATCTCGGCGATCTGGACGGCGTCGATGTGGTCAAGTTCAGCGAGGTCTCGACGGGTCTCAGCCGCTATGACTACGTCGACATCCAGGCCAAGAGCACGCGTCAGCTGGCAGAGCGTCCGGTCGATGTGGCCATCGTCCTGTTCGGCACCAACGACGCCCAGGCCATTGTCATCGACGGCCAGATCCATCCGTTCGGCAGCGACGGCTGGAAGGCCGCCTATGCACAGCGGGTCGACAATCTGGTCGAGCTGATGCGGTCGCGCGGCGCCGAGGTCTACTGGGTCGGCCTGCCGCGCATGAAGAGCAGCGGCTTTGACGGCCGCATGACGATCATCAACGACGTCGTCGAGGCGCGCATGGCAGCGCTGGGCGTACCGTATTTCGACACGGTCGCCCTGACCTCGAACGAGGCAGGGGGCTATGAGGCCTATCTGAGCGATCAGGATGGTCGCCGCCGCCTGATGCGGGCCGGCGACGGCATCCATATGAGCATGAGCGGCTATCTGCGCATGGCCGATCCCGTGGCCGACCGGCTGAAGGCCGACCTCGGCGTGGCAGAGGCCGAGGCCGTTACGGCGACGCCCTGATCCATGATGATCCGGGCCGCTACGGCAGCTGTGATCCTGTCCCTGACGATGGGCCTGACGGCCTGTCGCGCCCAGGCCCCCTATACGCCGGTCGAGCGGCCTGCGCCGGGCGACACGGTCTGTGGCGCACCGATCTGCGGCGCTGAATTCCTGGCCCCGGCATTTCTTGCGCTCGAGGCCTCCGGCGACCCGGACCCCGCTCGCATCCACATCCTGCAGATCGGCGACAGCCATACGGCGGGCGACCAGATCAGCGGTCAGGTGCGCAGCCGGATGCAGGCCCGTTTCGGCCAGGGCGGGCGAGGGATCCTGCCGCCGGGACTGCCCTATGTCGGCTATGCACCGCGCCAGGTGAGCGTGACGGCGACGGGGGCCCGCTATCTGCCGGCCCCCCTGATCGCGGGCGGTACGCAGGCCGCCGTGGGGCTGGCCGGAGGGCAGGGACGGCTGGAGGCGGGCGACCATCTGTCCCTCATGCCCGACCCGGGTGCACCCCTGACGACGCTCGGCGTTTGTGGTCAGGCGGGTCCAGACCGAGGCACGCTGCAGATCATCCCCGACGTGGGACTGCCGCAGGCGATCGACTTTAGCCGGGAGACCGCCGGACCCCTGTGCGTCGAGGTTGCCCTGTTGCCCGGCGATGCGAACCTGACCCTGGTAGCGACGGACGCCCCCGTGGTGCTGGACGATGTCCGGCTGTGGGGGAAAGGGGGCCTCAGCCTGTCGAACCTCGGCGTGGTCGGATCGACCCTGATGGATCTGGAAGGCCGCGATGCCGCGACCGTCGAGGCCCAGCTGCGCGCAGATCCGCCCGACCTGATCCTGCTGGCCTATGGCACCAACGAGGGTTTCGACGACGGCCTTGATGCGCAGGCCTATGAGCAGGTGCTGCGGGGCCGGATCGCCTGGCTGCGGCGGGTGGCGCCTGATGCCGCCCTGCTGATCCTCGGGGCGCCCGACGGGTCGCGCCGCCGTCCGCCGATCACAGGTCCCGAACGCTGGTCACAAAGCTGTGGCAGCGGGGGCGACTGGCAGACGCCGTCCGGCCTCGCGGTGGTCCGGGATGTGCAACGCCGGGTATCCGAAGACTTGGGTGTGGCATTCTGGGACTGGTACGGGCGTATGGGCGGGGCATGTTCGGCGGATCGACTGGCAGGCAGGGGCGAGCCGCTGATGCGCGGTGACCGGGTGCACTTTACCGCGACCGGAGCCGAGTGGATCGGCGACATCCTCGCCGATGATCTGATGTCCACCTACGACGGCTGGCGCGCCAGCCGCACAGGCGGGAACTGATCGATGCTGTTTCCGACGCTCGCCTTCGGCGTCTTCTTCCTGTTCGTCTATTTCACCTCATGGTCGCTGGACCGTGAGAATGGCCGTCGCAAGGTGTTCCTGCTGCTGGCCAGCTGGTTCTTCTATGCCCAGTGGGACTGGCGGTTTGTCGGCCTGCTGATCCTGTCGGCGGTGCTGAACTGGGGCGTGGCCGCCCTGATCGCCCGCAATGACAATCCGACACAGCGCAAATGGCTGGTGGCGCTGGGCGTGCTGGTCAATCTACTGATCCTCGGCTTCTTCAAATACTACGGCTTCTTCATCGAGCAGATGGCCGACCTGCTGACCCAGGTCGGCTGGGAGCGGGATTTGCCGTTGCTGCAGGTGGTCCTGCCGGTCGGGATCAGCTTCTTCACCTTCCAGGGCATCAGCTATGTCGTGGATGTGCACCGGCGAAAGACCGAGCCGGCCAACAGTCTGCTCGATGTCATGCTGCTGATGAGCTTCTTCCCGCATCTGGTGGCCGGGCCGATCGTGCGAGCCTCGGACCTGCTGCCGCAGTTCGCCAAGGCGCCGCGCCTGACGCGGGAGGCGGCGACGCTGGGCATGCTGCTGATCGTCTGGGGCCTGTTCAAGAAGACGATCATCGCCTCGGAGCTGGCGGTCAATCTGGTCGATCCGGTGTTCTTTGATCCGTCGGCCTATGGCGCGCTGGACATCGCCGCCGCCGTCTATGGCTATGCGGTCCAGATCTATTGCGACTTCTCGGCCTATTCGGACATGGCCATCGGGATCGCCCTGCTGCTCGGCTATTCCTTCCCGCGCAACTTCGACCAGCCTTACCGGGCCTCGTCGATGCAGCAGTTTTGGCGGCGCTGGCACATCAGCCTGTCGAGCTGGCTGCGCGACTATCTGTACGTGCCTCTGGGGGGCGGCAAAAAGGGCCTTTGGTCGTCGAGCCTCAATGTGATGATCACCATGCTGCTGGGCGGGCTGTGGCACGGGGCGGCCTGGACGTTTGTGGCATGGGGCGCGCTGCACGGCGGGGTGCAGGTGATCGAGCGGCTGGGCCGGGCGGCGTTCGGCGACCGCAAGGTGATCCCGACGGTGGTCGGCGTGCTGATCACCTTCCACATCGTCTGCCTGGGCTGGATCCTGTTCCGCGCCGAGACCTTCGATCTGGCCGTGGCCATGCTGCAGGGGCTGGGCCGTATGGGGCCGTTCGCCCTGACCACCCCCTTCATGCTGGGGCTGATCGTCATCGGGCTGGGCATGCACTGGCTGCCGCCGCGCGCGGCCGAGGGGCTGGCGCTGAGGCTGAAGGCCGCGCCGTCGCTGACGCTGGGTCTGCTGGTCGGGGCGGCCTTCCTGCTGGTCGAGGCGATGCGCCCGGACGGCGTGGCCCCCTTCATCTATTTCCAGTTCTAGGGGAGGGTAGAGCACCATGGCCGATCACCCCGATGACCCCAAGAATCCGATCGATCCGTTCCCGACAGATTTCCCGGAGCCGCCGCCCTCGCGCTTTCCGCCGGTCGGACAGGAGGTCATGCCGCCGGTCGAGCGTGCCGCCGGGTCGCCGATGGCCCCGGTCGATCCTCCCAGCGACTGGACTGCCCGGGCCGATGCCCATGACCTGCCGCTGGAGACGAAGCGGCCCAGCCGGCTGAAGCTGCTGGGGCAATTGGCCTTTCCGCCGCCGCCGCCCGCCGACGAGGAGACTCTGGCCGCTCGCGATCGCCGCTGGACCAGCCGGGTGATCGTGATCGTGGGTGTCCTGATGCTGGTGTTCAACGGCGCCTCGATCCAGAACTGGGCCCGTCAGCAGGCCCCGAACTGGTTCACCGTCACGGTCCAGCAGGTGGCCGATGTCTGGATGGCCCAGGTGTCGCAGCTGGGCGCCGACCGTCCCCGCCAGGCCATCCGGGACGCCTACCAGGACGCCCACGATGCACGCTTTCCCGGCCAGGACCCCGCGTAAGGCAATCGCGCGCTTGACCGGCGCGACCCCCGGCCCCTAGCTTGCCGCGCCCTCACAGTCGGGGCGCTTTATCGGGGTGGATCACATGCGGCGTCGTCACTGGATGAATGGACTTTCGGCTCTGGCGGTGATGACCGCGGTCCCGGCGATGGCGCTGGCGGCCATGACCCCCTCGGCCGTGCTGGCCCAGGCGGCCGCTACCGACCCCGTCGTCTATCAGCAGCCCCCGGCCCCGATCGCCCAGATCCTCGACACCCTGCCCAGCGCGGCGCCCAGTCTGAGCCCGGATGGCGACACCCTGGCCCTGTTCGACCGGTCGAATCTGGCGCCGATTTCCGAGCTGGCCGAGCCCATGCTGCGGCTGGGCGGCTATCGCATCAATCCGCGCAACACCGGCCCCGCCAACAGCCGCGTCAGCTGGCTGACCGGCCTGAGCCTGAAGGGACTGGATGGCGCCGAGGCCGAGGCTGTCGCCCTGCCCGAGGGTGCGCGCTTCACCTCGCCCAGCTGGTCGCCGGACGGGAACGGCATCGCCTTCCTGATGGATGAGCCCGAAGGCCTGGCCCTGTGGGTGGTGGATGTTGACGCCCGCGAGGCGCGCCGCCTGACCGCTCCCGTGATCAATGCGGCCGCGGGCACCGGCCTTGACTGGCTGCCGGACAGTTCGGGGCTTCTGGTCCGGGCCATTCCCGAGGGCCGGGGTGCAGCACCCGATGTGACGCGCCCGCCGTCCGGACCGATCGTCGAGGAAAGCATGGGCCGCGCCGCGCCGGTCCGCACCTATCAGGACCTTCTGTCCAGCCCCGGCGATGAGGCCCTGTTCGAGCACTATTTTACCAGCCAGCTGATGCTGGTGCCGATGGACGGGGCGCCGAAGCGCATCGGGCAACCGGGTGTGATCCTGGATGCCTCGCTGTCGCCGGACGGGCGTTTCATCCTGCAGACGGTGGCCAAGCGGCCGTTCAGCTATGTGGTGCCGGCGCGCCTGTTCCCGGCTGACGTGGTGGTCACGGACCTGAATGGTCAGCCGGTTCACCGGGTCGCCGATCTGCCGCTGCGGGACAACGTACCCACGCCGTTTGATGCCGTCCCGACCGGCCCGCGCTCGGTCCAGTGGCGCGCCGATGCGGACGCCACCCTGGTCTGGGTCGAGGCCCTTGATGGGGGCGATCCCGCCAATGAGGTCGCCGCCCGGGACCGGGTGCTGATGCTGGACGCGCCTTTCAACGCTCAACCGACCACCCTGATCGACCTGCCCGAACGCTATGCCGGCATCCAGTGGGGCCGAGAGGACGTCGCCCTGGTCAACACCCGCTGGTTCAACACCCGCCACGAGATGCGCTTCGTCGTCGACCCGTCGAATCCGGGCGAAGGTCGCAAGCTGATCGATCGCAACTATCAGGATCGCTACAATGACCCCGGCTATCCGGTCATGGAGGACAATGGTCGCGGCCGCGCGGTCATCCAGTTCGCGAACAATGGCTCGGCCATGCTGATGTCGGGGCCGGGGGCGACGCGCGAAGGGGCCTATCCCTTCCTGGCGGCCATGGACCTTGAGACTGGCGAACAGACCGAACTGTGGCGCTCGGCCCCCGGCGAGTACGAGACCCTTGTCGGCATTCTGGACGAGGAGGGCACCCGACTGGTGACCCGCCGCGAGACCCTGACCGAGCCAGCCAATATCCAGCTGCGCGACCTGTCCGATGGCAGCCGCACGGCCCTGACCGCCTTTCCGGACCCCGCGCCGCAACTGGCCAATGTAACCCGTCAGCTGATCACCTATGAACGGGCCGATGGCGTGCAGTTGTCGGGAACGCTGTATCTGCCGGCTGGCTATGACAAGGATCGCGACGGACCTCTGCCGCTGCTGATGTGGGCCTATCCGGCCGAGTTCACCGATGCCAGTGTCGCCGGCCAGGTGGTCGATACCGGCAACCGGTTCGTGCGTCCCGGCGGCTCCAGCCACCTGTTCCTGCTGACCCAGGGCTATGCCATCCTCGACAACCCCTCCATGCCGATCATCGGCGTCGACGGGGCCGAGCCCAATGACACCTATATCGCGCAGCTCTCGGCCTCGGCCTCGGCGGCGATCGATGCGGTAGTCGACATGGGCGTGGCCGACCGCGACAGGATTGCGGTCGGTGGCCACAGCTACGGTGCCTTCATGACGGCCAATCTGCTGGCGCACACCGATCTGTTCCGGACCGGCATTGCGCGCTCGGGGGCTTACAACCGCACCCTGACCCCGTTCGGCTTCCAGGCCGAGCAGCGCACCTACTGGCAGGCCACAGAGACCTATACGGAGATGTCGCCCTTCACCTATGCCGATCAGGTCAATGAGCCGATCCTGCTGATCCACGGCGAGGCGGACGACAATTCCGGCACCTTCCCCGTCCAGTCGGAGCGCTTCTATGCGGCGTTGAAGGGCCACGGCGCCATGGTCCGCTATGTCGTGCTGCCGCTGGAGGCGCACGGCTATCGCGCCCGCGAATCCGTCGGCCACACCCTGTGGGAAATGACCCGCTGGCTGGACCAGTACGTCAAGAACGCCGGTCCGCGCGACTAGGGGGCCTTTCGCGCCGCATACCGTCAGTTTTCGACAGGTGTGCGGCGCCGGCGGGTCGTTTCATCCTCCCTCATCGGCAGGGAGGCTGGAATGAGGGTTCAAGCATATCTGAAGGCAGGCGCAGCGGCGGCGGGCATGGCGGTGGCGCTGTCCGGCTGCATGTCGCTGATCACCGGGGGCGACCTGATCCGCGAGGGAGAGCCCATGGCGCGCTTCACCTTCGAAAACCGGTCACAGAGTCAGCAGATTGACGTGGTGCTGATCTCGACCTGTCAGGCCTCATCGTACGGGCTGAACCGCCTGCCGCTGGGTACGGTCATCAATCCGGGTCAGTCCTATAGCTGGGACATCTCGGCGGGGTGCTACGAAACCGCGGTGGGCAAGGTGGGCCAGGGCGATTCACGCATGAGGATCAACATCCCGGCAGGTCGCCACTTCGTTCTCTTTTATGAGCACGACCAAGGTTACCGCGAAGAGGTGCGCTGAAATCCGCTGGGGCCCAGCAACGGGGCCGATGGTCGTTCCGACGCCGGGTCGATCCTTCTCCTGCGTCAACCGCGTTGTTCGCTAGTCTGGGCGGACACAGATTCGTTTGACGAGGATCCCATGTCTGATCTGAACCGCCGACTGATGACCCGGAAGACTGATTTCGGCGAGACCCTGCTGGAGTCCGTGGTCACCCCCGAGCCGGGGGAGGGGGAGGTGGTGCTGGCGCTGGACCGGTTCTCGCTGACCACCAACAACATCACCTATGCCGCCTATGGAGATGCCATCGGCTACTGGAAGGTCTTTCCGACCGGGCGCGACGACTATGGGCTGATGCCGGTCTGGGGCTTTGCCGATGTGGCGGCGTCACGGGCGCCGGGGATCGAGGTCGGCGCCCGGGTATTCGGCTATTTCCCCATGGCCGACCGGCTGGTGGTCCAGGCCGAGAAGATCAGCAAGGGCGGGTTCGCCGACGCCGCGCCGTGGCGCAAGGCTGTGCCCGACATCTACAACCGCTATGTGCTGTGCGCCGCCGACGCCAACTATGACGCGGCGCTGGAGAACCCGGAGGCGCTGTTCCGGCCGTTGTTCATCACCTCATACACAGCGGTGGATTTCCTGCGCGAGCACGACTTCTTCGGTGCGAAACAGGTGGTGGTGTCCAGCGCCTCTTCCAAGACGGCCTATGGCGCGGCCTGGTGCTTGGCCGGGGACGACGTGCGGCTGGTCGCCCTGACGGGCGCGCGAAACCGGGCCTTTGTCGAGGGGCTGGGGGCCTATCATTCGGTGCACGCCTATGACGAGATCGAGCAGCTGCCGACCGGCGTGCCCACGCTTTATCTGGATCTCGCGGGCGATCCCGCACTGCGTCGGCGGGTCCATGCCCGGTTCGGCGAAAGCCTGACCTACGACTGTCTGGTCGGCTCGACCCAGGGCGACGCCTTTCCGACGGACGATCCGGAACTGGTGGGGCCGAAGCCGCAGTTCTTCTTCGCCGCCACCTGTCTGGACGCCCACCGGGAGCGGGGCACGCTGCGCGCCTTCTATGAGCGGTTTTTCGCCGACCAGCGGGCCTTCTTCGAACGGGTGATCGACCCGGCCGCGCCGTGGATTCGCATCGTCGAGCACCAGGGGCTGGACGCTGCGGCGAAGGTGGTGCGGTCACTGGCTGACGGAGTATCGGACGCTGCGGAAGGCGCCGTAGTCCGCTGCCGTCCGGTTCAGAATAATCGTCTCGCAGCCTGATGAAACGATGGTGGGTGATGTAGGGTTCGAACCTACGACCCGCTGATTAAGAGTCAGCTGCTCTACCAACTGAGCTAATCACCCGTATCGTCCAGCCGGGCACGGGCCCGGTTGCGCGAAGGGGCCGGACATACTGTCTCGGTCCTGCGAACGCAAGGCCGATTTCGCCCGGGCCCCTGCGGCGTTAGGCTGCGGCTTCTGAGTCGGAGAGGGCACCATGGCACGACGGGATCTGAGCGGAGCGGTCGACTTTGCCGTGCTGGAAGCGATGACCGGCGGCGATGATGCCATCTCGGAAGAGGTGCTGGCCCTGTTCGTGCAGCAGGCCGGCCTGTGGTCGCCGATGCTCGACGTCCGCCACGAGGGGTGGCGCGACGCGGCCCATACGGTCCGGGGCGCGGCCGCGGGGATCGGAGCAGGGGCGCTGGCCGGGGCCTGCGCGGCCGCGGAAGCCGCGGACAAGGCCCAGGCGCCGCCTCTGCTGGACCGGGTGCGCGATGCGCTGGATGTGGCGCTGGCCGATGTCGCGGCGTGGCGGCACGAACTGATGTTGCGGGGTCTGAGGGGTTAGCTCCGCGTGCGGTCCCAGGTGGCGAACTCGTGGGCGATGCAGCGGTCGATCAGCAGGCGCCAGACCGGCTCGGCGATGTCGGGCGACAGACCCGCGTCGCGCGCGGCGGACAGGACCTTGGCCACCACATCTTCGATCCGGGCCTCGTCATGGACCACGTCGCGGCTGGGCTTGATGCGGGCGGCAGCCTCCATATAGCCCTGACGCTCGGCCAGAAGGGCGACCAGGGCGCGGTCCAGCGCATCGACGCCCTGACGCACCTCGGCCATGGAGGTGCAGTCGCCCGGCGCGGTGCGGGGAGCCACGGTGATGCTATCCGACAAAGGCGCGCTCCAGCACATAGTCACCCGGCTCGGCATTCGAGCCTTCCTTGAGTCCAAAGGTCTCGAGCAGTTCCCCGGCTTCCTTGATCATGGCCATCGACCCGCACAGCATGACGCGGTCGGTGTCGGGCGAAAAGCCGATGGGCAGCTGCAGGTCGGCAAAGATGTCACCCGAGCGGATGCGGTCCGTGATGCGCCCCGGCGTCTCAAACCGCTCGCGCGTGACCGTGGGATAGTAGGTCAGCCGGGCCCGGGCCTCGTCGCCAACCAGCGGATCGTCGTGGATGCCTGCGGTGAAGAAGTCGCGGTAGGCCAGATCGGCCACCTGACGCACCGTGTGGCACACGATCACCTGTCCGAAACGGCTGTAGGTCTCGGGATCGCGCGCGACCGACAGCCAGGGGGCCAGGCCCGTGCCCGTGCCGATCAGCCACAGCCGTTCGCCGCCGGTCAGGGCATCCAGCACCAGGGTGCCGGTCGGCTTCTTGCCCATCAGCACGGTGTCGCCCGGCTGGATCTTCTGCAGACGCGAGGTCAGGGGACCGTCGGGCACCTTGATCGAAAAGAACTCCAGTTCCTCGGCCCAGTGCGGGCTGGCGATGGAATAGGCGCGCAGCACGGCCTTTCCGCCATCCTCACCCGGCAGGCCGATCATCACGAACTCGCCCGAGCGGAAGCGGAAATCCTCGGGCCGCTCGAGGGTGAAGCTGAACAGCTGGTCGGTCCAGTGGTGCACCGACAGCACCTTCAGCGCATGGTGGGGCGACGGCCGGGCAGGGGCAGTGTCGGCCGGGGTGGACGAAAGGGTCTGGGTCATTGCCGCCCTATCTAGAGCGTGACGCCCGTCAGCGAAACCCGGGTGAGACGTTCCGTCTGCCGGATGCATTTCCGGGGTGACGATCCGGCAAAGCCGCTCTAGCGTGCCGCCCATGAAAACCTCGACCCTTCGACACACCGCCTCCGCCCTCACCCTTGTTTCCGCAACCGCCATGGCCGGTCTGGCCCAGGCCCAGGAGGCGGCCGATCCGTCGATCCTGACGCCCGAGCGGGTGTTCGCCAGCCCGTCGCTGAACGGGCCGGTGGCGCGCGGCGTCAGCCTGTCGCCCGATGGCCAGCTGGTGGCCTTCCTGCGCTCGCGCGAGGACGATGTGAACGTCCAGGATCTGTGGGCCGTGTCGGTCGAGGGCGGCGAGCCGTTCAAACTGATCGACGCCCGCGCCCTGGTGCCGGACGCCGGCGAACTGTCCGAGGCGGAAAAGGCCCGGCGCGAGCGCATGCGGATCAGCGCCCGGGGCGTGGTCGAATACGCCTGGGACCAGCAGGGCCGCTATATTCTGGCGCCGCTGGAGGGCGACATCTTTCTGGCCGAGCGTGAGGGCGGGGCGGTGCGTCGCCTGACCGAGACCGAGGCCGACGAGATCGACGCCAAGGTCAGTCCGGACGGCAACTATGTCTCCTGGGTGCGGGACCAGGATCTGGTCGTCTATGACCTGGCCAGCGGCCGCGAAATGGCGGTCACCACGGATGGCGAAGGCCTGATCACCTGGGCCACGGCCGAGTTCATCGCCCAGGAGGAGATGGACCGCGACACCGGCTACTGGTGGAGCCCGCACGAACGCTACATCGCCCTGCAGCGCACCGATGAGTCGACGGTGGATGTGGTACCGCGCCTCGACATCACCGGCGGCGGCGCCAGCGTGATCGAGCAGCGCTATCCCCGGGCCGGACGGCCCAATGCCATTGTCGAGCTCTATGTGCACGACCGCACGACGGGCGAGCGGGTCAAGGTTGACCTCGGCGACAATGCCGACATCTATCTGGCCCGCGTCGCGTGGTCGGTCGATGGCCAGACCCTGTACGTCCAGCGTCAGTCGCGCGACCAGCAGACCCTCGACCTGATGACCGTCGATCCGGCCACGGGCGAGTCGAAGGTGATCCTGACGCAGACCAGCCCGGCCTGGGTGAGCCTGACGCACAATTTCCGGCCGCTGGCTGACGGGCGCTTCATCTGGTCGTCGGAGGAGAGCGGCTGGCGTCACCTGTATCTGTATGACCGCGACGGCACCCTGATCCGCCCGATCACGACCGGTGACTATGCGGTCAAGGCGCTGGACGGGGTCAACCTTGCGACCGGCGACGTCTTCTTCACCGCCTCGATGCGCGACGGCGAGGAATATCCGATCGAGCAGCAACTGTTCCGGGCCAGCCTGAACGAGACCCTCAACCCGGTCGAGGTCACCCCGCGCGGCGGCTGGTGGTCGGCCTCGGTCAATTCGACCGGCACCGCCTATGTCGGCAACTATACGGATCTCGAGACCCCGCCCCAGTCGGCGCTGTACCGGATCGACGGCACCCGCCTGCGCTGGATCGAGGAGAACCGGCTGGATGAGAGCCATCCCTTCTGGCCCTATGCCTCGCGCCGCCAGACCCCGACCTTCGGCACGCTGGAAAGCAATGGCGAGACCCTGGTCTGGCAGATGACCACGCCGCCGGGCTTTGATCCGTCGAAGACGTATCCGGTTGTCATGCAGGTCTATGGCGGCCCCTCGGGCGGGGGCGTGCGGAACGCCTGGCAGGCTTCGACCACTCAACTGTTGACTGAGGCCGGATATGTCGTCTTCCGCCTCGACAACCGGGGCGAGGGCGAGCGCTCGACGAAGTTCAAACAGGCCCTCTATCTGACCATGGGGCAACCTGAGATCAAGGATCAGGTTCGTGCGGCCAACTATCTGAGAACGCTTCCGTTCGTGGACGACGATCGCATCGCTGCCATGGGCTGGAGCTACGGCGGCTTCATGACCCTGCACATGCTGACCGAGCCCGAGATGGGCCTGGCGGCCGCCATCTCGGGCGCGCCGGTCACGGACTGGAGCCTCTATGACACCCACTATACCGAGCGCTTCATGTCGACGCCGGAGGCCAACCCCGAGGGCTATGCGGCCTCGGACGTGGTCGATCAGCTGGACCAGCTGACCGGACGGCTGCTGCTGATGCACGGCATGGCCGACGACAATGTCATCTTTGAAAACACCACCCGCGTGCTGGACTCGCTGCAGGGCCAGAGCATTCCGTTCGAGACCATGCTCTATCCCGGTCAGCGCCACGGCATCCGGGGCAATGAGCGGGGGCTACACCAATGGCGAACCTATCTGGACTTCCTCGATCGCACGATCGGATCGCGTTCGCCGGCCGCGCAGGACTGATCGGCGCCAGCCTGCTGGCGCTGACGCTGGGCGGATGCGTCAGCGTCGAGGTCACGCGGACGGATGACCAAACGGCAAGAGATCTTTCAGCCATCCAGGCCGCCGACGCTGCGAGTTTGGCGGCGGTCGCTGCTGAAGAGGCGTGGCCCGGAGCACCCGAAGGCGATGCGTCTGAGCTGGCCGACTGTTTCGACCTGCCCGACCCGGTGGCTGATCTGTGTGCCAGAGACCGGCTGACCACCAATGCCGTCATCACCTGGTCGCCCTCCGTCACCGAGATCGATTGGGCGCCGGGCGACGGCATCCGGGGGATGCCGATCCTGCTGAAGGACAATATCGAGACCTTCGACATGCCGACCACGGCGGGCTCAATCGCGCTGATCGACAATGCGCCCGGGCGGGATGCGCCGCTGGTCGCGCGGCTGCGGGCCGAGGGCGGGGTGATCCTCGGCAAGGCCAATCTGTCGGAATGGGCCAATATCCGCTCGTCCGAGTCGATCAGCGGCTGGAGCGCCGTGGGCGGCCTGTCGCGCAATCCCTATGCGTTGGACCGCAACACCTGTGGCTCCTCCGCAGGGTCGGCGGCGGCTGTGGCGGCCGGTCTGGCGCCGGCAGCCATCGGCACCGAGACGGACGGCTCGATCACCTGTCCGGCGGCCATCAACGGCATCGTCGGCTTCAAGCCCACCGTGGGTCTGGTCTCGCGCACCCATATCGTACCGATCAGCCGCAGCCAGGACACGGCCGGCCCGATGACCCGCACCGTGCGCGATGCTGCCGTGGTACTGACGGTCATCGCGGGCAGCGACCCGGCCGATCCCGCAACGGCCGAGGCGGACGTTCACCGCGTGGACTTTTCCGCCGGCCTCGACGCAGGCTCGCTGCGCGGCGAGCGGATCGGCGTGATGCGCTTCCTGACCGGCTATTCGACCGGCACGGATCTGGTGTTTGAGGAAAACCTCAGGGCGCTGGAAGCGGCGGGCGCCATTCTGGTCGACATCTCCGAGGGCCCCAACCGCGGCGCCATCGGTGGCGCCGAGTTTGCCGTGCTGCTGACCGAGCTGAAGGTCGACCTCAACCTCTATCTGGCCTCAACCGATCCGGCCCAGGTTTCGACCCGGACGCTGGCCGATGTGATCGCCTTCAACGAGGCCACGCCGCGCGAGCTGGCCCTGTTCGGCCAGGACATCTTCGTGGCCGCCCAGGCGACGGAGGGGCTTGAGGACCCGGACTATATCGCCGCGCGCGAGCGGTCGTTCCGGCTGGCGGGTCCCGAGGGCATCGACAGGATGCTGGCCGACCATGACGTCGTGGTGCTGATCGCGCCGACCACCGGTCCGGCTTGGTCGATCGATGTGGTCAATGGCGACAACTATCTGGGCTCGGCCAGCCAGCTGGCGGCCGTGGCCGGCTATCCGCACCTGACCGTGCCGATGGGCTTTGTCGACGGCCTGCCCGTGGGCATGAGCTTCATCGGCGGCAAGTGGCAGGACCAGCAGGTGCTGTCGTTCGGCTATGCCTTTGAACAGGCAACACAGGCCCGGCGGGACCCCGAGTTCGCCCCTTCGGTCGACCGGATGGAGGCGGTGGCGCCGCTGCTGCGGCCGCTGCCGTAACGGACGGCGTCCGTGCAGGGCTACTGGAGATCAGGCAGGGGCACCTGGTGCATGGCGAGGTAGTCGAGTGGAAAAGCTCGTGCCACCTGGCTCGAGCCAATCTCCGTGAAATATAGCACCCACACCTCGCCGGCTGGTGGCAAAGGAGTTTGGCCGCACCCGTCGCTGCTCATCGTGACCGAGAAGGTGAACTCGGTAGGCCCCTGAACGGCCTGGGATGGCGAGATGCTTGCAGCGTGAACTGTCCATGTGTTCCAGCCCGGATTTTCTACTCGTTCAGCTGAGGTAACTGTCGCGAGCACTCTGCCTTCGTAGGTGGCCAACTGCTCGGCTCGCGGCACGAGGTACCGACAGGCGACGGCGCTGTTGGCCAGACTAGCTGTTGCCAACACCGTTGCAATACCAACAACGAGCGAAGAGCGTCTCAAAGGTCTGCCTCTCTTCCTCGAAGGCCGGCCCAGTTCAGGCGCAGCGTACGCAGCCCGAAACGGATCAGGCGGGGGCTGAACATCAGTATCCCGATCGCCAGCGATGTATCGGTCGAAATGGCGGTGAGGTCGCCGCCGAACAGATCGCGCCAGTTCTGGGTGACGACAAGGATGAACAAGGCAGGCGGCGCCACGCCCAGCAGGGTGACCATCGTGCCGTTCAGCAGGCCCGCGAGCGCTTCTTCCTTGTCCTTGGGCGGTTCCATGTCCGGCACCTTACGGCAGCGGTGCCGGACGGCAAGGGACGGTCAGTCGATCGGCTGGTGGGTGAAGCCGCTGACGCCGGCCAGCGGGCGGCTGTCGCGTTCGATCTCGACCTCGCTTTCGGCATAGACCACCAGCAGTTCGGCCAGACAGGTCAGGGCGTTCAGGTGGATGCGCTCATAGCCGTGGCTGGCGTCGATGCCGAAGGTCAGCAGGGCCGTGCGGATGTCCGCGCCCGACTCCAGCGCCGAGGCCGAGTCTGACCGGTAATATCGGAACACATCCTTCTGCAGGGCGATGTCGCGGTCGCGTGCCAGCCGGGCCAGCTTGCGCGACAAATGCCAGTCGAACGGTCCGGTCTGGTCAGCCATGGCCAAGGTGACGCCGAACTCGGACGAGTTCTGGCCCGGCGCGGTCGTGCCGTTGTCGATGGTGATCATGGCGGCGACGTCGGGGACCAGCACGGACGAGGCGCCGACGCCGACCTCCTCGGCGATGGTAATCAGGGCATAGGTGTCGACCTCGGGCGTGCGGCCTTCGCGGACCATACACTCCAGCGCCGCCAGCAGGGTGGCGACCCCCGCCTTGTCGTCCAGGTGGCGCGAGACAATGTAGCCGTTGTCGAGGAATTCCGGTTGGGGGTCGATGGCGATGATATCGCCAACCTCTACACCCAGAGCCTCGGTCGAAGCGCGGTCGAGGGTCCGTTCGTCGATGCGCAATTCGACCTGGGTCCAGGCGACAGGCTGGGTGTCGACCTCCTCGTTGAAGGTGTGGCCCGAGGCCTTGAGCGGCAGGATTGTACCCCGGAACCGCTGCCCCTCGGAGAAGATCGTGGCGCGGGCGCCCTCGGCAAAACGGGACGACCAGTGGCCGATGGGCACGACCTCGAGACGGCCGTTGTCCTTGATGCGCTTGACCTGGGCGCCCAGGGTATCGACGTGAGCCACCAGCGCCCGGGCGGGCTTGGCCTCCTTGCCGGGCAGCTTCGCGCGAATGGCGCCGCGTCGCGTCATGTCGAACGAAATGCCCAGCCGCTCCAGCTCGCGACAGACCTCCCAGACGGCCTCATCCGTATAGCCCGTGGGGCTGGGGATGTTCAGCAGACGCGACAGGCGTTCGGTCAGATACGTAGCGTCGATAGAGGGCAGGGGCATGGGTCTCCTTGGTTTCAGCTGTTCAGGGCCGCCCGGCTGGCGGCAGCCCCCGACAGGGGGAACAACAGGTCGATGAACCGCTCGGCCGTCGGCTGGGGCTCGTGATTGGCAAGGCCGGGGCGTTCATTGGCCTCGATGAAATGATAGTCCGGGCCCCGGTGGGTCGGGACCATCAGGTCGATCCCGGTCACCGAGATGTCGATGGCGCGGGCGGCAGTCACGGCCGCGTTGATCAGGGCGGGATGCACCTCACCCGTGACGTCATGGATGGTGCCGCCGAGGTGCAGGTTGGCCGCCTTGCGCACGCGGACTTCCTCGCCGGCCGGGGCGACGTCGTCGAGGCCATAGCCGGCCTCGGCCAGGGTGCGGGTGGTTTCCCCGTCCAGCGGAATGCGCGACTCTCCGCCGGTGGCCGCTTCACGCCGGCGGCTCTGGTGGGCGATCAGGTCGCGCAGCGTCGACCGACCATCCCCGACCACGCGTGGCGGGCGGCGGATAGCGGCAGCCACGACCTTGAAGTCGATGACCACGAGCCGCAGGTCCTCGCCCTCGACGTGATCCTCGACCAGCACTTCGGGGCACAGCGCGCGTGCCTCCTTGATGGCGGCCTGTATGTCGTCCAGCGCGGTCAGACCGACGGCCACGCCCTTGCCCTGCTCGCCGCGTGCCGGTTTGACGACCAGGGCAGGCCGGTCGGCCAGCGCTGCGGTCAGGCCCTCGGTGTCGTCCGGGTCGTAGCGCTGCGGCACCTGCAGTCCGGCGTGTTCGACGATCCGGCGGGTCATGCGCTTGTCGTCACAGATGCTGACGGCAACGGCCGAGGTCAGTTCCGACAGGCTTTCGCGACAGCGGATCGACCGGCCGCCCCAGGTCATGCGCACCAGCCCGCCCTCGGCATCGAGGACGTCGGTCGCGATGCCCCGGCGCCGGGCCTCATCGACGATGATCCGGGCGTAGGGATTGAGGTCGCTTGCGGGGTCCGGGCCCTTGAACAACGGTTCGTTGATCGGGTTCTTGCGCTTGACCCCGAAGAAGGAGACGCGGCGGAAGCCCAGTTTCTCATAAAGCGCGATGGCCTGCTCGTTGTCGTGGATCACCGACAGATCCATATAGGCCAGCCCGCGCGTGCGGAAATGCTCGGCCAGCCGGCGCACCAGGGCCTCGCCCACGCCCGGCTGGGTGGCCTGCGGATCGACCGCCAGACACCACAACGACGAGCCTTCCTCCGGATCGGAAAACGCCTTGACGTGGTCGACGCCGGTCACCGTGCCGATCACTGCGCCGGTGGTCTCGTCTTCGGCCACGAAATAGGTGAGGGCGCGATCGTCCTTGCGGCTGGAAAAGAAGTCGGGGCGGATCTGCACCATCCGCCGGGCGGCATAGATGCGATTGGTCGCCTCGATGTCGTCCTCGGAGGCCAGCCGCCGCACGGTGAAGCCCCGGGGCTGGCGCCGTCCCGGCCGATAGGTGGCCAGATCCAGCCGGAAGCTGTGCGACGGGTCGAGGAAGACCTCCTGCGGGGCCGAGGCCAGCAGCACATGCGGGTTGCGGACATAGAAGGCGATATCGCGCCGGTCCGGACCCTCGGATCTCAGCGCCTCGATCAGGGGCTCGGCGTCGGCAAAGGTCTGGGCGAACAGCAGTCGGCCCCAACCCATGTCGAGCACGGCATCAGGAGTCATCTCGCGCTCGGCGCCGCCGACCATGGGCTTCAGCCCCTCGTGGCGCATGCGCTTCAGGCGGTGCGGGGCCGCGCGCGGCTTCTGACGGGGCGTGTCAGACGCCATGGGACTGCAGCCACATTTCCAGAACCGCGACCTGCCACAGCTCGGACCCGCGCAGGGGGGTGATGTGATCGCGCGGGTTCTCGAACAGGGTCTCCAGATACGGGCGCTGGAACAGCCCCCGCTCGCGCGCGACCTGACTGTTCAGACTGTCGCGGACCATCTCCAGATACGGCCCGTCGATGTATTTGAGGGCGGGGACCGGGAAATAGCCCTTCTTGCGGTCGATCACCTCGGACGGCACGACCAGACGCGCGGCCTCCTTCAGGACACCCTTGCCGCCCTGCGACAGCTTGTGTTCCGGCGGAATGCGTCCGGCCAGTTCGACCAGCTCGTGGTCGAGGAAGGGCACCCGCGCCTCCAGGCCCCAGGCCATGGTCATATTGTCCACCCGCTTGACCGGGTCGTCGACCAGCATGACCTGGCTGTCGAGGCGCAGCGCCTTGTCGACGGCGGTCTCGGCGCCGGGAATGCCGAAATGGGCGCGGACCAGCTCGAGGCTGGCGTCGGTCTCGGGCAGGTAGTCCGGATTGACCTGGGTCCTCAGGGTGACGTCGTTGCGGTCAAAGAAGGCCCCCGCATAGGTCGAGACCGGGTCGGTCGTATCCAGCATCGGCGGGTACCAGTGATAGCCGCCGAACACCTCATCGGCGCCCTGGCCGGACTGGACGACCTTGATGTGTTTGGCCACTTCCTGGCTGAGGAGATAGAAGCCGACATTGTCATAGCTGACCATGGGCTCCGACATCGCCCCGATGGTGCCGGGCAAGGACTGCATCAACCGGTCGTGCGGCACGAAGATCTGGTGGTGATCGGTGCCATAGTGTTTGGCGATCAGGTCGGAATAGACGAACTCGTCGCCCTTCTCCTGATTGGCGGCCTCGAAGCCGACCGAGAAGGTCTGAAGACCCGTCTGGCCCAGTTCGGCCAGCAGGCCGACGACGAGACTGGAGTCCACCCCTCCGGACAGCAGCACCCCGACCGGCACATCGGCGACCATGCGGCGCTTCACGGCCACGCGCAGGGCGTCCAGCACCTGGTCGCGCCAGTCCTCGGAGGTCAGACCTGCATCCTCAGCCCGACGCACATTCTGCGGCGCCCAGTACAGCTTGTCGCGAGAGGTGCCATCGGCCTCGAAGATGCGCAGGGTCGCGGGCGGCAGTTTGCGCACGCCCTTCAGTATGGTGTGCGGCGGCGGCACGACCGCGTGGAAAGTCATATAATGGTGCATGCCGACCGGATCGATCGACCTGTCGACGTCTCCACCCGCCAGCAGTGACGGCAGGCTGGAGGCAAACCGCATCCGCTTGCCCTGTTCCGCCAGATACAGCGGCTTGATGCCGAACCGGTCGCGGCCCATCACCACGCGGCCGCTGTCGCGCTCGTGGATGACGAAGGCGAACATGCCGTGGAAGCGGTCGACGCAGGCCTCGCCCCACGCGTGCCAGGCCTTGAGGATCACCTCGCTGTCGCCGTCGGAGAAGAAGCGATAGCCCAGACCCTGCAGCTCGGCGCGCAGCTCGGGGTAGTTATAGATACAGCCGTTGAAGACCATCATCAGCCCGAGGTCGGCGTCGACCATGGGCTGCTGGGCCTTGTCGCTGAGGTCGATGATTTTCAGGCGTCTGTGGCCAAAGGCGACCGGGCCGCGCGCTACCACCCCGCTGCCATCCGGCCCGCGTGGGGTCAGGGCCCCGGTCATCCGTTCTACAGCGGCGATATCGGCCGTCTGCCCGTTGAAATTGATCTCGCCACTCAGGCCACACATGCGCTGGCTCAGACCTCGCTTGTCATTTGAAATTCAGGTGCACGGGGCCGCACGCCCCCAAGCTTAACCGCTGCGACCCGGAACCGTTCCGCCAGGTGTTACGGAGAACGCCGTCTGCGGACCCAGGCTGCGGTCGCCATGACCAGTGTAGCGGCCAACAGCCCGGCACCCAAGCCGTCCCACAGACCGTCGTCCAGCAGGGCCCCGATCAGGCCGGTCAGGCTGAGCGCCACCAGCAACATCGGAATGCGGAAGATCCGCCACAGGCTGAGGTCGGCGCGGCTCATGGTACGCGCCTGCGCCGGGCCAGCCACAGATAGAGCCCGCTGATCAGGATGACGATGGTGATGACGTCCAGAATGGCCCAGACGATCTTCAGCCCCAGCCCGCCGTAGTCCCCGAAATGCAGGGGCTGGGACAGGGACAGGGCCTTCACATACCAGGGCATGGGGGCGACCGCCGCCAGCGCGCCGGTGCGGGCATCGATCAGGGCGGGCGTGGCCAGATGCGTCGTCAGCGGCGTGTCGCCGTGAAAGAACACCGCATAGTGGTTGTCGGTCGAATAGTCCGAGCCCGGGAAGGCCACGAACTGCAGCTGGCGGCCTGGCAGGGCGGTCTTGGCCCGTTCGACCGCAGCATCCAGCGAGGCGCGCTCGTCCAGCGCCACGGGGGCATCATAGGCCGCGGCCAGATCGGCCAGGGCCGTGTCCTTCCAGTGGGCGATGATCGGCACGGCGAGCGTATTGACCACGCCGGTGCCGCCGACCACCAGCACCCAGGCCACGGTCACAATGCCCGCCAGATTGTGCCAGTCCAGCCAGCGCGTCCGTGCCGACTTTTCGGATCGCACGGTCCCGAACGGCAGGCGGCGCATGAAAGGGGCGTACAGCACCACCCCCGACACGACGGCGGCCACCAGCATTAGACCCATCAGCCCCAGAAACAGCATGCCCGGCAGGCCGAGGAACAGGTCTGTGTGAAGCTGAAGGATGAACTCCATCACCGGATGACCGGCGACCAGGGGGGCGGCCTCGCCACTGGTCTGGTCGATCGGCTGAAAGGTGTAGATACCGTCCGGGGCGTCGGGCGCCCGGCTGGTGACATTCACAACCGGCCGGTCGGTATCGAAGCTCATGAAGGCGGGCACATCGCCCGGATGCCGCGACAGGGCGACGTCCAGAACCTGATCCAGATCCAGCCGCTCGCCGTCCTGATTGGCCGGGGCCCAGGCCTCGTCCAGCAGCCAGTGCTCGATCTCATGGGTGAAGACCAGCGGCAGGCCGCTGATGCACAGCATCAGCAGGAAGACGGTCGAGACCAGGCTCGACCAAGTGTGCACCCACGACCAGGCGCGGATCGTGGATGCCTTCATGGGATCTAGAAGTCCGCCGAGATCGAGACGGTCAGGGTGCGGGGCGCGCCCAGCGTCAGATAGTTGGCGCCGGGATAGCCGCCGACGGCCACCCAGTGGTCTTCATCCGTCAGGTTCTCGACGCGAGCCCGAAGGTTGAGCGGACGACCCTGCAACTCAAAGCCGTAGCGCACGCCGGCGTCCAGTCGGGTCCAGGAGTCCAGATCGACAGTATTGGTGGCATTGGCCGATTGCTCGCCCGTATGGACGACCCGGCCCTCGACCGTCAGGCCGGCGACCGTCGGCACATCCCATTCGACATTGGCGTTGAACTGCAGTTCCGGCACGCCGATGGGGGCCTTTCCGTCCAGCGTTCCGCCTGCCGTGCGCGTCAGCTCGGCGTCGATGAAGGTCCAGCCGCCCAGCACGCGCAGGCCGTCGCGCGGCTCGCCGAACCAGGTGACTTCCAGGCCGCGATTGCGCTGCTCGCCATTGGCCGCGAACACGCCGCCTTCGACAAAGGCGCTGGGCAGGGTGATCGAGAACAGGCTGACCGAGCCGCCGAACCGGCCCAGATCGTATTTGAAACCGACCTCGGCCTGCTCGCCCCGGAACGGGGACAGGACTTCGCCCGCATTGGTGACCGGCACGCCCCCGCTGACGGCGGGCGCGGTCTGGCCGGGGATCAGGGCCTCGGCATAGTTGGCATAGAGCGAGGCCCACTCGGTCGGCTTGTAGACGAGGGCAAAGGCCGGGGTGGTGGCGTCGCCCTCATAGCCCGAGGCAAAGGCGCCGGTGTTATAGTCATAGGTGCGCGTCTCGATCGACTGATAGCGCACGCCGACCGTGGCCAGCAGCCGTCCGTCGAGGACCGACACCCTGTCGGCGACCGCGACGCTGCTGTTCTCGACCCGCTCGGTCACATTGGGATCGCTGAGCGAGCCACCGACGAAGAAGTCCGGCGTGGGCGGGGCCACATCGACCGGCGCATAGAGGTCGCTGGCGAACCCCGCGAAGTTCGAGAAGGCATAGGCGTTTTCGGAGCGCGAGCGCACGGTCGAGGCCGAAGCCACCAAGCGGTGGTCGACCGATCCCGTGGTGACGTCGGCACGCACGCCGATGTCGCCCGAGATGATCTGGTCCTCGCGCACATTGACGAACCGATAGGCGCTGAGCGTGCCGTCGGGCTGGGCCGTGGGGTTGGCCAGCACATTCTGTTCCTTGCCCTGACGCCCGCCAAAGGCCGCCCAGGCCGAGGCCGCGTCGCTGAGGTCGAACTCGCCGCGCGCCACACCGAACAGCTGACGCTCGTCCGTATAGGTCCAGGGCTGGGCAAAATTGCTGTCCGCGGCGGGCGGAGCCGGGATGGCGCCGGCCGGGGTGACCGTGGGGCGAGGGGCGTCGATGTGGTGATCCTGCCAGCCGATGTCGGCCGAGAAGCGGGCGCGGTCGCCCCGCCGGTCGAGACCGAGCCCGATGACACTAAGCTCACGCTCCTGGCCCTCGACGCTGCTCTCGCCGTCGCGGCGGGCCAGGTTGAGGCGCAGGCCGTATTCATTGCCCAGGCCGAAGCGGCGGGCCACGTCGGCGGCCAGCCAGGTCTCGCCGCCGCCTTCCAGCCCGGCGGTCAGGCGGGTCAGGGGCGCACTGCCGGCACGCTTGGGCATCAGGTTGAAGGCCCCGCCGACACCACTGCCGCCGGGTGCGGCGCCGTTCAGGAAGGCGGTCGCGCCGCGGAAGACCTCAACGCGCTCGAGGAACTCGGCAGCCACAAACTGGCGCGGCAGAACGCCGTACAGGCCATTGTAGGTCATGTCGTCCGAATAGACCGGGAAGCCGCGGATGACATACAGCTCCTGAAAATTGCCGAATCCCTTGGACACCCGCACGACGGGGTCGTTCTGCAGCACGTCGCCGACGCTGCGCGCCTGCTGGTTGCGGGCCAGTTCTTCGGTGTAGGCCGTAAAGGCGAACGGCGTGTCCAGCTGGTCCATCGCGCCGAACAGGCCGACCCGTGCGCCGGTCGCCACCTGACCGCCTGCATAGGCCGGCGGCACCGTGACCTGCGAGCCGGTGACGATGATGTCGTCCACCCGCGTTTCCTGCGGATCGGCCTGCTGGGCCAGGACGGGAAGGGCGGGCGCCAGGGCGATCAGGGCGACAGACGACAGAAGGGCAAGACCACGCGGCGACACAGAGATACTCCAGTGCAAATAAGAATGCGTCGCAATACATAGGGGCGCCGGGGTCTGCAAGGGGGCTTTCCGCGCTGCACGGTCGCAGTGCCCGGACCACCAGTCATGGCGAGGTCATTGAAGCGCATCCCCCCCTGTGCGACACCTGTTGCAATGGCGAACAAGCCCGACTTCTTCGACGAAATGAATGGCTCCGGCACGTCCTGCCGACCGCCGTATGCCAGCTATGCCGACTGGTTCGAGCGTCAGGGCGCGCAGACTCTCAAGAAAAAGTCCAAGGACGCGGAGGTCTTCTTCCGCCGGACCGGCATTACCTTCAATGTCTATGGCCAGCAGGAAGCCGACGAGCGGCTGATCCCGTTCGACATTGTGCCCCGCATCATTTCGGCCCGGGAATGGAGTCGCCTGACCCGCGGGATCGAGCAGCGGGTGCGGGCCATCAATGCCTTTCTGCACGACATGTATCACCGGCAGGAGATCCTGCGGTCCGGCCGCATCCCGGTCGATGTGATCGCGGCCAACGCGGCCTTCCTGCCGCAGATGATCGGCGTCGAGCCGCCCGGCGGAGTCTATACCCACATCGTCGGCATCGACATCGTCCGCACGGGCGAGGACGATTTCTTCGTGCTGGAGGACAATGCCCGCACGCCGTCGGGCGTCTCCTACATGCTGGAAAATCGCGAGACGATGCTGCGCATGTTCCCCGAGCTGTTCTCGCGGGTCGCGGTGCGCGAGGTCAGCGACTATCCCAAGCTGCTGCGACGGTCGCTGGCGTCCAGTGCCCCCAGGGGGTGCGAGGGAACTCCGGTCGTTGCGGTGCTGACGCCCGGCATCCACAACTCGGCCTATTTCGAGCATGCCTTCCTCGCGGATGAGATGGGCGTCGAGCTGGTCGAGGGGCAGGACCTGCAACTGGTCGACGGCCGCATCGCCATGCGGACCACCCGGGGCTACACCCCCATCGACGTTCTCTATCGTCGGGTCGACGACGAGTATCTGGATCCGATGAGCTTCAATGCCGACTCCCAGCTCGGAGTGCCGGGTCTGATGGACGTCTACCGGGCCGGCGGGATCACCATCGCCAATGCGCCGGGCACCGGCATCGCCGACGACAAGGCGATCTACAGCTACATGCCCGACATCATCCAGTTCTACACGGGCGAGAGCCCCATCCTGAAGAATGTGCCGACCTGGCGCTGCGCCGAACCCGATGCCCTGGCCTATGTGCTTGAACATCTCGACGAGCTGGTCGTGAAGGAAGTCCACGGCTCGGGCGGCTACGGCATGCTGGTGGGCCCGGCCGCCAGCAAGCGCGAAATCTCGGCCTTCGCCGACAAGCTGAAGGCCCGCCCCGCCAACTATATCGCCCAGCCGACCCTGGCCCTGTCGACGGTGCCGGTGCTGACCAAGGCCGGACTGGCGCCGCGCCATGTGGACCTGCGGCCCTTCGTTCTGGTGTCTCCCGGCAAGATCGAGATCACCCCCGGTGGCCTGACCCGTATGGCGATGAAGGCAGGCTCGCTGGTGGTCAACTCCAGTCAGGGCGGCGGCACCAAGGACACCTGGGTGCTGGAAGAATGAGCGTGGACACCATCACCATGCAGGAGCGGGGAGGGGCGTCATGCTAGGCAAGACCGCCGCCGGCCTGTTCTGGATGTTCCGCATGCTGGAGCGCAGCGAGAATACGGCGCGTCTGGTCGATGCGGGCTTTCGCATTGCCCTGACCCGGTCGGCTGCGGCCGAGGCGGAGTGGGCTTCGGTCATCAGCACCGCCGGCGTCCGCAAGGGCTATCTGGAGCGGTACGACGCCTTCAACGCCGCCAACGTCATCGACTATCTGCTGCGCGACAAGGACAATCCCTCTAGCGTGGTGTCGGCCATCAACAGCGCCCGCACCAGCGCGCGACTGGTGCGCACCGCCCTGACCCGTGAGGTCTGGGAGGCGACGAACGAAGGCTGGATGACAATCCGCGAGGTGCTGAAGCGGCCCGTGCCCGAGAACGGCCTGCCCGACGTTCTGGCCACCATCCGACGCCAGAACGCCCTGGTGCGCGGGGCCCTGACCGGCACCATGATGCAGAATGACGTCTACAACTTTGCCCATCTGGGCATCTTCATCGAGCGGGCGGACAACACGGCCCGGATCCTGGACGTCAAATACTATGTGCTACTGCCGTCGGTGTCCTATGTCGGGTCGTCGCTGGACAATGTGCAGTGGGAGACGATCCTGCGGTCGGTGTCGGCGCAGCGGGCCTATCGCTGGCTGAGCGACGGCACCGCCAATCCGCGGCAGATCGCCAATCTGATCATTCTGGACCGGCGCATGCCGCGCTCGCTGGCCTTCTGTGCGGGACAGATCGCCGAGCATCTGGGCTTTCTGGCCGAGGCCTATGGCAGCGAAATGCCCAGCCACGATCTGGCGCGAGCCAATGTCAAACGGCTGGCGGACCATTCGATCGAGTCGATCTTTGATGCGGGCCTGCACGGGGTGCTGACCGACTTCATCGCCCGCAACCACGCCCTCGGCCTGCAGATCGAGCAGGACTACAGGTTCTACGGATGACCCCATGCGCGTGAAGGTCCGGCACAGCACCCAGTACCACTATGACAAGGCCGTCAGCCGCGGCCTGCAGAAGATCCGCCTGACGCCCAAGCACTCGGGCGGACAGACGGTCCTGTCCTGGCGGACGGAGGTCGAAGGGGGCCGCAAGGAGGTCGCCTATACCGACCAGCACAACAACCTGGTCGAACTGCTTTCCATCGAACCCGGAACCCGCACGGTGACCATTCTGTGCGAGGGCGAGGTCGATACCTCGGACACCGCCGGGGTGATCGGCCAGCACGGCGGCTATGCCCCCCTGTGGTATTTCCAGCGGGCGACGCCCCATACCCGTCCGGGCCCGCGCGTGCGCCAGCTGGTGCGCGATCTGGGCAAGGATTTCGACGACGATCCGTCGCGCCTGCACGCCCTGTCGGCGCTGATCCTGAAGACGGTCGGCTATGAGACCGGCACGACCGACTTCTCGACCACGGCGGAGCAGGCGCTGGAGACCGGGCGGGGGGTCTGTCAGGACCATGCCCATATCCTGATCACTGCCGCCCGCCTGATGGGCTACCCGGCGCGCTATGTCAGCGGCTATCTGGTCATGGATGACCGGGTTGATCAGGACGCGGGCCACGCCTGGGCCGAGGTTCACATCGAGGGGCTGGGCTGGGTCGGCTTTGATGTCTCGAACGGCGTCTCGCCCGATCCCCGCTATGTCCGGGTCGCCACGGGCCTCGACTATGGCGAGGCGGCGCCGATTTCGGGTATCGTCTACGGGGGCCGCAATGAGTCGATGGTCGTCCAGCTGCAGGTCCAGCAGTAGGTTGGCCGTGCCCGCCATGAAGGTAATCACCCCATGACCTATTGCGTCGGCATGCGCCTGAACAAGGGGCTGGTGTTCATGTCGGACACCCGCACCAATGCCGGCGTCGACAACGTCGCCACGGTCCGCAAGATGTTCACCTGGCACAAGCCGGGCGAGCGGATGATCACCCTGCTGACGGCCGGCAATCTGGCCACGACCCAGTCGGTGGTCAGCATTCTCGACGAGCGCACCAAGGTGCCGGCCGAGCGTAACCCCTCGCTGCTGGAAACGCCGACCATGTTCCAGGCGGCCCGGTTGGTGGGCGAGGCCCTGCGCGAGACCATCCAGACCAATGTCCAGAGCGGCCAGTCGGCCGAGGCGATGTTCGGCGCCACCCTGATCATGGGCGGCCAGATCAAGGGGACGCCGCCGCGGCTGTTCCTGATCTATCCGCAGGGCAATTTCATCGAGGCGACCGACGACAATCCCTATTTCCAGATCGGCGAGGCCAAGTACGGACGACCCATTCTGGTGCGCGGCTATGACCCGGACATGAGCTTTGCCCAGGCCGTCAAACTGCTGGTGGTGTCGTTCGACTCGACGCTCAAGGCCAATCTTTCGGTGGGCCTGCCGATCGACTACCAGACCTATACCGCCGGCGAGTACGAGCCGACCCACGAAAAGCGGATCGAGCGGGACGACCCCTATTTCCAGACGATCGCCCACGACTGGGCCGTCGCGCTGAGGTCCGCCTTCCTGTCCCTGCCTGATCCGGAGCTTTGAGCGAGACGCGGAAAAATACCGTCTGAACCGTCTGAACTGTCTGAAACGCGAGACATGGAGTCTCGGTGCGAAAACAGACTCCCCTTTCTCCATATGGCCCGCAAACCTCCGTGCCGGCTGGACTTCGGGGCCATGCACCGGTTGGGGTCGTGTGCCGGCACTCCAATCCAGACCCTGAAATAATACCGTCTGAACCGTCTGAACTGTCTGAACTGTCTGATGTCGGATTCGCAGGCTATGCCGCCGTCCCGCACCGCTGCGGCCGGACCGGATCCCTCTCGTCAATACCCTCCCTGCTGCTGAGATCCCATTCTGCCACGCCCAGCAGCCAGGGCGGGAAAAAGGGGTCGGGCATGCACACCAAAGGCGACAGCCTGCCTTGATCCGTGGCCAGTCTCTGGCACGTCACGTCAATGTCTTCGTGGACCCGGACGTCCGGGCCGTTGCCGGTCACAGGCGAACCGAATCCGGCAACGGGGTGGAAGCGCTTTGAGGGCCGCGCGACATCTCCTAGGCTCGGGCCATGCAGGCGGAAAATCCCATCGACGCTCTGAGCGAAAAGGAACGGGAGGCGCTTCGCCTGCTGCTCGCCGGTCACGACGCCAAGTCCAGCGCCCGGAAGCTGGGTGTGTCACATCACGCGGTCCACGACCGGCTGCGTCGCGCGCGACTGAAACTGGGCACCACCGGCAGTCGTGAGGCGGCGCTTCTCCTAAGGGCGTCCGAAGCGGCGACACCCGATATCATTGTGCACGAACCGATCGGGGGTGAGGCGCCCGCTGCCTTGCCCGAGGATCCTCCCAGCGCCACCCTGAAGCATTCGGGCTCACCCCGGCCGCAATGGCGCAGGAAAGGTTTGATCCTCATGTCCATCAGCATCCTGATCGTCGCCGCCGCCATGGCTCTCAACAGCCAGCAGGCTCCGTCACAAAGCAACGGAGAGGTCGCCGCAACGCCGGCCCCTGACGCCCTCGTCGCGGGTTCACCCCAATCGTCCGCCCGGGCCGAACAGACTGTGCAGGCCCGGCCCAGGTCGGCCGCCGCCGCGCAGGCGTTCATGATCCAGGTCGACGCAGGCGACGCGGCCGCAAGCTATCAGGCTGCCGCCCCTGCCCTGCGCGATGCGTACGGGTTTGGCATCTGGGAATTGGGCGTGGCCATGCACGCGACTGAAGGGGGCGCGCGGCGTCGAACCCTTGTCCGCGTCGAGCACGACGTCAGCCCCGTCAACCCCGCCTATGAGGCGCTTGAGATCCTGACGTTCGACACGGTCATGCTGAACGGCGATCACTCAACCGAGCGGCTGGTGATGGCCCTGATCGATGGCGTCTGGCGCGTGGCGACGCTCGACATCAAAGACGTAGACGCGGAGTAAAGCGCGAAAGGGGCGGCACATCGAGGCGCCGCCCCTTGTTCGCAACCCGCCGGTCGGACAGGCTCGTTTTCAGTGGTCGAGGCCCAACTATCCGCCATTGTGGCGCCAATCCTGGCGTGACATTGTCACGCAATCCGACAGTCAGTTGCCGATTCAGAGTTGTCAGTTCCCTTGCCCGTGCCATCAGATATGCCTGTCTTTAGCCAACCGGTGACGCATGGCCTCGGTTGAGGGCGTCACGGTCGTCCGGTACTCCACAGCGGACTATCCGCCGGAGGCCCGCTATGAGGCCTGGTTGAAGCGGGACTGGCCCAGGGCCGAATTGATCTACCGAACGGAGCCGACGGAGCCGTTCAACATCCTGATGGAAAGCGCGTCCTTGGGCCAGACGCTGTTCGTCCGGACGGAGATCACCGCCATGACCTGGGAGCGACGGGCACAGGACATCCGCAATTCCGACTTCCAGCCGATCATCATCACCATGATGGTAGAGGGCGTTGCGGAGGGGGACCTTGATGGACGCCCCTTCCACGAGCCGGCCGGCACCTATCATTTTCATGACCTCGCCCGACCGTCGCTGCATGGGTCTACAGCGAGCCTGACCTATGCTCTCGTCCTGCCGCGGGAGGTGGCCAAGTCGAGGCTCGGCCCGATCGAGGACCTGCATGGTCTGGTGGTCGATGGGCCAATGGCGAAGGCTGTCATGGATCTGGCCGCGACCTTGTGGCCGATGCTGCCGTCGCTGACCCCGGAAGAGGCGGCCCGGTTCGAGGCCGCGTTTCTGGAACTCTTTGCAGCAGGGGCGGCCCATGCGCGCCCGAGGGTTCCGGAGCGCTCGTCCGTCGACAAATTATTGCGCACCAGAGCTGTCGAAGCGATCGACCAGCGGTTTGGCCTCGAGAAGGCCGCGCCTGCCGATCTGGCTCGTGTTCTGGGTGTGGCTTCGGATCAACTGACAGCAGCATTCCGGGGAGACGGGGGACTGGCCGCCTATCTTCTGGGCCGTCGCCTGGACGCGGCCAGAGCGGCGCTTACCGGCCTGGATCAGGCAGAGCCGATCGGGAATATCGCTCATCGACTGGGCTTCAGTGATGCAGCCCACCTCAGCCGGGCATTCCGCCAGCGATTTGGACTGTCGCCAAGCGCGTACCGTAAGCTGGACGGCCAGGACGTGGTCAGGGATTAACCGGCGTTCTTGACCATAAGGCCCTCAGGCCGTTCAATTCTTTGCACCCCTGCGTTCAAGTTTGCCGTCTCCGGCACGTGCTAACGGCAACGCTCGTGGCTCCAATGACCCGTCAACCGGGCATGGAAGGCGACAGTTTCGGGCGTTAGCGCCGGTCCGGCGCTCGGGGAATGAAGATCATGTCGGGTTTTGTTCAGGCCGCTCGCGGTCTTGTGAGCCGTGTCGCGCGTGTGTTGTCGGCGGCGGGATCGATCCAACCGGCCGCCTGGGCCCTGGCCCTGTTGGCGTTGATGGCGGCGAATGTCTCCGCGGCAGGACCGGCACACGCGCAAGCCTTCTCCTATGACCCGTCTACCGCCGGGGTGATATACCAGTATACCGGCTTGAGCGCCGATCATTTCGCGCCTAGCTCACCGGAGATCCAGCGTCTGGGCGGTTTCCAGGCTGTGGGCTATGCAGAGTTCTATATTCCGGCTGGAGTGTACTTCTCTGCCGCTAGTCTACGCTACACAGCTTTTGAGTATTTGAATGGCGGAGGTGTTGAAGCGAGGGTAACTGCAGCGGACGGGATTGATCTCGACCTCGATTCTGCTGCTTCCCAGATCGACGCCGGTGCCACCTACGCTTCGTTTCAGCTGCCTGGTACGTCCAGCGGTGTGGTGCCGTTCAATGCCGTCGCCATTCAGCGGATGAATCAGATCGCCCAATCCGGGGGTGGAACGTTGCGGATCGGGTTTGCGGGCGGGGCGGGCGAATACGGTTTCCTGTTCGATACATTTTCGATTGAGGGTGTCGTCGGAGTTGCCGCCGCCGTGACCAGCGTTTCACCCAACTCCGGCGCGACGGAGGGCGGAGACATTGTGACCCTGAACGGCTCGGGCTTCACCGGCGTCACGGCCGTGAATTTTGGCAATACGCAGGCCCCGGCTTTTTCGGTCGTGAATGATGCACTGATCTTTGCAAACAGTCCGGCGGGCGTTGCCGGAACGGTTAGCGTCTCGGTCACGGCCCCGGCGGGCGTCTCGCCCCCGGCCGCTGGTGCCACATTCACATATCTGGCCCAGCCTGACGTGACGGCCCTGAGCTCCGACGCAGGTCCCACGACCGGCGGTAACGCGGTCGTCATCACCGGAACCGACATGACCGGCGCGACGGCGGTGAATTTCGGCGCCAGGCCTGCCGCCTTCGTTGTCGACTCGGCGACCCAGATCACCGCTACGGCTCCCGCCGGCACGGGCCAGGTCCAGGTCAGGGTGACGACGCCGGGCGGCACGTCCGCTGAAGTGGGTGCCGGCTACTACAGCTATGTCAGTGCACCGACGCTGACGGCCGTCAGCCCTCTCACCGGGCCGGTCGCGGGCGGCACCCGCGTCGAACTGACCGGGTCGGGATTCTTCGGATCAACCGTGTTGTTCGACGGTGTCGCGGGCACGGATCCCGCCGTATTCGCAGACTCGCAGATGTATATCACGACACCCGCCGGCACGGCCGGGGCCGTGGATGTCCAGGTTCAGAATCCGGGCGGAACGGCGACGATGGCCGGCGCCTTCACCTATGTCGCGGCGCCCACCGGCACGGTGACCATCACGGGGGCTCCGGACGTCCTTGCCATCGGCAATGCGGTCAACATCACGGTGACGCCGTCGGTTGCGCCTCCCAGCGGCGGCCTCACGGTCCAGCTGACGGCGGGCGGGTCCGCTGGCGGGGTTCTTAGCGCAAGCACGCTGGTCTTCACCACCGCGAGTCCCCAGACCTTCACCTTCAACACAGCGTCCCCCGCCGGTCTGAAGACCATTCAGTATTCCCTTAGCGGAGCGGATGCAGGCGTCTATGCCGCGCCGGCCGCGACCAGCATCAACGTCGTGACGGCGGGCCTCACCGTCAGCGGTGCACCGGCGAACATGACGGTCGGCGAGGTTGCGACCATAACCGTGACGCCGTCGATGGCGCCCGCCAATGGTGACCTGACGGTGACCCTGTCGAAGGCGGGAGGAGGCACGCTCAGTACGTCGGTGCTGACATTCACCAGTGCCGCGCCGCAAACCTTCACCTACACGGCGACCGCCCCTGCCGGTCCCGTTCAGATTTCCATGGTTCGAGGTGGCGCCGACCGCCTGGCGTTCAGCCAGCCCGCAAACATCAACATCAGCGTGAGCGTGGCGGCCCCCACCGTCACCACGCCTGCGAACAACAGCGTTCTGACCAGCCCAACCGTGAACCTGTCCGGCACGGTCAGCCCCGGCGCCACCTATGTCGTTCGACTGGGCGGCGACGGGTCGCTGCCGCTCACCCCGGTGGTCGCCACGAGCGGCGCCTGGACGCGCACCCTGACGGGGCTGCGCAACGGCAACTACACCGTCCGGATCGACGACCAGACCAACGCTCTGAGTTCCGCGAACACCAACTTCACCATCGCGGTGCCGATGGCCTTCGACACCATCTCCGCCTCCGGCAATGTCCTGACGGTCACGGGGACGCTCGGCATGGGCGTGCCGGCCGACCTGCAATTTTACGACTCTGCCTTTAGCCCCATCGGGAACGCCCTTGTGACCGGCGGCCAGGACGGGACCTGGACGGCGGTCTTCGACATGGGCAACCGGCCGACGGGAACCTACAATTTGAGGCTCTTCGACTGGGAAGTCACCTACGTGAATGAGCCCTTCGCCTATACCGACACGACCCTGCCCGCGACGCCGATCCTGCTCAGCCCCAGCACCGCCAATCCGATCACTGCCGACAGCGTCGTCCTGTCGGGCACCGCCGAGCCCAACGCCGAGGTGGCCGTCTATATCGACGACCTCCAAGTGGGCGTTCGGCGCGCCGATTCGAGCGGCGCCTGGACGTTCACCATCAGCGGTTCAGGCGAGGTTCGGGTTAACCTCGAGGCGTTCGACGCATCCGGCAACCGGTCGGGCCTGTCGCAGCCCTATGTCTTCAACTTCGTCAAAACCCCCACGATCAGTTCGATCAGCCCGGCCCTGGGGTCGGCCCCGGCACCTGAGTCTGTCACCATCAGCGGCAGCAACTTCAGCGCGTCCGGCAACAGCGTGACCTTCGGCGGCGTCGCCGGAACCATCACGGCCGAGAGCGCCACCTCCATAACCGTGACCCCTCCGACAAGCGCCACGCAAGGACTGGTCGATGTGGTGGTGACAAATGCGGGCAACCAGTCTGTTGCTCAGGATGACGGCTATCGCTATCTGTTGCCGCCGACGCTCGTCGTCGAGTTCAGCCCCCCGACCCTCGGGGCCGGCGCCACCGGCAGTTTCCGACTCACGTTCACCAATCCGAACGACGTGGCCGTGAGTGGCCTGGCCCTCTCGGACACGCAGTTTCCGACGGGCCTCACGAGCATCGGCTCCACCAACGGCTGCAGCAACGGGTCGGTCATCGTGGCCCCGAATCGGTTCCGCATCGCGGGCGGCAGCATCGCAGCGAACGCCTCATGCACGGTTAGTCGCGGAGCGACTTCGACGACGGTGGGCAGCTACAGCGTCACGACCGGCGTGCCTTCCATAACCGGACCTGTCAGCGTTGTCGGAACGGCCACAAGTACGGCCACGCCTCTGACCGTCATCTCGGCCCCGACCTTGGCGACCATCAGCCCCAACGCTGGCCCCCAGGTCGGCGGAACCAGCATCACGATCACGGGAACCGGCCTGGACGGCGCGACCGCCGTCTCCATCTTCGACGCGCAGGCGACGAACATCGTCGTGGCCAGCGACGGTCTGTCCCTGACCGCGACGACCGGCGCGACCTTCTTCCCGGGAACCTATAGCGTTTTCGTCAGGACACCGGGCGGGGATGTCCAAGGGCTGGCCTTCACCTATGCCGCCGAGCCGATCATCTTCACGATCGACCCGGTCTCCGGCTCGACCGCAGGCGGCACGGTCGTGACCCTCTCGGGCGTGAACTTCTCTGGTGCGACGGCCGTCACCTTTGGCGGCGTCGCGGCGACCAGCTTCACCGTGAACAGCGACACGAGCATTACCGCGACAACGCCGGTCGGCACCGCGGGCGCCGTGCCTGTCGCCGTCACGACGATTGGGGGCACAGGAACGAGAGCCAACGGATACACCTTTGTGGCGCCGCCCGCAGCGCCTGTCGTCAGCGTCCCGGCCGACGCAAGCGCGACCAACGACAACGCCCCGACCTATTCAGGAACGGCCGCCGGGAGCGCAACGGTCGAGGTCTTTGTCGACGGTTCGAGCATCGGCACGACCACCTCGGCCGGTGGAGGCGCCTGGACTCTGACCCAGCCGACCGCCCTCGCGGACGGATCACATACCGTCTACGCCACTGCCACGACGCTGGGCGGCACGTCGGTGCCCTCGGCCACGATCACCTTCACCGTCAATACGGTCCCGCCGGTCATCACCGGGCTATCTATCAACCAGGCGAGCATCTTCCAGAGCCCGCTCATCACTGTGACCGGCTCCAACTTCAGCGGCGCCACGGCCCTGACCTTCGATGGGGTGCCGGCGAACAGCTTCATCGTGGTCGACGACACCACGATCACGGCAACGGTCCGCCTTCGTGGATCGAGCGGGACGGTTCAGGTCCGCGTCGTCGGACCGGCAACCACGAGCGCTGACGCCGGTGCCGTGGACGACTTCCGCTACATCGGTCTGCCCGTCGTCACCGGTGTCTCGCCTGCGGCCGGATCGACCGAGGGCGGCAATGTGCTGACCATCACCGGGACGGACTTTGTCGGTGTGACCCGGGTCGACTTCACCTATCCGGCCCCTGGCGGCGGCGTTCACGGCTTCACCGCCCAGAACCTGATTGTGGACAGCGACACCCAGGTGCGCGTGACCATGCCGGATCTCCGCGGGCATCTGCCCAACGGCGGGACGATCGATGTTCTCGTCACCAACCTTGCGCGCCAGGGCGAGGCGCAGGCCGGATCGGCCGACAACTATCTGCTCGTCGCGCCGCCGACCGTGGTCGGCATCGCTCCCTCCGGAGGTCCGCTGACGGCCGGCACGCGTGTCACCCTTTCCGGCGAGCGACTGGACACCGTAACCGGCGTCACCGTCGGCGGCGTGCCCGCGACCAACCTGTCCGCCACGACGACCGAACTGTCGTTCGACGCGCCGGCGGGGACGGGCGGCCAGCCCGTCGCCCTGGTCTGGGCTTACGGGACCGTGTCGGGACCGACCTATGCCTATTACCCGCCGCCGGCGGCGCCGACGCTCCTCGACGCTCCGCTGGCCCTCAGCAATTCGCGTGACGCGACCTTCCGGGCGGCAGGCTTCGGTCTGGAGATCCGTCTGGACGGCGGCGCCTTCGTCTCCATGACGCCCCAGCCCTTCACCTTCACCGGTCTCGCCGACGGCCCGCATACGGTGGATGTCCGTCGCGTCGACGACGGCGGCCCTGGCGCCCTGACCACCCATGTCTGGACGATCGACGCCACCGCTCCCGGTGCGCCAGTGGTGACCTCGCCGGTCAACAGCTTGACCACGGCCGACGCCACACCCTCGATCACCGGCACGGCCGAAGCCGGCGCCAGCGTGACCGTCACGATCGACGGCTCTGCGGCCGGTACGGTCACGGCTGACGGCGCGGGCACCTGGACCTTCACGACCGGGACGCTCGCAGAGGGTTCCCATACGGTCTTCGCCACGGCGACCGATGTAGCGGGCAATGTTTCGTCCGGATCGGCCACGGTCAGCTTTACCGTGGACTCGACCGTTCCGACGGCGCCGGTTTTGACCTCTCCTGCAGACGGCGAGCGCGTGAACTCCTTCACACCGACGATGATCGGAACCGTTGAGTCCGGTGCCGAAGTCCTGATCTACATCGACGGTGGCTTCCTGACCTCCGTGCCCGGCTTTGCCACCAACGGCGGAGACTGGGGCATCGGCTTGCCGGCGCTTGGCGAAGGTGCCCACACGATCTACACGATCGCCCGCGACACGGCGGGGAATATGTCGCCACCGAGCGCGACCACCGGGTTCGTCATTGATACGATCGCGCCCGCCGCACCGGTGCTGACGCTGCCTGCAAACGGCTCGATAACCTCCGTCGCCACGCCGACGGTCTCGGGCACGGCCGAAATCGGAGCCAGCGTCGTCGTCACGATCGACGGCTCCGTGGCCGGCACGGTCATGGCTGACGGGTCGGGCAACTGGGTGTTCACCCCTTCGGCCCTGGCCGACGGATCGCACACGGTCCGCGCAAGGGCCACGGATGCAGCAGGCAATGTCTCGTCCGACTCGGCCACGGTCAGCTTTACGGTTGACGCCACGGCTCCGGCGGCACCCGTGGTCACTTTCCCGGTCAACGGGACGACCCTGACGAACCGCACCCCGTTGATCACGGGGACGGCCGAGCCCGGCACGACAGTCGTTGTGACGGTCGGCGGGGGAACGCGCACCGTCACGGCGGACGGATCGGGCAACTGGTCAAGCACGCCGAACGTCCTGACGGACGGCACGCACATCGTCCTGGCAACTTCGACGGACAGCGCAGGAAATGCCTCCCCGGCCTCCGCGCCTGTCACCTTTGTGATTGACCTGACCGCTCCGGCTGCTCCGGTGATCGCAGCCCCGACGGCCAATCAGATTTTCGGCCTCAATACGCCGACCTTCTCGGGCACGGCCGAGGCCGGTGCCAGCGTGGTGATTTCGCTCAACGGGTCGCCTGCGGAGACGGTCGCGGCGGACGGGTCCGGCAACTGGACCCAGACCTCGGCCCCACTGGCCGACGGCATGTATGCCATGACCGCCACGGCCGTTGATGCGGTCGGCAACATCTCGTCGGTGTCACTGACGACGAACTTCACGGTCGACACAGTCGCGCCTGCGCCGTCGCTGGTCAGGAACCCGGTCAACTTCTCAGTGATCCCCGACTCGACGCCCACCTTCGAGGGGCGAACCGAGGGGGGCGCGACCGTGACCATCACGCTGGACGGCACGGTGGTCGGCACGGCTACGGCCAATGGCTTCGGCGACTGGAGCCTGACGTCGGCCCCGCTGGCCGATGGACCGCATACGTTCAGCGCCGTGGCGACCGACCGGGCCGGAAATTCCTCTGCCGCCACACCGACCATCACCTTTACGGTAGACGCGACGGCACCCCTGGCGCCGACAATCATCACGCCGGTCAATGAATCGCTGACGTCCAGCCGCGACGTGACCTTCTCTGGAACGTCCGAGATCGGTACCTTCGTCGAGGTGATGCTCGACGATGTCGTGTTTGCCAACGGCACGACCGATGGATCGGGCGGCTGGCGCTATGGCCTGACCGGCCTCGCTGACGGCACCTATGAGCTGACGGCCTATGCCCAGGACGCAGCCGGCAACCGCTCGCCTGTGTCCAGGACGAAGGTGACGGTGGACGCTACGGCTCCCGCCGCACCCGTCATCACCGCGCCGGTCGATGGCACGGTGACCCGCGAGGCCCGGCCCACCATCACCGGCACGGCTGACAGGGACTCCACGGTCCAGCTGACCCTCAACGGCGGTCCGCCGATCATCATCCCGATCACATCGAAGGACGGCAGCTGGTCTTACGCGCCGACCACTGACCTTGCCGCAGGGTTGAACCTGCTGTCAGCGGTCGCCGTGGACGACGCCGGCAATGTCTCGGCCGTCTCGGCGACGGTGCGGGTCACCTATTCGCCCATCACGATCACCACCACGACCCTGGCCTCGGGTCAGGTCGGGGTCGCCTATGCCGCAACCATCGAGGTGAATGGCGGAACGCCGCCCTACAGCCTTACGGTGTCGGCCGGCGCCCTGCCCGGCGGTGTGACCTTGTCGGACGGGGGCGCCCTGTCCGGAACGCCCACGGCCAGCGGCGACTTCGCCTTCACGGTCACGGCGACCGACGCCAATGGTCTGTCGACCAGCCAGGCCCTGAGCCTTGGTGTGGCGCGCCCCGCAGACCCGGAGGTCACCGACGTCGATGAGGTCGAGGTGACCGCCAATCCGAACGGCTCAGGCGAGCCGACGGTGATCGACCTGTCCGGTTCGGTGCGCAACGCCACGCGGATCGAGATCGTCACACCGCCCGCGAACGGCACGGCCACGGTCGACGGCTTCGCGGTCACCTACTCGCCGAGCCCTGGATACTTCGGGACCGACAGTTTCACCTATCGGGCCGTCGGCTTCGTGGACGGCGGAGCCGCCAATGCCGCACCGGCCCCGGGCGGCTCGCCGTCCTCGGCGGTGTCCGAACCGGCGACAGTGTCGATCATCATTGCCGCGCCGACGCTGACGCTCGCGGGAGGCGTCCAGCCTGCCGGCGAGGTTGGCGTGGCCTACAGCCAGGTCCTGACCACCTCGGGGGGGACCGCGCCCTACACCTATGCCGTGACCGCCGGTGCCCTGCCGACCGGGATCACCCTGGATGGCGACGGGACCCTTTCGGGTTCACCCACGGCAGGTGGAACCTTCAGCTTCACGGTCACCGCCACGGACAGTTCGACGGGCACCGGTCCGTTCAGCGTCTCGGCGGTGCATGATCTGACCATTGCGGCGCCGACCCTGATGGTCACCCCGTCGACGCTGCCCAATGCCGTGGCAGCGCAAGAATACAGCGCGACCTTCACGACCAGTGGCGGCACCGGGCCCTACAGCTATACGGTCACCGCCGGGACCCTGCCTGCGGGGATGAGTCTGTCGACGGCCGGGGTGCTCTCGGGCGTGCCGACCCAGGGCGGGGTGTTCGCCTTCACCGTGACCGCCACCGACGCCTCGACCGGCGCCGGGCCGTATTCGGCAAGCCAGGCCATGAGCCTGACGGTGACGGCCTCGGCCATCGCCGTGACACCGGCCACGCTTGCCGGTGGAACCCGCGGAACACCCTATGTGGCCAGCGTGTCGGCATCGGGAGGGGTCGCACCCTACACCTATGCGGTCTCGGCCGGGGCCCTGCCGACGGGCCTCTCGCTCTCGCCGGCCGGCGAGATCAGCGGCACGCCGACCGCCCTGGGCACCTTTGCCTTCCAGATCAGCGCCACGGACAGCGCCACCGGCGCCGGCCCCTACAGCGGGACCGTGGATCTGAGTGTGACAGTGACGGCATTGACGCTTGTCGTCACGCCGACGGTGCTGCCGGACGTCCTGGCCGGCGTGCCCTACAGCCAGCAGCTGGCGGCCTCGGGAGGGCAGGGGGGCTACACCTTCGCCCTGACCGCCGGAAGCCTGCCGCCCGGGCTGACGCTGACGACGGCCGGTCTGATCGATGGCAAGCCGACGACGGCGGGCGTCTTCGCCTTCACCGTCACGGCCACCGACGGCTTCGGCAACACGGGCGCCGCCGCACTGACCGTCACGGTCACCGGCCGACCCGACCCCGGCGCCGATCCTGACGTTCGCGGTCTCAACGCGGCCCAGGGCGAGGCCACGCGTCGCATGGTCGGGACCCAGATCGACAACTTCGGTCGCCGTCTGGAGCAACTGCACACCGGGGCGGAGGGACAGGATGCCTATGCGCTGAACCTGACCCTGGACGGTAGCGCCTTCTCGCCGCTCGACGAGGCCCGTCAGGCACGCGGCCAACTGGGCGAGGCGATGAGTGCAGTCGATCCCGGACGCCACGACTCGACGGATCGGGCCGAACTCGATCGCATGGTGTGGGGCGACCGGGATACGGCATCCGGACCCGGCGCGCGCGCTGACGGTCGGATGAATGCCGCCGGTCAGGAGGGGGGTGCGTCGTCCGGTACAGGCCTGCGGGTCTGGGCGGGCGGTGCCATCAGCCTGGGCGAGCGGGATGCGACCACCCAGACGGCAGAGATGTCCATCACCACCTCCGGCCTCAGCGTCGGTGTGGATGCGAGCGTCACCGATCAGCTCGATCTCGGGGTGGGCGTCGGCATGGGTCAGGAGAATGTCGACGTCGGCCTTGAGGACTCGCGGCTCGAGTCCGACAGCTGGGTCGGGGTTGTCTACGCAAGCTGGCGTCCGCAAGGCGACCTGTTCCTGGACGGCATGCTCGGCTATGGGCAGCTCGGCTTTGACATGCGCCGTCGCACGCCGGTGGACAACAGTCTGGTGTTTGGCCAGCGGGATGGCACGGCCCTGTTCGGATCGCTGTCGGCCGGCCTGGACCGCGACATCGGTGCGGCCCGCTGGATCGGTTATGGCCGCATCGATGTGCTGGATGCGGATCTGGACGCCTATGCCGAGACGGGATCGCCCCTGTGGGCCCTGAGCTACGACGCGCGTAACCTTCAGTCCCGTCAGGGCTCGCTGGGTCTGCGTTACGAGCGGGTGGTCCTTCGGGGAACGGACCGGTGGACGCCCGGGCTGCGGGCCGAATGGACCCATGAGTTCGGTGATGCCGAGGCCCAGACCCTGCGCTACGCAGACTGGCTGGATGGCCCGTCCTATTCGATCGCACAGGACGGCTGGCAACGGTCCAGGCTCACGCTCGGGCTCAGCCTGGGCTGGAGATCGGACAGCGGCTGGTCATGGTTGGCCGAGTACGAGGGACGATACAGCGACGGTGAAACCCTGAACGGCCTGCGCATCAAGCTGGCCAAGCTGTTCTGATCCGGATGAGGAAACGGCGGCCCTGCGGGGCCGCCGGGATCCTGACATGTTCCGCAAGGGCCGCTTCCGGGTAGCTGGTCCAGCCAGTCCGGGGCATGTCGCTTCTGCGGGAGGCGATCCTGCCGGCGCGCCACCGTTTACCGGGCTCGCGCAAGGCAAGGGGCTTTCGAACGGCGGTGAGAGCCTGTGAGCGCCGTCAGTTCGGGCTGGCGGTCCCGTCGGTCGCCTGGTCGCGGAAGCGGATCCGCCAGCTGAGGGTGTCGCCGGAGCGGATATCGCCCTCGCAGCGGACGACCGTCCGGAAGGCGCCGACCGGGGATCGATGGATAACCGGATCCGGGGCGACGGCGTGGCAGGTCAGGCCCTCGACCTCGAAGGCGGCCACTTCGCCACCGGAGAAGCCTATGCCCCCGGGAATGGCGGTCGCACCGACCGAGAAGGTCGGAAACTCCAGATCGACCCGGGCGGAGCTGATGCCCTCCGAGAGGGTGACTTCGTCCTGCCGGACGATCATTCCGGGTGCGAGCTCGTAGCGGGTCCGGAAGGCGGCGCGGTCATCGGGGATCGGGGCGATGTCTCCGAGCCGATCAGAGTCCTGCTGACGAAACGTCAGGACCGTAGCCGCCTCGGATGTCTCCACCCGGGCATCCTGAAAATAGGCGAGGGGGGCCAGTTGCGTGCCGTCGGCGAGGGTCAGTCGCGGGATGAGGAAGGGATAGGTCTCGTCTGCGGCGCCCGCCAGCACCCCCGGAGAGAAGGGCACGGGAAAATAGGGTGTGTTCATGTGCTGGCCCGGCCCCCCGTTGATCAGGGGCAGACCGATGACGCGATCCCCGTCGCGATAGGTGATCAGAAGCCGATCATGATCTCCGCGTGCGAACCAGGTCGTCGTGGAGCGAGGGAGGGTCCCCAGCCAGGCCTCGAAGCCGGCATCGGGCGAACGTTCGGACCAGCCGAGCGCGTCCCAGATCGCACCGGTGTAGATCAGCTGGTGCGAGAGGCTGAGATTTTCGCCGAGGATCCGGTGCTTGCCCCGATAGGCGTCCGTCTTGCGGCCGTGGTCCCACAGGTTGACCGACCCGGTTCCCGAGTCGAGCCAGAAGTCGGCGTAGCGGGCGGTGACCCGGCTGGAGAAGGCATAGGCCATCGCCATCTCCTGGTCGGACAGCAGGCCGAGCGCGGCCGCGGCGCTCAGCACCTCCACGAGGGCGGTGTCACCATAGACGCCGATACTGCGACCGTATTCGAAGCCCTCGCCCCGAAGATTCAGCCGCGGGAGAATGAGGTCGACCGAGCCGCGCAGCCAGGTGAGAACCTCGGGGGGTGGCTCGATTCCGCTCTGGATCAGCCGCTGGGCGATCTCGCCGATCAACAGGACGCTGTAGCGGTCGAACCGCCCCTGACCGTCCGTTTCGTCGGCAAAGCCGTACTGGCCGGAATAGAGCCGGTAATGATCCAGCGTGCGGGCCAGCAGGGCGTCCGCAGCGTCGGTTCCCTCCCAGCCGAGGGCATGGCGCAGCCGCGCGATGCTGAAGGCCACGCCATAGTAGTTGTTGGGCAGGTTGATCAGCGTCAGATCGGGCCGGACGAAGGTGCGCCAGTCGAACTGCACCCTCAGGCGGTCAAGAACATCGGGCGCGACAGCCCGCTCCAGCAGGCCCGCCTGCTCCAGCTCCACCAGAGCCGAGAGATAGTAGTAGACGCCCCAGGTCTCGTTGACATTGTCGAGCATCAGACGCGACAGGGTATTGAATCCGTCGATCCGTCGCTGAAAGGCCGGATCGTCCGGAGATGTCGCTACGATGGTATGCGACAGGGCGATGGCGATCTTGCCGGGCAGGAATTTGTCATCGGCCGCGAAGACGTCGATCCCGTCCAGCCGGTAGTCGCGGCCCTGAACGATCAGATCGTCGAGCAGGGCATTGACCTGGGGCCGGATGCGGTCGCGGAGGGTGTCGGCCATGGGCAGGACCGACCGATAGGCTGCGCCGCGTGGATCCGCCTGGGCTGCGGCATCGGCCGGCGCGGGAGCTGCCAGCGTCAGGGCGAGAATCGGGAGCAGGGCCTTCATTGATACCTCCGACAAAACGGGGAGCGACCCATGGCCGCCCCCCGATCAAGTCAACTGCCTGTATGTCGTGGGAAGACAGTGCCGTCACCCTATTTTGGTAAGGCCAGACGGTCAACCGGCCTTACCAATCGCGTCTGGCCATCTGGCTGGCCGCGAGCAGAAAGGCCCCCGATCCGTACAGCTGGGTGTCATCGGGGCGCACTTCATCCGGCGCCGAGCCGACCTGCTGGACCCAGCCCAGCCGTCCCTGGTCATCAATCGCAGACAGCAGGAAGCGCCAGCCTCGCCGGGCCACGGGTGCGTAGACATCGACCTCCAGCACGCCTTCGTTCACCCCCCAGGCAAGGCCGTATACGAAGAAGGCGGTGCCGCTGCTCTCCGGAGGGCCAGAGGGGTCAAGGAGAGATGGCGGCCAATAGCCCCGGGCCGTCTGCAACGCCGGCAGGCGCGCAGACATGTTGCGGTAGAGGTCGAGGTAGAAGGCCCGCCTCGGATCGTCTGCGGGCATCAATTCCAGAATCCGGACGAGACCGGCATAGACCCAGCCGTTTCCGCGGCTCCAGAAGATCTTGCGTCCCTCCGCGTCCCGGCGATCGAGGAAGCGGCTGTCACGGTAGAACAGGTGATCCGTCGGGTCATAGAGCAGATCGACGGTGGCCCGGAATTCGGCGTCGGCGTGAGACGCATAGCGATCCTCGCCCGTCAGTTGAGCGAGATGAAACCAGGCTGGCGGGGCCATAAACAGCGCGTCGCTCCAGCACCAGCGGGCCTGACAGGGCCGTTCGCCGGGGGTTTCGTCAAACCGGAGCGAGACGGTCGAAGGGTCGGCGAGGACGGCGTCAAAGCGGGCCCGGGCGGGCGCCAGCCGCATCGCTCGTGCCGTTCCGGCCTGTCCCGCCGCGGCCCGGAGCCAGACCTGACCGATGGCATCCGCGTCGGCATGACGAGGGCGCTCGCCGAAGCCCCAGTGCTCGCGGTCGCCGAGCTCCGCGATTGCTTCGAGATGGGTGTGGTCGCCCGAGACTTCGGCGAAGGTTCCCAGTCCGATATAGAAGGCCGCTTGCAACCAGTCCCGCGGGTCGGCCGCCTGCCGCTGGAAAGTGCGGAGATAGCTGTAGTCATCGAGGTTACCCAGTTGCCAATCGGCCACCCTGCGGCCGGCCTCCAGGGCCTCGGCGCGATGGTCGATTGATCCCCCGGGGAAGGGGGCCGAGGCACAGGCGCCCAGCGAGACGAGGGCGATTGCGGCCCACACGGCGTTGCGAAAAAGGGTCACCACGACGGTCCGGCCTCTCACAATTCATTGGTCAGGCCAATCTTGACACCGGTGTCAGGATTGGCCTAGCCTCTTTTCAGATACGTTGTCCGGCAAACGGGCGCGAGGAAACGCAACCAGACCTTGGGGGAACCATGAAAGCGATTCAAGCGAAGCACGCCCTGCGTGCGGCACTGTTATCCTCGGCCGCCCTGATGGCTTTGCCGGGCGCGGCCCTGGCCCAGGACCAGGGACAGGACCCGGGAACGACCGTTGATGAGGTGGTCGTCACCGGCATCCGGGCGACCCAGCGCAACTCCATCGCGGTCAAGCGCGACGCCTCGGTCATTGTGGATGCGATCGTCAACGACGAGATCGGGGCCCTGCCCGACAACTCGGTGGGTGAGACGCTGGAGCGGATCACGGGCGTCACGGCGGACCGCTTCAAGGGCTCGGCGTCCGAAATCTCCATCCGCGGTCTCGGGCCCTACCTCGGCTTCTCGACGTTCAACGGGCGTGAAGTGTCCAGCGGATCCGGCGACCGGGCGGTCTCCTTCCAGCAGTTTCCGTCGGAGCTGAGCAACGGGGTTCTGGTCTACAAAACCCAGCAGGCCGACTTCATCGAAGGCGGCATCTCGGGTGTCATCGAGCTCCGGTCGCTGAGGCCGCTGGACTACGGCCGCCGCAGGATCCAGGCCGAGGCCCGGGTCAACTATCTGCCTTACGCGGAACGGGCGGGCGCCGATCTCGGATCACGGTTCTCGGCGTCCTTTGTCGACCAGTTCGAGACCGGCATCGGCGATATCGGCATCGCGATCGGCTTTGCGACCACGGATTCCAGCGCGCCCGAGGACTTCTACACAACGTCGTCCAGCTATCGTCCCTGCAACAGCGTCAACACGACGCCCAACAATGTGTCGGGCGGAACGACGGGCAACTGTTCCTATCTGTCGACACGGACGACGCCGACCTATTTCGTGCCGAACGGCTACAATTTCCGGCAGCTGGTGACCGAGGACACCCGCCGCGCCCTGAACGGCAATCTGCAGTGGCGGCCGAACAGTCGCTGGGACCTGAACCTCGATGTGCAGCTGTCCCGGCGGGAGTCGTTCGAGGATCGCCATGACCTGTCGATCGCCGAGGGCCGACGCGGCATCGCCCCGGTGGAGGTCGCCCCGAACGGCGGGCTGCTTCGCTACGCGGCCAACAGCTATCTCGAATCCGTGGCCTCGCAGCGCCAACGCGATGAAAACTATGCGGGCGGCGGTCTGGCGATTGCCTATCAGGCCACGGATGACCTGCGCGTCACGGCCGACCTTTCGTACTCGCGGACGCATCGCGAGCAGCTCGACTTTGCCACGCGCCTGCGCAGCAACACGACCTTCGGTCCCAGCGGCCGGGTGGCATACACCTTCGACCAGACCACCAGCGACATCCCGGTGGTCAATTTCGTGCTGCCGATCGATCTGAACAATCACGACGCCTTCACTGGAAACGCCTATGCGCGACGGGGCCTCGAGGATCGCGTCGATGAGATCGGCGCCGCGCGCGTCGACTTCACCTATGACCGCCAAGGCGTGTTCGAGGAGGTCAAGGTCGGCCTGCGTTATTCGGACCACAACCGGGTCACTGATCTCGATAATGACAACAACCTCGAGAGCATCCCCACAGCCCTCGCGCTCGCCGGTAACCAGAACTGCCGGATCGACAATGTGGTCGAGGATTGGGGTCGCGACAGCGGAACCAACATCACCAGCTGGGCCCAGTTCGACACCCGCTGCCTGTACCGCAACTTCACGGGGTCGGATGACCTCGGCCCCCAGGCGGATTCCCGCAGCGCCAGCGATCTGGACATCTCCGAGCAGATCGCGGCGGCCTATGTCATGGGCAGCTTCCGCACCGAAATCGGCGGCCTGCCGGTCACCGGCAACGTCGGCCTTCGCTATGTCAGCACCGACGTCACCTCGCGGGGATTCCGCGGCGCCTACACCCTGGTGACCACGGTCGATCCGGTCACCCTGGTGCCGTCCTATCGACTGGACCCGGTGCCCGGTTCGTTCGAGCCGGTCGAGATCAATTCGGATTATGACAACTGGCTGCCGAGCCTGAATTTCAATGCCGAGCTGAGCGAGAACCTCTACCTGCGGGGCGGCATCTACAAGGCGATCTCGCGCACCAATATCGAGGACCTGGGCGCGGGCCGGACGCTGATCACCGACGGCCAGCAGTCCACGCCCGAGGATGCGCTGGCCGGGGCGTCGGGCGGCAACCCCCGACTGCGTCCCCTTGAGGCGTGGAACTACGACGTCTCGCTGGAATATTATCCGGACGCTGACACCAGCTATTCGATCGCCTTCTACTACAAGGATCTGCAGGCTGCGGTCGTGCCGGCGGACCAGGGCGCCCTGCAGGAAACCTTCGTCATCGACGGGGTCACCTACACCGTGCCGGTGGCGCAGCAGACGAACAGCGACGAGGGCTCGTATCTTCGTGGGTTCGAGATCGGCGTGAACCGCCGTCTGAGTTTCCTGCCGATCGACGGCTTCGGCATTCAGGCCAGCTATGGCTACAATGACACGGACTTCGAGTACCAGGATCCGTCGGCCGTGGACCCGGCCAATCCGCTGTCCCTGTTCACCGACCCCGCCTCCATCCCCGGCCTGTCGAACCACGTCGCCACGGCCACCGGCTACTACGAGAACGACCGCCTGTCGGTGCGACTGGTCTACAAATATCGGTCGGACTACTTCAAACCGTTCGGCCTCGCGGCCAATCGCTACGTCGAGTCTGCTGGCTATCTGGACTTTTCGGCCAGCTATGACGTCACCGATAATGTCCAGCTCAAGGTCCAGGGCATCAACATCGGTGACGAGCATCAGGTCATGTATCGTCCGGTTGACGGCAGCATCGCCGAGAGCAGCTATTTCGGCACCAGCTGGTTCGCCGGCCTGCGGGTCCGGTTCTGATGTCGAAGGGAAGCGGGGGCCGGGCCATTGGCTGCGGGCTTGCCCTCGCTGTCCTCCTCGGCAGTGGTGCGGCGGCGGCTCCTGTTCACGGGACGCCGGTCTGCGCGGGTTCTGACGGCTATGCGGCCGACTTTGACGGCCGCCGTACCTTCCTTTGGCGCCCGGACTGGCTCAGGGCGATCAAGGCCGACCTGGACCGGAATCCGGCGCTGCAGCCGGCCCGTACCGCCGTGTTCGCCCGCGCCGACGCGGCTCTGGACCGGCAGCCCTACACCGTGGTCGACAAGATCCAGACGCCGGCGAGTGGGGACAAGCACGACTATATGAGCATGGGCCCCTACTGGTGGCCCGATCCGGCAAGGCGCGACGGCCTGCCCTACGTCCGGCGCGACGGCCAGATGAACCCGGAACGCGAGACGAATGCATTCGATCTGGCTGATCTGGAGGCGATGAGCCAGGACGTTCAGGCCCTTGCCCTTGCCTATTACTTCACGGGCGACGAGCGCTATGCCCGCCAGGCCGCCCGTTTCATCCGCGTCTGGTTCCTTGATTCCGAGACCCGGATGAATCCCAATTTCAACCACGGTCAGGCCGTGCCGGGGCGGGTGTCCGGTCGGGCAGAGGGGGTCATCGACGCCCACCGTCTGGTGCGCATCGTCGAGGCTGTCGGCCTGCTGGGCCCGTCGGAGGCCATGGCAGATGCCGATCACATCGCCCTCCAGGACTGGTTTGCCGAGCTGGTCCACTGGATGGCCACCAGCCCTATTGGCCGCGAGGAACGCGCTGCCGAGAACAACCACGGCATCTACTATGACGCCCTGATCAGCCATTTCGCCCTCTACGCCGGAATGGACGACGTGGTGCGTGCCGTCGCCGAGCGCGCCAAGGGGGACCGTATTGCGTCCCAGATCGCGCCGGACGGGCGCATGCCGCACGAACTGGAGCGGACCCGGTCGCTCCACTACACGACCTGGACGCTGGTGGCGGCGTTTGACCTCGCTGATCTCGCAGCCTGCACCGGCGTGGACCTCTGGAACTACAGTACACCGGACGGTCGTTCCCTGCGGGCGGCAGTTGACTATCTGGCGCCTTACGCCGGGCGGGAGGAGGCCTGGCCGCACCCGGAGCTGAACCGCGCGGTGACCATCGGGACCTATGAGGTGCTGCAGCGCGCCGCCTGGGCCTGGCAGGATGCGTCCTATGCCGAGGGCGCCGCCCGCTTGGCCCCGGCCAATGCCAACTCGGTGCTGAACCTCCGGCTGCCGCCGTATGGTCCCTGACGGATCAGATGGCGCTGCGACGCGCCATTTCGAGGCGGCGGCGTTCCATGTCCGATCGGGCGCGCGCCACGGCATCCAGTTCGGTCGCGGTCAGCAGATCCTCGATGACCCGGCCAAGGTGCGCCCGCATCGTCTTGCGCGCCAGCTCGGGGTCGCGATGCCGGAGTGCCTCGAGGATCTCGCGATGATCTTCAATCAGGGGGCGGACGCCCACCTCCCGGGCCCGGTCCAGCATGGCGGCGCAAAGCGGGGAGCGATACCGGAGATCCCACAGGTTTTCGACGACCATGACGATGGCGGCATTCTGCGTCGCCCGCGCGATGGTGACATGAAATCGCCGGTCGGCCTGCTCCCCGACCGAGACGGCAAAGGCGTTCTCATCCACCATCTGGCCGAGGATTTCTTCCAGCTCGGCCAATTCGGCATCCGTGATCGCGCTGGCCGCGAGGGCACAGGACTCACCCTCGAACAGACGGCGGGCCTCGGTCAGCTCGAAGGCGCCGATGTCCAGTTCGGGTGCCGGCCCGGTCGGCGGGTGGGCGGCGGTGACATAGATGCCGGAGCCCGGCCGCGCGTCGACCAGTCCGCGGATCTCGAGCGCGATCATGGCTTCGCGGACGGTCGGACGGCTGACCCCGAACTCCTCGGCGAGATCGCGCTCGGAGGGCAGTCGCGAGCCCAGGGCGTAGGCACCGGCGTCGATCCGCGCGGCGACCTTGGCAGCCACCTGCTGATACAATTTCTGGGCGTCGGCTGTGGATGTGGTCATACCAATCCGCCTATAGAATATCGTCAGCAGTCAGGCCAGTCGTGCGAGGTTCCCATCCTGCCATGATCGAAGCCGCCTCCAATGCACGCCAGGCCGAACCGGGCCGCGCCGCCGACACCGCGATTATCGAGGATGCCCGGGTCATCGTCACCTGTCCGGGTCGCAACTTCGTCACGCTGAAGATCACGACGCGGGATGGCGTGACCGGTCTGGGCGACGCGACCCTGAACGGTCGCGAACACGCGGTGGCGGCCTATCTGAACGAGCACATCGTGCCCCTGCTGATCGGAAAGGATGCGCATCGCATCGAGGACATGTGGCAATATCTGCACCGGGGCGCCTACTGGCGGCCAGGCGCGGTAGACATGACCGCGATCGCTGCAGTGGATGTGGCGCTGTGGGACATCAAGGCGAAGATCGCCGGCCTGCCCCTGTATCAACTGCTCGGCGGGGCGTGCCGGGCCGGGGTGACGGTATACGGTCACGCGAACGGCGAAACCATCGATGACGCGGTCGAGGAGGCCCGTCGGTACCGGGCGCTGGGCTATCGGGCCATACGGCTTCAGGTCGGGGTCAAGGGGCTGAAGAGCACCTATGGCGTGTCGCCCGACAAGATGTTCTATGAGCCGGCGGACGCCGCGCTGCCGACCGAGAATGTGTGGTCTACATCCCGGTATCTGGGAACCGTGCCGGACCTGTTCGCTGCCGCGCGCGACGCCCTCGGCTGGGACGTTGATCTGTTGCACGACGTACATCACAGGCTGACGCCGATCGAGGCGGCGCGGCTGGGCAAGGACCTGGAGCCCTGGCGGCCCTTCTGGCTGGAAGATGCGGTGCGCGCCGACAACCAGGCGGCCTTTCGCACCATCCGTGCCCATACGACAACGCCGCTGGCGGTCGGTGAAGTGTTCGCCTCGATCTGGGACTGCAAGCAACTGATCGAGGAAGGCCTGATCGATTTTATCCGGACGACAGCAGTGCATGCCGGGGGGCTGACCCACCTGCGCAGGATCGCCAGTCTGGCGGATATGTACCACGTTCGTACCGGGTGCCACGGAGCGACAGACCTGTCGCCGGTATCGATGGCCGCGGCGCTGCATTTCGGACTTTCGACCCCCAACTTCGGCATCCAGGAATATATGCGCCACACGGCCGAGACGGATGCCGTCTTCCGGCACGGCTACGGCTTTGAGAACGGTATGCTGCATCCGGGCGAGGCGCCGGGCCTGGGGGTCGAGCTCGACGAGGACCTGGCCGCCCGGTTCCCGTACCGCCGGGCCTATCTGCCGGTGAACCGGCTTGAAGACGGGACCATGTTCAATTGGTGAGCCCGATGCCCGACCCGGCCTCGGCGGTGCAAGCCGGGGACGGGGAGGCGACCGGTCGCATGTCCCGGCCGTCGGGGCGTCGCCGCTGGGTGGTCTGCGCCCTCCTGTTTCTCGCCATTACGATCAACTACATTGATCGCCAGATCATCGGTGTGCTCAAGCCGGTCCTGTCGGATCACTTCGGCTGGAGCGAGATCGACTACGGCAACATCGTCTTCTGGTTCCAGGCCGCCTATGCGGTTGGACTTCTGACCGTCGGGCGCCTGCTGGATGCGGTCGGCACCCGGATCGGTCTGGCGGTCTCGGTCGCGGTCTGGAGCGTCGCGGCCATGGCGCATGGGGCGGCCGGGGCGGTTTCCCAATTTGCCATGGCCCGCTTTGCCCTCGGCCTGGGCGAAGCCGGTGGCTATCCAGCCGCCATCAAGGCCGTCTCGGAATGGTTTCCAAAGCGCGAGCGGGCGCTCGCCGCAGGCATTCTGAACGCGGGTGCCAATCTGGGCGCTGTTGCGACGCCGATCCTGGCGCCGCTGATCGTCCTTGCGTTCGGCTGGCGTGCCGCCTTCGTCGTGACAGGGACGCTTGGTCTGATCTGGCTGCTGGTCTGGTGGATGACCTATCGTCGCCCCGCTGACGATCCTCGTCTGGAGGTGGCCGAGAGGGCCTGGATCGAGAGCGACCCGATCGACCCGCCCGGTCGCACGTCGTGGCGCGAGCTGATCCGGCGACGGCACGCCTGGGCCTTCATTCTGGCCAAATTCCTGACGGACCCCGTCTGGTGGTTGTTCCTGTTCTGGTTGCCGGATTTCTTCGCCAAGACCTACGGCCTGAACCTGCTCACCTTCGGTCCGGCGCTGGTCGTGGTGTATCTGCTTGCGGATGCAGGCTCGATCGGCGGGGGCTGGATGTCTTCACGATTGATCGAGCGGGGCTGGTCGGTCGATCGGGCCCGCAAGGGGACCCTGCTGGTGTGCGCCCTCTGCGTGATGCCCCTGTCGCTGGCGATTTTCGCAGAGAACCTGTTCGCGGCTGTCGCCGTGATCGGTCTGGCTGCGGCCGCGCATCAGGGCTGGTCGGCCAACCTGTTCACCCTGGTGTCTGACGTCTTTCCCCGCCGCGACGTCGCGACCGTGGTCGGCATGGGCGGGTTCGCCGGCGCGGTCGGTGGCATGTTCATCGCCAAGCTGGCCGGCTGGACTCTGGAGACGACCGGAAGCTATGTGCCGCTGCTCCTGATGGCCAGCGTGGCCTATCTGGTCGGACTGGGCGTGATCCAGTTGCTGGCCCCTGAACGGGCTGCGATGAGGGTGGGATGACGGCGCTGCATCTTGATCCGGACCGACTCTTTCCCGCCGACCCCCGAACCCGGGATGTGGCCCGGGCGCTGCACAGCCATATCCGGGATCTGCCGATCCTGAGCCCGCACGGGCATTGCGACCCGGCCTGGTTTGCGACCGACGCGCCCTTTGACAACCCGGCCGCCCTGATGATCCAGCCGGACCACTATGTCCTGCGCATGCTGCACAGTCAGGGTGTGCCGCTGGAGGCGCTGGGCATTCCACGGCGCGACGGGGGAGAGGTCGAGCGCGATCCCCGCGCCGTGTGGCGACTGTTTGCGCGCCACTATCCCCTGTTCCGGGGCACGCCCACCCGGCTGTGGCACGACTGGGTTCATGCTGGCATTTTTGGTCTGACCGAGCGGCTTGACGCGGAGACGGCTGATGACGCCTACGACACGATCGAGGCCGCGCTGAAGACGGCGAGCCTGCGCCCCCGCGCCCTGTTCGACCGTTTCCGGATCGAGGTCCTCGCCACGACCGAGGGTCCGCTCGATCCCCTCGACAGCCATGCGGCCATCGCCGCCTCGGGCTGGCAGGGCCGGGTGATCACGACCTATCGACCCGATGCGGTAACGGACCCCGATCATCCGGAATTTGCGGCGGCGCTCGAGCGGTTCGGCGCGCTGACCGGTTGCGACGTCGCGACTTGGGCCGGCTATCTGGACGCCCACCGGGACCGACGCGCCTTTTTCCGGCGTCATGGAGCAACGGCGACGGATCACGGACATCCAACGGCGACCACGCTCGATCTGTCACGGTCCGAGGCCGAGGCCGTGTTTGCCCGGGTGGTGTCTGGACGCATGCAGGCCGGGGACGCAGAGGCCTTCCGGGGGCAGGTTCTGACCGAGATGGCGCGTATGAGCCTCGACGACGGCATGGTCCTGCAGATCCATCCCGGCGTTCATCGCAACCACGATCCGCGTCTGTTCGCCCATTTCGGGTCGGACAGGGGCGGGGATATCCCGGTGCGCACCGATTATGTCACCGCCCTGAAGCCGCTGCTCAACCGCTTTGGATCCGAGCCGGGTCTGAGCCTGATCGTCTTCACCCTGGATGAGACGACCTATGCCCGCGAACTGGCCCCGCTGGCAGGCTATTATCCCGCGCTGCGGCTGGGCGCGCCCTGGTGGTTCCACGACAGCCCCGAAGGCATGCGCCGGTTCCGCGAGCAGGTGACCGGGACGGCCGGGTTCTACAATACCGTTGGCTTCACCGACGACACCCGAGCCTTCCTGTCCATTCCGGCCCGTCACGATGTTGCCCGACGGATGGACTGTGGCTGGCTCGCGCAGCTGGTGGTCGAGGGCCGGCTTGAGGAGGATGAGGCGTATGAGGTGGCCCACGCGCTGACCCGGGATCTGGTCAAGGCGGCCTACAGACTGTGACCTTCCGCCTGTCCGAGGCCGTCCTTGATCGACTGCCTGCGGGCATTGTGCCCTGTGGCTACGATCGGTCCCGGCTTGAGGTCGGCATTGTCCATCTCGGGCTGGGGGCGTTTCATCGCGCCCATCAGACGCCGGTCTATGACGCCGTCGCGCGCGCGGGCGACCGTCGCTGGGGTGTTGCCGGTGTGGCGATGCGGACGTCGACCACGGTCGATCGCCTGAAGCCACAGCAGGGCTTGTTCACCCTTGGCATCGGCGAGCAGGATCAACTGACAGGCTGCCTCAAGGAACTTCTTGTCGCTCCGCAGGCGCAGGCGGCCGTTGTGGCGGCCATGGTCCGGCCCACCGTTCACCTGATCACCACGACGATCACGGAGAAGGGTTATGCCGCCGGGCCGGACGGCCCCGGTCAGGCAGCGCGACTGATTGCTGCGGCGGCCGAAGGGCGGCGTCTTACGGGCGGCGGAGGATTCACGGTCCTGTGCTGCGACAACCTGCCGGGAGCCGGGCGGCGCCTGCGGGAGCAGGCCGTGGCTGCGGCCGACACTGCGACCGGGGACTGGCTGGCCGGGCAGGTCACCTTTCCTGACGGGATGGTCGACCGCATCACGCCGGCAACAACGGAAGAGGACATCACGGCCTTTGCCAGCCGTACCGGCATCGAGGATCAGGGTCGGGTCCGGACCGAACCGTTCTGGCAGTGGGTGGTCGAGGACCGGTTCGCCGGTCCGCGTCCCGCCTTCGAGGTGGCAGGGGTCCAGATCGTCCGAGACGTTGCGCCCTGGGAGGCGGCGAAGCTGCGGCTGCTGAACGCTGCGCATTCCAAGCTGGCGTGGTGGGGGCTCACCCGCGGCCTTAGATACGTCCACGAGGCTATCGCCGCGCCCGAGGCCACCGCCTTGCTTGGCGCCCTGTGGGGGGAGGCGCGTCAGACCTTGCCCGCCGCAGCCGGTCTGGACCTTGATGCCTATCTGGGATCGCTTCGGCGCCGACTGGCTGACCCGGCTATGGCGCACCGACTGGACCAGATCGTCGTCGACAGCTCCCAGAAGGTGGGGCCTCGTCTGCTTCAGCCGCTGGTCGAGCGATCCCGAACGGGCGCCCGGTCGCCCGCCCTCGCCGGTGCCGTGGCCGAATGGATCGCATGGCTGGAGGTCTGGACCCGGTCCGGACGTCAGATCGAGGACCCCCTGGCCACCGAACTGGTCGTCGCCGCCGGAGTGTCGGGCGAGGGCGAAGAGCGGGTCTCCCGTATCCTTGCTGTCCTCGGGCTCGCGGAAAACTCTACCGGCCAGCTTGCGCGAGAAATTGCCCGCCGGTCGGACGCCGGGGCCGACCGGCCCGCGCTCCGGCCCTGAGGAGAAGCGGGGGCAAGATGCGCGTCAGTCGGGGGTGCGGCTCGAACGGCGCTGCGCGCAAGGCGTTCGGGCCAGCCCGCATCTGCGAAAGATGCGGGCTGTTTCCCTGGATCCGTAGGTGGACGGGTTAGTTGTCGAGGGCCTGGGCCTGCTCGAGATGGGCCTCAAGCTTGGGCACGACATTACTCGCGTGCGCCGCCAGTTCAGGGGCGTCCTCATTGTCGGAGAAGCCCCGGTGGAGCGTCAGGGCTTCCTGATGTGCGGCGACCTGCTGGTCCACGAACACCTCGTCGAAATTGTCCGCGTCGCGCAGATTGTCCAGCAACCCCTGGCGACGCTCGTCCAGTTCGGTGGGCATTTCCACGTCGATCTGCTGGGTCATGACCACATTGCGAAGGGCTTCGCTGGCGGCCCTGTGATCATTGACGATCATCTGGGCGAGGGCCCGCACCTCGGCGTTCTGCGTGCGCTCCAGCGCCATTTCGGCGGCCCGGATTTCGTACATGTCGCCCATGGCGGCGTTCGTCACATAGCCCTCGACCGTATTGGCGCCGAGCGTCATGGCCGACATCTGACCGACGGGCACGGAGGCCGCGTCCTGGGTGGCATTGACGACGTTCTGGTCATCGGACTCGCCGCAGGCGGCGAGCAGGGCGCTCGCGGCGGCGATGATGACAATGGATTTCTGCATGGTGAGCCTCCGTTGGTGTCCCGAACAAACCCGCGTTTCTCAAGGATGTTCCCGGCGGTCCGGCGCTTCCGGGGCTGTGTCTGATTCCCGACTTTTCCGCAGAGCGGCACCGAACCCCGGCAGCGCTCAAGGCAACGCTTGACGTCAGGGGGCGTTGGCCGGGGGCAGTCTTTTGCAGCCGCGAGCGGAGTGACCTCCCTGATGATCGAGATCCTGATCCACAAGATGGAGCGGCGCGATCATCTGTCCGAGGCGGAAAAGCACGTTATGCGGCAACTGCCCGTCACGCGCCGTCGGGTGCCCGCCGGGCAGATCATCGTCCAGGAGGGAGACCGTCAGGAGGTCAGCCTGCTGCTGGCGTCCGGCTTCGCCGGCAGATTCGGGATTCTGAAGGAAGGCGAGCGGCAGTTCACCCAACTGGGCGTTCCCGGGGATTTCCTGGACCTTCACAGTCTACTGCTGAAGCGGATGGACCACAGCGTCGCCACCCTCTCTGCGTGCGAGCTGGGCGCCATCCCGCACCGGAACCTCAGGGACCTGACGGAGAGCGACCCTCATCTGGCGCGTCTGCTGTGGCTGGAGACGGTGGTCGATGCTGCCATCCATCGCACCTGGCTGGTCGGCCTCGGTCGCCGGGATGCCCTGGCGCGCACGGCCCATCTGCTTTGCGAAACGAGCGTTCGGCTGGAAGCCGTGGGGCTGAGCGACGGAAGCCGGTTTGACCTGCCGCTCAGCCAGCGCGAAATGGCCGATATGGTCGGCATATCGACGGTCCATATGAACCGGACAGTACAGGCGTTGCGGGCGCGCGGGCTGATCGACTGGGAGGGAGGATGCGTGTCCATCCTGGATTGGGATCGGCTGTCCACACTGGCCGAATTCGATCCCCGGTATCTGAGGCTCTGGCATGAGCCGGTCTAACGTATGCCCGAGAGACTGTCGGGTTTTGGACACAGAGAGCCCGCAGCCCTGCCGAACGTTACGCCGCATCCAAGCCGCACAGGAGATTGATGGTGACCGCAACGTTTGTCTGGGGATTTGTCGTGATCGGGGGGCCGCTGCTGTTGCTGCTTGCGGCGCTCTGGGCCCGCTCGCGGACTGCCAAGCGCAATGATCGGATCGACCCGGAAACGCATGGCGATGATCCCTCGAAGGGCATGGAAGGTCATGATCGGCCGAACTCTTCGCGTCCCTGATCATTCAGGACTCCATGGACCTGCTGCACGTCGTCATCGGATCGGAAGACGGCACCATCGAGTGGTGGCAAATGTCGATCCGCGGAGTGCTTATCTTCGCGGTCGGTGTCTTTGCCGTGCGGGTCGCCGCGTCGCGGGCGTTCGGCAAATGGACGCCGCTGGACATCATCTTCGCCGTGATCATCGGCTCCAACCTCAGCCGCGCCATGACTGGCAGCGCGCCCTTCCTCCCGACCATTGTGGCCAGCCTGATCCTTGTCGCGATCCACACGGGTCTGGCCCGGGCCGCCGCGCAGCTGGATTGGCTGAGTTTTCTGGTGAAGGGCGGGCGCAGACGGCTGGTTCACAACGGCGAGCCGGACAAGCGTTCCATGCGCAAGGCCGGCATCGGCGACGGTGACCTGGAGATGGCCTTGCGCGTCCAGGGGCACACCGATCTCGCGACGGTGAGCGAGGCCTACCTCGAACGAAACGGCGATATCACCTTCATTCCAAAGGATGACGACCCGGATCCATGCTGACCGACCTGCCCATCTTCATTGCCGCCGCCGTCTTTGCCGGGGCGGCGATCGCGGTGTGGATGGCGGGTGGGCGCCTGGCCCCGCTGTGGCAACTGCGCGGCTGATCAGACGAACAGGGCGGGAAAGGACTGCCAGACCACCGCGAGCCCCGCGAGGATCGCACCCGCGATGCCGACGTCCGCGATCCAGAGGTGGGCGCCCTCGAGGCGGGACCTGTCGCGCACGCTCCAGACCAGCAGTCCGCCAAGGAGGGCGAGGCAGAGGAGCGACGCCAGCACCACAGTTGCCCGGGACGCCAGACCTTCGGACGCCCCCTCCAGGACGAAGACGCTGCCAATCGCATAGACCAGACCAAAGTGCAGGCCCCACACCAGCCATGGTCCCAGCAGACGTACCCACGGCGCCATCGGTCAGCCTCCCGGGAACAGGCGCGTCAGGGTCGCCGCAGCTAGCCCCTGGGCCGCCGTATAGCCCATGAACAAGGCGCACAGGTCGATGGTGGAGGTGCGATTGGCCGCCAGGTGTCCGCGGAATGCTCGCGCAAGGACGTAGCCCCCCATCAGCAGACACACGAGAACGGCCGTCCCGTGCCAGCTCATCATGGCGAAGATCACGCCACCCTGGCTGAGCGCGTCCGGACGAAGGCCTGCGGTCCACCATGTCCCGAGATCCATCACCAGGGCGGCGGCCAGTGCCAGACTGGCGCCAGCGAGGGCGAGCGCCGAGCCCCAGGAGCCCAGACGGGCGCGGCGGCGCAGCATATGCGGGGCCCAGGCTGAGGCGATCCCGGCGAGCCCGAGCGCTGTGCCGACGGCGGCCAGCGAGCCGAGGCCCGGGGGCGCGATCCAGAGATGGCCACTGCCGCTCCACAGGAACACATAGCTGAACACTGCCATCAGAAAGACCATGGCCACCACGACCAGCAGGATCGACATGGCCCACCAGCCGTGGCTTTTCGGCCCCGACACGTAGACAGGTGCCATGATGCCGTCGCCGATATCGACCTCGTCCTGCTTCGGCCGCCAGTCGGTGTCCCACAGCCAGCGCAGCATACAGGCGATGCCGATGACTCCACTGACGAGGGCGGGCACATAGGCCTGGATCGTCAGAAGCAGGAAGTGGGCAGCGGTGAACACGGCCGCCCAGAGGTGCCAGGGAGACGGATCGGGCACGGTCTGGACATACTGCGGCGCGCCGTCCTCCGGGCGGGTGATCAGGGTCTCACGGCGACCGGTCGCGGTGCGGGGCAGAAGGTATCGCCCTTCCTGCACGTCGCGCGCGAGATCCGGATCGTCCCAGAGGGGATAGCGGCTCTTCACCACCGGTATGCTGCGCGTCGAATAGAGGCCGTTCGGCAGCCATTCCATGGTGCCGGCCCCAAAGACGTTGCCGGCGCCCTCCTCGGTCGTCAGGCGGAACCGGCGCACCACATCGAACAGAAACAGGGCCACGCCTGCGGCGAGAATGAAGGCGCCCACGGTTGAGATCATGTTGGGCCAGTCCCACCCCCGGCCCGGAAGATAGGTGTAGACCCGGCGCGGCATGCCCATGAGTCCGGTCAGATGCATGGGCAGGAAGGTGACATGCATGCCCGTGAACATGAGCCCGAAGACCCACCGGCCCAGCCGTTCGGACAGGCGCCGCCGGCTCATCATCGGAATCCAGTAATAGAGGGCTGCGAACAGGGGGAAGACCATCCCTCCGATCAGCACATAGTGCAGATGGGCGACGATGAAGTAGCTGTCGTGGGCCTGCCAGTCGAACGGCACCATGGCGACCATAACTCCGGTGAGGCCGCCCATGACGAAGATGATCACGCTGCCGACGCAGAACAGGGCCGGCGTGCTCCATCGTATCCGCCCGGCGGCCAGGGTCGCGATCCACGCGAAGACCTGTATCCCCGCCGGCACGCTGACGGCCATACTGGCGGCGGAGAAGAAGCCGACCGACAGGGTGGGCAGCCCTGTCGCGAACATGTGGTGCGCCCAGACCCCGAAGCTGATGAAAGTCGTGGCCAGGATGGCCAGAACCACGGCCCGATATCCGACCAGGGGCATCCGGGCGATGGTCGGGATCATCATGCTCATCAACCCGGCCGCGGGCAGGAAGATGATGTAGACCTCGGGGTGGCCGAAGAACCAGAACAGGTGCTGCCACAGCAGGGGATCGCCGCCCCGGGTCGGATCGAACAACGGCCAATTGAGCGCGCGCTCCAGTTCCAGCAGAAGCGTGGCGAAGATGACCGCCGGGAAACCGATGATGATCATGACGGCGAACGCCAGCATGGCCCAGGCGAAGATCGGCAGCTTGTCCAGCGTCATGCCGGGCGCACGGGTTCTCATGACCCCGACGATGATCTCGATAGCGCCAGCGATGGCCGAGATTTCGATGAAGCCGATGCCCAGCAGCCAGAAGTCGGCGTTGATGCCCGGCGAAAACGCCTTAGAGGTCAGAGGCGGATACATGAACCAGCCTCCGTCCGGCGCCAGGCCGAAGAAGATGGAGCTGAAGAAGCCGAGGCCGCCGATCAGATAGGCCCAGAAGGCGAAGGCTCCGAGCCGTGGAAACGGCATTTCGCGCGTCCCCAGCATCTGCGGCAGCAGGAGGATGCCCACCGCCTCCATCGCGGGCACCGCGAAGAGGAACATCATCAGGGTGCCATGCATGGTGAAGACCTGGTTGTAGGTCTCCTGCCCCAAAAGCTCGCCCATCGGCGCCGCCAGTTGGGTCCGCATCAGCAAGGCCAGAACGCCGGCCAGAAGGAAGAACAGCAGCGCTGCCCCCAGCATATACAGGCCGATGTAGTTGTTGTTCACGACGGTGAACCAGCCGAACCAGCCCTTCGGTCTGGCCCAGACCCGCTTCAGCGTGTCCAGTTCGCCCTCTGGGCGGGCGCCCTTCGTCGGAAAGCGCGCGGACAGGTCGATGTCGTCGCTCATTCCAGACCGTCCAGATAGGCGGAGACGGCCATCAGTTCCTCGCCCGACAGGACGCTGTAGGACGGCATGCGGTTGCCGGGCTTGATCGTCTGGCTGTCGGCGATCCAGCCAGCCAGCGTGCCCTGGTTGTTGGGCAATATGCCTGCCCCAAGGCTGCGGCGACCCCCGACATGGCTCAGGTCCGGTCCGGCGAGACCGTTGGCCGATGTCCCGGTGATGGTGTGGCAGGCACCGCAGCCGCTGGTTTCAAAAACGTCAGCCCCGCGCATGGCGACCGGCGTGGCAGGGGCGGATGCCGGCGCGCGCAGCCGCACCATTTCGCGCTCGAAGTCTTCCGGGGCGTGGGCCACCACCACAAGGCCCATCAGGGCATGCGGCCCGCCGCAATATTCCGCGCACTGGCCTCCATACGATCCCGGCTGATCCGCCGTCAGGCGCAGTCGGTTGACCCGCCCGGGCACCATGTCCAGCTTGCCCGCCAACTGCGGCACCCAGAAGCTGTGGATCACATCATTCGAGGTCAGCTCGAACAGGACGGGCCGGCCGACCGGGATGTGAACCTCATTGGCGTCCTGCGCGATGACACGGCCGTCCGCATCCAGATAGGTTACCCGCCACCACCACATCTCGCCTGTGACCTGTATGCGCAGTTCGTCGCCGGTCGGCTGGCTGGACAGGCTGGATGTCAGGGTCAGCCCCCAGACGAGCAGCCCCGTCAGCACCACGACCGGGAAGGCAAAGCCGGCGCCCCAGATCAGCCGCCGGCCGCCCAACCGCTTCTTCAGCGCGGGACTTCCGAAGAGGGCGCCGGCCAATGCAAACCCCACCACCACCATGACCAGAACGGCCATGGCCAGCAGGGCCCAGGACAGGGTGGTGATGCGCTCGGAAAAGGGCCCCGCCGGATCGAGTACCGGCGGCGGCCATCCGGTCAGCGCATCAGCGAGGCTGGAGCGTATAGAGGTAGGCGGCGACATCACGGGCCTGGGGTTCGGAGAGGGGCATGGCGGGCATGGCGGAGTCCGGCGACACGGCCGGAGCGTTGCGGACGAAGGCGGTCAGGGTATCGGGATCGTTGCTCAGACTGCCGGCGATCAGAGGTTGGGCAGCAAATCCCTCAAGGGATGGGCCCGTGCGTCCCTTGGGCCATTCGACGCCCGGGATCACATGGCAGGCCGCACATCCCACGGCGCGGATCGTCTCGAGCCCCGCCTCGGGAGAGCTGGCAGGCATGGGGTGTGGTTCGGCCATGTTCGATCCGCAGGCGGACACACCTGCGGCAATCACCAGCGCCAGGGTGCGGGTAAGGGTTATGGCGTCCCCCGTCAGTTTCGAGCTTGACCGTTCGGAGGGGGAACCAATGGCGCAAGGTGAGGTTCCCGTTGCATGGGCCGAATGTCCTCTCTTGCGCTGATCCTCGGCATGACGACCTTGGCGGCCTGCCACAGTCGTGAGCCTTCGGCGGACGCCTTCTCGCGGACGGGGCAACTGATCGCCATGAGCGGGGGCGAGGCCGGCGCGGCGAATGCCTGCTTCACCTGCCATGGCCTTGAGGGGGAGGGGCTGGGCGAGGCGCCGCGACTGGCCGGCCTGCCGTCGGGCTATCTGCTGAAGCAGTTGCAGGACTATGCGGACGGCCGTCGCGCCGATCCCATCATGCACGCCATCGCCCGCCGCCTGTCGATGGAAGACCGCCGGGCGGTGGCCGAATGGTACGGGGACAAGCCATCGCCCACCTTTGCCTTCTCGAGCGCCGAGGCCGTTGGCGGGCGCGAGATTTACCACCGGTCCACGCCCGTCGGCAGTTGCGCGGCCTGTCACGGAAACGACGGAGAAGGGCAGGGCGCAGCCGTGCCGCCGCTGGCCGGACAGCCACCGGCCTATCTGGCGCGACAGCTGCGTCTTTGGCAGGACGGCAAGCGGCAGAATGATCCCGATCATGTCATGTTGCGCGCGATCGACGGCCTTGACGACGATCAGATCGAGGCGGTCGCGAATTACGCGGCTTCGCTCCCCGGGGACGGGGCGGCAGCGGATTCAGAAACGGCACCATCCCCGCCAGGGAGTCGTCGCCATTCCAGAAATGGTGCTTCAGCGCCGCCCCCACGTGCAGCGGGATCATCACCAGCAGGATGACGATGGCGAACAGGTGGACGCGCTCAGCGCTGGCCATCAATTGATAGCGCGTCTGGCTGGGCAGATCGCCGAGGGGCAGTTGCGGCCAAGGTGTCGCGCCCGCGACCGACAGCGGCTGATCCGACGCCATGGATGACCACATGACCCAGCCCGAAATCGGCAGGATGATCAGGACGGCGTAGAAGGCGTAGTGGGTCAGATGGGCAGCCCGGCTTTGCCATCCCGGCTTGTCCGCGTCATTGACCGGGCCCGGGATCATCAGCCGCCAGAGCGCCCTCAAGAAGATCAGGACCATGATGAGAATGCCCACCTGGCTATGGACCTGATAGCCGTCCAGCTTGTCGGCCCCGACGGGGAGTCGCCCGACCCGCCAGCCCCACCACAGCTGAAAAGTGACCAGCGCCGCCATCAGCCAGTGAAACGTCATGCCCACGGGAGAGTAGTGGTCACGCCCGGTGTGACCCCGGGCCCACCTGCGCAGGCGCGCGACCAGACTCACGCGGGACGTCCCGCTGGGGCGTGCTGATCGCTCAGGGCTCTGAGCAGCAGGCCGAGTGCTGCGGCCAGATACAGGCCGGCACCGGGTGCCCACATGACCAGGCCCGCCAGTTGCTGGTCCTCCAGCCAGCTCAGTCCCCACGGTCCGGTCGACCCTGCGTGGGGCAGGTAGAGGGCTTGGGGCGCAAAGGTCAGGATTGCACCCAGAAGCCCCGTTTGCACCAAGGTGACCAGCAGGGCGCCGGTGGCAGCCGGTGCGCCGGCGCGTCGTACCGCAGCCCAGAAGCCGATCGCGCTGCCCAGCAGGCTGAGCTGCATCAGCCAGTAAACGCCGTCATTCGACAGGGCCTGGGCATAGAGCGGCGGGGCGTGCCAGGCCCAGAGCACGAGGGCCTGCACCAGCGTGGCTGTGGCCAGATGCCCGGGGTTGAGCTTCGGCAGGCACCAGGCGAACAGGGGGGCGGCCACCGCCATGAGCCACAGATGGTGAATCGTCCGGGCGGTAAACAGCGCCGAGCTGGCGGCGCACAGCGGCGAGACGAAGCTGACGGCCAGCGCCAGAATGCCCAGCGCGGCCCATGTCCGGTCCCGGGGCGAACGTCGCAGGGCCACGAGCGCGGCCAAGCCGACGCCCAGTGCAAGCAACAGCACGGGATCGGTGTTCCAGCGTCCGAGTATCCCGTCGGGCGTCGGCGCCGGGCCGCAATAGGGAAGCCAGGCCTGTGTCACCGGTCCCGCCGCTCGGGGAGAGCCCAAGCAATGACCTCATCGCCTCGCGGGGTTTCCATGAAGTGATGCCCGCCGGTCATCAGGACCAGAAATTGACGACCGTCCTCCTCATAGACGATGGGTGCGGCCTGACCGCCGGCCGGCAGGACATCTGTCCAGACGGTTTCGCCGGTCTCGATGTCGATGGCGCGGATCAGGTCATCGGTGGCGGCAGCGATGAAGATCAGGCCGCCCGCCGTGACGACCGAACCCCCGTTGTTCGGCGTGCCGATATCGATCGGCAGCATGGACGGGATGCCGAACGGGCCGTTCTTGCGGGCCTGTCCAAGGGGGCGATCCCACAGGGTCCGGCCCGTGCGGATATCGATGGCCCGGATCCCGCCATAGGGGGGCTGCTTGCACAGCATGCCGGTGAAACCCATGCGCCAGCCGGCATTCACATCGATGGCATAGGGCACGCCCCACTGCGGATCGCCGGCCCCTTCCGCCCCCTCGGGCACGCCACCGCGGGACGCGGGCTGCTGGCCGTCTTCGACGAGCTTCGGGTGGCCGCGCGGATACCATCCGCGCTCATTCGCCTCCTCACGCGGATACAGCCGGTTGTAGTTGGGCATGTCGTTATAGTTGGCGATGATCACGCCGCGACGGGGGTCGACAGCCACACCGCCCCAGTCCGAGCCCCCGTTATAGCCGGGGTACTGGATCCAGCGCTGGTCTGCGGAGGGCGGCGTGTACATGCCGTCGTATTCCGCCTGGCGGAAACCGATGCGACAGACCATCTGGTCGATGGGCGACATGCCCCACATGTCCCGCTCGGTCAGCCGGTCCCTGGCCAGGGTATGAAAGTCGGAGAAGGGCTGGGTGGGGCTGCGCTCGGCGGGTTCGACGCCGCCGCCGGGAACCGGGCGCTCGTCGACGTCGACGAGCGGTTCGCCGGTCCGGCGGTCAAGGATATAAAGGTCGCCCTGTTTGCTCGGCAGGACCAGGGCCGGGACCGCGCCCGCGTCGGTCGGATAGTCGATCAGGGTCGCCTGGCTGCCCAGGTCGTAGTCCCACACATCAATGTGCACCGTCTGGAAGGACCATGCCGGTTCGCCGGTGGCGACATCGAGCGCCACCAGTGACGTCGCATAGCGGTTCTCGGCCTCGGAGCGGTCGCTGCTGTAGTAGTCTGCGGCTGAATTCCCCATCGGCAGATAGACCAGCCCAAGCTGCTCGTCGCCGCTGGCCGTCGTCCACATGTTCGGCGTGCCTCGCGTATAGGTCTCCTCCTCGGAAGGGCGCCCGTTCAATCCCGGCTGTGTCATGTCCCATGCCCAGAGCAGCTCGCCGGTGACAGCGTCAAACCCCTGGACGACGCCGGAAGGGGCTTCGTTGTACTGGCCGTCGAGCACCTGATGGCCGGTCACGATAACGCCGCGGACGATCGTGGGCGCGGAGGTGATCGAGACCATGCCGGGGATGACCTCACCCATGCCGCGCTTGATATCGACCTGGCCATTCTCGCCGAAGTCAGGGCAGGGACGACCCGTGCGGGCATCGACCGCGATCAGTCGACCGTCCAGCGTGCCCTCGATGATCCGGGTCGTGCACAGGGTTGTCGTCGGCTGTTGCCCGGCCGACTCCGACGGGGAAGAGTCCGCGGACGCCGGCCGCGCCACGGTCGTGCGGCGCGTGTCGTAATAGGCCACGCCGCGACAGGCGGCGGTGTAGGGGATCCAGTCGTCGGAGACCTCGGGATCGTAGCGCCAGCGCTGCTCGCCGGTCGCCGCATCCAGCGCGATCAGTTCATTCCGCGCGGAACAGAGGTAGAGGGTGTCCCCGATCTTCAGCGGCGTCGTCTCCGCGCCCCACTTGTCCTCCGGCAGGTCACCGGTATGGAACAGCCAGACGCGCTCGAGCTCATCGACATTGTCCCGGTTGATCTGGGTCAGCGGCGAGTATCGGCGGGCGGCGTGGGTGCCGCCGAAAGCGGGCCAGTCCGTGCCGGTCTGATACAGGCCGGGCTCGCCCATGTCGCCGCTCCCGGACGGGACCGCAAGGCCAGGGTCGGCGCGGTTGGCGAACCCGATAGCGATGCCGCCGAGGATGATCAGTGCCGCGAGTGTCCCTCCACCGATCAGGGCCGCCCGACGCCCGCGGGGCAGCAGGAGGGGCAGAACCGCGACGAGCAGGACCATCAGAACGGTCGGTGCCACGACGCGGGGCACGAGCGCCCATCCGTTCAGTCCGACCTCCCACAAGGCCCAGAGCAAGGTCAGGATGTAGAGGCCGGTGTAGATCCACGCCCCCAAGGGACGTCCCATAGCCAGAAGGGCGCCGGACGCCACCAGGGCCAGGCCTGCGGGCAGGTAGTAGAATGATCCGCCCAGCATGAGCAGCCATGCTCCGCCGATCACGAGCGGCAGGCCGACGACCACGAAAATGGCGCCTAACGCGACGAGCGGCCGGCTGGCCAGAGCGGGTCGTTCGAGCATCGGATCCTCCAAATCTTGCCACAATCACAACCCGGCGCCGGCCCAGGGGTTCCGAAAGCGGTGCAGAGAGCGTCACCGCGCCGGCCAAGGACCAATTTCCGACAAAGCGGGGCTGTAGCCGACGAAAGGCATTTTCTGAGGGTCCCGACGTGCGATGTGTCGGGACGCTTGTGGCCCGGGCGGGCGCACCTGCCCCGCAGCCCGTCCGGGCCCTTGTATCTGGAGGAAGTGGTGAGAGATTCGAGGCGAGTCGCCGAGCGTGCATGCCAACTGGCCCGTAGCGGTGCGTGCCAGACATTCGACGATCTCCTGGCCTGCCTCGCCGCCGAAGGGCTTGACCCCGACGATCTGGATCAAGGGCTTAACATGCGGCGCATGCTGAAGGGGCTGATGCGGCAGTCCCGTGTAGGGACCGCTCCGATTGCAGAACTTCAGACCCGCAGGCCGCCGGAGCCCGCCCGACCAGGCCAGGCCTAGAACGCCAGGGCTGCGCCGATGAAGGCGATCAAGGCCACGGCCGCCACCGCGACCCAGAGCCACATGGGCAGGCGAAGCCCTGTCTGCCCGGCTTCGGGCGTTCGCCGCTCCGGAGCCGGCGGCGCAGGCTGGATGTCCTGTGCGCCCGCGCCCCCGGCCTCAGCATCAGCCTGGCCGCTGGCGAGCACCGGATCGAAGACTTGCGTTGAGGCATGGCTGCCCTCCTCGCCATTGCGCAGTCGGCGGTACTGATCGGGCGCCGTCATGAGCGTGGCCTGGGCATGCTACGACCCTTGGAGATCTCGCGGCTCATGCCGCCTTGGATATTCATCGGACGACCCCTTTCCGTGGAGGACTCGAGAGGAAATCCGCAGACTGGAGTTTGGGTTGCGCGCCCGGCGACTGTGTCGCGGATTGGACGCTCCGCCGCGATTGCTTGGCTCGACCGCCGGGTCTGCGGCGCTGAAAGAGACGGTGATGCGGTAGAAGATACGGCCATCCGGGGCTGTCAGCTCAAGCGACAGGTCTTGGTCAAGTGAGCCATTCAGAGCCCGGTCGCGGAGCAGTTCGCTGGTGAACTGCAGTGCCTGGCGCCGCGCCGCGTCGTCCGAGGTCGCCGTGAGCGGAAGAGGAGCTGAATCTCTTCCGTCGATCAGCCGGGCTCTGTAGGTCTGGTCCATGGGTAAGATACGGGACCCGCGTTCAAAAAGACCCAGCCGCGACGGCCGCCCGAGCCCGTCTGCCGCGCACTAGTCCCGGTTTGGCTCCGCCATTTTGCGATGCTGTTCGGCGAGCGCCGACTGGGGCGTGACGGCCGCCATGGCCGCCTGCACCTTGTTGCTCCACCCGGCGACGACGTCGCCGTCTCCGGACATGAGCGCCTTGTAGCCCGCGCGGGCGACGTCAGCGGGATCGGCCTTGTTCTCGTCCTTGCCGACGGGGGTGTTCTCCATCCCGGCCCGTTCGAAGAAGTGGGTGTCGGTGGGGCCCGGCATAAGGACGGTGACCGTGACGCCCGTGTCCTTCAACTCGTTGCGGAGGGCGAAGGAGAAGCTGTCGATGAAGGCCTTGGTCCCGTTGTAGACCGCCTGGAAGCTGCCCGGGATCAGTCCGGCGATCGAGCCGGTGAACAGGATGCGACCCCGGCCCTGGCTTCTCATCTCCCGGGCGACCAACTGGGCCAGCCGGATGGTGCCCGTGATGTTGGTGTTGATGACGTGCAGGACGTCGGCAAAATCCTGCTCGAGAAAGGCGTCGCCGAGGCCGTGGCCGGCATTGGCCGCGAGTACGTCCGGGACCCGACCGCCCAAGCTGCGGTGAAGCGCCATCACGCCCTCCTCGGTTGCCAGATCGAGGCGGTGGGCCTGAACCCGGGCCCCGGACGCCTCAAGGCCCTGTGCCGCGTCCTCGACATCGTCGTCGTCGGCGGCGATCACCAGATCATAGCCGTCCTCTGCAAGGAGGCGGGCCAGTTCATAGCCGATCCCGGACGAGGCGCCCGTCACGAGCGCGAGCGGGCGACCGGATGACGATGTGTCGGTCATTGGACATAACTCCTGTATTTTATCAGTAGCTTAACTCGTGGTTTCGGCCTTCGTTCCGGGAACCGATCCGAAGGTCGGGAGCTATTTTAGCCACGAGCAAGGAGAATTCGATGTCTGCTGATACCTCGATGTCCACCGATGCCCGGGTGGGTTCCCCGGCCTTCCTGGACAAGGACCAGGTCGAGGGGGAGTACGCCGCCACCAGTTTGCGGGCCTTCCTCATCAATCGCGATCGCGAGACGCTCTACAACTTCTGGAAGGACTTCCGGAACCTGCCGCGCTTCATGGAGACCCTCAAGGAGGTGCGGATGCTGGACGGCGGTCGTTCCTGCTGGATCGTCGAGGGTCCAGGCGGCAAGGACGTCGAACTGATCAGCGAGATCACCGAGGATCAGCCCGGCCGTCGCATCGCCTGGACGTCACGCGAGGGCTCGGACGTCGATCATGAGGGCTGGATCGAGTTTACGGACAATGCCTTTGGCCGGGGGACGGAGGTTCGCCTGTTCATCAGCTACGATCCCCCCGGCGGTGTCGTCGGAAAGGTCGTCGCCAAGGTGATGCAGCGCGAACCGCGCATCCAGGCCCGCCGCGAACTGCGCCGCTTCAAGCAACTGATGGAAACGGGCGAGGTCTCGACCTCCAAGGCCCCCGACGCCGCGCCGCGTGCGTCCCGGCATCTGTAACTCAATCCCTGATCGGAGATCTCCATGCGCGCGCTCACTTGGCACGGCAAACACAATGTTCAAGTCGACACCGTCCCCGATCCGAAGATCGTGAACCCGCGGGACGCCATCATCAAGATCACCGCGACCGCCATCTGTGGGTCCGACCTGCACCTGTACGACAGCATGATCCCCGGCATGTCGAACGGCGACGTCCTGGGCCACGAGTTCATGGGCGAAGTGGTCGAGGTCGGCCGCGACAACCCCAATCTGAAGAAGGGCGACCGGGTGGTTGTTCCCTTCGTCATCGCCTGTGGTCAGTGCTTCTTCTGCGAGCGCTCGATGCAGTCGGCCTGTGACAATTCGAATCCGGCCGACAAGGCAGACACGACCGAGATCGCCTATGGACAGGCTGTGGCAGGGCTGTTCGGCTATTCGCATCTGACCGGCGGCTATGCCGGGGGACAGGCGGAATATGCGCGGGTGCCCTATTCCGACTATGGGCCGATCAAGATCCCGGACGGGATCGAGGATGAGCGGGTCCTGTTCCTGTCGGACATCTTTCCCACGGGCTGGATGGCGGCCGAGAACTGCCAGATCCAGCCGGGCGACACGGTCGCCGTCTGGGGGTGCGGCCCGGTCGGCCTGTTCGCGATCAAGAGCGCCATCATCCAGGGTGCCGGGCGGGTGATCGCCATCGACCGCCATCCGAACCGGCTGGCCCTCGCGAAACAGAATGGCGCCGAGGTCCTCAACTATCACGAGGTCAAGGTGCGTGAAGCGCTGCTGGAGATGACGGCCGGCCTTGGCCCCGACAGTTGCATCGACGCCGTCGGCATGGAAAGCCACGGATTCTCGCCCGACAACATCATTGATGCTGTGAAGCAGGAGACGCGTTTGGGCACCGACCGGCCGCATGTGCTTCGCGAGACCATCATGGCGGTGCGCAAGGGGGGCACCGTCTCGGTCCCGGGCGTCTATGGCGGGTTCGCCGACAAATTCCCGGTCGGCGCGTTCATGGAGAAGGGGCTGACCCTCAAGACCGGCCAGACCCATGTGCAACGCTATTTGCCGCAGTTGCTGGAAATGATCCTTGAAGGCAACATCAACACCACGGACCTGATCAGCCACCGCCTGCCGCTGGAGCAGGCGCCGGAGGGCTACAAGAACTTCAAGGAAAACCAGAACGAGTGGACCAAGGTGGTCCTTAAACCGCACTGAGGCGGCGGGCCGGTTCAGCAGCCACAGGCGAACCGGCCCAGCTTTTCTGAGTCCAGCACTTGCATCCGGCCCCGGGCAAGTCGCAGTGCGCCGTCGCGCTCAAGTGCCTTCAGGGCGGCGTTGACGCTGGTGCGCTGCACCCCGAGGGCCTGGCTGAGGATGGCTTGCGTGGTCCGGATCTCGCGACCCTCGGATTCATGAAGCCGCCGGATCAGGTTCGCCGTCCGTTGCGGAATCTGGTGGACGGCATTGCAAGCGGCCTCGGCCTGCAGCCGGGCCAGGCGTCCGAGGGCGTGGCGGGCAAAGATGTGCTCAAGCCATTCCAGACCCATCTCACGCGACAGGGCCGACGCCGGCAGATCAATCCAGCCGCTCTCGACCATTGGCAGGAGGCGCAGGGCCGGACTCCGCGTCAGGGCACATTCCAGCCCCACCATCGCACCCGGCGCATAGTGGGCGACGCAGGCCATACCGGAGCTGTCAAAGCAGGCAAGATAACCGCGAGTGACGAAGCCTATACGCCCGGACATGTTGACGATTTCCCCGGGAGCACTTCGGCGGAGTGTCCCATGATCCTGTGCAACCGCACGTGCGGTCGTGGGCAACAATCGAAGGATGGGGTGATCGTGGATCGCTTGGGCGAGCGGCGTCGCCAATCTGGAAGAGGGCCGGGACTGCGGGGCTTCGGGGGCGATAATGTCCAACATTTGACACTGTCTGCCAGATTGGAATGGCGACGCCACTCACATGGGTTAGCTGAGCCGTTTTCTATCCCCGGTCGTTCTCTGAGCGCGGCTATTTGGGTCCGCGCGACTAACCTATGTAAAAGGGCAGAATCATCCGGCTGTGCTGTTGCTTGAAACAATGACCCGCCGCGACACTGAATCCCGCTCTGCCTGTGCTTCGACCGGAGCGCTCGAACGGCTGCTGTCCAGTCACGCCCGCGCGTCGAGGATTGACCTGTCCTGGTTACGAGAGAGAGCAGGCCCGCCACAGGTCACACACGCGGCCGGGACGGACATCACGCCCGAGGTCTGCCGGACGACAGCTCTGCTGGTCTGCCAAGGGTGGGTGGCCAACGGCGCTGTGCTGAACGATGGTCGGCGACAGATCATCAGCGTGCATCTGGCCGGCGATTTCCTCAGAGCGCCGGACCAGGGGAGCGGAGACATCAGCATCTGGGCCCTGACGCCGGCGGCCACGGTCGAGGGGGGGGCGTTGTGGCGGGACCTCGAAACAGGAAGCTGCCCCTCAGCTCCGCTGCAGCAGGCGTGGGCGTCGCTTCGGGCCGCTGAACGGTCGCGCGTGTCCCAGCACATCGTTCGTCTTGGTCGCCTGTCGGCCTACGAACGTTGCGCCCACTTCTTTCTCGAGCTGCACGACAAGCAGCTACGAAACGGTCTCGGTACAGCGGGGGCGGTCCTGCTGCCGCTGTCGCAGGACGTGCTTGCCGACCTGCTGGGACTGAGTGCGGTTCACATCAATCGCACCCTGCAACAGCTGCGACGCGACGGGCTGATCGCCTATAGCGAAGGTCGCGTCCTGCTGCCGGACCTGCCGGGCCTGGCGCGGGCGGCGTGCATCACACCCTGACGGGAACGGGCCGCCTCCACGCGGCCGGAACCTCCAGAGTTCGCAGTGACGCCTTGCGGGCCGGGGGGTTGCGACCAGTTATGAACAGACAGCATCGTTTCGGTTCTCCCACGCGGCGGTTCTGTGCCAGTTTGAAGGGGCGCCCGCACCTTGCTGCGACGGCGCGCGATGGGGGCGTTGGCCGTCCGGCGGCCCGATGACACAACGGAAGATTGATCGCAGTTCCGATCTGCGCGTTCTGTTGTCAGCAAAAAGGAATGCCACCGATGCCGGAGTACTATTTTGATCTCGTAGGCCCCTCTGACCGCCAGGTCGATGAGATGGGCCTGCGTTTGCCCGATCTGGATCACGCCTATCTGGAGGGCCACCGGGCCATTCTGGATATGAGCCGCGAGATGATGAAGGATCAGATCGATCCGGGCCTCTATCGATTCGAGGTGCGGGACCGGGAGGGCAGGGTGCTTGAAATTCCATTTCTGGAGGTGCTGCGTCCGGGGCGGGGCCGCTCGCCGATTGATCCGGCATCAGCCATGACCCAGATCGCCCTTACGATGCGGCGCAACGAGACCCTTCGGAAGGAGGTCACGACGGCTCTGGGCGAGGCACAGTCGACCATGACGCGCATTCGTGCCGCCCTGGCCGCGTCGGTCGGACAGAACCGGGACCGCATCATGGAGCCGGAAGTTCGCCCCGCAAGAAACGTCGGCCGCTCGGGCAACCCGTCGTCAGGCCTCCGGAGTCCTGATCTGTGACCGACCCGGGCCCCCCGAAGAAATTTCCGGTCGTCGGCGTCGGCGCGTCGGCCGGTGGCGTCGAGGCGCTTGAAGGGTTCTTTCAGGGTATGCCTGATCAGCCCGGCGTCGGCATCGTCATCGTCACCCACCTCAATCCCGAGCGCGAAAGCGTGCTGCATTCGATCGTAGCGCGGTATACCCGTCTGCCCGTCGCCGTCGCCCAGGACGGCGCGCGGGTCGAACCGAACAGCGTTCATGTGTTGCCCGCCGACGCCATATTGACGATCCGCGACGGTCGCCTGTCGATCACGCCCCACCAGCCGTCCCACCGCGAACGCAAGCCGATCGATATATTCCTGTCGTCGCTGGCCAAGGATCAGGGCGACTACGCGGTGTCGGTGGTCCTGTCCGGCGGCGACGGAGACGGCACGCTGGGGACCAAGGCCATCAAGGAAAATGGCGGCCTGACCCTGGCACAGGCCGCCGACGGCTTTGGCCCCTCGCATCCGGACATGCCCGAAAGCGCCACATCGACCGGCATGGTCGACTTCTATCTTCCCGCCGACCAGATGGGCGCACGTCTGGCCGAGCATGCCCGCAGTTTCGACCTGCTGGAAGCGATGACGGCCGAGGAGGAGAATGCGAAGGGCCGCGCGGATGGCGAAGCCGCCCGTGAGGAAATCTACAAGCTGCTGCGAAGCCAGGTCGGGCACGATTTCGAGGGCTACAAGCCCAAGACCTTCATGCGCCGGGTGCATCGCCGCATGCAGGTGTCACAGCTGACGACGCTGGAGGCCTATGTCCACAAGCTGCAGGCGGACCCGAAAGAGGTATCGGCGCTTTTCCATGACCTGCTGATCAATGTGACGAACTTTTTCCGCGATGCGGACTCGTTTGATCGTCTGGCGGAGCTGGTCATTCCGCGGCTTTTCGAGGGGCGCGGCGCCAGCGACACGGTGCGGATCTGGGTGCCCGGATGCTCAACCGGCGAAGAGGTGTTCTCGATCGCCATCCTGATGCGCGAGCACATGGACGGTCTGGCGGCCCCGCCCAAGGTCAATATCTTTGCCACCGACATCGACGACCACGCGCTCGCGGTCGCCCGTGCCGGGCGGTATCCCGATGCGTTGCTGGACAGTGTCAGCCCTGAACGCCGCAAGCGGTTCTTCATCCCGGACGGCGGCAGTTTCGTCATCTCGAAGGATGTCCGCGACCTGTGCATCTTCTCGCCACACAGCGTCATCCGCGACCCACCCTTTTCGCGCATGGACATGGTGTCCTGCAGGAATCTGCTGATTTATTTTGGTCCGCAGGTGCAGAGCCAGGTCATTCCGACATTCCACTATTCGCTGCGCCCCGACGGCTATCTGTTTCTCGGCGGATCGGAGAACGTCAGCCAGTTCAGCGACCTGTTTGCACCGGTGGACAAGAAGCATCGCATCTTCCGGAGTCGGGATACGGTTTCTGCGCGGCTGCCAGCGGCGATTTCGGGAGCGGCGCGGGGCGGTAATCTTATGCTGTTCGGCGGCGCCTCTCCCCGACCGGCGACCAGTGGCCTGGCCCTGCGCCAAAGCGTCGAGCAGCATGTGCTGGATCGGTTCGCCCCCGCGCATGTGGTGGCGAACCGAGAGGGAGAAGTGGTCTTTTACTCCGGGCGCACGGGCAAATACCTCGAGCCGCCCTCCGGGGCACCCAGCCGGCAGCTGCTCAGTCTGGCGCGCAGAGGGCTGCGCCTCGACCTTCGGACGGCTTTCCGTGAGGCGATCGAAAACAACACGACGGTGACGCGGTCGAACCTGGCCGTCGATGGAGATGACGAGCGTGTCCAGCTCGTCACCTTGACGGTTGAGCCGATCCCCGGCGGATCCAAAGACGAGCCTCTGCTTCTCGTGCTCTTCTCGGACGAAGGCGGGACGCTCAGCCGCGATGAGGCGGAGGCGCGGATTCAGACAGGCAGTGGGGGCGGTGCGGAGCATCTCGAGATGGAGCTGCGCGATACGCGTGACCGCCTGCAGTCCGTCATCGAGGAATATGAGACGGCCCTTGAGGAGCTCAAATCCTCCAACGAGGAGCTGGTCTCGGTCAATGAGGAGCTTCAGTCGACGAATGAGGAACTGGAGGCGTCCAAGGAAGAGCTCCAGTCGCTCAACGAGGAACTCCATACCGTGAACAGCGAGCTGAATGACAAGGTCGAGGCGCTGGATCGCGCCAATGCCGATCTGCAGAACCTGTTCGAGAGCGCCCGGGTTGGCACCGTCTTCCTGGATCAGGATCTCGCCATTCGCAGCTTCACGCCGTCGGTGAAGGACGTGTTCAACATCCTGCCCAGTGATCGGGGCCGCCCCATCAGCGACCTGTCCAGTCGTCTGGCCCTTCCTGACCTGGCGGCTGATGTGCGCGCCGTCCTGTCCAGCAGCGACGAGCTGGAGCGGCAGGTCACGACCAAACTGGGCGACGCCCACTATCTGGTTCGCGTGGCGCCCTATCTGAACAGCGACCGCAAGCCCAAGGGTGTCGTGGTGACCTTTGCCGACATCTCGGCCGTGGCCGAGGCGGAGGCGGGCCAGCGTGTGCTGATCGACGAACTGAACCACCGCGTCAGGAACATGCTGACAGTGGTCAACGGCATGCTGGAGCAGACCCTGAAGACGACGCGGCGGGAGGACTTCCGCAAGGTGTTCCTCGGGCGCCTGCATTCGATGGCCCGCTCCTATGAGCTGCTGACCCACGAGAAGTGGACGGAGGTTTCCCTCCTCGATCAGGTGCGTCGGGAGATCGCGCCCTTTGGCCTTGAGCGGGTTGAGTGTGACGGGCCCGACCTCCGCGTCCGGCCGCGCAAGGCGCTGGCGCTGGGCATGATCCTGCACGAACTGGCCACCAATGCCGCCAAATACGGAGCCCTGTCATCGGAAGAGGGCCGGCTGAGCGTCACCTGGCAGATTGAGGGCGACACGGTCACGCTTGACTGGCTGGAACGCGACGGGCCTGAGGTCCGCAAGCCGTCGCGGCGCGGGCTGGGTCTCAAGCTGGTTGAGCGAGAGACGGCCGGGGGGCTTGGCGGATCCGCGAAGATCGACTTCGCCAGGACGGGACTGTCAGTGACGCTGCGCTTCGCGCTGGAAGGTCGCTAAAGCACGACCGCCGCTGCGGGACCGCCGCCTATCGGTCGGTGATCACCAGTTCGATCCGGGACGCCTCGACATCTTCCGACCGCACGCCCGCTGATGTGATCCGGTCGGCGTCGACGCCGTGGGTCGCCAGCGACCGGGCCACGATGGCTGCGCGCTGTACAGCACGGTCCCTGGGCCCTGCCATGCCAGGGTTGCGCTCCAGCACCTCGACCCTCACGCGCGACTGCGGGAAGGCGTTGAGGATAGCCGCCAGCGTGGTCAGCGAGTCTTCAGGCTCCTGACGCAGCGCATTCCGCTCGATGAAGCCGAGCGACTGAACGTGAAACCTTCGGCCCGCAGGCTGGCCGGATTCCAGGTACTGCAGCAACTCCGCCTCCATCGCCGTCGCCTCGACGGTTGTACCGCCGGGCAGGGTCAGGGTGACCAGCCGGGGGTCTGGCGCTATGGGCTCGATCTTTCCATCCTGCTGAGTGGTCGGGTCCACGCCTGAGGCGTCCACCCCGGTAGTGCCGCGGACCTCGCCGGTGACGCGGTCCGCTCGCGCCGAATCCGGCTCGTCGGTCAGCATTTCGCCCACAACGTAAACACTGATCCAGCCGAGCGAGATCACAGCGATCAGCACGAGCAGGACGACTGCGACGTTGAAGGACCTGCGTTTGGGGCGCTCTTCCATAATGCTGTCTTTCATTGGGACACGTATTCCGGGAGGGCGGTCTTGACGGGCGGGATCAGGCGGTGTGGTCGCCGGCTTCGACGGCGTGCTCGATCCGGCCCAGTTCGACCTCGGTCCGGGAAAAGACCTCTTCCTGGCCGTCGAGGAGCAGTTCGTCCTCGTCGCCCTTCTGATCAGGCCCGGGTACAGGCGGCGGTGTCATGTGATCCAGTCCGGGTGTGTCTGGGTGCCCGGGGGCGGGGCATCGACCCGCTGAAAGGGGTCATCGATCTCGACAACATCCAGGATTTCTTCTCCCGGCTTCATCAGGGGACCGGCCGCGTCGGCCGCCTGCACGTCGGTTTTCGAGGGAACCGTCACGTCCCGCACACCGCCGCTCTCATTGCGTACCGACACCCGGTAGATTCTCATGCTCACCAGAAATGCTCCTCGCTTGTCGCAAGGAACAATCTGCACGGCTGCTGTCCGGTTCCGTTTGTCGAAGAGCCGACATTTGCCGTCGAGGCGGATCACCAGACGGAGCCGCAGCGCCCGGATACGCGTTTCCGGCAGCCCAGACTTCCATTTTTGACGCACGCTCATGGCATCAGGCATCCGGTTCGGGCCCATCTCCCCTCACGCAGTCCACCTGTGCGTGGACATGCAACGGCTGTTCGCCGAGGACACGCCGTGGCGTACGCCATGGATGCCCCGCGTCCTGCCGGTTGTCATCGGCCTGTGCGAGCGAAAGGCGGAGCGCACCTGTTTTACGCGTTTCATCCCCGCACGGGCGCCGGGCGAAGGCCGCGGGAGCTGGCGCCGCTACTGGGATCGCCGGGCCTCAGTCACCCTGGAGCAGCTTCCTGCGGAACAGGTGGATCTTGTTGAAGAGCTCTGGCGGTTCGTGCCGCCCGGGCGCGTACTGGACAAGGCGACCTACTCGCCATGGCCGGGCAGCGGCCTGGCGCCAGCCCTGGCTTCAGCCGGGGTCGATACGGTCGTCATCACCGGGGCCGAGACCGATGTATGCGTCCTCGCTGCCGTCATGGGCGCCGTCGATCTGGGGTTTCGCACCATCGTGGTCTCCGACGCCCTGTGCAGTTCGTCGGATGAGTCCCACGACCATCTGATCGACCTCTACCACGATCGGTACAGCGAGCAGATCGAGACCGCGGAGTGCGCAGAGGTTCTGGACGCCTGGCAATAGCCCGGGTCGGGCTTTCAGCCCGTCTCGCCGGGGAGCGGCACGTCTTCGCCCAGGGTGTTGCGGACATACAGGAGCTTGATCCAGACCAGCCCGACGACCAGCAGCGGCGAGGCGAACATCACGCCGAGGGGGCCGAATAGGGTACCGAAACCCAACACCCCGAACAGGGTCAGCGCCGGGGGAAGATTGACGGCCCGCTTCTGGATGAAGGGATAAATGAGGTTGCTCTCGATCTGCTGCACGATGAAATACACGGCGATGGCCCACAGGATCATCTCGGGTCCCTGGTCCAGCGCCAGCAGGACCGCGGGGACCACGGAGACGATCGGGCCCACGATGGGCACAAAGGCCGCCAGACCGGCAAACAACCCGAGAGCCACAGGCGACGGGAGCCCGATCAGGGCCGTGCCGATGCCCGTAAGAACGCCGACCACCACCATGTCGGCAAGCGTCCCCACAAGCCAGAGTCGCAGGGCACGGCCGCTTTCATTGGCGGCTTCACGCAGCGGTTTGCGGGGACCGGCGGGGACCAACATCAGCAGGCCATCCCGCATACGCTCGGGATTCGCGGCGAAGAAGAGACCGGCAAAAACGACGAGAAGGAGATTGGCGCCGGCGCCGATCACCGCCATGACGTAGCCTCCGACCTGACCCACCATGCCCTGCAGGCTGGAGGTCGCGCCCGCGCCGTCGAGGCGGCTGGCCAGCTGCGAACCAAAGGGGAGGGCTCCGATCAGGGTTTCGAGTTCCGCCAGGGATGCCGGGAGACGGTCGGCAAGCGTCTCGATCTGGGCGCTGATCGTGGATCCGAAGAGCCAGCCCGCACCGGTCAGGACGGCAAGGATGGTGACGGAAGCGAGGGCAATACTCAGGCCTGTCGACAGAGACGTCCGGGTTCTGATCGGGTCGGCAAGACTGCGGATCAGCACCGCGATGATCACAGAGGCAAAGGCAAGAAGAAGAACCGTAGCCAGCTTCCATACCAGCGCCAGCAGCACGAAGCCGCCGGCGATAAAGAGCACCTTGTGGATGAAGGCGGGATTCAGACCCGCAATCGGATGAGTGTCTTCGGTCATGTTCGGACAGGTAAGCCAGGTTGGGATGCGCCCCCGACAACGCTCCTGCGACGATCGGGATGCCGGAGCGTTCCGGCTCGCGGCATGTGCGGTGCTTCCGGGGTCTCAAACAGTCAGGGGCCGGTGGCGGAGCTGCAAGGCGAACCAGTCTCTCCTGAACGGGCCATACAAGGGAGGATCCCAGGGCAACGCTCGAATTGAAGCGGTGCCAGTGATGATCGCGAGCATTCAGCGTGCAAGACGGGAGACCGGGCTGTCAGCGACGCCGCGAACCCGTGGCCCGCTCAGGTGTTCTGAGTCCGCAACAGGGAGTTATTCATGGCCGCGCGCGCTTACTGGCAGGGCAATATCCGCCTCGCCTTGGTATCCATTCCGGTCGAAATCTACGCTGCGGTGAAATCCGGCGCGTCGATCAGCTTCCGCCAGATCCACGAGCCGTCGGGCAAGCCGATCTCGTATGAAAAGGTGGTGTCCGGCCTCGGCCCCGTCGATCGCGACGAGATCGTGAAGGGCTATGAGATGTCGAAGGGCAATTACGTCCTGCTCGACGACGACGAGATCGAGGCCGTCCGCATCGAGAGCAAGAAGACGCTCGACCTCGTCCAGTTCGTCGAGGCGCATGAGATCGACCCCCTCTATTTCGAAAAGCCCTATTATGTCGTGCCCGCTGACGATCTGGCCGAGGAGGCCTTCATCGTCCTGCGCGAGGCCCTGCGTGGTGCGAAAAAGATCGCGCTGGGCCAGCTGTCGGTACGCGGGCATGAAAAGCTCGTCGCGCTCAAGCCCTGCGGCAAGGGAATCCTGCTGGAGACCCTGCGCTATGGCGACGAGGTCCGGCAGGGCCAGTCCTTCTTCAAGGGCATCGGCACCGACAAGCCGGAAAAGGACCTGATCGATCTGGCCAGTTCGCTGATCGAGCAGAAGACGGCGCCCTTTGACGCCTCGGAATTCCACGACCGTTACGTCGACGCCCTGAAAAAGCTGGTCGAGAAGAAGGCAAAGGCCAAGGGCAAGAAGGTGCTGGAGGATGTCGAGGAGCCCACGGCCGCGACCGGCGGCAATGTCATCGATCTGATGGCGGCCCTCAAGAAGTCGGTCGGCGACAGCAAGGGGAAGACCACCTCGGCCAAGACCCCCTCGCGCAAGACCTCGACCCGCAAGACGCCGGCGAAGAAGCGGGCCTGACCCATGGCGACCGGGGCGCGGTCAAAGACGAAGACCCGGGCCGATGACCTGCTCGCGGAATATAACCGCAAGCGGGACTTCGACCGTACCGCTGAACCGCGCGGCGAGATCGGGACCGGAAAGGGCGGCGACCGCTTTCTGGTTCAAAAGCACGACGCCACCCGCCTTCACTGGGACCTTCGCCTGGAGGTCGACGGCGTGCTGAAAAGCTGGGCGGTGACCAAGGGCCCCTCGACCGACCCGGACATCAAGCGTCTGGCCGTGCGCACCGAGGACCACCCCCTGTCCTATGGACGCTTTGAGGGCATCATCCCCAAGGGCGAGTACGGCGGCGGCACCGTCATGCTGTGGGACGAGGGCCGGTGGGAGCCGATAGAGGGCAAGTCCGCCGACGACCTCGAGGACGGTCATCTCCACTTCATCGTTCACGGCCAGCGGATGAAGGGCGAATGGCTGCTGATCCCGCTGAAACCGCGCAAGGGCGAAAAGCGCGAGAACTGGCTGCTGCGCAAGATCGGCGACGCCCATGCCGCGCCCGGCGATGGCCTGGTCGAGACGGCCCTGACCAGTGTGCTGACCGGTCGATCCATGGCCGAGATCGCCGCCGACACCGAGGGGAAACACCCGCTGGCCGGCAAGGGCGATGACGCCTTCGCCCGCGAGATGGCCCGCGCCGCAGACCACACGAAAAAGGCCCGCAAGCCGCGTAGACGCAACCCTGCCAAGGCCCCTGACTTTCGCGCTCCCCAACTGGCGACGCTCGTCGACGCCGTGCCCGCAGGCAACGGCTGGATGCATGAGATCAAATTCGACGGCTACCGCGCGCTGGTCTCGGCGAAGGGCCGGGACGTGTCCGTCTTTACCCGCACAGGCAAGGACTGGACCGACAAGTTCGGCCCGCTGGTCGAGGTGCTGAAGGCGATGGACCTGCCGCCCTGCCTGATCGACGGCGAGATCGTCGCCTATGACGCCAAGGGCAATCCCGACTTTTCCGCGCTGCAGGCGGTGCTCAAGCGGGGCAAGGGCAGCCAGACCCCCGACGACGCCCTGGCCTTTCACGCCTTTGACCTCCTGTCGCTGGACGGCGAGGACCTGACCTCCTTGCCCAATGTTGAACGCAAGGAGCGACTGGAGGCCCTGTTGCGCGCGGCCGAGCCCCCCGTCCACGTCGCCGACCATCTGATCGGGGCGGGCGAGACGCTCTACGCCTCGCTGTGCAAGGCGGGGCAGGAGGGCGTCATCTCCAAGCGCATCGACGCGCCCTACCGGTCCCGGCGGACCCGCGACTGGGTGAAGGTCAAATGCACCCTCAGGCAGGAGTTCGTCGTCATCGGCTGGAAGGCGTCCTCGGCCCGCGGCCGGCCGTTCGCCTCCCTGCTGCTGGCCCAGAAGGACGGCGACGACTGGATCTACAAGGGCAATGTCGGCACCGGCTTTACCCAGGAGACCATGGAAGATCTGGCCGGGCGCATGGAGCGGCTGGAGCGCAAGACTCCGCCCGCCGAGGTGGATCGCGCCAGTGCGCGCGGCGTCACCTGGCTGACCCCGCGTCTGGTAGCCGAGGTGGCCTTTGCGGAATTCACCGCCGACGGCAATGTCCGTCACGGCAGCTTCCTGGGACTGCGCGAGGACAAACCGGCCGCCGCCGTGAAACCCGAACGCGCCCGCGCCGCGCGGCCTGCCGCCGCTCGCCCGGTCAAGGTCAGCAGCGCCGACCGCGTCATCTTCCCCGGCAGTGGCCAGACCAAGGGCGAACTGGCGGACTATTACGCCGCCGTCGCGCCTCTGATGCTGCCGTTCGCCGCCCGTCGCCCGACCAGTCTGGTCCGCTGTCCGCAGGGCAGGGCCAGCAAATGCTTCTTCCAGAAGCACGACAGCGGCAGCTTCGGCCCCCATGTCCATGCGGTGCCGATCCGCGAGAAGGACGGCGGCACCGAGGACTATCTCTACATCGAGGACGCGGCGGGCCTGGTCGCCTGCGTCCAGATGGGCACCATCGAGTTTCATGGCTGGGCCTGCCGCACGGACGACATCGAGGCGCCCGACCGGATGATCTTCGACCTCGACCCCGACGAAGGGCTGGATTTTGGCGACGTGGTCAGCGCCGCCCTGGATATCCGTCGGCGCCTTGCCGATCTGGGTCTGGTCAGCTTCGCCATGCTGTCGGGCGGCAAGGGGGTGCACGTAGTCGTCCCCCTGACCCCCGGCCATGACTGGGAGGCGCACAAGGACTTTTCCCGCCGGTTCGCGGGCGCGCTGTCTATGGCGGAACCGGACCGCTTCACCGCCACCATGAGCAAGGCCAAACGCAAGGGCCGCATCTTCATCGACTGGCTGCGCAACCAGCGGGGCAGTACGGCGGTCCTGCCGTTCTCGGCTCGGGCCCGCCCCGGCGCTCCGGTGGCGGTGCCCATCAGCTGGGACGAGCTCCGTGACATGACCGACGCCCACCCCTTCTCCATCGCCGATGTCGAGACGCTGATCGAGCGCTCGGAGGACAAGGCGCTCGCCGGCTGGGGCTTTGCCAGTCAGACCCTGCCCGACCTCTGACCTCAGGACGTCGCGACGATGTTCAACGGCGGCCCGCTCCGGTGAATTGGTCGGACCGTGGTGCGCCCGTCGACGTGGCTGAACACCAGATCCAGACGGCTGTCCCCGATCTCCAGCCCCGTCACCGTCAGCCGGTCGATCCCTCCGGGCAGGCGCGGACGATCGACGCGCACCCGGCGCCCAGGCGCGTCGATGTCGATCCCCAGACTGGCCTGAAGCAACAGGAAGACCGAGCCCGCGGCCCAGGCCTGGGGCATGCAGGCGACCGGATAGGGCACCGGCGGCTCGCCCGTCTCACGGCTGAAGCCACAGAACAGTTCGGGCAGCCGCATGTCGAAATTGACCGCCGCTGAATACAGCTCGTCCAGCACGCGGGCGACCGCGTCCCGCTCGCCATAGCGGGCCATGCCGGCCACGCACAGGGCCGTGTCGTGCGGCCAGACCGAGCCGTTGTGATAGGACATCGGATTGTAGCGGGGCTGGCGCGCCGCCAGTGTCCGGAGGCCCCAGCCGGTCCGGAACCGCGCCGACAGCAGGGTACGGGTCACGTCCACGGCGCGCTCCACCTCAGGCAGGCCGGAGAACAGCAGGTGCCCGGCGTTCGAACCCAGCACGCGACAGGGGGCGCCGTCGCCGTCCAGCGCAATGGCGTAAAAGCCCTGATCCTCCATCCAGTAGCGCTGCTCGACCACCGCCTTCAGGCGATCGGCCCTGGCGCTCCAGCCGGCAGAATCCTGCCCCAGCGTTTCTGCCATGGCGGCCATGGCCTGCCACGCCTGATAGGCATAGCCCTGCACTTCCAGCAGGGCGATCGGGCCCTTCGGGAAGCGGCCATCAGCGTGAAAGATCGAATCCTCGCTGTCCTTCCACCCCTGATTGGACAGGCCGGTGTCGCGGGCGCGCTGATAGTCGATCAGGCCCAGACCATTGGCCTCGCCCCGCGCCTCCATCCATCCGGCCGCCGCCAAAAGGTTCGGCCACAGTGCCTCGATCAGGGCCCGGTCGCCGGTGCGTCGCACATAGGCCCCGGCCAGCGCCACGAACAGGCAGGTGGTATCGACCCCGCCGTAATAGATCCCGAAGGGCACCTCGCCGAGCGCCGACATCTCGCCGCCCCGCGTCTCGTGCATGATCTTGCCGGGCTCGACGTCCTGGAAGGCGTCGGTGGTCGTCCCCTGACGGGCCGCCAGATAGGTCAGCACCCCCCGCGCCAGACTGGGATCCAGCCACATCATCTGCCAGGCCGTGATGATGGCGTCCCGGCCGAACGGCGTCGAGAACCACGGCACCCCGGCGTAGGGATAGGGGCCCGTCGGCAGGTCGGTGGTCAGCAGGGCCACATCGGCCCGCGACTGGTCCAGCCACTGGTTGAAGCGCGGGCTGCGATGGCCGCGCACGCTGCCGCCACGCCGCTGCCGGGCCCGCATGGCCAGCCGCGCCTGGATGGAGGCCAGCCGCCAGCGCTCCCGGTCGGGCGCTTCACAGGTATCCGCGCCCGCCTCGAGATACAGGTCGAACCGCCGCCCGCGCGGCAGGGTCAGCTGAAAGGCGGCGCGCGTCGCGCTCATCGAGGCCGGCGGCTCGGAGAAGGACAGGCAGGTCTGGCGCGTCACCCCGTCCAGACCTTCATAGGAGAAGCGCACGCGGCGGCCGTCCCTTATCGGGTCCCGGCTCTGTCCCCGGGCGGGCCGGGTCGACCCGCGCACCTCGAAGATGTCGCGAAAGTCGGCCCCATACTCCACGGCCAGCGGCAGGATCACGTCATCCACCCCATGGTTGGTCAGGCGGATGCGTTCGTACATCCGCTCCTGCCAGAGGAACCGGCGCCGCTCCAGGTGGATGATCCCGGCGGGGGCCGAGCGGCCGCCCATCGGGGGCAGGGGCCGGTTGGTGCCCTGACAAACGAAGAAGACATTGTCGTCCGACAGCGCCGAGCTCAGTCGCGAGGGCGCCGCATTGCCGATCAACAGTCGCAGTCGCGACAGGATGCGGGTGTCCCTGAGGAAGAACCCGTCGGCGCCGCCGGTCATGTCGCCCAGAGGATCGGCTACCAGAAAGGCATCGCCATCCTTCAGCGGCATCAACCGGCCCAGAACGGCAACCTCGGGTTCAGACGTGTCGGCGGACCCGGTCGGGGCGTCAGTCATCAGGCGGGTCTCCAGCGTGAGACCGTCTAACGCACAAGATCGAAATCAGGCTACGGCGGCCGAAGGCATCTTCAGCGTCGTCGGCGGCACCGGCATCTCGACCCCCGGCGGTGCATAGGGGGTGCGGGCCAGAAGCGCGCGATAGATGTCCAGATACCGCTGCGCCATGGCGGTTGCCGAGAAGCGCAGTTCGAACCGGGCCCGGATGGCAGAGCGGTCCAGTTTGACCGCGCGGCGCACGGCCTCCACTGCCTCATCGACGCTGCTGACCAGATAGCCGGTGGCACCCTCCTCGATCACCTCGGGCGCGGCGCCATTGGGCCAGGCGATGACCGGCGTGCCGCAGGCCATGGCCTCGATCATCACGAGGCCGAAGGGCTCGGGCCAGTCGATGGGGAACAGCAGGGCATCAGCCCCGCCCAGGAATTCGGATTTGGCACCGTCGCCGATCTCGCCGACGAATTCGATCAGGGGATTGTCCAGCAGCGGCCGGATGCGGGTTTCGAAATAGACGGAGTCCGCCGCATCAACCTTGGCCGCGATCTTCAGACGCATGCCCAGCCGCGTGGCGATCTCAATGGCGCGGTCGGGGCGCTTTTCGGGCGAGATTCGGCCGAGGAAGGCCAGATAACCCGACGACCGGGCGCTGGGCCGGTAGAGGTCCGCATCCATGCCGTGCTGCACCTTGCCCGCCCAGTTGGCCCAGGGCAGGGGGCGACGCTGGTCATCCGAGATCGACACCAGCGGGAACTGCGGCCAGGCGTCATAGGCGCCGGGAAGATCCTTCAGATCCAGCCGTCCATGCAGGGTCGTCACTGTGCGACCCGCCCGGTCCTCGAAGAACGGGAAATGGATCATGTCGGTGTGGAAGTGGATCAGATCGAACTGGTCCGCCATGGCCCGCACCTTTTCCAGCATGACCATGTGAGCGGCCATGTCCGACTTCAGGGACGCGGGGTCCAGCCGGATCGCCTGGTCCCTGACGGGCACCAGCCGGGCACGTGTCTGCGCATCGGCCGACGAGAAGAGGGTCACCTCATGGCCCAGATCCACCAACGCATCCGTCAGGTGCGCCACCACCCGTTCGGTTCCGCCGTAGAGCGTGGGAGGAACCGCTTCATACAGAGGGGAAACCTGGGCGATTTTCATGGGGCGGGTCCGGGGGTTGTCTCCACTGCTGAAAGCGCACGCGGGGCTCCGGGTTCCTGTGTCGGGCAGCGGACACGGGAACGCCCCGTCCGGCGCGGGATTGTAGGAGCCTCACCCTTTCACAGACACGGAGCTCCCCATGTCCGCCCTTTCCGGAAAAACCATCGCCGTTCTCGCCACCGACGGCTTCGAGCAGGTCGAACTCGACAAGCCGGTTGCCGCCCTGCGCGAGGCCGGCGCCACCGTCCACATCGTCGCGCCCGAGGGCGGCGAGATCCAAGGCTTTGAACACCATGACAAGGGCGACAAGGTCGGCGTGGACAAGACGCTCGGTGACGTCAGTGCCGATGACTACGATGGCCTCGTGCTGCCCGGCGGGGTCATCAACCCGGACGCCCTGCGGCTCGAGGAGAAGGCCATTGCCTTCATCGGCGCCTTTGCCAAGGCCGACAAGCCGATCGCTGCCATCTGTCACGGACCCTGGACCCTGATCGACGCCGGTATCGTCAAGGGCCGCAAGATGACCTCATGGCCGTCGCTCAAGGTCGATCTGCAGAATGCCGGCGCAGAATGGGTCGATGAAACGGTGGTCATCGACGGCAAGCTGGTCACCTCCCGCAACCCGGACGATCTGCCCGCCTTCTGTGACGGGATGATCAAGGTATTCGCCTGATCCCCACATGGCGTGGCCCGCGTCTGCCGAGGATGCGGGCCTGCTACGGATCTCGGCGGCGAACATCGACCGGACCGGTTCCACCTCAGCCGCACCGTCTCGTGTCAGATGTCGATGCCGCGCTCGGCCAGCAGATCCTCGACGTTGCGAATCGACTGCGGGGACTTCACGGACATCATCACCACGAGGCGGATCCCCTCGGGCGAGCTGCCAATGTGCAGGAACGGATTCGCCGATTTGGCAATGCGGGCGACGCTACGGTCGCGCGGCGGGATACGTACTCAATTTGGGCTGACAGGTCCCCGGCACGTCACCCGAGATCCTGGACCCAGGCGGCGAAGGTGGACGCGGCCTTCGACTGACCGGCCAGGGAGGCTTCGGGGGGCATCTCCGGTCCTCGCATGCTCCCAGGCGTTTGACCGAACATCAGTCGGAAAGCACGACTGAAATGCGCCTCGCTGATAAAGCCCCGTTCCCGCGCGATCTGGCTCATCGGACGCTTGTCGCTCGGATCGGCCAGCGCGCGGCGGATACGGATCAGCCGCTGACGCCAGATGAATTTGCTCACACCGCCCTGGCCGCCGAACAGGCGGTAAAGGGCCGCGCGCGAAACGCCGGCCACGCTTGCCAGGGTCTGGGGGCTCAGATCCGGATCGCCCAGCCGTTCCCGGATCACCTGCCGGACACGGTCCACGGCGCGGTCGTCCTCGTCGGCAATGCCCTGGGTCACCGCCAGGGCGGCGGCAAAGAGATGGCGCGTCGCTTCACCCAGACCGGGGGCCGAGCCTGCGGCGGACCGGGGCAGGTGGCGCGACAGGGCCCGAAGGTGCTCAGCCAGTATCTGGCCCTGTTCGCCGCGGACCACGGCGCCGTGCAAGCGGCGCGACACGTGGCGAAGTCCGCCGGTCTCGCCGCGGGATAGGCCAACCGCAACACTTTTGAGGTCCGAGGTGCGCTTCCACATGGGTCGCGCCATGTCCATGGCGACGATGTCGCCGGCCCCCGCCGTCTGGGGAACGCCGTCGAAATCGCCGTCCCACTCGCCCTCCAGGATCAGCTGGAACAGGATGTGGCCCATCTGGTCCCTGGCCGCCTTCGCCGCCGAGCGCGTGAAGGTGAGGCCCCCGACATCGGTCAGGTGCACAATTGCTCCCCCCAACCGATAAGTGTCGATGCGGGCATGGAAGGCAGGTGCCGGGTCAGTGATATCGAAGCCCACTGCGATCCGCGCTGCGTACTTCGCAAATGCCTCTTCGGGCGTGCAGCCGGCACTGTCGAACGAGAGCCGCAGAAGGCGCCCGGAGTCGTCTGTTAGAGTGGGCTGCAATCTTACGGCTCCGTTCTTCAAGCGGAGGCGAATGCACATCCGAAAGCGATCAGTCAGCCCCAAGAGCGACGATTTGAGACGTGTAGTCAAGAGTTTGAGACGCGCAGGCAAATCCCTGCCGATGCTCAGATGGCATAGTTTTCCGCGTATCGATGTGACCTGCGGCAAGGGGCCGGGGGCATGAGTGCGTGTGTAAGCGGCCGTCCGCGACGTCCGTGGTGGGGAAAGACAGTATGTTTGGATCGATCCGGGCCGCTTTTGGTCGTGCGGCATGGCTTGCGCCCGTCTTGGCCCTAGCGCTGTCGTGTGGCATTTTTCCGCCTGCTGCGCTGGCGCATACGCCGCCAGCCCCCGCTCTGTCTCCGGCGTTACCCGAGCCGGGCTCCCCGACCGGCCCTGCGTCGGCCGGGACCGCAGTCGACATCGCAGGAGGGACTCTCTCGGGGGCGCCCTTGACGGCGCCGACGGCGACGATCGCCATTTCCCCGTCCACAATCGCCCCGGGCGGCGGCACAACGCTGACCGTGACCCTGACCAACCCGAACGCGTCCGCCCTCTCCGGCGTGACCGATACCATCGACATTTCGGGGCTGCGTGTTTCGGCAGGGAGCGTCGGGAACAACTCCTGTGGGGGGTCGGTGAGTATTTCACCTGCCGCACTGACGCTGACCGGCGGATCGCTGGCCCCGGGCGCGACATGCACATTCGAGGGAAACATCAGGGTTCCGTTGGCATCGGGCTCGCCGTTCTCGATCGGCGCAGGCACGCCCGGTGCGACGGGCGCGTCTGCGGGCGTCGCCGGACCTGCAGCATTGCTGACCGTAGTTGGGCCGCTCCCCACCATCACGTCCCTGGCACCCGCCTCGGGACCGGAAGCGGGTGGTACCGTCGTGGTCATCACTGGCACTGAACTGTCCGGTGCCACTGCGGTGACGTTCGGTGGAACGGCGGCGACCGTCTTCGTTGTAGCAGGCCCGACGCGGATCGACGCCCTGGCTCCGGCGGGCACCGGCGACGTCAATGTTCGCGTTACGACGGAGGCAGGGACCAGCGCCCCCGGCGCCGCCAATATGTTCACCTACACCGAGAGCTTCGGCATAAGCGGCCTGAGTGTGTCTGAAGGGGCCGCCCACGCGACGACCCCTCCCGCGTCGGTGACGATCTCGGGCGCGGGCTTTTCGGACAGTGGCAATACCGTCACCTTCGGGGGCGTGGCCGGAACGATCGTGTCGGAGAACGCGGGCGCCATCACGGCAACCCCGCCCGCCAACGGCGCTGGCGGCTATGTCGACGTCGTGGTCACCCGCGCGGATGCCCGGTCGGCGACCGCGGCAGGGGCCTACCTCTACGTGCTGCCTCCGGTCGTATCCGTCAGCATCTCGCCCGGCACGATGACCGGATCGCAGACGGCGCAGTTCAGCGTGACCTTCACCAATCCCAATCCCGTGACGCTGATCGGCATCGCCGTTGCGACCGCCCAACCTGCGCCGCTGACCCTGACGGCCTTTGGCACCTTCTGCGGGAGCTCGGGGAACTACAACGGCAACTCCTTCTATGTCCGCGGCCTAAACCTGGGCGCCGGTCAGAGCTGTACCGCGACGTCCACGCAGTTGGGCACCAGCGGCGGCGCCTATGAATACAAGACCACGGAACCCACGGCGACCGGCACTACCTCGAACACCTTCACGATCACGGGCGTCGCGGCGACCGCGAACCCTGTGACGATCTACAGGGTCCCTTTCATTCTGGGTATTTCGCCGGCTACGGGCCCGCTCGCCGGGGGTAACACGGTGACCCTGACGGGCCCGAACATGTACGGGGTGACGGGCGTGACCTTTGGTGGCCTGACGTCGCCGGACGTCACCGTGGACAGCAACACCAGCCTCACGGTCGTCGTCCCCCCGGGGATCAGTTCCGGGGCGGTCGATATTGGCGTCACGAATCCCGCCGGGTCGGGTACGCGCGCGTCCGGCTATGCCTACAATCCGCTCCCGAACCAGCCCGTCGTGACATCCCCGACCGAAGGTGCCGTAACCGCGAAACGACCGACATATTCGGGGAGCGTCAGTGACTTCAATGCGACCGTGACGGTCTATGTCGACGGATCGAGCATCGGGACGACCACGGCTTCGGGATATGGCTGGACCCTGGTCCAGCCGACAGACCTGTCGGATGGTGCGCATACCGTCTATGCAACGGCGACCACCGCCAATGGCACATCCTTGGCCCCGTCCCCCGTCAACTTCGTGGTCGACCTCGCACCGCCGGCGGCGCCGACGGTGACGACCCCGACGCCCGGCTCCAACATGAGCGATGCGACCCCGCTATTCTCCGGGATCACCGAGGCGGATGCCACGATCACAATCACCGCCAACTCGGTCGTCCAGGCCACGACCACGGCCGAAGGATCGGGCGAATTCTCCGTCTTCCTGCCGACCCAGGCAGATGGGCAGTACACCTATCAGGTGACGGCGACTGACGCCTTCGGCAACGTGTCGTCTCCCGCCAATGTTTTCGTCCGGATCGACACGATCGCACCGGCGACCCCGACCCTGACCAGTCCGGTCGACGGCGCACCGGCGTCCGCCGTGGCGCCCACCTTCAGCGGCCAGGGCGAACCCTTCACCGGGATCAGCCTCTACCTGAACGGCGACCTGTATGTTTCGGGCATCGCGGTCGATGCGCAAGGCGACTGGAACTTCACCTTCTCGGGACCCCTCGCTTCGGGTGTGTATGTGGTGTCCGTCGTCAACGAGGATTACGCAGGTAACCGCTCGCCGGAATCGGGCGGCCGCACCTTCATGATCGACCGCACGCCGCCGGTGGTGCAGTCCAGTGCGCCGGAGTTCCCCGGCGGCCCGCAACTCGCCACGAAGGTTTTTCTGGTTAGTTTTGACGAGTCAGTTGCGGTGGCGACCGCGGACGATTTTGCACTGACCACCGCGGGCACAGTCACCGGCAGCATCACCGACGTTATCATTAGCGGCGCCGAGGTGCGTGTCACGGTCTCAGCTCTCTCGGGCGAGGGTACAGTCCGCGTCGATGTGCGGTCCGGAAATGCCATCGCCGACACGCTCGGCAACGGCGGCACTGCGGCCTTCTCGGGCGGGTCCTCCCATATCGTGGACAGGGTCACCCCGGCACAGCCGACGCTCATCAGCCCCGCCGACGGGGCCTTGATCACCACGCCCACGCCGGTGGTCTCCGGGACCGCGGAGCCGGACTCCACCGTCTCTGTCTTTGTTGACGGGGTCCTCGCCGGACAGGTCACCGCCGACGGCTCGGGTGCCTTCTCCTATACCTTGGCCACCCAGACCGACGGGCGCCATGAGTTGCAACTCCTCGCCAGGGATACTGCGGGCAACAGTTCGGAAATCACGGTGACCTCTATCTTCACCATCGACACGACGGCCCCTGCGCCCCCGACCATTGCGACGCCGGCTGAAGGCGCGGTCAGCGCCAGCGGGTCGCTCGTGCTCAGTGGCACGGCTGAGGTCGACGCCACGATTCTCATCGTACTGGATGGCGCAAATCAGAGCGTGACGGCGTCCAGCAGTGGTGAATGGTCATACACCGCCACCGGTTTGGCGGACGGGGCGCATAGCTTCACCGTCCAGGCCCGCGACGCGGCCGGTTTCACTTCGGCGATTTCTCCGGCCCGTGGTTTCACCGTAGACGCGACGGCACCCCTGGCGCCGACAATCATCACGCCGGTCAATGAATCGCTGACGTCCAGCCGCGACGTGACCTTCTCTGGAACGTCCGAGATCGGTACCTTCGTCGAGGTGATGCTCGACGATGTCGTGTTTGCCAACGGCACGACCGATGGATCGGGCGGCTGGCGCTATGGCCTGACCGGCCTCGCTGACGGCACCTATGAGCTGACGGCCTATGCCCAGGACGCAGCCGGCAACCGCTCGCCTGTGTCCAGGACGAAGGTGACGGTGGACGCTACGGCTCCCGCCGCACCCGTCATCACCGCGCCGGTCGATGGCACGGTGACCCGCGAGGCCCGGCCCACCATCACCGGCACGGCTGACAGGGACTCCACGGTCCAGCTGACCCTCAACGGCGGTCCGCCGATCATCATCCCGATCACATCGAAGGACGGCAGCTGGTCTTACGCGCCGACCACTGACCTTGCCGCAGGGTTGAACCTGCTGTCAGCGGTCGCCGTGGACGACGCCGGCAATGTCTCGGCCGTCTCGGCGACGGTGCGGGTCACCTATTCGCCCATCACGATCACCACCACGACCCTGGCCTCGGGTCAGGTCGGGGTCGCCTATGCCGCAACCATCGAGGTGAATGGCGGAACGCCGCCCTACAGCCTTACGGTGTCGGCCGGCGCCCTGCCCGGCGGTGTGACCTTGTCGGACGGGGGCGCCCTGTCCGGAACGCCCACGGCCAGCGGCGACTTCGCCTTCACGGTCACGGCGACCGACGCCAATGGTCTGTCGACCAGCCAGGCCCTGAGCCTTGGTGTGGCGCGCCCCGCAGACCCGGAGGTCACCGACGTCGATGAGGTCGAGGTGACCGCCAATCCGAACGGCTCAGGCGAGCCGACGGTGATCGACCTGTCCGGTTCGGTGCGCAACGCCACGCGGATCGAGATCGTCACACCGCCCGCGAACGGCACGGCCACGGTCGACGGCTTCGCGGTCACCTACTCGCCGAGCCCTGGATACTTCGGGACCGACAGTTTCACCTATCGGGCCGTCGGCTTCGTGGACGGCGGAGCCGCCAATGCCGCACCGGCCCCGGGCGGCTCGCCGTCCTCGGCGGTGTCCGAACCGGCGACAGTGTCGATCATCATTGCCGCGCCGACGCTGACGCTCGCGGGAGGCGTCCAGCCTGCCGGCGAGGTTGGCGTGGCCTACAGCCAGGTCCTGACCACCTCGGGGGGGACCGCGCCCTACACCTATGCCGTGACCGCCGGTGCCCTGCCGACCGGGATCACCCTGGATGGCGACGGGACCCTTTCGGGTTCACCCACGGCAGGTGGAACCTTCAGCTTCACGGTCACCGCCACGGACAGTTCGACGGGCACCGGTCCGTTCAGCGTCTCGGCGGTGCATGATCTGACCATTGCGGCGCCGACCCTGATGGTCACCCCGTCGACGCTGCCCAATGCCGTGGCAGCGCAAGAATACAGCGCGACCTTCACGACCAGTGGCGGCACCGGGCCCTACAGCTATACGGTCACCGCCGGGACCCTGCCTGCGGGGATGAGTCTGTCGACGGCCGGGGTGCTCTCGGGCGTGCCGACCCAGGGCGGGGTGTTCGCCTTCACCGTGACCGCCACCGACGCCTCGACCGGCGCCGGGCCGTATTCGGCAAGCCAGGCCATGAGCCTGACGGTGACGGCCTCGGCCATCGCCGTGACACCGGCCACGCTTGCCGGTGGAACCCGCGGAACACCCTATGTGGCCAGCGTGTCGGCATCGGGAGGGGTCGCACCCTACACCTATGCGGTCTCGGCCGGGGCCCTGCCGACGGGCCTCTCGCTCTCGCCGGCCGGCGAGATCAGCGGCACGCCGACCGCCCTGGGCACCTTTGCCTTCCAGATCAGCGCCACGGACAGCGCCACCGGCGCCGGCCCCTACAGCGGGACCGTGGATCTGAGTGTGACAGTGACGGCATTGACGCTTGTCGTCACGCCGACGGTGCTGCCGGACGTCCTGGCCGGCGTGCCCTACAGCCAGCAGCTGGCGGCCTCGGGAGGGCAGGGGGGCTACACCTTCGCCCTGACCGCCGGAAGCCTGCCGCCCGGGCTGACGCTGACGACGGCCGGTCTGATCGATGGCAAGCCGACGACGGCGGGCGTCTTCGCCTTCACCGTCACGGCCACCGACGGCTTCGGCAACACGGGCGCCGCCGCACTGACCGTCACGGTCACCGGCCGACCCGACCCCGGCGCCGATCCTGACGTTCGCGGTCTCAACGCGGCCCAGGGCGAGGCCACGCGTCGCATGGTCGGGACCCAGATCGACAACTTCGGTCGCCGTCTGGAGCAACTGCACACCGGGGCGGAGGGACAGGATGCCTATGCGCTGAACCTGACCCTGGACGGTAGCGCCTTCTCGCCGCTCGACGAGGCCCGTCAGGCACGCGGCCAACTGGGCGAGGCGATGAGTGCAGTCGATCCCGGACGCCACGACTCGACGGATCGGGCCGAACTCGATCGCATGGTGTGGGGCGACCGGGATACGGCATCCGGACCCGGCGCGCGCGCTGACGGTCGGATGAATGCCGCCGGTCAGGAGGGGGGTGCGTCGTCCGGTACAGGCCTGCGGGTCTGGGCGGGCGGTGCCATCAGCCTGGGCGAGCGGGATGCGACCACCCAGACGGCAGAGATGTCCATCACCACCTCCGGCCTCAGCGTCGGTGTGGATGCGAGCGTCACCGATCAGCTCGATCTCGGGGTGGGCGTCGGCATGGGTCAGGAGAATGTCGACGTCGGCCTTGAGGACTCGCGGCTCGAGTCCGACAGCTGGGTCGGGGTTGTCTACGCAAGCTGGCGTCCGCAAGGCGACCTGTTCCTGGACGGCATGCTCGGCTATGGGCAGCTCGGCTTTGACATGCGCCGTCGCACGCCGGTGGACAACAGTCTGGTGTTTGGCCAGCGGGATGGCACGGCCCTGTTCGGATCGCTGTCGGCCGGCCTGGACCGCGACATCGGTGCGGCCCGCTGGATCGGTTATGGCCGCATCGATGTGCTGGATGCGGATCTGGACGCCTATGCCGAGACGGGATCGCCCCTGTGGGCCCTGAGCTACGACGCGCGTAACCTTCAGTCCCGTCAGGGCTCGCTGGGTCTGCGTTACGAGCGGGTGGTCCTTCGGGGAACGGACCGGTGGACGCCCGGGCTGCGGGCCGAATGGACCCATGAGTTCGGTGATGCCGAGGCCCAGACCCTGCGCTACGCAGACTGGCTGGATGGCCCGTCCTATTCGATCGCACAGGACGGCTGGCAACGGTCCAGGCTCACGCTCGGGCTCAGCCTGGGCTGGAGATCGGACAGCGGCTGGTCATGGTTGGCCGAGTACGAGGGACGATACAGCGACGGTGAAACCCTGAACGGCCTGCGCATCAAGCTGGCCAAGCTGTTCTGATCCCGATGAGGAAACGGCGGCCCTGCGGGGCCGCCGGGGTCCTGACATCGCCCGGGATTTTGTCTCCAGCACTTCAAGCGCGTCCTGATCTCCCCGTTACCGGGGACGGTCAGTGACGGGCTCTGCACGCCCAAGCGTGACAGTCATTGCCCTATCAGCAAGAACTCACATTTCATTCAATGGGTTAGCCGATGACGGAGTGCGCAGTATTGAAACGCGCCGTGAAGTTTCCGTGAAACGCACGCGCGCACACGCCCTCAGTTCGAGATTGTGAATGCCGCCCTGTCAGGCATAGTCGGCCACGAGGCGAGCCTGTTTGGTATCGCCCGCTACCTGACCTGAGCACCAGAGTTGCGTGTCCAGCACCGGTCCAGAGCGATTGCAGAGGACATATAGCGCGCATGGTTGGTCGACAGTATTCAAGCGATTGTTCGGCAAGTGAAACGTGATCGAAATCGCCGAAAGCTGGATTAACTAGTCAGTGTATATTGCTGATTGAATGAGCAAGTTCAACAGAAAGAAATATCATGTCAAAATTTGGCCGTCCTCGCGGATCCTCTTAATCCGCAAAAAACCACCGCTGTCCGAGTTCATCGATACAAACGGGTCATATACCGGGATGGCGAATGACGTCGTCGCAAGCAAGTTCGGCTTCTTGGCGGCAAACAAATATATCCATGTTGAGAACACGAAGAACACCTATTGCTTTTTCACGCCTCCCCAAGATAGCCGAACTGCTCCGGGTCGATCTGCTTCCGCTGTTTATATTGTGGTTGAGGCGAGCGACGCTTCGGAACGACGTTGTGCCGGCGACCCTGATTGAAATCCTGGAACGGCGACTGGTGACAGCCAACGAGGCTGAGGTCATCAGGACGCTCCTTCGTGCGACGAGGAACGCTGACCCAGCGTTCTCCCCGACCGTTCACACCGCAATCGCTCTCGCCGTCACAAAATAAACGCGACACAGGCGCGCGACACAATGTGCGACACAAATCGATGGGGTGTGGTTTTAGTGAGCTGATTTATCACCGAAAAAGACCGGATGGCGGAGAGGGGGGGATTCGAACCCCCGGTACCCGTAAAGGCACGCCGCATTTCGAGTGCGGTACATTCAACCACTCTGCCACCTCTCCGCGGGGCCGTCGTGTTCTGGTCGAACGGACGGCTTCTCTAGTCGGACAGCGGCTGCGCCGCAAGAGGCTGCGGCCGCGATTTCAGCGCAGGGCGGGAAGGGGCAGGCCCAGCGTCTGGCCGTCCAGCGGATCGGCGGCGCTGCGGGTGAACAGTTCGGCCGGGCGGCCACCGGTCCCGGTGCTGAAGCGGCCCGTGGGACTGACCAGTCCGGTGCGCTCGACGCCCCGGCGAAAATTCTGCTTGTGCAGGGTGATGCCGGTGATGGCTTCGGCGCCGCGTTGCAGGTCCGACAGGGTGAAGGTGGGCGGCACCAGGTCGAACAGGACGGGTCGGTAGCGCAGCTTGCTGCGGAGCCGGCCCAGTCCGGTTGCGAGAATGCGGCGGTGATCGGAGGCCATGGGCGCACCCGACGGAAGCGCCGGTCGTTCCCGGTCCGCATCGCGGGCGGCCTCCTGCACCAGGCCGGCCTCATAGAGCAGCTCGTACCGTTCCAGCACGCGACTGTCGCTCCAGCGCTGGTCCGCTTGCGGGGCAAACAGGGCGTCCGCGCGGGCGCGGCGGCGCGGGTCGGCCTCGACCCAGGCGTCGAGGGCGCTGTCCAGCGGGCCGAGCGCCGGAGGGCGTCCCTGACGGTGATCTTCCCAAGGAAAGAAGTCGAGCACGGGCTGCCAACGGGCCTCGCCGCCGGGCCGGACAATGGCGGCCGTCTCGGCCGCGTCGGCGGTCAGGGCCAGATAGCCGACCGAGACCTCGCGCAGTCGCTCGGGCCCCGGGGTGGCGCGGGGTGAGGCCCGGCCGAGGTCGCCGAAGGTGTAGAGCTGTTCGACATAGCCGGGACGAAAGCCGGTCTGGGCGGTAACGAACGCCCGCAGCGCCAGCTCGAACGTCCGGTCCCTGACCGGGTCAAAGGGGCCAAAGGGAAGGGCCGCGCTGCCGTCCTCGGCGCGGGTGGTCAAGACGACCGCTTCGCCCAGCCGCAGACCGATGACCACGGCCGAGAGGCCAATACGGATACCGGTCGGAGGGGCGGGCTCGGCCATGGTCAGCCCCGGCGCTCGGCGGCGCGGCGCGGCGCCCTGGGTGTCCAGGCTGTGGGCCCGGGCGCTGCGGCGGCATCCCGGGCCGCGACCAGCGCATGATAGCGATCCATGTAGCGGGCCTGGGCGATCGACGCCGGTTCGGGCCGGATCTCGAGTTCATAGCCGACGGGGGGGCGCCCGAAGAAGCCCAGCGCCTCGGTCTTGCTGAAGCCGGCCAACTGGGTGGCTTCGAAAAAGGCACAGGCCTTGTCGGCGGTCTTGATCAGCGTTTTGATGGTGCGTGGCGTTTTGGCGGGCAGGCCGAACCGGACGTGGATGGCGGTCTCGAGACGGCTCTCGAAATCCTTATAGTTCACGCCCAGCGCCGATTTGAACGGCGAGATCATGTCGCCGATCACATATTCCGAGGCGTCATGCAGCAGGGCGGCGAGCAGCCACCGGGGCTCGATGTCGGGCTGGATGTGGGCGACGATCTCCTGGACGATCACGCTGTGCTGGGCGACCGAAAAGGCGTGGTCGCCCACCGTCTGTCCGTTCCAGCGGGCCACGCGGGCGAGACCGTGGGCAATGTCCTCAATCTCGATGTCGAAGGGCGAGGGATCAAGCAGGTCGAGCCGCCGTCCCGACAACATGCGTTGCCAGGCGCGCGGCGCGCGGGAAGAGGGAGAGCGGTCGGCCAAGTCGGTTCCTTTGATCAGGCGGTCAGGTGACCGATCCTGAGCCTCGGATCAAGGGGCCGGGTGGATTTGACCTATTCGCCGACGTTGAGGGTCAACAGGTCGCGGGCGTCGTCCATCAGGGGGTCCTTATCGGCTTCCTTGGCCCTGAAAACAGCGATTACCAGGGGTCCGCCGGCCGGTCCGCGGGCTTCATAGCCGACCAGACGCCAGCCCAGCCCCTCGGTCTGACCATCGGTGACCAGCCAGGTCGCGCGGGTGGCATCGCCGGCCGCCCGGGTGCGGATCACAGCGCCGGCGGCGGCCGCCTGGATGTCGACGCTCCCGTCGTCAGTGCCGCCTTCGATGTTGACGCTGGACGCGCTGTCATTGGCGTCGATCGTGACGCCGCCGATGCGGATGCTGGCGCGGTCGCCATCGGCGTCAATCGACAGACCCGGTACCTTGACCTGGGCGGTGTCACCCTCGGCCTGGATGCGGACCCCCGGGGCGTCAACGCGGGCACTATCGCCGCCCGCTGAGCCGCCGCCCGCCGCTGTCTGGGCCGCGGCCTCGATCGCGGCGATGGTCTGCGGCATGTCCCCCGACAGCCGATCCTCGAAGGCCTTGAGCACCTCCTCGACAGAGGCGCCGTCCAGCGGCTGGAGATGCAGGGTGACCTCCGAGCCGCGCGGTCCGGCGTAGACGCAGACGGTGCCGCCGTTCTGGGCTGTCCCCTTGCGCGTCAGACTGCCCTGGGTCTGGGGGCATTGGAGGGTCTGGACGACCTTGAGCACGCCCTTGTTCTCGCCACCCTCACGGGTGGTGGTGATGCGGATCGAGTCATCACCACAGGCGGCGAGGCCGGCGCTGGCGATCAGCAGGCTACTCATGATCAGGGCGGGCGTACGCATCATCAACACGTCCTCTTCGGCCCCATCCTGCGGGTCGGGGCTCAGAAATCCAGTGAAATCGCGGTAAGGCCGCCTCAGCCGCCCGGTCGGGCGCCCTCACGCCGGTTCAGAAAGGCGAGGCGCTCGAACAGGTGGACGTCCTGTTCGTTCTTGAGCAGGGCGCCGTGCAGCGGCGGGATGAGCTTTGAGCCGCTGGTTTCGCGCAGGGTGGCGGGGTCGATGTCATCGACCAGCAGCAGTTTGAGCCAGTCCAGCAGTTCGGAGGTGGACGGCTTCTTCTTCAGGCCCGGCGTATCGCGGATTTCGTAGAAGGTGCGGAGCGCCTCGGACACCAGGCGCGGCTTGATGTCCGGAAAGTGCACATCGACGATCGATTTGAGCGTCTCGGCATCGGGGAAGCGGATGTAGTGGAAGAAGCACCGGCGCAGGAAGGCGTCGGGCAGTTCCTTTTCGTTGTTGGAGGTGATGATGACGACCGGGCGGGTATCGGCGCGGATCGTCTCGCCCGTTTCCTGGACGAAGAACTCCATCCGATCCAGCTCCTGGAGCAGGTCGTTGGGAAACTCGATGTCAGCCTTGTCGATCTCGTCGATCAACAGCACGGGGCGTCTGGGTGCAGTGAAGGCCTCCCACAGCTTGCCGGGCTTGAGGTAGTTGCGGACGTCATGCACGCGCTCGTCGCCGAGCTGGCTGTCGCGCAGACGGCTGACCGCATCGTATTCATACAGGCCGTTGTGAGCTTTGGTCGTGGACTTGACGTGCCAGGTGATGAGCGGGGCACCCAGGGCCTCAGCCAGCTCATAGGCCAGAACGGTCTTGCCGGTACCGGGCTCACCCTTGACCAGCAGGGGGCGTTCCAGCGCCACAGCGGCGTTGACCGCCACCTTGAGATCCTCGGTGGCGATATAGCTGTGCGTGCCCGTAAATCGGCTCATGAACGGCGGTCCCTTCCGGAAAGTTTCCGGAAGGGTGGTAGCCGATGGGCGTTCAGGTGAACAGGGTTCAGGTGATCTGCTTGGGCGTCGGAGGGTCGCTGGCCGGGAAGCTTTCCTCGACCGCCTCGTCCTGCAGGGCGTCCTGACGGCTTTCGGTGTTGGAGACCTTGTCCTTCAGCTGGTCCGGCTTGCCGGTCTCGCGTTCCGCCTTGCGGGCATAGGGGGCGTCGGTGTCGCTGTCGTCCTTGCCGGGATGGTTGTCGTTATCGGGGTGGGTCATGAGGTGTCCTGTCGTTCGGGGAAGGGGTGTCGTCGTCAGGGCCGTAGCCGAGGGCCTCGATGTCGTCGTCATCAAGGCGACGGGCCTCCCAGTGGGCGGCGCTGGCCTGGGCGCCGCGACGGTTCCGCATCAGGCCGTCGTAGACCAGTTCGATCTCGTCGGGCCGCGACCCAACGCGGCCATCGGGATCGGCGCGCTGGAGGGTCTGAATCTCGTCCAGATCGTCGTCTTCCTCGCCGGCGTCACCCTCTTTTTGGGTGACATCGAGAACGGGATCGGCCTGATCCGGAAGGACATCACCCTCGCCCTCATCGTCGATGTGGGTTTCGTCGAAGGTCTCGGACTGGTCCTGGTCGTCGGGGGTGTTGTCGGGGGGTGTCATCGGCATCTCCTGTCAGGGAGAGAACGCGACCCGGGGCGGCCCCGTTCCGTCAGTCGGAGGCTCTTTCAGCCAGCGCCGCCGCGACGTCACGGATCGCCTGGTCCCAGCCGTCGAACGCCCGCGCGAAGGTGCGCATGTGCGGATAAAAGGGATAGCGGTCCGTGCCCAGCAGGTGCCAGTCATCCGGCGCATAGATCAGCCAGGTCTCGGCGCCGACGGCGGCCGCGATATTGGTGCCGGCGATGCCCGGTCCGATCACGACGTCCATCGCCAGCGACAGGGCGGCCAGATCCTCAAGGTCGTCCTTGAGATTGATCGGCGGGGTCCACAGGGTGACCTCGGCGGCCTCGGCGGCGGCCAGGTCCGCGCTGACGTCGCCGCACTGCAGATTGACCATGACGCAGCCGGGTGTGGTCAGGACGGGCTTCCAGCGCTCGAAGCTGGAGAAGTAGCGGGCGCGGACCCCGTTCAGCACCAGACTCTTCCAGTGCAGGCCGACCTTCAGGCCGGGGCCGAGCGCCTCGACCTCGGCCTTCCAGTGGGCGACGCGCGCCGGGTCTGCGACCAGATAGCCGGAGCGGTCGGGGAAGGCAGCCGCGGTCGGGCGGAAGATCGGCATCAGGCTGGCCATCGGCACCCAGGCGTCTGCAGCCGGGGCGTTGTCGCCCTCCATGAAGGGGATGTAGCGGTACAGGCGGCCTTCCATCTTCACCGCGCGGTGTCCGCCGACAATCGCCTGCGGGAAGCTGCGCTGGAATATGTCGACGAGGCGAGGCTCGACGGCGATGATGACCTGACCCTCGGGGCCGACGGCCTTGATCAGATCCCCGAGTGCGCTGCCAAAGACCATTTCGTCGGCGATGCCCTGTTCTCCAACCACCAGAATACGCTGGCCCGCGAGGGGCCGGGTGGCGGGATCCCAGCGCGGCATGGCGACCACGGCGTGCATGGCCTCGGGCATGTCGGGGCTGAGACGGATCTCGTAGTCGGCCCAGCCGCCGGGAAGGTCACCCGCGCCCAGCCGCAGCAGGGCGCGGGCCATGGTCATCATGGCGGTTTCATAGCCGGGCTCGGCGCCCGGGAAGGCGGCCTCGATATCGGCCAGTGCGCCCTCAAGATCACCCAGAGGCTGGCGGACGTTGGCGCGGTTGTAGCGGGCCTTGGAGAATTCGGGATCGAGGCGAAGGGCTTCTTCGAAGAAGGTCAGGGCGGTGGCCATGTCGCCCTGGTCGCTCTGGACGGTGCCAAGTGTATTCCAGAGCAGGGCGCTGGTGGGCTCGACCCGGATCATGTCGCGCAGGACCTCGACCGCCTCCTCATAGCGGTTGGCGTCGCGCAGCACGCAGGCGAGGTTGTTGGTCGCGTCGATATGGCCGGGCTCGACCGCGAGGAATTTACGCAGCAGCTTTTCTGCGATCTCGAGCTGGCCCAGTCGCTGGGCGAGCCGGCTGAGATCGTGGGCAATATTGTTCTCGTCCGGCATCAGGGCGAGCGCGGCCTCATAGGCGGAAAGCGCCTGGGCCAGATGGCCGGACTTTTCCTGACAGATCGCGAGGACATGCCAGGCGAGCCCGCTCTTCTCATCGATCTTCAGGACTTCGAGGCAGCGTTCGGCCCCGCGCGTATAGTCCTGCATGCGGACGGCCGCGACGGCCGCCTTCAGGTGCTCGACCATGCGGCGCTGGACCTTGGCCGTGCCCGTACGACCTGCCAGCTTGCGGGACAGGCGGTTCAGCGCATCGGTCGAGGCCGCGTCCCCGGCGACGCCCTGGGCCACGGCGAACGGTCCGTGCGCGATGGGGGCTGTGGCATCCGGCGAGGCGGCGAAGGCGGGATTGGACATGGCGGCAGGATACCCCGGACGGCGTGACGATTCCCCGCACTCTGGCGCACCCGTCACAACACACGGTTAACCACGACTGTTTAGAGGCTTTTGGGGACCGCCGCGCTAGCTCGCAGGGGCGGGACCATAGGGGAGGCCCGCCGGATGCCGCTGAAACTGTCCTTGAAGCCGGGTGAGCGTTTCGTGCTGAACGGCGCCGTGGTCCAGAACGGGGATCGCCGCAGTGTTCTGGTTCTCCAGAACAAGGCCAGCGTGCTGCGCGAAAAGGACATCATGCAGCCGGACGAGGTCAGCAGCCCGGCCCGCCGCATCTATTTCCCCGTCATGATGATGTATCTGGATGAGTCGGCGGCGGCGAAGTTCCACGACGAGTTCACTCTTCGCGTCAGTGAGTTCATGAGCGCGACGCGCAATCCGGACGCGATGGCCGACTGCGTTGCGGCGTCCCGCCATGTGCTGGCCCGCGAATATTACAAGGCGCTGATGACGGCGCGCAAACTGATCGAATACGAAGAGCAGAGGTTGGGTCATGTCGCTTCAGGCGTACAGCAAGGCCGCAGCGCGGACTGAAACTCCCCGGGAGATGGAGTACCGGCTGTTCGGCCAGGTGACCCGCGCCCTGATGCATGCCGCCCAGGCCGATCCGTCGGATGTGGCGACCCGTATTGATGCCCTGGACTGGAACCGGCGCGTCTGGTCGGCCCTGGCCACGGACTGTTCCGACCCCGGCAATGCCATGGGCGAGGCCCTGCGCGCCCAGATCATCTCGATCAGCCTGTTCGTCAGCCGTCACAGCTCGGAGATCATGCGGGGCGAAGAAGACTTCGAGCCGCTGATCGATATCAACCGGATGATCATGCAGGGCCTGGCCCCGCCCGCGTCAGAAGCGGCCTGAATATTTTTCCTGACCCGGAAGCTCTTGCCGGTCGCGCGCTAGGCGAACTTTTGAAACCCTATTAAAAACAATACATTGATAGCTTAACCATAGCGGCATCGTTCTTGCGTGTGCGCGGGTGAACCAGAACCGGTTCGACGGTCAGAAGACCGTTAACCCACCCGACCAGAATGGAAGGACCCGCCGATGAGCAATTCGGTCAACACCAACGTGGGCGCTCTGATTGCGCTCCAGAACCTGAACGCCACCAACTCCGACCTCGCAGTCACTCAAAACCGGATCAACACCGGCAAGAAGGTGGCCAGCGTCAAGGACAACGGTGCCATCTGGGCCATCGCCCAGGGGCAACGTGCCGATATCGGGGCCCTGGGGGCGGTCAAACAGTCACTGGACCGTGGCGTTGCCGCAGTCGATGTGGCCATCGCGGCGGGCGAGACGGTCTCTGACCTCTTGCTTCAGTTGAAGGAGAAGGCACTGGCAGCGACCGACGCGTCGCTGAAGACGGCAGCGCGGGCCGCGCTGAACGAGGACTTCAAGGCCCTGCGTGACCAGATCGCGACTGTGACCACCAATGCCGAATTCAACGGGATCAACCTGCTGAAGACCGGCGCCACCGGTTTCAACGCCCTGGCCAATGCGCAAGGCAACGCCACCATCACCGTGGGAGCGGAGGTGATGGCGCTCGGAAGCACCACGGTCAGTGTGGCCACGACGCAGTCGATCGAGACCCTGACGAAGGCGGCGGCCTCGCTTACGGCCGTCAACAATTCCATCGATGCCGTCTCGGGCGCGCTTGCGCGTCTGGGCACCAAGTCGAAGGCCCTGACCACCCATCTGTCGTTCGTCGGGAAACTGACGGACTCGCTGGAATCAGGGGTCGGAAATCTGGTCGATGCCGATCTGGCGAAGGAGAGCGCCAAGCTTCAGGCGCTGCAGACGAAGCAGCAACTGGGGGTTCAGGCCCTGTCCATCGCCAACCAGACTCCGCAGCTGGTCCTGTCGCTGTTCCGATAGGTTCGAAAAACTGGGCCGGGGGGGAAACCCCTCGGCCCTTTTCGTCAGAAGATCCGGGTGACCATTTCCCAAGTCGCTACCAAGACGCGGCTGACGGTTTCCCAGACCAGCCAGGTGAAGGTCGCCATGCCGGCCGAGATCACCCAGCCGATCAGCATCATCACGCCGTCCTTCTGCATCAGGCCGAAGCCGAAGGCGGCGACGATCAGCGACGGGAACAGGTTGAAGCCGATCAGCGGCAGCATCAGCACCGCCGCCCAGATCATGCACATCAGGCCGATCAGGGCCTCGGACAGGTCGGTGCTCATGAAGGCGAGGCGGGGACGGCTGAACCGCTCGACCATCTGCAGGCGGCCCTTCACCTTGCCGGCGGCCTCGGCAAAGGCCGGTCGGGGGATATCGCGCTTCATGATCCAGCCCGGCAGCCAGAGCTCATCCTGACGAAACAGAAGCTGCACGCCGATGATCATGATCGGCACGCCCAGCACGGTTGTCATGCCCGGGATCACCCCGATGACGGCGCTGAGCAACCCCAGAGTCAGCAACAAGGCTCCGAACCCCCGCTCTCCGAACGTGCCGACCAGTTCGGTCATGGGCAGGACGGGATCGTCGACCGCGCCGACATCCGTCAGAACCTGGGAAAAGGGCCGCGCGCTGAAGGCGTGGGAATTGTCGTTCATGAGCCGTCGCCGAACAGGGTCATGCGCTCCTTTGGCCCCTATCGCGCCGCCGCGCTACTTAACAAATCGCAATGCGGCGTCAGGCAGACTGTTCCATGTCGACATCCAGTCCCTGCTCGCGGACCTTGCGGTAGAGAGTGGACCGGCCGATGCCGAGGCGTCGGGCGATTTCGGACATATGCCCCGCATAGACCTCGATGGCGTGCTGGATCAGGTCGCGCTCGATCTCCTCAAGCGTGCGCAGATGTCCCTTGCCGTCCAGAATGCGGATCGGCGTGTCCGGCGCGGGGGGCAGGTCGTGGGCCGCAGCTGAGGGAGCGCCGGCGGACGGCGCATCCAGCTCGGGTGTCGGCATGGCCACGCCAGAGATCGCCGGGAAGTCGTGCGGCTTCAGGAACGGCCCGTCGGCCAGGACGATGGCGCGATAGACGGCGTTCTCGAGCTGGCGCACATTGCCGGGCCAGTCGAAGGCCTTGAGCAACTCTGCGGTCTCGGGTGCGCAGCCGACCACGCGCTTGCCTTCCTCGACGTTGAAGCGGCCGATGAAATGGTCGACCAGGGCCGGGACATCCTCGCGGCGGTCGCGCAGGGCCGGGGCTTCGATCGGAAAGACGTTGAGGCGATAGAACAGGTCTTCGCGGAAGGCGCCGCCCTCGACCTGCTTGGCCAGGTCGCGGTTGGTGGCCGAGACGATGCGGACGTCGACCCGGACCGGGCGCTTGGAGCCGACGGGGTCGATCTCGCCTTCCTGGAGGGCGCGCAACAGCTTGACCTGCATGTCCAGCGGCAGTTCGCCGATCTCGTCCAGGAACAGGGTGCCGCCGTCGGCCTCCTTGAACTTGCCGAGGTGTTTGTCGTGGGCGCCGGTGAAGCTACCCTTTTCGTGGCCGAACAGGATCGACTCGACCAGATTGGCGGGCAGGGCGCCGCAGTTGACGGCCACGAACGGCCGTCCGGCCCGGTCCGAGGCCCCGTGCAGGGCGCGCGCGATGACTTCCTTACCGACGCCGCTCTCGCCCGTGATCAGCACCGGAATGGTCGAGGAGGCCGCGCGAATGCCAAGCGCCTTGACCATGCGCATGGCCGGGCTGTCACCGACCAGATCGTCAAAGGTGGTGCGGCCCGAGGTGTGCTTCTTCAGGCGGCCGACCTCGGCGGTCAGCTGGGTCAGCTGCAGCGCATTCCTGACCCCGACCAGCAGCCGCTCGGCCGAGACGGGTTTGACGAAGAAGTCCTGGGCCCCGGCCTGCATGGCCTTGACCACACTCTCGATGCCGGCGTTGGCCGTCAGCACGATGACCGGGGTCGAGACCCCCGCCGCGCGCAGTTCGGCCAGGCACTCCAGTCCGGACATGCCGGGCATGACCATGTCGAGCAGCACGACATCGGCCCCGTCGCCCCTGGTCAGGCGATCGATCGCCTCGCCGCCGTTTTCGGCTTGGGCGACGGCAAAGCCCTCGCGCTCCAGAACCGCCTGGACCAGGCGGCGCTGGGTCGGATCGTCATCGACGACCAGAACGGTCTTGGCCATGGGGCACCCCTTTATCATCACCGTCGGCCGGTCTCGGGGCAGGCCCCGGACTGGCTCGTTTCGGGACGGGTGTACCCCGGATGCGGTGAAGATCGGGTTGTCCGGCGTGGTGTGCGGGGGGTTAACGGGGCCAGGTCTCGGGTCTTACAGCGCGCGCCAGATAGCAACCACGGGGCGCGAAATGGATGTGAACCTGAGCGGTGTGGCGATTTCCGAACCAATGGGTGAGCCGGGCGTCCAGATCTGCGCCTTCGATGACCTCCCCCTCGATCATCATGTTGCGGGCGTCATAGACCCGGATCGACAGGGGGCGTCTGGACAGCATGGGCGGGACTTCGCCGGGTTCCGGGCGGGCCTCTTCGGCCACCTCTCGCACGAAAATCGGGCCTCCGGCGCGGTAGGGCGTGCCGGGATCGGTCATATGCTGGTGGTTGAGCAGCACCAGCCGCTCTCCCGCATCGGCGTCGACGAGGCTGATGCGGCAAGGAGCCCTTCCGGGGGCGTCAGCGACCCAGCGGCGGGCGCCCACGGCGAACAACTCCTCGTCGCTCATCGAGAACAGGCTTGTGAACGGCTCGCGCGGCAGGGACTGGATCTGGTAGGTCATGGGCGGTCTCTTCGTTGAACACCCGACAACAGTGGCGCGGCCGGGCGACGGTGTCTGGCGACATTCGGCTGTTGCGTCCCGGGGCAGGCATCCCCACAACCAAGGGCATGAACGCACCCTTCAAGACTCCGACCGCCGACCTGCCCCTGTGGGACCTCTCCGACCTGTATGCCGCCAAGGACGATCCGGGCCTGAATCGGGACATGGAGGCGGCGCGCGCCTCTGTGGCCGAGATGAATGCGCTGGCGGGCACCCTCGTCGCCGCGCGCGCGGACCCGGCGGTGCTGGGCGAGCGGCTGGATCGGGCGATTGCGCTGTATGAACAGGCCGCAGACCGGCTGGGCGCCGTCGGGGCCTATGCGTTTCTGGACGCCTCGACCCGGCGCGATGATGCGTCGGCCCAGGCGTTCGAAGCCGATGTGCGCCAGTCGCTGACCGAAATCTCCACCCCGACTGTCTGGCTGACCCTCGAGATCAATCAGCTGGAGGAGGCCGAGGTCGAGGCGGCGCTTGCGGCCCATGCCCCGGCAGCGCGTTGGCGGCCCTGGCTGCGCCGGGTGCGGGCGATGAAGCCGCATGAGCTGTCAGAGGAGCTGGAGACCTTCCTCGCCGAGCAGATGCCGGTCTCGGCCCAGTGGCCGCGCCTGTTCGACGAGACGCTGGCGGACCTGCGGGTGAAGGCCGGGCGCGATACCCTGACCCTCAGCGAGGCGCTGAATGGTCTGTCGGACCCCAAGGCCGCCCGCCGCAAGGCCGTGGCGGAAGGGCTGACCGAGGCGCTGAAGGCCGAAACGCGGACCTTGGGTCTGGTGCTGAATACGGTGGCAGCGGAAAAGGCACTGGAGGATCGAAAGCGCGGCTTCAAACGCCCGGCCGACAGCCGCCATCTGGCCAACGAAGTGGACGGCGAGGCGGTCGATGCCATGGTCGAGGCAGTGACGGCTGCCTATCCGCGCCTGTCGCACCGCTACTATGCGGCCAAGGCCCGGGCGCTGGGCGTGAAGACACTCAATCACTGGGACCGGAATGCGCCGCTGACCACCAGGCCGCCGCGCGGGTTCGACTGGGAGCAGGGACGCGCCCTCGTGCTGGACAGCTTCTCTGATCTGGGGCCGGAGTTTGCCGAGCGGGCCGGGACCTTCTTTGACCGCAACTGGATCGACGCCCGGCCGCGCGCCGGCAAGCAATCGGGGGCCTATGCTCACCCGGTGACCGCAGATCGCCACCCCTATGTGTTTCTGAACTGGATGGGCGAGCGGCGCGATGTGCTGACGCTGGCGCATGAGCTGGGGCACGGGGTGCACCAGACGCTGGCGGCGGGTGCCGGTAGCCTGCTGGCCGACACCCCGCTGACACTGGCGGAAACCGCCTCGATCTTTGCCGAGGGGCTGACCTTCGATCGGCTGCTGGACTCAGCGGCCGAGGCTGAACGTCAGGGACTTCTGGCCGGGCGGATCGAGGACGGGCTGAACACGGTCGTGCGCCAGATCGCCTTCCACCGGTTCGAGACCCGCTTCCACGACGAGCGACAGCGGGGCGAGGTTGGCGCGGAGCGGATCGGCGAAATCTGGCTGGAGGAAATGGGCGCGTCGCTGGGCCCCGCCGTCACCCTGAACGACGGCTATGAGCACTGGTGGGCCTATGTCACCCACTTCGTGCACTCGCCCTTCTATGTCTATGCCTATGCCTTCGGGGACCTGCTGGTCGCGGCTCTGATGGAGACGCGGCGCAAGGATCCGGCGGGTTTCACGCCCTTGTATCGTGCGCTGCTGGCCGGTGGGGGAACACGTCCGTACGACGAGGCGCTCAAGCCGTTTGGCCTGAATCCGCGCGATCCGGCGTTCTGGGACATCGGTCTGGGGCGTCTGGAGCGTCTGGTCGAGGCGTTCGAGGGCACTCTGGAGGGCTGAAACCGGCCAGACGAGTTGATGCCACAAGCTTGGCCATTGTGAAATTGTGCAGATGCACAAGCGTGTCTGATGGCAATATATGTGCGTTGTGGTGGAGGGTTGCGCACTATTGATGCGATGCCGTCCTGTAGCTGAAGATACGCGCTGCACGTATTTGTCGCAGAATCGTTAACGAGCCCCTTGCCTATTTCGCAAATGCGATAAAACCTTCGCATCTGCGTTGTCGCATTCAGGGGGTACGGATCATGACATTTGCAATCTGCGGGCGGACTCTGTCCGTTGGCGCCAGACAGGCCGCCGGTCTTGTTCTTGGGGCACTGGCTTCGCTTACGACCGCCGGGGTGGCCCAGGCCGCTCCGGCTTTGCTGTCTCACCAGGCGCCGCTGGAACTGGACGGATCGGCCGCCGGCTGGATCCTGACGTCGACGGCGCTGGTGCTGCTGATGACCCTGCCGGGACTGGCGCTGTTCTATGGCGGGATGGTGCGGCGCAAGAATGTGATCGCCACCATCACCCAGTCCCTCGGCGTGGCGGCCGTGGTGACCTTGGCCTGGTTCGCAGCGGGCTACAGCCTGTCGTTCGGGGTGGGCCAGCCGATCGGCGGCTATTCCGGCGATGAGGTGAACAGCGTGATCGGCAGTCTGGAGGCGGCGTTCCTGCGCGGCGTGACGCCTGAGACGGCCCATGCCGTGGCGCCGGCCCTCCCGGAATATCTCTGGATCGCCTTCCAGATGACCTTTGCCATCATCACCCCGGCCCTTGTGACCGGGGCCTTTGCCGAGCGGCTGAAGTATTCGGGGCTCCTGCTGTTCACCGGGCTGTGGACGCTGCTGGTCTATGCCCCGATCTGTCACTGGGTCTGGGGCGGCGGCTTCCTCGGTTCGGCCGGCGTGCTGGACTTCGCCGGCGGAGCGGTCGTGCACGTCAACTCGGGCGTGGCCGGGCTGGTGTGCGCGGTCTTCCTCGGGGCCCGCAAGGGCTATGGGGTCAGCCCCATCCTGGCCCACAACCCGGTGCTGACCATGATCGGCGCGTCGCTGCTGCTGGTCGGCTGGATCGGGTTCAACGCAGGCTCGGCCTGGGCAGCGGATGCCATTGCGTCGGTGGCCCTGCTGAACACCTTGCTGGCGGCGATGGCGGCCTCGCTGACCTGGAAGATCGTCGAGGTCATCGAGAAGCGGAAGCCTTCGCTGATCGGCGTGCTCTCGGGCCTGATCGCCGGCTTGGTGGCCATTACGCCGGCGGCGGGTTTCGTCGATCCGATGGGGGCCGTGATCATCGGCCTGATCGCGGGTCCGGTCTGCTATGCGGCCTCGGTCTGGATCAAGAAGCTGCTGCGCTATGACGACAGCCTTGATGCGTTCGGCATTCACGGGGCAGGCGGCGTGGCGGGCGCGATCCTGACGGGCGTCTTCGCCAGTTCCGCAGTCAATGCCGCAGGCGCCGACGCCGATGTCATGAAGCAGCTGTGGGGCCTCGGCGTCACCGCGGGCTGGAGCGCGGGCGTGACCTTCCTGATCCTGATCGTCTGCAAGTTCACCACGGGCCTGCGGGTCAGCGAGAGCCAGGAAGACGACGGCCTCGACGGTCATCTTCACGGAGAGGTTCTGGAACCGTCCTGACGGGCGGTTCCAGCGAGTACGGCAGTCGGCGTCCTCCCACGCCGGCTGCCGGAGGCCCGGTCGGATCAGTGCCCGAGCGGTCGATGGCGTGCGCGTGCTTCCAACTCATTCAAAGGGGATAACCGTATGAAAACTCTGTTCGCCTGTGCCTCTGCCCTGGCCTTGCTGGCCACGGCCCAGGCTGCCCGGGCCCAGTCCACACCCGAGGTCAGCTATAACCTCAGCGTCGTGACCGACTATGTGTTTCGCGGCATCAGCCAGACCGATGACCGGGCCGCCCTGCAGGGCGGTGTCGATATCGGCGTCAACGGCTTCTATGCCGGGGGGTGGGCTTCCACCGTCGATTTCGGTGACGAAACCGATGCCGAGGTAGATATTTATGGGGGCTACACCACCCAGATTGCCGGGTTCGACGTCGACGTCGGGGCGGTGCTCTATCTCTATGTCGGCAAACCTGCCGGGGCTGACTACGACTACATCGAGCTGAAAGCGGCGGCGTCGCGGGATGTCGGACCGGTGAACCTGGGGGTCACCACCTATTACACGACCAACTTCTTCGGGGTGGACGATGAGGCCTTCTACTATGAGGCCAATTCGGCCTTTGCCATCAGCCCGTCTCTGACGGCGTCGGGCGCCGTGGGGCATCAGACGCTGGATGTCAGCGATGACTATACGACCTGGAACGTCGGCCTGACCTATGCCTTCCCGAAGCTGATCTCGATCGACATGCGCTACCACGATACGGACACCGCGGGCCCGCTCTCGGAGGAGCGGTTCGTCGGCATGGTGTCGTTCGCCTTCTGATCGCTGGGGCGGCAACGGATAAAATCATCCGACAAAGCGACGAATGTCGGTAGAATTCGCCGAGATCAAAAGATTGTCAGGCGGCCGCGCGGGGAAAAATGCCCGCGCGGTCTTGCCGTGAGCGCCTCGGCACAGGATGGTGGGTCTATGCTGCACCGCAACCAAAAATTCCCGGAAGTCGCCCGGCGGACTCCTCCGAGGACACCGCCCGAAAGCCGCGTTCGCGACTTCAAGGAAATCTATGCTGATTTCGCGGCCGCCAGTGGCGCGGCCCAGTCGAGCCGGTGTGCCCAATGCGGCGTGCCCTTTTGCCAGAGCGGCTGTCCGCTCGAGAACGCCATTCCCGACTGGCTGAAACTGGCGGCGGAGGGACGGCTGGAAGAGGCGTGGCGCGCGTCCGAAGCGACCAGTGCCCTGCCCGAGATCTGCGGCCGCATCTGTCCGCAGGACCGCCTGTGCGAAGGCGCGTGTACGCTGGAGCGGGCAGGCTGGGAGACGGTCACCATCGGTTCGGTCGAGCGCTGGCTGGGCGATATGGCCTTCAAGGAGGGCTGGATCGAGCCGATCCGGCCAGTGCGGGAGCGCGACGCGTCCATCGGCATCGTCGGCTCCGGCCCGGCGGGGCTGGCGGCGGCGGACCGGCTTCGCGGCCTCGGCTATGCGGTGACCATCTATGAGCGTCAGGACCGGGCCGGTGGGCTGCTGATGTACGGCATCCCTGGCTTCAAGCTGGAAAAGCCGGTGGTGCAGCGCCGCATCGATCGCCTGAGCGAATCCGGTGTCCTGTTCGAACTGGGCGTCGAGATCGGACGCGACCTGTCGTTCGAAGACCTGCGGGGGCGGCATCAGGCGGTGCTGCTGGCGACCGGGGTCTATGCCGCGCGCCGACTGGCCGTGCCGGGCTGTGGCACCGATGGCGTTGTGCCCGCGCTCGCCTATCTGACGGCCTCCAACCGCAAGGGGTTGGGCGATACCGTACCCGAGTTCGAATCCGGAGCCCTGGATGCCCGCGGGCGGACGGTGGTGGTGATCGGCGGGGGTGACACGGCCATGGACTGTGTCCGCACGGCTGTGCGTCAGGGGGCGGCCTCGGTTACCTGCCTGTATCGCCGGGACCGGGACAACATGCCGGGCAGTGCCCGCGAGGTCACTCACGCCGAAGAAGAGGGCGTTGTGTTCGACTGGCTGGCGTCACCCCGGGCGGTGCACGATACCGGAGGGCGGGCGACGGCGGTGCGGGCCATACGCACGGCGTTGTCCGATCCCGGCGCTGACGGCCGGCGTTCGATACGCGACCTGGCGGACAGCGCCTATGACTGCAGCGCCGACATGGTCATCGAGGCGCTGGGCTTTGAGGCCGAGGACCTCAAGACCCGGTTCGGGACGCCGGATCTGGCGGTGCGGGACGACGGCACGGTCTGGTCGGCGGGCACCACCCGGGCCACGACGCTGGAGGGTGTGTTCGTGGCCGGGGACATCTCGCGTGGGGCCTCGCTGGTGGTGTGGGCGGTGCGCGAGGGGCAGGATGCTGCTGCGGAAATCCATGCGTGGCTGGGTGCGCGTGCGCAGGTGGCGGCATGAGCTTTGATCGCCAGACATACCTCGACGACCGGCAAATCTTGATCGACGCGGGCGCCTATGATCCCGCGAGTGAGCGCGACGCCTGCGGTGTGGGGCTGGTCGCCGCCATCGACGGGCAGCCGCGGCGCGAGGTGGTCGATCTGGCCATCGCGGCGCTCAAGGCCGTCTGGCACCGGGGGGCGGTGGATGCGGACGGGCGCTCGGGCGACGGCGCGGGCCTGCTGATCGGTCTGCCGCGCGAGTTCTTCCTGCGACAGGTGCGCGAACAGGGGCGGGAGCCCCGGCCCGGCCCGCTGGCCGTCGGCATGGTCTTCCTGCCGCGCCATAACCTCGCCGCCCAGGAACAGGCGCGCGTGGTCATCGAGCGCGAGGTGCAGGCGGCGGGGTTCTATCTCTATGGCTGGCGACAGGTGCCGCACCGGCCCGAGATTCTGGGTGAGCGCGCCGCCGCCACCCGGCCGGAGATCGAGCAGATCATGCTGGCCCCGCCCGAGGGACTGGACGGCGAGGACCTGGAGCGGGCGCTGTATCTGCTGCGGCGCCGGATTGAGGCGCGGGCCCTCTCGCGGGGGATCGCCGATGTCTACATCTGCTCGCTGTCGGCGCGGGTGGTCATCTACAAGGGCATGATGCTGGCCCAGGCGCTGGCCGAGTTCTACCCGGACCTGATGGACCCCGAGGTCGTCGCCTCGGTGGCCGTGTTCCACCAGCGCTATTCGACCAACACCTTCCCGGAATGGCGGCTGGCGCAGCCGTTCCGGATGCTGGCCCACAATGGCGAGATCAACACTCTGCGCGGCAACGCCAACTGGATGCGCAGTCATGAAATCCGCATGACGGCGGCGGCCTTCGGGGCCGATGACGACATCGTAAAGCCGGTTATCCAGAAGGGGGGCTCGGACTCGGCGGCCCTCGACAATGTCTTTGAAGTGCTGGTCCGGGCCGGACGTTCGGCACCGATGGCCAAAACCCTGCTGATCCCCGAGGCCTCCATTCCCGGCGTCTTGAGCCCCGCGCATCAGGCCCTCTATGCCTATTGCAATGCGGTGATGGAGCCGTGGGATGGCCCGACCGCCCTGTGCGCCACGGACGGGCGCTGGGTGGTGGCGGGCAAGGACCGCAACGGACTCCGGCCCCTGCGGGTGACCGAGACCTCGGACGGTCTGCTTATCTGCGGATCCGAGGTCGGCATGACCGGCATCGCGCCGGAGCGGATTGCGCGCAATCTGCACATCGGACCGGGCCGCATGATCGCGCTGGACCTCGACGAGGGGCGGCTGTTCGACGAGACGGCCATTCTCGACAAGCTGGCGGCGGGCCATCCCTACGACCGCTGGCTGGCCAATATCGTCGATCTGGAGCCGAAGGTCGGACCGGGCCCGGAACCGCGCAGGCTGGACGGCCCGGCGCTGGTGCGCATGCAGGCCGCCGTTGGCTGGACGCAGGAGGACGTCGAGACCCTGCTCGACCCGATGATCGCCGACGGCAAGGAGGCGGTGGGGTCGATGGGCGACGATGCCGTCCCCCGCGTGCTGTCGGGTCTGGATCGGCCGTTCAGCCACTATTTCCGGCAGGCCTTTGCGCAAGTGACCAATCCGCCGATCGATTCGCTGCGTGAGGGCGCGGCGATGTCGTTGCGCACCCGGTTCAAGAACCTCGGCAATATCCTCGCCCAGGAAGAGGGGCAGACCCGGGTCCATGTGCTGGACAGTCCGGTCCTGACGACCGGCATGTTCGACCGCATGCTGGATGTGGTGGGCGAGGGGGCCGTGGCTCGGCTGAACACCAGTTTCGATCCGGTGGCGGGCAGCGAGCGCCCGGGCGAGGCCCTCAGGCAAGGCATAGAGCGTCTGCGCGACGAGGCGGTCGCGCAGGTGCGGGCCGGGTCCGGCATTCTGGTGCTGACCGATGAGGCGATGGGGGCCGACAGGCCGCTGATCCCCATGATCATGGCCACGGCCGCCGTACACACGCGGCTGGTGGACGAGGGGCTGCGGTCCTTCGTCTCGATCGTCGTGCGGACCGCCGAGGCGCTGGAGGCCCACGCCTTTGCCGTTCTGGTCGGATGCGGCGCGACCGCAGTCAACGCCTGGCTGGCGCAGGAGACCTTCCTGCAGCGTCAGGACGAGGGCCGCTATGGCCCGGGATCGCTGCGCGAGGCCTGCCTGAACTACAAGGCGGCGATCGAGGCGGGGCTGCTCAAGATCCTCGCCAAGAAGGGTATTTCGGTGATCTCGGCCTATCGCGGGGCCTTTGAGTTCGAGGCTCTGGGACTTTCGCGGGCGCTGGTGGCCGACATCTTTCCCGGCATGACGTCGCGGGTCTCGGGCATCGGGCTGGCGGGTCTGGAGGCGCGGGCCCTGCGGCTGGCTGCGGCCGGCTTTGCCAGCGATCGGCCAGCCTTACGGCTGGGGGGCTCGCACCGCATCCGGGCGGGCGAGGAGCGCCATGGCTGGGACGCCGAAGCCATCCACCGGCTTCAGGACGCGACCACGCGCAATGACTACGGGCGTTATAAGGCCTACAGTCGGCGGGTGCGCGAGCAGCCCGCGGGGGCCCTGCGCGACCTGCTGGACTTCCGCGAAACCGGACCCGTGCCGCTGGAGACGGTCGAGAGCGTCAATGAAATCCGCAAGCGGTTCGTGACCCCCGGCATGTCGCTGGGCGCGCTGAGCCCGGAAGCGCACGAGACGCTCAACATCGCCATGAACCGCATCGGAGCACGGTCGGTCTCGGGCGAGGGGGGCGAGGATCCCGAGCGCTACAAGACCCGTCCGAATGGCGACAATCCGAACAGCGCGGTCAAACAGATCGCCTCGGGCCGGTTCGGGGTCACGGCGGAATATCTGACCCAATGCCGCGAGATCGAGATCAAGGTGGCCCAGGGTGCCAAGCCCGGCGAGGGCGGCCAGTTGCCCGGCTTCAAGGTCACCGAATTCATCGCCCGGATGCGCCATGCGACGCCGGGCGTGGGCCTGATCAGTCCGCCGCCGCACCACGACATCTATTCGATCGAGGACCTGGCCCAGCTGATCTATGACCTGAAGCAGATCAATCCGGACCCCCGGGTGACGGTCAAGCTGGTGGCTCAGTCCGGAATCGGTGCGGTCGCGGCGGGTGTGGCCAAGGCCAAGGCCGAAACCATCCTGATTTCGGGTCACAACGGCGGCACGGGGGCCGCGGCCATCAGCTCGATCAAGCAGGTCGGCATGCCGTGGGAGATGGGGCTGAGCGAGGCCCATCAGGTGCTGAGCATGAATGGTCTGCGCGGACGGGTGCGGCTGCGCACCGATGGCGGCATCCGGACAGGTCGGGACGTGGTGATCGCCGCCATGCTGGGCGCCGAGGAGTTCGGCATCGGGACGGCCAGTCTGATCGCGGTCGGCTGCCTGATGGTGCGCCAGTGTCACTCCAACACCTGCCCCGTGGGTGTCTGCGTTCAGGACGAGCGGCTGCGGGCGCTGTTCACCGGCACCCCTGACAAGGTGGTCAACCTGTTCACCTTCATCGCCGAGGAGACCCGCGAGGTGCTGGCCTCGCTGGGGCTGACGCGGTTGGACGAAGCAGTCGGTCGCACCGATCTGTTGCGGCAGGTCTCGCGCGGCGGGGCCGATCTGGATGATCTGGACCTCAACCCCCTGCTGGTCAGGGTCGGGGATGCGGACGTGCGGAACGGCGCGGAACTGCCACGTAACCCCGTGCCGGACAGTCTGGATGCGCAGATCCTGGTCGATGCTGAACCCTGCCTGCAGCGGCGCGAGAAGATGCAGCTCAGCTATGCGGTGCGAAATACCCAGCGCGCGATCGGTACGCGCACCTCATCCGAGATCGTCCGCCGCCACGGACAGGACCTGCCCGACGGGCATCTGACGCTGAAGCTGAAAGGCGCAGCCGGTCAGTCGCTGGCGGCCTGGGGCATGAAGGGGCTGCGGATCGAGCTGGACGGCGAGGCCAACGACTATGTCGGCAAGGGCCTGTCGGGCGCGCATCTGGTGATCCGCCCGGTCAACTGGCGGCCCGGACAGGCCCTCATCGGCAACACCTGTCTGTATGGCGCCACGTCCGGACGCCTGCTGGCCGCCGGGGTGGCGGGCGAACGGTTTGCCGTGCGCAACTCGGGCGCCGTGGCGGTTGTCGAAGGATGCGGGGCGCACGGCGGTGAGTATATGACCGGCGGCACCCTGGTCGTGCTGGGTCCGACCGGTTGGAATTTCGGCGCGGGCATGTCCGGCGGGGAGGCCTTTGTCTGGAACGACGGCGATCGCGCGCTGGCCAATCTGAACGCCGAGTCGGTGATCGCAGGGCCAGTCGTCGGGGCGGCGGCGGATCGGCTCAAGGCGCTGATCGCCGAGCATGCCAAGGAGACCGGCTCACCGCTGGCCCGGCGGCTTCTGGAGAACTGGACGGCCTCGCGCGCGGCCTTCCTGCAGGTCATTTCCCGCGAGGCCGAGGAGGCAGCCCAGGCGCGCCGCGCCTGAGCCGTCCTCGACGCGGTTTAGCCCGCGGCCATGATCCCACAGGCGACACGCTCGCCGGCGCCGCCGATCGGCTGGGTCTTGTGGTCGTCGGACATGGCATGGATGACGATGGCCGAGCCGTTGTCGTCCCACAGCCACTGGCCCGGGCCTTCGGGCGCTATCCGGGCCCGGGTGGTGAAGAGCTCGGCGCGCACCCGGCCCTGTTCGTCAGCGTAGATGTTGGGCAGGTCGCCGTCGTCGGGGCCCTGTGCATTGAGCAGGCCGTGCGGCTTCGTCTCGTCCGTGTGGTTGATGTGGCCGCCCGCCGAGGTGAAGGGCGCCTGGCATTCGCCGGTCGCATGGATGTGGATGCCGTGCCAGCCGGGCGTCAGCCCGTCGGCCTCGACCCGGATCAACAGGCCGGACGGCCCCTGGGTCAGGACGGCGCGTCCGATGTTCTGGCCGGAGGCATTGATAAGGGTCGCCTCGCCGAAATCGCCGATACGGGCGACAGCCTGCCGCTCGGCGCCATAGTGGTTCTCGGTCATCGCCACACAGCCCGACATAAGGGCGGAAGCGCCGACAGAAGCGGCTATCAGAAGTGGAAGCCGGGGAAGGGTCATCGTCTCTCTCCGCGATGCGATTTCAGGGCCGGGGATATATGCGGGCTTAACTTTGCCAGCCCCGGATGCCGATGCTAGTAATCCCCAAGCCCGGAAGTTGTTCTGATTCCGGCCAGATGAAGCCAAAAATCCTTGACCGACGACATATCCGATCACGCTGACCCGTCCGCAATTCCCGGTGGCGGGGGTGGCGGCCACATAGACAACATCACGATCGAGGACGAACTGCGCCGTTCGTACCTCGACTATGCGATGAGCGTCATCGTCAGTCGGGCGCTGCCCGATGTGCGCGATGGACTGAAGCCGGTTCACCGCCGCATCCTGTATTCGATGCACGACCTGAACATGACGCCCGAGCGCGCCTATTCGAAGTGCGCGCGCGTTGTCGGTGACGTGCTGGGTCGCTTCCACCCGCACGGTGATGCGTCGGTCTATATGGCGCTGGTGCGTATGGCCCAGCCCTTCTCGATGGGGCTGATGCTGGTCGACGGCCAGGGCAATTTCGGTTCTGTCGACGGCGATATGCCGGCCTCCATGCGATACACCGAGGCCCGTATGGCCCCGGCGGCGGTGGCGTTGCTGACGGATATCGACAAGGACACGGTCGATTTCCAGCCGAACTATGACGAGAAGGAACTCGAGCCTGTCGTCCTGCCGGCGCGGATTCCGAACCTGCTGGTCAACGGTGCGGGCGGCATCGCCGTCGGCATGGCGACCAACATCCCGCCCCACAATCTGGGCGAGGTCGTGGACGGGGCGGTGGCCCTGCTGGACGACCCGAACATGGGCGATGAGGCCCTGCTGGACATCGTCCCCGGACCCGACTTCCCGACCGGCGGCGAGATCATGGGGCGGACCGCCCCCCGCAACGCCCTGCGCGAGGGGCGTGGCTCGGTCATCGTGCGCGGCAGGGCCACGATCGAGGAGATCCGCAAGGACCGCGAGGCCATCATCATCACGGAACTGCCGTTCCAGGTGAACAAGCAGACGCTGATCGAGCGGATCGCCGAAATGGTCCGCGAAAAGCGTCTCGAAGGCATCGCCGACGTTCGTGATGAGTCGGCCCGTCAGGGCATGCGGATCGTCATTGAGCTTAAGCGCGATGCGTCCGGCGACGTCATCCTGAACCAGCTGTACCGCTACACCGCGCTGCAAAGCTCGTTCGGCGTCAACATGTTGGCATTGAATCAGGGCCGCCCGGAGCAGATGGGCCTGCGCCGCATGCTGGAGGCCTTCCTTGAGTTCCGCGAGGAAGTGGTTGTCCGCAGGGTCAAGTTCGAGCTGGGCAAGGCCCGCGACCGCGGCCATGTGCTGGTCGGTCTGGCCGTGGCCGTCGCCAATATCGACGAGGTGATCCACATCATCCGCTCGTCGGTCGATCCGGCCGAGGCGCGCGAACGCCTGCAGGCCAAGTCGTGGCCGGTCGGCGATATGATGGCGCTGGTCGAGCTGATCGCCGATCCGCGCACTGTGCTGGTCGAAGGCGACAAGATCCGCCTGACCGACGAACAGACCCGCGCCATTCTGGCCCTGACCCTTTCGCGTCTGACCGGTCTGGGCCGTGACGACATCTTCGGCGAGGCACGCGGGCTGGCCGACACCATTCAGGGGCATCTGACGATCCTGTCGGACCGCAAGCATGTTCTGGCCATCATCCGCGATGACCTGATCGCAGTGCGCGACCAGTTCGCCGTGCCGCGCCGCACCCTGATCGGCGAGGGCGATGCCGATATGGAAGACGAGGACCTGATCCCGCGAGAGGACATGGTCGTCACCGTTACCCATGGCGGCTACGTCAAGCGCGTCGCGCTGAATGCCTATCGGACCCAGCATCGCGGCGGCAAGGGCCGCTCGGGCGTGGCCATGAAGGATGACGATGCCGTCGTCAGCGTCTTTTCGGCCTCGACTCACACGCCGGTGCTGTTCTTTGCCTCGAACGGCAAGGCCTACAAACTCAAGGTATGGCGTCTGCCGCTGGGCGGACCGACCTCGCGCGGCAAGGCTTTTGTGAACCTGCTGCCGATCGATCCGGGCGACAGCATCATGAATGTGCTGCCCCTGCCCGAGAACGAGTCCGAGTGGGACAATTACGACATCATGTTCGCCACCAAATCGGGGGATGTGCGTCGGAACAAGCTGTCGGACTTCGCCACGGTCAACCGGGCCGGCAAGATCGCCATGGAGCTGGAAGACGGCGACCACATGGTCGGGGTCGGTCTGTGCCGCGCCGACGATGACATCATGCTGACCACGGCCATGGGCCGGGCGATCCGCTTCAAGGCTGACGATGTGCGCGTCTTCAAGGGGCGCAAATCGACCGGCGTGCGCGGGGTGCGTCTGCAGCCCACGGATGAGGTCATCTCCATGGCCGTTCTGGGTCGGGTCGATGCGACGCCCGAGGAACGCGCCGCCTATGTCAAACACGCCAATGCCATGCGCCGCGCCGCCGGTGAGGGCGAGGATGAAACCCCGGTCGAGGCCGATGACGAAGCCGTCGCCGAGGCCCCGATTTCCCCCGAGCGCATCGCGGAACTGGGTGCGGCCGAGCAGTTCATCCTGACCATCACCGAGACCGGCTTTGGCAAGCGCTCTTCGGCCTATGAGTACCGGCGCACGGGTCGGGGTGGGCAGGGGCTGACGGCCCACGGCCTGGGCGGACGCGCGGGCAACCGTCTCGCGGCCTCCTTCCCGGTCGAGGACACCGATGACCTGCTGCTGGTGACCTCGGGCGGGCAGATGATCCGCACGCCGGTCGGACAGATCCGCGTGGTCGGTCGCTCCAGCCAGGGCGTAACCGTCTTCCGCACCGCCGACGGCGAGAAGGTGGTGTCCGTTGAACGTCTTGCCGAGACGCCCGGCGACGATGAAGCGCCGGACAGCGACATCGATGTCGGCGAGGCCGGCGAGGACTGATCCCTCGCGGGTGCCCTCGACGCAGTCGGGGTTTCCGGCAAGACTGGTCATGTCGGGACTGACTATCAGGGGGCGAGGCCATGCGGTTCGTACTAACGCTTGTCTTGTTGATGCTGGCTGGTTGCTCCGCGCCGCTGGCGGATCAAGAGCGGGTGGATCAATCCCTGCGGGCCTATGATCAGGTTCAAAATGGGGATGTTGAGGGACTGAAGGCGCAAAGCACGCAGGCTTTGCGAACACAGCTCACCCCGGCGGCGATAGAAGAACTGCAGACCTTTACGGTCGCCGGGCCGCCCCAACAAACCAAGGTTCTGAGCTGGCAAACCACACGGATTGCCGGCGGAGAAGCCTCCTACGAGCTCTTTCAGCAGTTGGAGTACGAACAGTCTCTGGTGCTGCTCTCCACGGTGATGGTCCGGACATCTTCGGGGGAATGGCAGATCAATGGAATCCATCTGAACCTTGCTGACCCCGTCCAGGCGAGGGCCGCAGGGGGGTTCACCCTGGAGAACAAGTCCCCGCTTCATTTCGGCGTTCTGGCTGCGGCAGTCCTCGCTCCGCTGCTGTGTCTCGGTACCTTTGGGGTCGCCCTGTGGCGACGGCGCTGGGGCTGGATGATCGGCAGCCTTTTCGGCTTTGGTCAGCTGGCCCTGAACTGGAGCACCGGTGCCTGGATGTTTCAGGTCGCCAACGTCGCTCTCCTGGGGGCGGGCTTCTTCAAGGGGCCGGGGCCCTTTGATGCCTGGGTGCTTACGGTGTCGCTGCCCATCCCGGCTATCCTGTTCTGGGCGTTGAGACGAGATCGGCCAAAGCCCGAGAAGCCAGGGAAGCAGCCCGTGGCCTCCGCCCTTTCCCTGAGTGACGACGAGCCGTTGTGAAGGGCTTCTGGATCGACGGGGCGCCGGCGACGGTTGAGGACCTGACGCATCAGGCGCTGGTCAACTATGGGGCCTACACCTCGTTTGCGGTCGCGGGCGGGTCTGTGAGGGGGCTGGACCGGCATCTGGCGCGCCTGACCCATGCGGGCACCGAACTGTTCGGCGTGCCCGTGCCGGAGGGCAGGGTGCGCGACCTGATTCGTCAGGCGCTGGGCGACCGGCCCGACGCCTTCATTCGGGTCAGCCTGTTCTCGCGCGAGATCAGTCCCCGGTCGCCGACCTACGAGGGCCCACCGCGCGTGATGGTCGGTGTATTTCCGCCGGTGCCGCCCCTCGGCGAGACGCCGCTGAGGCTGCAGGTGCAGACCTATGCGCGCGAGACCCCCGATCTGAAGCATGTGGCGACCATGGGGCTGATCCGGGCGCGCCGGCAGGCCCGTCTGGCCGGATATGATGACGCCCTGTTTGTCGATGCCGAGGGCCGTATCTCCGAAGGCAGCCTCTGGAACATCGGCTTTGTGCACGGCGATACGGTGGTCTGGCCCGAGGCCCCCATGCTGGAGGGGGTCTCGCAGGCGCTGATCAAGGCGCATCTCGGGGACGATGGCCTGAAGCAGGACACCCGGGTGATTACGGTGGACGCCCTGTCCGGCTTTGATGGCGCCTTCATCACCAATAGCGCGACGCCCGCCTGTGCGGTGGCGGCCGTCGGCGATCATGTGTTCTCGGGGGGCGCCAATCGCCTCGCGAGCATCGCCGCTGCCTGGTCGCGGGCCGAACGGCAGCCGGTCTAGGAGCCGGGCGCGACCGATGCTAAGCGGGGAAGACTGAGGGAGGCCGACACATGCGCATCGGGCTGTATCCGGGAACCTTCGATCCCGTCACCAATGGCCATATGGATATCATCGGCCGGGCCGTGAAGCTGGTCGATCGTCTGGTGATCGGCGTCGCCCAGAACGACGACAAGGGGCCTCTGTTCACGACCGCCGAGCGGGTCGAGATGCTGAAGGCCGAGGTCATGACGCTGAACGCCGGGATCGTCGTGCAGCCGTTCGATACGCTGCTGATGCATTTCGCTGAGTCGCTGAATGCCAACGTCATCGTGCGGGGTTTGCGGGCGGTGGCCGACTTTGAGTACGAGTTCCAGATGACGGCCATGAACCAGCGTCTGAACAGCGAAATCGAGACCGTGTTCCTGATGGCCGATCCGCGGCATCAGGCCATTGCCTCGCGACTGGTCAAGGAGATCGCCCGGCTGGACGGCAAGATCGAGAGTTTTGTGAGCCCCGCAGTCGCGGCGCGCGTCCGGACCCGGGTCAAGGGCGGAAACTGACAGGTGATGTTTATGCTGATGAAATCCCGCAGTGCTCTGGTTCTGTCCGCCCTGCTATTGAGCGCCGGCCTGAGTGCGGCGCCGCTGCCCGCCGTGGCCCAGGAGGCGTCCAGCTGGCGCACCGTGCCGGCCGAGCGCTTGCTGGTCGTCGAGACCAGCAAGGGCCGGGTGCTGGTCGAGCTGTTTCCCGATGTGGCCCCGGCCCATGTCGAGCGGGTGACGACCCTGGCCGATCAGGGATTTTATGACGGACATACATTCCATCGCGTGATCGACGGGTTCATGGCCCAGACGGGCGATCCCCAGGGAACCGGCGGCGGCGGCAGCGATCTGGCCGATGTGAAGGCCGAACTGGATTTCCGCCGCGGACGGGACAGTGGTTTTGTCTTGGTCGAGGGCAGCGGCCCCGGCATGCGGGGCATCATGCGGGGCATGTCGATCGTGACCCAACCGGACAGCCAGATGATGGTGACGGCGGACTTCAAGGTCGGCGCACAGGGCATTTTCTGCCCCGGCGTGGTCGGCATGGCCCGTGCAGGCAGCCTCGACAGCGCCAACAGCCAGTTCTTCTTCATGACCGGGCGCGAGGATGCCCTGAACGGCCTCTACACCCCGTTCGGCCGGATCGTCGATGGGCTGGACGTGGTCAAGGCGCTCAAGTCCGGGCCAGAGTCCGACAATGGCCGGGTCGGCGCTGACCCGGACACCCTGGTGCGGGTGCGGCTGGCGACGGCGCTGCCCGAGGGGCAGCGCCCGACAGTGCAGGTCCTGCGCGATGAAAGCCCTGAGGTGGCCGAGCTCGTCGCAGAGGCCCGCGCGGCACGAGGGGCGAACTTCAATATCTGCGACGTCCAGCTGCCGTCGCGTGTTCAGTAAGAGAGCCGGGGGAGGGATCGCATGCGCCCTGTGAACGTGATGAAGGCCCTGACCAGCTTGATGGTGCTGGCAATGGCCACGCCAGCCGCTGCGCAGGAGGCACCCCCTCCGGCCCAGCCCGCCAGCGTGCCGCCGGTCGCTGCGGCGCCGCCTCCCTCGCAGGACTGGCGCCTGGTGGCGCCCGAAAACCTGCTGATCATCGATACGACCAAGGGCCGGATTCTGGTCGAGTTGGCCCCGGCGGTCGCCCCGCTGCATGTCGAGCGTATCCGCCTGCTATCCGGCCTCGGCTTCTATGACGGCCTGGCGTGGCACCGGGTGATCGACTGGTTCATGGCCCAGACGGGCGATCCCCTCGGCACGGGCGACGGGCAAAGCGCCTATCCCGATCTGCCGGGAGAGTTCACCTTCCGCCGGGGCCCTGACATGGATTTCACCCCGGTCTCCGCCCCGATGGGCGCCCTGCTGGGCTTCGTCGGCTCGATTCCGGTCCAGACCCAGCCCGCCGAACTGATGCCGCGCACCAGTGACGGTATGGTCCACGGCTGGGCCGTCTATTGCCCCGGCGTGGCCGGTATGGCGCGGGATGAGGATCCCGACACCGCCAACAGCCAGTTTTTCCTGATGCGTCAGGCCTATCCGTCGCTGGACAAACGCTACACGGTCTGGGGCCGGGTAATCGTCGGGCTGGACGTCGTGCGGGCGCTCAAGGTCGGCGAGGAACCCAGCGGGATGGTACCGGGCGAACCGGATCGCATGCTGCGGGTCCGTGTCGCCTCGGATCTTCCCGTCGAAAGCCGGCCGACGGCCCGGGTGCTGGACGCCGGCTCGCCGATCTTCGCCACCACCATCGAGAGCGTACGGCTGCATCGCGGGGCCGATTTCTCGATCTGTGATCTGGAACTGCCGGTCCAGGTGAGCGACCCGGCCTTCGGATGATCTAGCGACGCCCGCCGGATCGACGCCGGCGCCGCCGGCCGGATCGCATCCGCTCCAGCAACAGACCCTCGCGCAGGCCCCGATCGGCGACGCGCACCCGCTCGCAGGGCCAGGCACGTTGCACAGCCTCAAGAATCGCCGCGCCGGCCATCACCAGATCCGCGCGGTCCGGGCCGATACAGGGGTTGCGGGCCCGGCCTTCGGGGCCGAGGTCGAGCAGAAAACTGGCCGCCGCCTCGCAATCGCCCCGGGTCATCCATAGCCCGTCGACCCGATCGCGCTGATAGCGGGGCAGCTTCAGATGGATGCCCGCCAGGCTGGTGATCGCGCCGGAGGTGCCGACCAGATGAGCGCGTCCCTCGTCAAACAGGGTCTTCACCGTGCCGTTCACGGGAGCGGACTCGATCGCGGCGGTCATATGGGCCACCATGGCCTCGTACCAGATCAGGGGATCAAGCGGCGTCTCCGGATGTCCCTCGGCCAGGGTGACGACCCCGACGGGCGCAGACATCCAGCCGACGGTCTCAAAGCCCTGGTCAGCCCGTACCAGCCAGGACAGTTCCGTGGATCCGCCCCCTACGTCCACGACCAGAACCGCCTGGGCGCTGGTGTCGAGCAGGTTGCGGCAGCCCTCGACAGACAGGCGGGCCTCCTCGTCCGGAGAGATGATGCGCAGCTTCAGGCCGGTTCCCACGCGCACTCGCTCGATGAACTCCGGGCCGTTCTCGGCTGCGCGGCACGCCTGGGTCGCCACGGCCGCGATGCGTTCGGAGGGCAGGTTCTTTTTCGCGACCCGCTCGGCGCATATGGCAAGGGCGTCATAGGCCCGGTCCATGGCGTCGTCGGTCAGCCGTCCGCTGCGGCTGATTCCTTCGCCCAGCCGGACGATACGGCTGAACGAATCGACCACCCTGAAACCGTCACGCGTGGGGCGCGCGATCAGCAGGCGGCAGTTGTTGGTCCCCAGATCAAGGGCGCCATAGAGTTGCGGCGCTATGGCCGCATCGCCAGGGCGGTGGGACCTTCCGTCGCGCCCGGTGGGCGCGCCGTCGATCTCCGGCATGGCCGAACTTTCAAAGGGGGAACCGAAGCGGTCCCCGTCTCCGACAGACTAGCCGGACGGGATCGTCCGCGCCAAGCCAGTCTGTCGCGAAAATGAACAGAAGGGTCGGAGAGGGCTCAGACGGGCCCGTCTAGTGTGGCCCCATGATGAAGACCAAAGCTGCCAAATTCGGATTGGGCCAGAGCGTTCGCCAGCTGGATGACGCCTTCAGCGGCGTGATCCTTGATGTCGACGCCAGCTATGACGGACCGGTCGGTGAGACGGGTGCCGTGGCGACCGATCAGCCCTTCTACAAGGTGCTGGTCCTCGAAGAGTCGTCCGGGATCTTGGTCTACGCCGCCGAGCAAAGCCTGATGGCCGGCCCCGCCCCTGAGGGTGCAGCCCTTCCGCAGCTGAAGCGTTGGTTCCGGCACGATGATCAAGGGCGCCTGCAGCCGCGATTCGTCGACTTGCACTGAGCGGGTCGGCCATCACGCATATGGTCCTTGGTCCTGCGAGCGCCTAGGATGCGCGCCAATTCAGCCGATGCGAAGGGGACCCCATGTCCGATTTCGAACATGTCTTTGAAGCGCCGCCCGAGGGGGCGGCCGAAGACTGGACCATTCCTCAGGACTGGTCGGCCTATACGCAGGTCGAGCACGATACCTGGAACACCCTGTATGCCCGGCAGATGAAGATCCTGCCCGGACGCGCCAGCCTGGCGTTTCTGAACGGACTTGAGGCGCTTGACCTCAACACCGGCGGCATCCCCGATTTCGAGACCATGAACCCCAAGCTGCAGGCCCTGACCGGGTGGACCGTCGTGTGTGTGCCCGGCCTGGTGCCGGACGAGGTGTTCTTCGACCATCTGGCCAATCGGCGCTTCCCGTCGGGCCAGTTCATTCGCAAGCCGGACCAGCTGGATTACCTGCAGGAACCCGACATCTTCCACGATGTGTTCGGCCATGTGCCGATGCTGACCGACCCGGATTTCGCCGCCTATATGGAGGCCTATGGCAAGGGCGGCCAGCGGGCGGCCAAACGCGGCATGCTGGCCAATCTGGCGCGGCTGTACTGGTACACGGTCGAGTTCGGCCTGATGAAGGAAGGCGACAACCTGCGCATTTACGGCGCCGGCATCGTCTCGTCCTCGACCGAGAGCGTGTTCGCTCTGGAGGACCCGTCGCCGAACCGGCTGGGCTTTGATCTGGAGCGGGTGATGCGCACCCTGTACCGGATCGACGACTTCCAGCAGGTCTATTTCGTCATCGACAGTCTGGAAGCGCTCAAGGACGAGACGCTGAAGGACTTCGGCCCGATCTACGATCGCCTTGAGGGCAAGGACGACATCGCGATCGATGCCATCCTGCCGACCGATACGGTCTTCACCCGGGGCACCCAGGCCTATGCCGCCAAGGGCGGACGGTTTGCGGCCTGACGAGCCTTCGGCGGTCGACTGCTATCGAGTGTTCCGTAGCGCGGGCCAGGCCGTCCACGTTCCGACGGCATATGTGATGCCGTAGACGAGCACGATCAGCGAACTCCACAGGATGAACGGCATGACATCGCCGCGATTGATCACCAGCGCCGGGATTAACACCAGACCGCGCAGCAGGTAGACGCCGCTGATCAGCACCAGAGCCGTGCGGATCAGAGGCAGGCGGGGGATCAGGCCCGCGCCTGCGAAGGCGTAGGCAGACCAGACGGCCAGCACGCTGGCGATGCCCAGAGTGATGACGGTCGGCGTCCACGACCCTTGTTCAGCCATTCGGGCCATGCCTTCGCCGGCGCCGAAGAACCGGTACCAGTCCGGGCCGCCTATGATGACACCCAGGTGAAGAAGCGACGCGCCTGCGCTGAGAATGCCGCCCGCGATCAGGAACCGGTTGGCGGCCATGGCGTCACCCCTCGCGGCGCTGGAACGGATAAAAGTCGCTGCCCAGCTTGAGAATGCCAGTCAGTTCGTCCAGCGCCCCTCGTGACTCCTCCAGCAGGGCCGGATCGACGAGGTCTTCCGGGCTCAGCGTCTCGCGGTACCAGCGGTCGGCCCATTCGCCGAGGCGGGTATAGAGGTCGTCCGTCAGCCGCATGGCCGGATTGGTCGCCGCGAGCTCTGTCTCGGTCAGGACCACACGCAGACGCAGGCAGGCGGGCCCGCCCCCATTCATCATAGACTGACGCACGTCGACATAGCGGACCCGGCCGATCGGCCCGTTGGAGGCGGCGATCCGCTCGGCCAAAGCATGGCTGCGAGGGTTGTCGCGGGTCTCGGTCGGGCAGATCAGGGTCAGGCGATCCTCGCCGGGTACCTGGATCAGCATGGAGTTGAACAGATAGCTGCTGATGGCGTCGGCCAGGGGCAGGTCGGCGGCGGAGACCTTGATCGGCTGGAGTTCGAACAGATCCTCGCAGGCGCCCGCAAGGTAATCGATGACCGAGTTGGGATCGTCGAAGGACATCTCGTGATAAAACAGACAGGTCTTCGCACCGACGCAGACGACGTCGTTGTGAAAGACGCCACCATTGATGGCTTCCGCGGACTGGCGCTGGAAGAACCAGTGCTCAACGCTATGCCGGCGGGCGATGGCCTGCGACGCCTCCAGCGTCTGGCGTGCGGGGTACAGACCTTGCCAGTCCTCCCAGGCCTCCCGACCGTAGACGAACAGGTTCATGCCGGGCTCGCCGTGTTCCGCGCACAGGCGAACGTGGTTGGCCGCGCCTTCGTCGGCGAGGTGGCTGACGCCTGGCAGGGCGTCGTGAACGGCAAAGCGCGACGGGTCGGGGAACAGGGCGTCCAGCGCCCGTTTCGTCTGCCGGTGCTCCAGCGAACGGTGCAGGTTGGTGATCAGATTGGCGGGGGTGAAGTGCACCCGACCGTCACCAGAATCCGCGCTGGGCGTCACGGTCGCGGCATTGGCGGCCCACATGGACGAAGCCGAGCAGGCGGCGGCGGCGAAGGTCGGCGCGTCGGCCCACGCCTTTTCCAGTACCTGCGCGTCCGATCCGGAAAAGCCGAGACCGCGCAGAAAGGAGATGTCGGGACGCTCCTGCGGCGGCAGCACGAACTGGGGCAGGCCGAAGTCGGCCAGCATCTTCATCTTGTCCAGACCCTGACGTACCGCGGCGCGCGGGTTGGAGGTCTTGCCGGCATGCAGGCTGGACGCCAGATTGCCCGGCGACAGCCCGGCGTAGGAGTGGGTGGGCCCGATCAGGCCATCGGCATTGGCCTCGACAGCAGTTGAGGTCACGGCCGCAAGCCCTTGATCTCGCTTCCAATGTTCTTGACGCCGTCAGCCTCGAAACTGGCGACCGGATAGGCGCAATAGTCGGCCGCATAGTAGGCCGAGGGGCGGTGATTGCCGCTCTGGCCCAGACCGCCGAACGGCATGTCGCCGGCGGCGCCCGTGGTCGGCCGGTTGAAGTTCACGACCCCCGCGCGGATACGGTGAATGAACCGCTGCCAGTTGGCCGGATCATCCGAGACCAGACCCGCCGACAGACCGTATTTCGTCGCATTGGCCTCGCGGAGGGCGCTTTCGAAATCGGGGACACGACGGACCTGCAGGAAGGGGGCGAAGATTTCCTCATCCGGCACATCGACGCCGGTTGTGTCAATGATTGACGGCTTGACGAAGGCGCCGGACAGGCCCGCGATCAGACCCGATGCGCGGATCACCCGCGCCCCGGCATCAATGCGCTGCTGCAGTGCGTGCAGGGCAGCGCTGGCGGCCCGGTTCGAGATCAGCGGTCCGCCATAGGGCTCGGGATCGCTGTCCCACGGGGCGAAGACAATCCGGTCGGCCAGAGCGGCGATGGCCTCGACGATGGCGTCGCCCTGTGACCCCTCCGGCAGGATCAGCCGACGCGCGCACGAGCAACGCTGGCCGGTGGTGATGAAGGCGGACTGGAGGACGATCCCGGCCGCGGCCTCGGCATCGGCGGCGTCCCAGACCACCAACGGATTGTTGCCCCCGAGCTCCAGCGCCAGAATCACGTGCGGATTGTCGGCGAAGTGGCGTTTGAAATGGGCCCCCGCGGCACCCGAGCCCGTGAACATCAGGGCGTCGATGTCCTGATCCAGCAGGGCGGCCCCGACGTCGCGCCCGCCCTGGACCAGATTGACGACGCCGTCAGGCAGGTCGGCCTCCTTGAGACAATCGACTATCAGCTGACCGGTCAGCGGCGTCTCTTCCGACGGCTTGAAGACGATCGTGTCGCCCGCCAACAGGGCCGGCACGATATGGCCGTTCGGCAGGTGGCCCGGAAAGTTGAACGGGCCAAGCACTGCGGCCACGCCATGCGGACGGTGCCGCAGGGTGGCCCGGCCAAAGCCGGTGTCGGACGTGCGCTCGCCGGTACGCTCGTCATAGGCGCGGACCGAGATGTCGACCTTGCCCTGCATGGCTGCGGCCTCGGTGCGGGTTTCCCACAGCGGCTTTCCGGTTTCGCGGCTGATCGCCTCGGCGATCTCGGGGGCGCGCGATTTCAGTACCGCCTGATAGCGCTTCACGGCATCGATCCGCTCATGACGCGGTCGATCCGCCCAGTCCGGGAAGGCGGCGCGCGCGCGGGCTGCGGCCTGTTCCACCTCGCTGCCGGTCGAGGCCGGTCCTTCCCAGACGGTGTCGCCGGTTGCGGGATCGATCGAGGCAAAGGCAGTCATGCGGGGTCCTTACAGGTCAGCTTTTCACGCGCACCGTATCACCGGCTCGCACCTTGAGGGCGGCGGCGGTCTCGGCGTTGAGGATCACGGTATCGTCGTCGATGGCGGCCTTTTGACGAACTGCCCGGAAACCGGTGACGTGGTCGGTCGAGATCAGGCTGGGCAGTTCGGCATCGACCTCGGCTTCGATCTTTACGGTCAGACGACGGGCGTCGCGGACCGTCCGAATGTCATCGCGACGACAGGTGACGGTCGGGCCGGCATCGAAAATGTCGACGAGGCCGTTGGGGCGGAATCCCTCGGATTCCAGCAGGGCCATGGCGGGCACGCCCTGGGGGTGAACCTTGCCGATCACGGCGCGCGCCGGCTCGGGCAGCAGCTCGACATAGACCGGATGGCGAGGGGCCAGATCGAGGATGAACTGCTTGTCGGTCGAACCGGTCATCCGGTCGGCCTCGTCGAACTCCATCGGGAAGAATTTGTGCGCCACATGATCCCAGAAGGGGCAGGCGCCATCGGGCGTAAAGACGCCGCGCAGCTCAGCCAGAACCGTATCGGCGAACAAATCGGGCTCGGCCCCGATCAGCATATAGCGCGACTGGCTCAGCAGCCGGCCGGCCCCGCCCTTGCGACGGTCGGCCTTCAGGAACAGCGAGCCGACCTCGGACCAGCCGGTGCATTCATTGACCAGCACCAGCGTCTTCTGTTCCAGCTTGATGCCCAGCGATGGCGAGGACTGGGTGTTATTGACGACCCTGAAGCTGAAGAAGGGCCGGTGCAGCCCGACCGCGGCCTTGACCGATCCGACGCCGTCGACATCGCCCGTATCGGACTCCTCGAGCATCAATGTGTACCAGCGCTCCTGCGCCTCGATCTTGCCCGTAAAGCTGTCGCGGCTCAGGTCCAGTCGCTCGCTCAGCTGGTCCGGATCTTCGGGCAGGCTGGTGAAGCCGGGCCCGGACAGGATGGCCAGTTCCAGCAGGGAATCCAGATCGCCGGGACCGGCGGGGCGAACGACCAGCATGAAACCTACCTGGACTGAAGACGAAGCTGTTTGAGGTGGTGGGCGTCGATCTCGCCCGAGGCCACCTTGCACAGGATGAGGGCGGACAGCTGCGCCCGCTCGACGAAACTGTCGGGCCAGGCGTATTCCTGATCCGAGTGGATGGCGCCGCCGATGACACCGAGGGTGTCGATGTTTGGCAGGCCCGCGGCGTGCAGATTGTTGCCTTCGCAGACCCCGCCCGACGACTGCCAGCGCAGGCTTTGGTTCAGCAATTCGCCGGCCTGACGCACCGCCTCGAACAGCTCGGTCTGGGCGGCATCCATGGGCTTGGGCGGACGGGTGAAGCCGCCGTGGAGGTGCACGGTGGCGCCTTCAATGGGGGGGCGGGAGGTCAGGTCCTGAATCTGCGCCAGGGTCCAGTCAGCGGCATCGGGGTCGGGAACCCGGACGTTGAAGCGGACCACAGCCGTGTCGGCGACAACGTTCAGGGCGCCGCCCCCGGAAATCTTGGCGACATTGACCGTCACCCCGTCACGCTGACCGTTCAGAGCATCCAGTGCAGTCGCCAGTCGGGCCGCCCCCGCAATGGCGTTGACGCCCTCATGATAGGCGCGACCTGCGTGCGCGGCCTTGCCCCGCACGACGATATGGAAATTGCCGCTGCCCTTGCGCGCGCCGGCCAGACTGCCGTCGGGCAGGGAGGGTTCATAGGTCAGGCCCAGATGCCCGCGCGCGCCCAGCTCGGCCAACAGGGGGGCCGATCCCGGCGAGCCGATCTCCTCGTCGGGCGACAACAGGACGGTCCAGCCGACCCGGGTCTTGTCCGGGTGATATTCAAAGGCCTCCAGCGCGCCCAGCAGCACCGAGATGCCGCCCTTCATGTCGGCGATGCCGGGGCCATGCAGGGCGCCGTCGTCGCGGGTGCCTACGGTCTGGAAAGGGCTGTCGGCATCGAACACGGTGTCATAGTGGCCGGTCAGCACGATCTGGATCGGGGCGTCCGGCCGCAGGGTCAGCATGAGCGCCGGTGCGAAGCTCAGAGGCACTTCCGTACCATCATCCTCGATGCGGCTGGACGCTGCGGTCGCCACGCGTTCGACCGTGCAGGGCATGTGGTCTACCGAACGCTCAATGGCGCTCAGCACGCGGTCCAGACCGTCAGCATTACGGCTGCCGGAGTTGATGTTGGCCCAGTCGATCGCGCGTCCGATCAAGGCGTCGCGCCGTGCGGCGACGTGGTCGAGCACGATCTGGTCCTCAGGGCGTATCTGCATGCGGGCGGACCCTAGCGACCCTTCCGGCAAAGGTGAAGGGTCCGTCGCTTCCAACGCGCTGCAGCGCGGTCTAGGCTGATCGTCTCATAAGGGAGGTATTCACATGGCCGACTGGCTCAAGGCGATCAATCCGACTTCATCCGCCACCACACGACCCGAGGCCGTCGCGGCTGCACGGGCCAGTGCCATCGGCATTTTCCTCGGCATTGCGGTAGGCGTGGTCGGACTGATCCGGACCATGGGTATTGGCACTGAGGCCATGGAAGCGGCGATGATCGAAAACGCCCAGGGCGACGCTGCGGTCGCCGGCATGGCCGGAGTCATCGCCGGTGCCATGGTGTATGTCGCGGGCGGCATGCTGGTGGTGCAGGCGATCTTCGGACTGGTTCAGTGGATCAAGCCGAACCGGGTCATCCCCGTTCTTTTCATCCTGCTGGTCGCCATCGGCCTGCTCTCGTCAATCTCCGGGCTGGCGATGAGCAGCCAGACCGACGTTTCTGCGGCCGTGGCGGTTCCCCTGTGGTTTACCGTTCTGGGCTTTGTCGCCCTGCTCGTTGAACTGGTGCTGCACATCGCCGGCTTCCGGGGCGCGTCGAAGCTGGCCCAGCTGAACAAGGCCGAATTCCCGAACGGCTAGTTGCCGCGGTTGGGCCTGCGGTCCCGGCGCTCGCCGGGACGGCGGCTCTCGCGGCGCCAGCGGACCGACAGGCTGGCCTCGCCCTGGCCTCCGAAGCGCGAGGTGACGGCCAGATTGCGCCGGACCTGCCATTCGACGCTGACGGCCGCGCCGCCTTCGCCGCCCCCGATGACCTCCAGATAGACGTCGTCCGAGATATAGCGCCCGCCCGCCACCGTCAGCGCGGACGCCTCACCGCCGAACGACAGCCGGTCAAGCCCGGCCAGTTCCCGGAGGCCACCGATCACGTCAAAGCCGCCCCCGCCGGCCAGCGAGGCCACGCCCGAAGCCAGCTGGGCGGCCTCGACCGGTGACAGCTGCGAGGCGGAGCGGCCGAACAGGACCTGCGAAAGGATTTCATCCTGCGGCAGGGCGGGGGTGGAGGTCAGGGCGATCTCGGGCTTTTCAGCGGTGCCTGTTACCCGGATGCTGGCCGTCAGGACCGGGTCCTCACGCACGGCCTCAAGATTGAGGCGGATCAGGGCAGGGTCGGTCGACAGTTCGACATAGCCGTCCTCATCGAAGACGAACCGCTTGCCTGCGAACTCGTAGTCGCCGCGGACAACCCGCGCCGTTCCCGACAGGGTGGGCCGGTTCAGCGTGCCGCCGACCCGGGCATCCAGGTTCATCAGCACATTCAGGCCGCGCCCCGAGACCTCGATGTTTCCGCCCCGCGAGCGGATACCGATGTTCAGCCCGATCTGGGGACCGCGCGCCTGCTCTTCGGGGTCGGTGTCCGGGTCTCCGCCGGGGCGATTGATCTCGACGACATCCAGAGTCACGACGCCGTTGTTGCCGGGCAATTCGGGTTCGATCCGGGCCTCATCGACAGTGAGGTCACCAACGAGCGTGATGTTTCCGTCCGTGGCGCGGGTGACGGTCAGCTCGCCCGAGCCCCGGGCCGCGGCCAGTTCGTTGTCGATCACCTGGAAGCGGCGGAAGTCCAGCTTGAGCGAGGAGCCGCTGCCTTCGCGAAGGCCGATGCGACCGCTGCCCGATACCGCACCGCCCGAGCCGTCGCCGGCCGAGAAGGTCTGGATCAGGGCCGTCGTATCATCGAAGCGCGTGTCCAGCGTGATGCCGCTGAGCCGGAGGCCCGAAGCTGTGTCGCGGAAGTCCCCCTCGGCCAGGGTCAAGGTGCCGTTAACGCGGGGGGCATTCAGGCTGCCCCCGAGAGTAGCCCGTGCCTCGACCTGTCCGGCCAGGCTTCGCTCACCGCCGACGAAGACATCCCAGATCGGCTTGATCTGGCCGCTGATATCGACTTCGCCAGACATGTCTCCCGTCCGGGCGATGGCCAGCCGCAGGGGAGCCGCCGAGGTGACCACGGGAAGGATCACGTCAATGCGCGCGTCCACCGAGCCTTCGCCTTCGGCCACCAGTTCGAGGTCGAGTCGATCCCCCATCAGGGTGGCATCGAGGGTGCCGTCGATGGTCAAGTCGGCGGGGGCGTCGATGCTGCGCACCCCCGCCAGCGAGACATTGGCCGATCCGGACAGATCCTCTCCGGACCCGCGCAGCGAGACCCGGCCCGTAACCCGGCCCCGCAGGTCCTCGAGAACCGAGCCCAGCTCGACGCTGGTCAGATCGGCCTGAACCACGACCGAGTCTTCGCCCTGACGCAGCTCCCCCATCAGGATGCCGCCGCCGACATTCATGTCGACGCGCGCCACATGCCCGTCTGCGGCGAACGCAACGACCATCGGATTGCGGGTCGAGAAGTCGACATCACGGACCTGCCCGTCGCCGGACAGCGTCAGCGACTGGGCCGCGTCCGTCCGGGCATAGACGGCATCGCCCTCGAACTGGACCGGTGTCGGCCCGCCGACGTCGAGCACCACGTGGAAGGGCAGGCGGTCGAGCGATCCCCGCCCGCCCAACTGGAGGGTGCGAATGACATAGGGCGAGCCCGCCAGCCGGACGCCGCGCCCGGTGATGGCAATCAGGGCGGCGTCCTGTCCCGGCGCATCGGTCAGCCTCAGGCGTCCATCAATCGTGCCTGCGGCAAGGAAGGCGCCGGGCCGCGCGGTAAAGGCCAGATCGGCACTGGACGGGAAGCTGTTCGACAGACCGATGGATCCGCGGGCCACCAGTCCCCCCGCATCGATGTCGACCTTGCTGAGGCGGATGACATCATCTCCCAGATAGAAGTTGGCGACGGCCCGCGCCGGTCCGAAGGCCGAGGCACCGGTTATGGCCACGCGCCCGTCCGAGGCGTCGGCGCCCCGGCGGAAGCTGAGCACCAGCCGTGTTTCCCGCAAATCCAAGGGCCCGACCGCTACCCATTCGAATCCGGCCGTGAGGTCCAGCCGGGGCTCAGCCATGGTTCCGGTCAGCGCGCCGTCCCCCTGCATGGCGCCATCGATCTCGACAGGTCCGACGCCGAACGGGCCCGACGCCGACCAGTCGACCGCGAGCTTGAGCTCGCCATTGGCCTCGATCAGGCCCTGGCCGGTCGCCTGCCCGTTTTCGCCCTCGAGGACGGCGCGGGTCACCTCGATCCGCCCGCCTCGCAGCGTCCCGGCTAGGTCCAGGGAGGGCGAGGGGCCCAACAGGCGGTCCAACTCGTCCATGCCGGTCGTCAGTTCGCGGGCCCGTCCGTCAAAGCCCAGCGTCCAGGTGCCGCCACCGGCCGAGGATGTCGCGCGGATCGGGCCACCGAACGAGCCGGAGGCATCAGGCGACAGGCTGGAAACGTCTGTCACACGGGCGTCGCCGCTGAAACGCAACGACCCATTGAGCGCTCGCGACCCGGATCCGTTGACCCGCAGGGCCTCACCGGTCAGGTCGATCCGCCGCAGCAGGACCGAACCGTCCGTGCCATAGGCGACTTCGGCCGACAGCCGCGGCGTCGCCCCCAGCAAGCCGCCGACCATGCCCGAGCGCGAGCCCCCGGACGCCGCGAGTTCTGTCGTGAGCGTATAGCCGCTGTCCCGGCCCGTGAGGTTGAGGGGCCCCTGAAGGCGTTGCGCCTCATAGCTGGCCAGCTCCACACTGTTGAGAGCGACCTGGCCTTCCAGCTGCCACCGATCGGCGTCGCCGGTGAAGGTGCCCTGATACGTCGATGCTCCGGCCAGCGGGACGCCTGCCAGTCGCGACAGCGACGGCGTCGCGATGTTGACGTTCAAACCCTCCGGGCTGCTCAGGTCCGAGACGTTGACCAGTCCGTCCACGCGCGTCGTGATGTTGTCGGCATAGAGACGCCAGGCTACAGCCTGCACGCCTTCCTCGTCGGCGACGGGTATTCCTGCGAGGCCAAAGCGGGCGGTCCGGCCGATCCGGTCGATGAAGGGCGCGAACAGATCCGAGCCGCTGAAGTTCACATAGCCTGAAGCGCGTGCGCCCTCGTCGCTGAACCGACCCTGAATCCGCAACGGCACGAATTCCCCGGTCTTGGCGGTGGCGTCGATCTCACGACCGTTCGCGACAGCATTTACGAAAAAGGGGCGATCGGGTGAATAGCCCAGCATGCCGGCCAGAGGACCGCCCCGCGCCTCCCGGGCCTGCAGATTGAGATCCATCTCTTCGAGGGAGTCGCCCAGCGAGGCTTCGAGCTTGAGGAAGTCGCCCTCCCGGTCGAGGCTGAAGGCGTCGACCGAGGCGGTGGTCAAACCCTTGCGCAGGACCTCGGCCTCGCCCTCGATGCGCCAGTGCCCATAGGTCTGGCTGAAATCCTCGTGCAGCTCTACCTCTGCCGCGAAACGGTCGATGTCCACGTCCAGCGGCATGGCGCCGGGCGGATCGGTCGAGACCTCAAGGACCGGGCGACGCAGCACATGGATGCGCTCGGCGGTGATTTCATCCGCATGGAAGCGGCGTGCCAGCAGCGGCAGATAGCTCCAGTCGACCCGCAGGTCGGTGACCTCAAGCCACACTCCCTCCTCATCGGTGACAGTGACCCGCGACAGGGTGAAGTCGTTGAAGAGGTCGCCCTGAAGCCCCTCGACGTTGATCCGGCCGTAGCGCCCGACCTTGGTCCCATTGGCAAAGCTGCTGACCAGTTCACGGCCCGGCCCGCTGAGCAGATAGGCCCGTCCCCCCAGCAGGGCGATCCCCAACAGAACCACGATGACGCCGACCGTAATGCCGGTGATGATGGCAATCCGTCGGGCCAGGGACCGCTTCTGTTCGGCGGTCTGCGGCGTCCCGGATTCGGAGGGAGGAGGGGCGGAGTCGGTCAAAACGCCTGGCCGATACTGATGTAGATCTGGAAATCGGCGTCCGCGGGTTGGCGTTCCAGCGGGAAGGCGACGTCGGCCCGGATCGGCCCGAACGGCAGGTTGTAGCGAACGCCTACGCCCACGCCATAGCGCAGGTTGTTGAAATTGGGTGTTTCCTGAAAGCCGATGGCCCCGGCGTCGACGAATACGACCGCACCGAAGTTGCGGCCGAGGTCGCGACGGACCTCCAGCGAGGTCTCGAAGAGCGACAGGCCCCCCCGGGGCGTATCGTCGGGCAGTCGCGGCCCGACGCCCTGATAGGCAAAGCCGCGGACCGAGCCGCCGCCGCCCGAATAGAACAGACGATCCGACGGTATGGTCAGCTCGTCACCCCCCAGAATGCTGCCCAGCCGCACGCGGCCGGCCACAACCGTGCGCGCTTCAGAGTCCAAGGGAATGTAGGTGGTGGCCTGGGCCTCGGTCCTGAGGAAGGCGACATCGTCCTCGCCGGTCACAAAGGTCGGCTGGGCCGAGACGGTCAGCCGCCAGCCGCGGGTCGGGTTCAGCGGGTCGTTGGATCGGTCCATATAGCTGCTGCCCCGGAGAGTCAGCAGGGCCAGGTCGCGGTCAAAGCTGACCGGCAGCTGGGTCACCGGATCAAAGCGGCTCTCGGCATACTGACCGGCGTCCAGCCCGATTCCGTAGCTGAAGTAGGACGTTCGTCCGAGGCGCTGGTTGAGGTCGGCGGCGAGGCTGATGCCGGTCCGGCGATAGGCATCCGTGTCTTCGTTGACGAGGGCTGCCGACAGGTTCGCCGTGCGGCCCGGGCGGCGCCAGTGCGGCAGGCTGAGGTCAACGCCGATGCGGCTGTCGATCCCGGCCAGGCGAGCCTGGTAACGCAAGGTGTCGGCGCGACCGAAGCGGTTGTAGTGCGTCCAGATGAAATCGACACCGGCGCCCTCGGCCGTCGACAGGGTGGCCCCGGCCTCAAGGATGCGTGCGGGCCGGTCCGTCAGGGTCACAATGACCGGACGGTTCCCGTCAGGCGTGGTCTGCCCCGGCGGGGTCAGCGCAACACCGACGCCGTCATAGACGCCTGTTTCCAGCAGGCGTCGCTCAAGTTCGGCCACCTGCTCGGGGTTGTAGACATCCCCCTCGTCCCACGGCGCCAGGCCGCCGACCCAACGGGGATTGGTGACGCCGCGGGTTTCCAGCTGGATGCCATCCAGCGTCACCAGAGGGCCGGTATCAATCCGGTATTCCGGCTCGACAGAAAAGGTGGCGTGATCGACCACCACCCGGCGGGGCTGTGCCCGCGCATCGGCATATCCCCGACGCGTCAGCCCCGCGACGATGCGTCCCTCGGCAGCAATCACTTCCACGGCGCGCCCCGGGGCCCCCGGCTCGAGGTCAATCTCTGAGCGGACCTGCGCCTCAATCTCGGGCAGAGGTGTCTCGTCGGTCCAGGTCACGCTCGGATTGGAGATCAGGAACCGGCGCCCCGGCTCAACCAGAATCACGGCGACGGGCGTGTCCTCGCCCTCGACCAGATCCTCGATCTGAGCCTGATAATAGCCTTCGGAACGCAGCAACGCCTCGGCGGCCTCGGCAGCCGCTCGCGCGTGGCGACGCGCCTCGAAGCGGCTGCCCGCAGGCTCATCCACTTCGCCGATGACCTCGACGATGCGTGCGCGCAGGTCCTCGTCCAGATCTCCCCGGACCTGCGCCTTCGGGTCCGCCAACGCCCTTTCGGATGACAGGCTGAACACTGCGGCAACAGTGAGCAAAAGTATGCGGTGGTTCAGCAAACGGGACCCGGAGAATGAGGGCGGAAGACGATCATGCCCGGCTGTTTGACCGGGAATCATCCCCTATCAATAGAAAAGCGTGTCGCTATCAGGGCGAACCGATTCTTCCGAGGTCCGATTATCCGTCGGAAGGGTGGGCGGCGGCTGGATCGGTGCCTCGGCGTCGGCTGGCGGTTCGACCGGTTCGGTCTCGGGAATGGCCGGCTCGGTCACTTCCGGGCCGATCGGCTCGACACCCTCATCGGCGGGCAGCGGATCGCTGCAGGCCCCCAGCGTCATCAGGGCTGCAGCAATTGCTCCCAGTCCGGCCAGTTTCATCGAATATCTCATGGTGTGCCCCTCCTTTGGAACCCGTGGGTCTACATCGTAAAATGCCTGTGTCGGCACGCCGTTCCCGGAGGCCCTTCATGCCCGATCCCAACGCGCGGGGGAATGGGCCTGGCGGGCGTCCCGGCATCAGTTCGCGCGTCTCGCCTCGGTCCAGCGCTCGAGCGCACCCGCGAGGTCGAGCGTCGGCTGCGGCGCCATTTCGCCACCGGGGCGAACACCATCGAACAGCGGCGCAGGGGCGGGGGCGCCGCCCGCGTCAAAAGTGCCGCGAGCCCGGTTGTGGACGTCTGTGACCGCTTCGCCGAGGGTCAGCACCGGGGTGACGCAGGCTTCGGTGCCCGCGAAGTGCGCGGCCCAGTCATCCCGGTCACGGGAAGCGAACACGGCCGCGAACCGGTCGGTGATCTCCGTCCAGCGGCCACGGTCGTACTGGGGCGCCTCGTCGGGGCCGAGACCCAGTCCGGTCAGCAGGGCGGCATAGAAGCGCGGCTCCAGCGCTCCGACCGCCAGCTCGCCCCCGTCGCGGCACCGATAGCAGCGATAGAAGGGCGCCCGGCCGTCCAGCAGATTGGCATCGCGCTGGTCCGTCCACAGCCCCCGGGCCTTCAGCGCGTGGAACAGGGCCGTCATCAGCGCCACCCCGTCGGTCATGGCGACGTCGACCACCGCCCCCTTGCCCGTAGTGCGGGCCTGCAGGATGCCCGACAGCAGGCCGATGGCCCCCATCAGCGCCCCGCCGGCATAGTCCCCGACCAGGTTGAGCGGCGGCCGGGCCGGACGATCCGCCTCGCCGAAGGTGCTCAGCGCGCCACTGAGGGCCAGATAGTTGATGTCGTGGCCGACGGATGAGGCCATCGGCCCGGTCTGGCCCCAGCCGGTCACCCGGGCAAAGACCAGCGCGGGGTTGCGGGCCAAACAGGCGTCAGGGCCAAGGCCCAGCCGCTCCATGACACCGGGGCGGAAGCCTTCAATGAGCCCGTCACTGCGGGCCAGCAGGTCCAGGACCCTTGCGCGGTCACCTTCGTCCTTGAGGTCTACGGGGACGGCGGGGCGGCCCCGATGCAGGATGGCACCGCCCACTTCGGTGAAGGCGGCGGCTCCGGCACTGTCCGCGCGCGCCAGCCGGACGACGTCGGCGCCGAGGTCGGCCAGCACCATGCCGAGGAAGGTGACGGGGCCCAGTCCGTCGAACTCAAGGATGCGCAGGCTGGATAGCGGTTTCATGGTCACTGCCTAGCCCCCGCACCGTCGTGCGTCGAGCCAGCCCTTGACCCCGGCGACAGTTTGCAACAGAAGGCCCGTCGCCGGGTCGCGCACGCGACCGGCGTGGTATGCGCCCTTAGCTCAGTTGGTTAGAGCATCTGACTTTTAATCAGAGGGTCCTCGGTTCGAGCCCGAGAGGGCGTACCATCCGCTTCCGGATCAGGCCGGGTTGGCAGCGGCATGCAGCCGGGCGTAGACTTCGGCGGCGGTGATGCCGACAATCTGCGGATCGGACGATTGCCCGTCCTCGATCAGGTCCAGCAACAGCTTCAGCGTGGCCGTGCGGTCCAGCGTCTCCCCCCCGGCGAGATGCTCGATCCGCGTCTTCAGGTCGACGGGTTCGTCCGGAAGCGGGGCGACCTCGCGCTGCGTCAGGTCCGGGAAGGCCATGACCTCGGCCGCTTGAGGCGGAGACGGGGGGGCGAAGCGCAGGGGTTCAGCGTGTGTGGGCGTGTCACTCCCGCGCAGCTTGGCGCAGCGCCGACAGCGCTCGGCGCCATGGCGTTCCGACCAGTAAAAGTCGTGGCGGCACAAGAAACTATTCAACGGCGCCAGCATCCCCATCCCCTTGATTCGTCACGGTGTTAAGACCCAGAATTAGGATTTTGTCAACTATTTTGTCCACGGGCAGCCGGGGACTGGTGCGACGGGCCCGGACTGTGGTTAGGGTTCGGCATGTCCGTGCGCCCCGTCTTCTGTCTGGCCCTGGCCCTGATCCTGTCGCTGGCGGCGTGCAGTGGTGCGCGCACGGTTGCCGACGGCTTCGGTGGCGCGGTGACGGCCCCGCTGGAGGATGTCGGGCTGCGGCGCGAGCGCATTCCCACGGTGCTGCTGCAGGCCCAGGCCAACCCCTATGACATGCGCAACCTCGACCGGTGCTCGACCATCGGGGCCGAGATCACCCGGCTGGACGAGGCGCTGGGCCCCGACCTGGACGAGCCGCCCGCACCGGACGGCCGCAACCTGGGCGACCGGGCGGTCGATGCCGCGGCCGAGGCGGCGCTGGATGCGATCCGCGACACGGCCACGGACTTCATTCCCGCCCGCAGCTGGGTCCGGGCCCTGTCCGGCGCCGACAGCCACAGCCGCGAGGTGCAGGCCGCGATCGAGGCCGGGCGGCTGCGGCGCGCCTTTCTGAAGGGGCAGGGCATGCGCTTCAACTGCGCCCCGCCGGCCGCCCCCCGCTGGTTCCAGCCGCGACGACGCTGATCGCGGAACTCTCTGCGCTCCCCCCGGTTGTCCAAGGGCAGCCAACAAGGAGAGCGACATGCCCCATCAGAATGTTCAGTCCGGCACGGCCACGGCCCAGAACGCCGCCACCGACCCCCGTCAGCCCAATGACCGCGCGGTCGAGGAGAATGCCGCCGTGCACTCCGAGCCGGACGCCTATGCCGCGCCCGATGTGAAGGACGCGACGGTCGCGCCCCCCGCCGCCGGCGAGATGGCCGACTATATGGACGAGGGCGACGCCCTGGACGGCGACGAGGTCCACATGGGTCGGACCCGCAACAATGTGGCCGCGCACAGCCGCTCCGACGACCACGGTCCCAAGACCCAGGCGGCCATCGACCGCCAGCACAACGGCGGCTGACTCAGCCCTTCGAATGGCGGGCGTGGAAATCGCGGCGGAAGGCCTCGAACCGGCCCGCCGCGATCGCCTCGCGCATCGCCGCCGTCAGGGCCTGATAGAAGGCCAGGTTGTGCCAGGTCAGCAGCACCTTGCCGAGGATCTCGTCCGCCCGGATCAAATGATGCAGATAGGCCTTTGAATAGGTTGACGATGCCGGGCAATCCAGCGTGGCATCCAGCGGGTCTTGATCCTCGGCGAAACGGGCGTTCTTGAGGTTCAGCGGCCCGTCCCAGGTCCAGGCCTGACCGTGACGCCCGGCCCGGGTCGGCAGGACGCAATCGAACATATCGACGCCGCGCGCCACCGCCTCGACCAGATCGACGGGCTTGCCCACCCCCATCAGATAGCGCGGCCGGTCGGCAGGCAGCATGTCGGGCGCATAGTCCAGCACCTCGCACATGGCCGCGTGGCCCTCGCCGACGGCCAGTCCGCCGATGGCATAGCCGTCAAAGCCGATCTCCTGCAGCTGCTCGGACGACTGGCGGCGCAGGTCCTCAAAGGTCGAGCCCTGCTGGATGCCGAACAGGGCCTGGGTCTCGCGCGTGCCGAACGCGGCCTTCGACCGCGCGCCCCAGCGGATCGACAGCTCCATGGCGGCCCGGGCGGCGGGCGCTTCGGCGGGCCAGCTGACGCACTGGTCCAGCTGCATCGAGATATCGGCCCCCAGCCGGTCCGCCTGGATCTCGATCGATCGCTCGGGGGTGAGCACGTGCTTCGACCCGTCGATATGGCTGGAGAAGGTCACGGCCTCTTCGGTCAGTTTCGAAATGCCCGACAGCGACATGACCTGAAACCCGCCGGAGTCGGTCAGGATCGGCCGGTCCCAGCGCATGAATTTGTGCAAGCCCCCCAGCCGCTCCATCCGCTCGGGCCCGGGGCGCAGCATCAGGTGATAGGTATTGCCCAGCAGGATGTCGGCGCCCGTCTGGGCCACCTGATCGACCGTCAGCGCCTTGACCGTCGCCGCCGTCCCGACCGGCATGAAGGCCGGGGTGCGGATCTCGCCCCGCGCGGTCTTCAGCACGCCCGTGCGGACGCGTCCGTCAGTGGCGGCAATGTCGAAGGCAAAGGGCACGGCGGGTCACGGTCGGCGGCGAAAGGGGAGGGGCATTTAGGCGGAAATGGTCCGGATGGCCATGGCTGAACGCCTCTCGCCCGTCGGGCAGAGGTGGAGGGCAGGCGGAGCGCCGGGCCTTCGCCCGGAGAAGATGTTTATTACCGTTTCGACGAAGACAGACGCTCCGCACGGGTGGTTATCCGGAAGCTTGCGTCGGGTGGCCGTGTTCGGGCCTTACCGCAGCGCCCCCGGCGGGCAGGGGTGTCCTGCGACACCTCCTGGAACGATCGAGTATCCCCCTCGACCCAATGTTGAAGGCGAGCCTTTCGCCCGGCTTCCAAAGCCTCCCTGAGACCCGAAAGCCGAACAGCGTCGCCTCCAACCCCGCTCCATCCGCTCCCGCCGCCGCAAGGTCGCAGGCCTCACGAGCCCTCCGTGCGACGGGACGGGGGAAGAGTCGCACACCGCCGGACCTGGTCGGGAAGAACGGTCCGGGAAACGGGAGGGGTGTTGAAAGGGTTCGACTTTCTGGCGGTGGCTATCCTATCTGCTGCCCTCAACCCATCGTCATCCTCCGACTTGATCGGAGGATCGGTGTCGCCCTCGACAGGAGACGGGCTGCCCGGACCGATCCTCGGGTCAAGCCCGAGGATGACGAAGAAAAGAAGAAAGAGGTTCATCACAGCGGGCACAACGAGGGCACGGCGAACACAACGGGCGCGGCGCGCGCGACACCGCTGTGCCCGCTGTGAGACCGCCGTGGTCGCTGTGATGAACCCTGCTTTGCAGGTGGAGACTTAAGCCACCACTCGCAATACCCCCGGGACGGCGGCCGTGACGTCGGTCCAGGTGGTGTCGAAATCGGCGGCGGTGCCGGTGTAGGGGTCGGCGACGCCCTCACCCTCTCGCCCCGGGACGTGATCCAGCAACAGGGCGAGGCGGGCTGTGCTGCCTGCCGGCGCCAGACGCCGCAGGTCGGCGAGGTTCTGCGGGTCCAGCGCGAGGATGTGGTCAAAGCGGGTGAAGTCGTCCGCCGTCACCTGTCGCGCCCTCAGGTCCGATATATCCACCCCGTTCCGCCGCGCCGCCGCAATCGCGCGCGGGTCTGGCGGGTGGCCGATGTGCCAATCCCCGGTGCCCGCCGAGTCGAGCCTCAGCTCGAGCCCCTGCTGCCGCGCGGCATGGCGCAACGCCCCCTCGGCCAGCGGCGAGCGACAGATGTTGCCGAGACAGACGAAGAGGAGGGAGGGCATGGGGTCGATACTCCTGATCCGCTCGTCCCCGCGGACGCGGGGATCCAGTCCTTTGCATCGTCGCGGGCGCGGAAGGCCTGGTCAAACAACGGCGAGGAAAGGGCTCTGAATTCCCGAGTTACTGGGCCCCGGCCTGCGCCGGGGAAGCGGAGGGAAGGAAGGGGTTCATCACAGCGGACACAACGAATACACAACGAGCACGACGGGGGCGGTGCGGGGCCGGGCGTCGCTGTGTCCGCTGTGAAAGCGCTGTGGTCGCTGTGATGAACCCTGCTTCTCAAGGACAGGTCTGTGAAAGCCTCAATCACTGGGTCCCCACTTCCGTGGGGATGAGCGGGGTTTGGGTTACTTGTCCGGGGCGTCCAGCGCCGGGTCTGCCGGGCCGTAATCTGCCGCCTCAAGCGCGCCCGCCCATTCATCGGGGAGGTCTTGGGTGCGGTACGCCTGTCGCGTGTCGCGGGCCTTGAGCCGCTCATATTCCTCGATGTCGATCAGGACCCGCGCCAGTCGACGGTGCTTGGTGATGAACACCGGCGCCTTGCCCGACTGCTCGATATACAGCCCGGCCCGCGTCTGGAACTCGGTGGCGGAGACGGCCGGGGCGGGGGGCGAGGCAGGCATATGCGGATATTAGCTATATTCTGGAAATTGGCAAGAGGTAGGGCGAGGAAGCGAAATAAGGCACGGAGCCTTTAGGTGGCGTGGCCTGGCTGTCGAGCTTGGTTGAGGCGCCATTGGATATGGTTTTTGTGATCGCACGCACGGCAGTTGAACGAGCCGACATGATCAAATCTCATCGCTGAGACCACGCGCCAATGGATGTGATTGCACTCCGCGCATTGCTCGCATTTGATATGCGCCATCCGAGCCTGAAAACCGATGTCTGTGTTTTCGATTACAACCGTCCAACTACCCATGCATTCAGGATTGATGCACGAGACTACCTGTCCTCGTCTCAGCAGATTGGCGCGTCGGCGATTATTTGAGCCGCAGTCACATGCGAAGGATACTTCCTCCCCAAAGCCTGAAAAGGTCATGGTCGTCTGCGAAAGCCTCTCCAACTCCGCGAGGACCTCTTCGACCTTCGAACGAATTTTGGCTCTGTCTCCGTAAGCAGGTATCGTGTCTTCGCGACTCTCGGGGAGGCGGACGTGAAGCGCCAAGTTCGCTAGAGCATTCCAGAGGCTGCCAATGAGTTTTGGATTGAAACCAACCTCGGTGCCTATTTCAACGTAATCGTGGTCTGCCGGATTGATATCTTCCGTCACCGGTGCCCGAGAAATGCTTAGCGTCCTGGTAGAGGTGGCGTGTTCATCCACGTCATTAATCAGCGTATTTACAACCTGATTTGGTTGCCATCGCTTGAGGTCTTCATGTGAGATGTAATCGTGGCACTGCCTTAGCCTGTCGTAGCAAATCTTTTCAATCGCAAGACGAGCTTCTAGAGCTGCGTAAGTGACACTGGCATCTGTGTCCTCGACTAGAAGTGCTCTTATGCGTTCGATAATAGGTGGAATGTTTATCATTTAATTCGTCACCGTCTCCCAAACAGCTTCTCCAAGTCGGCCAGTTTGAGCTCCACGTAGGTGGGCCTTCCGTGGTTGCACTGGCCGCTGTGGGGGGTGGCTTCCATCTGGCGCAGCAGGGCGTTCATCTCTGGCCCTGACAGCACCCGCCCGGCGCGGACGCTGCCGTGGCAGGCCATGGTGCCGCAGACCTCGCCGAGGCGCTCCTTGAGGGCCAGGGCCGCGCCGTGTTCGGAGAGGTCGTCGGCGATGTCGCGCACCAGGCCGGCGGCGTCGACGCGGCCGAGCAGGGCGGGGACTTCGCGGACCAGGACGGCGCCGGCGCCAAAGGGTTCGACCACCAGACCCAGTTCGGCCAGTTCGTGGGCTCGGTCGGTGACGCGCTCGGCCTCGGCGGGGTCGAGCTCGACCACCTCGGGCACCAGCAGGGCTTGCCGCGTGACGCCGCCTTCGGCCATCTGGGCCTTCATCCGCTCATAGACGAGGCGCTCGTGGGCGGCGTGCTGGTCGACGAGGACCAGGCCGTCGCGGGTCTGGGCGACGATATAGGTGCCGTGCAGCTGGCCCCGGGCGACGCCGAGGGGGCGGTCCATGTCCGCAGGCTCGGAAGCCTGCGGGGCAGTAGGCAGTAGGGAGTAGGCAGTAGGGGGGTCTGGCTCGACGCGGGCGGAGCGGTCGGAGAGGCCGGGGATGGTTTGGGCGGCGGAGGCGGGGGCGCTCCAGCCGGTCCAGCCGCTCCAGCCGGTGGCCTGCGGCTGGCTCGCAGGTGCGGTGCCGATGCCGGTGTGGGGGGTGAAGCCGCCCAGCGCCTGATCGGCGACGGTGGTCGAGGCGCGGTGGCCGGCGGCGGCGAGGGAGTGGCGGAGGCCGCCGACGATCAGGCCGCGCACCAGGGCGGCGTCGCGAAAGCGCACCTCGGACTTGGCCGGGTGGACATTGACGTCGACCTTGAGCGGATCGACGTCGAGGAACAGGACGGCGGCGGGATGGCGGTCGCGGGCGAGGAAGTCGGCATAGGCGCCGCGCAGGGCGCCTTGCAGCAGGCGGTCCTTCACCGGGCGGCCGTTGACGAACAGATACTGGTGCTGGGCATTGCCGCGCGAATAGGTGGGCAGGCCCGCATAGCCCGACAGGCGCAGGTCGTCGCGGGTCTGGTCGACCAGCAGGGCATTGGCCTCGAAATCGCGGCCGAGGATGGCGGACAGGCGGCGCAGGCGGCCCTCATCGCCCGGGTGTTCGGCGGGCAGGCGCAGGACGGAGCGGCCCTCGACGTCGAGGGCGAAGGTGACGGCCTCGTGCGCCATGGCCTGACGGCGCAGCTCCTCGGCGATGGCCATGGCCTCGGCGCGCTCGGACTTCATGAATTTCAGCCGGGCGGGGGTGGCGTAGAAGAGGTCGCGCACCTCGACCCGGGTGCCGTGCGGACCGGGGAAGGCGGCGGGGCCGGGCGGGGTGACGCGGCCGCCCTCGACGCGCAGGGCATGGGCGTCGCCGCCCGCTTGGGGTCGACTGGTCAGGGTCAGCCGGGCGACCGAGCCGATCGAGGGCAGGGCCTCGCCGCGAAAGCCGAGGGTGGAGATGCGCAGCAGGTCGACATCGCCCGCGTCGTCGGGCTCAAGCTTGGACGTCGCGTGGCGCTCGATGGCCAGTTCCAGCTGATCCGGGGCCATGCCGTGGCCGTCGTCGGCCACCAGGATGCGGGTCAGGCCGCCGCCCTCGATCTGCACCTCGACTCGGGTGGCACCGGCGTCGAGGGCATTCTCGACCAGTTCCTTGACGGCACTGGCCGGGCGCTCGACCACCTCGCCGGCGGCGATGCGGTTGACGGTCTCGGGGGGGAGGCGGCGGATGGGCATGGATTCGGGAGGGTAGCGCATCCTGATCGCCATTCCTCCCCCCTCGGGGGAGGGGAACCGCGAAGCGGTGGAGGGGGCTGCGGCACGGTGGCATTGCTGGATGGCCGGACAGGGCAGCTCTGCCCCCTCCACCATGCTGCGCATGGTCCCCCTCCCCCGGTGGGGGAGGAATGGGTCGAAGGGTTTGCCCGACTCCGCGTGGGGGGGTAGAGCATCGCTTCCTCCGCCGAAGACGAAGACTGACCATGCACGACATCCGCGCCATCCGTGACACGCCCGAAGCCTATGTGGCGGGCTGGACCTCGCGCGGGGTGGAGGATGCGGCGGCGGTGGTCGAGCAGATCCTGACGCTGGACCGCGACCTGCGCGCCGCCCAGACGGCGGGGCAGGACGCCCTGTCGAAGCGTAATGCGGCGTCGAAGGCCATCGGCGCGGCCATGGGCAAAAAGGACATGGCCGAGGCCGAGCGGCTGAAGGCCGAGGTCGAGGGGCTGAAGGGCGAGATCGCGGCGCAGGAAGCGGTCGAGGCGGAAAAGGGCAAGGCCCTGCGCGACATTCTGGCGGGGCTGAAGAACCTGGCCGCCGAGGATGTGCCGGACGGCGACGACGAGGCCGGCAATGTCGAGACCGGCCGCTGGGGCGAGCCGCGCCGGACGGGGCCCGCGAAAGACCACGCCGATCTGGGCGAGGCCATGGGCCTGCTGGATTTCGAGGCCGCCGCAAAGATGTCGGGCGCGCGCTTTGCCGTGCTGAAGGGCGGGCTGGCGCGTCTGGAACGGGCGCTGGGCCAGTTCATGCTGGACATGCAGACGGTCCAGCACGGCTATCTGGAGGTCAATCCGCCCTATCTGGTGCGCGACGAGGCGATGTTCGGCACGGGGCAGCTGCCGAAGTTCAAGGATGACCTTTTTGCAGCGTACCGCGGACCCGCTGGGGACCTTGAGGAAGCCGCGGCAGATTGGGAGCGTGATCAGAATTTTCGGAAAGCCAAAGCGACGGGCGATCCTGAAGCGATCAGAGAAGCCCTAAGCACTGATTTCACCCCCGACGTTGTGGAGCCTGCGTTCTGGCTCATCCCGACCGCCGAAGTCTCCCTGACCAACCTCGTGCGCGAGACGATCCTGTCGGAGGACGAGCTGGCCACACCGATGCGGCTGACGGCGCTGACGCCGTGCTTCCGGGCGGAAGCCGGGTCGGCGGGGCGGGATACGCGCGGGCTGATCCGTCAGCATCAGTTCTCCAAGGTCGAGCTGGTGTCGATCACCCGGCCCGAGGATTCGGAGGCCGAGCATGAGCGCATGACCGGCTGTGCCGAGGCGGTCTTGAAGGCGCTGGAGCTGCCCTATCGGCGGATGCTGCTGTGCAAGGGCGACATGGGCTTTTCGGCGCGGAAGACCTTTGACCTCGAGGTCTGGCTGCCCAGCCAGGACACCTTCCGCGAGATCTCAAGCTGCTCGAACTGCGGGGATTTCCAGGCGCGGCGCATGGACGCGCGGTTCAAACGCGCGGGCGAGAAGAAGACCGAGTTCGTGCACACGCTGAACGGCTCGGGTCTCGCGGTCGGGCGGACGCTGGTGGCGGTCATGGAGACCTATCAGGACGAGGGCGGCCGCATCGCCGTGCCCGAGGTTCTGAAGCGCTACATGCCGGAAGGGGTGACGCACGTCGGATGAGAATCCTGCTGACCAATGACGACGGGATCGAGGCCGAGGGGCTGGCGTGTCTGGCGCGGATCGCGCGGGCGCTGTCGGACGATGTCTGGATCTGCGCGCCCCAGACCGAGCAGTCGGGCAAGGGGCGGGGCATCACCCTGACCGAGCCGCTGCGGGTCAACCGGATCGGCGACAAGCGCTTTGCCGTGACCGGCACGCCGACCGACTGTGTGGTGCTGGCCGTCAATGACCTGATGCCCGGGCGGCCCGATCTGGTGCTGTCGGGGGTCAATCGCGGGCACAATGTCGGCGAGGACTGCTCCTATTCCGGGACGGTGGCGGGGGCCCTTCAGGGGATGGCGTTCGGCATCCGCTCGATCGCCCTGTCGCAGAGCCTTGAGCGGTTCCACGATGAGGTGACGGCGCACTGGGAGACGGCCGAGGCCTTTGCCCCCGCGATCATCTCGCGCCTGCTGGCCCAGAAATGGCAGGCCGGGGTGGTGATGAACCTGAACTTTCCGGCGCGCGCGCCCGAGGCCGTCACCGAGGTCGAGGTCACGCGTCAGGGCTTCCGCGACATCGGCGAGATGCATGCGGTCAAACGCACCGACCTGCGCGGTCGCGACTATTACTGGATGAGTTTCCGGGGCACCAAGCACGACCATCCGGCCGGCACCGACCTCAGGGCCATGGACGACGGCAAGATCTCGGTCTCGCCGCTGCATGTCGACCTGACCCATGCGCCCAGCATCCACGACCTGAAGGGCGTGCTGGGCGGCGCGCCGCCGAAGACGGTGCCGAAGACAGTGGCTGCGGGATGAAGCTGAACGACGAGCGGGCAGGGCGGCTGATCCTGGGGCTGCGGCAGCAGGGGGTGACGGACCCTCGCGTGCTGGCGGCCATGGAGTCGATCGACCGCGCCGTCTTCGTCCACGAGAAATTCCTCGATCAGGCGTGGGAGGACCAGGCCCTGCCGATCGACTGCGCCCAGACAATTTCCCAGCCCTATATCGTCGGCCTGATGACCCAGGCGCTGGACGTGCAGCCCCGGCACCGGGTGCTCGAGATCGGCACGGGCAGTGGCTATCAGTGCGCCGTGCTGAGCCGGCTGGCGCGCTATGTCTATTCGGTCGAACGCTATCGCAGCCTGCTGAGCGAGGCCGAGGCGAAGCTGAAGGTCCTGCAGATCGACAATGTCATCACCCGGCACGGCGACGGCGGCCTGGGCTGGCCCGAGCAGGCGCCCTTCGACCGGATCATGGTGACGGCGGCGGCCCCGCATGAGCCGACCGAACTGCTGAAACAGCTGAAGCCTGGCGGCATACTGGTGTGTCCGGTGGGGCGGACCTCGGTGCAGATGCTGAACCGCTATGTCGGCCAGCCCGACGGGTCCTTCCACCGCGAGAGCCTCAGCGAGGTGCGGTTCGTGCCGCTGGTCGAGGGCACGGCCAAGGAGGGCTGAAGCCGGAATTCCGGGGGCCGTTAACCTTCGTGCCCAATTTTGGTGCGGATTGACGGGTTGGCTTATGGCCGTCAGCGGGGCACACCGGGGGAAGCGCGACCCGGGACCAAGAGGAGAGATGTGAATGGTGACCATCCGACGGGGGATGACCCTTCTGGCCGTGACCATGGGCATGCTGACCGTGGCCGCCTGCGCCAGCTATCCGGCCGAGCCGCGCTATTCGACCCGTCCGGTGCCGGTCAATCCGACGGGTGTGCGGGTCGTCACGGCGACCGAGACGCCGCCGCCCACTCGCCCCAGCGCGCCGCCGCCCGGGGTTGAGTTCGGGACCGCCGCGCCTGTCGGCGAGGTCGAGGGCGGGGCCCTGGGCGCGCCGACCGTGGATGCCGCCGTCGAGGCCGCGCTTCCGGAGGCCCTCCCGGTCAGCCGCGTGGCCGGGGCCCGCTATACCGTCCAGCCCGGCGACACCCTGTCGGGCATCGGACGCCGGTTTCTGACGCCCATCCAGGTGCTGATCGAGATGAACGACCTGGGCCCGCGTGCGGCGCTGAGCGTCGGCGGCGAGGTGATTCTGCCCGACTCGGCGGTGGACTCGGGCCGTGATCCCTATGCCACCGGGCCGTCGCCGACCGGGGTGCGGGTGCCGTCCGGGGCCCTGCCGCCGCCGCCGCCGCCGCCCTCGGGCAATGCCCCCATGCCGCCGGTCGCCAATGGCTCGACCGCGCGCAGCGGTCCGCTGGACTGGCCGGTGCGGGGCGAGATCCTGCGCCGCTTTGGCCCCGTGGGCATGGGCGAGCGCAACAACGGCATCAATATCGGGGCGCCGCTGGGCAGCCCGGTCCGGGCCTCGGCCGCCGGACGGGTCGGCTATGTCGGCGATACCCTGCCGGGGCAGGGGCTGACGGTTCTGGTCCTGCATCGTGATGGCTGGCGCACCGTCTATGGCCATCTGGGCAGCGCCACGGTGCGCGAGGGCGACGACATTGCCGCCGGTGCGCAGCTGGGCACCGTGGGCGATACGGCCGGTGACGGACAGGCCTCGATCCACTTTGAAGTCTGGCGGATGCAGGGCGATCAACCGACGGCGCTCGACCCCCTGTTGCAGCTTCCGCGATAAGAGTGCGTCCGGGGCGCCGGTGTCCGTTGCAATCGGACGTCCGGCCCCCTAGGTTCCGCGCCACATTCGAGACATGTGGCCGGACAACGCTCCGTGCCGGGAGAAACCATGACAGCCCAAGACCCGATCCTGCTGATGGCCGCCACCGCTGATGGCGGCATGATGGCGCTGCTGATGAACTTCCTGCCGTTCATCGCCATCTTTGTCCTGTTCTATTTCCTGCTGATCCGTCCGCAGCAAAAGCGGGTCAAGGCGCACCAGGAGCTGGTGGCCTCGGTCAAGCGTGGCGACACCATCGTTTTGTCCAGCGGCGTGATCGGCAAGGTCACCCGCGTCGAGGCCGATGAGGTCATGGCCGACATCGCCCAGGGCGTGAACGTCCGCGTGGTCAAGACCATGATCACCGAGGTCCGCGACCGCACGGCGCCCGCCGCCATCGAACGCAAGGCCAAAAGCAGCAAGGCCTGATAGGGCCAGCCTGCGGGGAAGCGAACCATGATCCATCTGTCGCGCTGGAAGGTTGTCCTTCTGGCCCTGTCTCTGGCGTTCGGAATTCTGTTCGCCTACCCCAGCCTGCTGACCCCGGCCCAGCGCGAGGCGCTGCCTGGTTTCCTGCCGAAGAATACGCTGAACCTCGGCCTCGACCTGCAGGGCGGCTCCTATCTGCTGCTCGAGGTCGATGTGACCGAGATGCAGGCCAAGCGCGTCGGCAATACGGTCGAGGAGGTTCGTGAGACCCTCGCTGAAGTCGGCGTTTTCCCGGCATCGCTTCAGGCCGAACCGGCTGGTGTCGTCGCGACGTTTTCGTCCGAAGCCGAGGTTGATCGGGCCGTGCCCGCCCTCAGGGACGCGGTCAACCAGCCGGGACTGAGCGGAGTTTCGGATCGTCAGCTGACGCGCCTGCCCGGCAATCGGGTGCGCGTGGCCTTCACGGACGCTGCCCTGAGAAGCATGGGGCCGGATGCTGTGACGCAGGCCATCGAAGTCGTGCGCCGCCGGATCGATAGCCTGGGGACGCGCGAACCTTCCATCACCCGTCAGGGTGCCGACAGGATCGTCATTCAGGCCCCGGGTGAAAGTGACCCGGCCGAACTTGAGCGGACGATTGGCCAGACGGCCCAGCTGACCTTCCAGATGGTCAACAGCGATCCCCAGGCGATTAACAACGCCCTCTCCGGCCTGGTGCCCCCCGGGCATATACTGACGGTGGACGAGGACGGTGTGACGCCGCTGCTGCTTGAGCGACGGGTCCTTGTATCCGGAGAGAACCTTGAGCGCGCGGGCGTGGGTACGGACCAGAACGGGCAGACCGCGATCGACTTCAGTTTCGATAGCCGCGGCGGCCGCGTTTTCGGAGACACCACGAGAACCAACGTCGGGCGCCGGTTCGCCATTTTGCTCGATGACAGAGTGATTTCTGCGCCGAGAATCATCAACCCCATCCTGAGCGGCCGTGGTCAGATCACCGGCAATTTCTCGATCGCCGAGGCCTCGGAGCTGGTCAATCTGCTGAACGGCGGGGCCTTGCCGGCGCCGCTGAACGTCGAGGAACGCCGGACCGTCACCGCCGAGCTGGGCAAGGACGCCGTGGATCGCGGCATGCAGGCGACGGCGCTGGGCTTTGTCGTCATCGTGGTCTTCATGTTCCTGGCCTATGGCCTCCTGTTCGGGGGTATTTCGGTGATCGGCCTGGTGCTGAACGGCATTCTGATCGTGGCCGCCATGTCGATGACCCAGGCGACCCTGACCCTGCCGGGTATCGCGGGTCTTATCCTGACCTTTGCCGTGGCCGTGGACGCAAACGTGCTGATCTATGAGCGGATGCGCGACGAAGCGAGACAAGGACGCAGCGTCATCGCCTCGCTGGATGCGGGCTTCAACAAGGCCATGGGCACCATCATCGACGCCAACCTGACGACGCTGGTGGCGGCGCTGATCATGTTCTTCTTCGGGGCCGGGCCCGTGCGCGGCTTTGCCTGGACGCTGTCGATCGGCGTCTTCACCTCCATGCTGTCGGCCGTGCTGGTCGCGCAGGTGGGACTGGCCTGGTGGCTGAAGGTCGCCAAGCCCAAGAAACTGCCGGTCGCGGAGTAAGCCGATGCGTGGATGGCCCCTTATCAAGCTGCTGCCGACCAAGACGAACTTCAAGTTCGTCAAATACTCGCGCCTGTTCGGTGTGCTGTCGGCCGCCCTGTGTATCGCCTCAATCATCGGCTGTTTCACGCCGGGCCTGAACATGGGCATCGACTTCAGCGGCGGCGCCTCGATCGAGATCGCCAAGCCCGCCGGCCAGACGATCGACCAGCAGGAAATCGGCGCGGCGGTCAGTGCGCTGGGCCTGCAGGACGTGGGCGTCCAGGGCATTGCCCGGCTGGACACCAATGCCATTGACGGCTCGACCGTGCTGCTGCGCTTCCAGCTGCCCGAGGGCGCGGACCAGACCGAAGTCGTGCGCGAAGTCGAGCAGACCATCACCAATACGGTGGGCGAGGTCACCTATTCGGGCGTGTCGGTGGTCGGCTCCAAGGTCTCGGGCGAGCTGTTCCGCTCTGGCCTGATGGCACTGGGCATGGCGACCCTGCTGATGTTCCTCTACATCTGGTTCCGGTTCGAGCCGCAGTTCGGTTTTGGTGCCATCGCCGGCCTGGTCCACGATGTGATCCTGACGTTCGGCCTGATCGTCATCATGCGGCTCGAGTTCAGCCTGAACATGGTGGCCGCGATCCTGACCGTCATTGGCTATTCAATGAACGACACCGTCGTGGTGTTCGACCGCCTTCGCGAGAACCTGCGCAAGTACAAGACCATGCCGCTGGGCGAGGTGATCGACCTGTCGATCAACGAAACCCTCAGCCGAACCGTGGTGACCGGCATTACCGCCGTCATGGTGCTGGCCGTGCTGGCCTTCCTGGGCGGTGAGGTGCTGTTCGGATTCTCGATCGCCCTGATGTTCGGCATTATCATCGGCACCTATTCGTCGGTCTATGTGGCCGCGCCGATCATCCTGCTATGGGGCGTCAAGCGCGGCGAGTTCGCCGAGGAAGCCAAGCCGATCAAGCTGGGCGGCGCCAGCCGGCCGTAGGGCGGGCTATGCGGCCCTGTCACGCGGGCCTATTCTCGGACGAATCGACTGGCCGGGGAGGGCCGAACCATGGGCAAATTACTGAGCAGCTTTCGCGCAACCGTCATCCTCAGCCTGGTGCTGGCGGGCCTGATGATCTTTGCCTTCGGGCAGGTGTCGGGCGGATTTGACGGCAGCTTCTGGCAGGCCGTGTTCCGCTGGGTGCATGTGATCGCGGGGATCCTGTGGATCGGCCTGCTGTACTATTTCAACTTCGTCCAGATCCGGGTCATGCCGTCGATCCCGGCCGAGCTGAAGCCGGCGGTCGGCAAGCATATCGCGCCCGAGGCCCTGTTCTGGTTCCGCTGGTCGGCGCTGGTGACGGTGCTGGCGGGCCTGGCCGTCATGTTCGCCCGGGGCCATGCCTATGCCGCCGAGGTGCTGAGCTTCGGCCTGGCCGGTGACCTGATCGAGGGCGATCAGGGCTTCATGCTGATGGGCATCGGCGTGTGGCTGGCGATCCTCATGTTCCTGAACGTCTGGGGCATTATCTGGCCGAACCAGAAGCGCGCCCTGGGCATCGTGGCCGTCGATGACGAGAAAAAGGCCCGCGCCGCCCGCATCGCCATGCTGGGCAGCCGCACCAACCTGTTGCTGAGCTTCCCGATGCTGACCTCCATGGCCATGTACCAGACGCTGTTCGGCTGATCCCTTGAGCGCACCGCCTGTCGATCTGGACGCCCAGGTCCGGGCCACCGATCCGGATCGCTGGCTGTCCAGCCGGTTCGTGGCGGACGACGGGCCGCGCGCCGACCTGATCGCCCTCTATGCGCTCGAGGCGGAACTGATGGCCATTCCCACGCGGGTGACCCAGCCGCTGCTGGCCGAGATGCGCTATCGCTGGTGGGCTGACCAGATGGACGGGGTGTTTTCCAACGCCCCCCGCATCGGCCATCCGGTGCTGGAGGCCCTGACCGGGGTCGTGCAGCGCCATGGGCTGGACCGGGCGCCGCTGGAGGCCCTGATCGAGGCCCACATCGGCCGGGTGCATGGCGAGCCCCATGATCTGGACGCCTTCTACGTAGGTCCCATGCAGGCGGCCGTGCAGGTGCTGGCCGGGCCGGGACATGCGGCGGCGGTGACCGGAGCGGGGCGCATACGGGGTCTGGTCCAGACCGGGCGCTTCGACGAGGCGCGGGCCCTGCGGCCCGAAGCAAACGCGGCGCTGAAGACCCTGCCGACCGAAGCCTTCCCCGCGGTGGCCCATGCCGCGCTTCTGGATCCCGCCGCGCCCGAGCCGGTCAAACGGCTACGGCTGGTCTGGGCCAGCCTGAGGGGGCGCGTCTAGTCGGCCATCGGCAGGCGCGCGACGTGGGGCTCGCCGCTGACCAGCCAGACGAGGATGGCGGGATGCCCCTCGGTCACGACCTCCACCCCGCGCTGGACCAGCGGATAGCGGGCGACGCAGGGTTCGACATCGCGCCCCTCCACCCTGTCGCAGGCCGTCAGATAGCGATCGCGGTTCAGCGGGCGGATGCGACGTTCAACCAGCGGCCCGGTCGGTGGCTGATGCGCCGCCACAACATTGATGGCGCGCGACGGGTCCCTGGCGAGGATGAACTCCACATCGTGACGATGGCTGTGCGGTCGCATGGCGATACGGATGATGTCGTCCTGACCGTCATAGTCGACGTCCCAGCGCACGGAATCGCCGGGTTCAGCCAGACCCGCGCCGGTCGCCGCATCGGCGGCGGCTTCGGCCAGCGTGGCCACGACCGGCTTGTCGTACAGATAGGGCGAGCCGCGACAGACGGCGTCGATGATCAGGCCCTCGGCGGAATGGGGGATGCCATGCACGGTCTCGTCGACGGCGGCCTCTCCCAGCAGGCGGCCCGAGGCGTCGAACACCTGCACGGCCTGCATGCGGATGCTGCCGTCGCAGTCGGTGGTGCCCGTGACCAGGGTGACGGCCTGATCGCCGACGACGGTGCCGTGGTTGACCCACAGATATCGCACAGGGCGCTCGTCGCGCCGCGCGGGGCTGCCCTGCGGCAGCATGTCGGCCTCAAGAAGGAACAGGGAGGTGCCGTCGGGCCGCTCTGCCGTCGGGGTGAAGTCGATCAGCTGACGCCACGGGCCCTCCTGCGGGTCGGGGGCCGGAACAAGCAGGGCAAGGGCGGCCAACATACTGATCATGATCGTCACTCCGGAGGTCCGAACCGCAAACCTATGACCGGGCGCAGGATTTGCCTAGCGGGGATCAGGAACCGGAAGTCCGGGGAAACTCGGCCTGCTCGCGCGGCCAGACCCGGCGGTTCGGCGACTGGTCAAAGGCCCAGCGGATGAAGCGGGCGGTGGTCAGGGCGCCGGTCCGGACGAGCGGGCGCGGCAGGGGCGGCCGGTGCCCATGCATGGCTTGGGCCCAGCCGGGCAGCAGGTCAAAACCCGCCTGCATGATCAGGCCGGCGGCGCTGTCGACGGCGGGCGAGCCGATCCTCTGGCGCATGACCATGTCGGCGACCTCGCGCGTGCGGGCATCGGCGCGCAGGAGCGGGCGGTACGACTGGATCAGGGCCTCGGCCTCGGCCCGGGTCCGGGGCAGCGGGTCGGCGCCCAGCGCCTGACCGATGCGGGCCATTTCGTCGAAATAGGCGTCCTGTTCCGCCATCGGCATGGCGGGCCGGGCATAGCGGACCCAGGCGTCGAGGAAGCTGATCGTCTCGGTCACATGCACCCAAGCCAGCAGCGCGGGGTCGCTCACACGATAGGCCGTACCATCGGGCAGGGTGCCGCCCAGTTTCCTGTGGATGCGGTTGACCTTGTCGATGGCGGCCTGTCCGGCCCCGGCGCTGTCATAGGTGGTCACGGCGATGAATTTGGCCGTGCGGCGCAGGCGACCGTGCATGTCGGCGCGAAAGTCGGAATGGTCCCAGACCCCGGCCAGCACCGCCGGATGCAACATCTGCAGCAGCAGGCCCGACACCCCGCCGATCATCATGGTCACCACATCGCCATTGACCTGCCAGGCGACCGAGTCGGGTGCAAACAGGGCATCGCCCCGCCGCAGCACCGGCCGCTCGCCCTTCTCCGCATCGTTGAAGACGTCGCTGATGCGCTTGCGGATGGTGGCGCGGATAGCCTGGGAAGGGGAGAGCATCACGTTCTCGTTGGTCGCTGGCGCCAGTCGGTCGGGGTGATAGCATCACTCGATGATGTCACCGACCCTCCTGCTTGTCGCAGCCCTGCTGGCGCCGGCCGTGCCGTCCTCGCCGCAAGCCCTTTGCATATACAAGGGCGAACTCTATGCGACGACGACCATCGCGCAGGAGTATGCGGATTCCCGCTGGGTGGTGCGAGCGCGCGTGACGGCACAGACCGACAGCTGGACCGATGCCGGACCGGAGTACGACGAAGCCCCGTGGACGACTTACCGGATCGAGGTGGTCGAGGTATTCAAGGGCGACGCGCCCCGGGAGATGACGGTGTTCACCGAGCGCAACAGTGGTGGGTTTTATCTCGAACCACCGGGGAGACGCTTCGACCCCGATCTCGACATTCTGCTTTTCCTCAACCCAACCTCGCTTGGTCCCGACACTCCCGCCGAAGCCCGGGGGACGGCAGAGGTCAACTACAGCTGTGGTCGGTCAAAGCCCTGGCATGAGGTCCCCGCCAGCGACCGGAGTGCGCTTCTCACTCTTGCGCGTTGACCTGCGTCAGGCCCGCCCCGCCGGGGGCTGGAGCGCGAGGATCTTGCGGTCGAGGCGGGTGATTTCGGATTCCAGACGCGCCTGTTCGGAGGCCATGTCGACTGGGGTGCCGTCCTCATAGGTGATCTGTGCGCCCTTCGCGATCAGATCGAGCCGGTGGATCAGGGTGACGCGACGGTCGATCAGGCGCTCCAGTTCGCTTTCGCTGTCTGTCATCACGCGTCCCGCCAGGCCTTGAGCGACTCCATGGCGCGCATGCTCATCAGACGCTTTTTGGCGCGGCCGCGATCCTTGGGTGGGATCTTCTTGCCGTCGTCGTCGACGCGGGGGGTTTCGAGCGGGGGCAGCAGGCCGTAGTTGATGTTCATCGGCTGGAATTTGGAGCCTTCCAGATGGCCGCCGGTGATGTGTTCGACCAGGGCGCCGATGGCGGTCTCGGGCGGGGTTGGGGCGAGATCCCGGCCCAGCCGTTCGGCGGCGGCGAGACGGCCGGTCAGCAGGCCCAGCGCGGCGCTTTCGACATAGCCTTCGACCCCCGTGACCTGGCCGGCGAAACGCAGGCGCGGCAGGGCCTTCAGCCGCAGCTGGCGGTCCAACAGTTTGGGGCTGTTGAGGAAGGTGTTGCGGTGCAGGCCGCCGAGGCGCGCGAACTGGGCGCTTTCCAGACCCGGGATCATGCGGAAGATGTCGGTCTGGGCGCCGTATTTCAGCTTGGTCTGGAAGCCGACCATGTTGAACAGGGTGCCAAGCGCATTGTCCTGACGCAGCTGGACGATGGCGTGCGCCTTGACCATCGGGTCGCGCGGATTGGTCAGGCCGACGGGCTTCATCGGGCCGTGGCGCAGGGTCTCGCGGCCCCGCTCGGCCATCACCTCAATGGGCAGACAGCCGTCGAAATAGGGGACGTTCTCCCACTCCTTGAACTCGGTCTTGGGTCCGGCCAGCAGGGCGTCGATGAAGGCGTCATACTGGGCTTTGTCCATCGGGCAGTTGACATAGGCGGCGGCGTCGCCGCCCGGGCCTTCCTTGTCGTAGCGCGACTGACGCCAGGCGATGTCGAAATTGATGCTGTCGGCGTGGATGATCGGCGCGATGGCGTCGAAGAAGCTGAGCGATTCCTCGCCGGTGGTCTTGAGGATGGCGTCGGCCAGCGCCGCCGAGGTCAGGGGGCCGGTGGCGACGATGACGCTGTCCCAGTCCTCGGGCGGAATGCCGGCGATTTCCTCGCGCACCACCGTGATTAGCGGATGGGCCATCAGCTGTGCGGTTACGGCCTCCGAGAATTCCTCGCGGTCGACGGCCAGCGCCCCCCCGGCCGGGACCTGATGGGCATCGCCGCACGACAGGATGATCGAATCCAGCGCCCGCATCTCGGCGTGCAGCAGGCCCACGGCATTGTATTCCCAGTCATCGGACCGGAAGGAGTTGGAACAGACCAGCTCGGCCAAGCCGTCGGTCTGGTGGGCGTCGGTCTTGATGCCGGCCACGCCGCGCATCTCGTGCAGGATGACGGGCACGCCGGCGCGGGCGATCTGCCAGGCGGCTTCGGAGCCGGCCAGGCCGCCGCCGATGACATGGATGGGGGAGGGGGAAGAGGTCATCGCGGCTTTCTAGACACGCCGGACGACTTCGTCAGCAACCGTCTGGTCGCAGATGGGGGCAAGGCGTTAGGATATGGGCGACGGGGGAGGCGGAATGTCAGCGAACACGGCATCGAAGGGTCACGTGCGCCGCTTGCGGCCGACGCGGGCGGTCGCCAGCGCGGTCAGGGGGCTGCCGCGCCTGTGGGCCGGAGGCTGGGCCGGGCTGGTGCTGCTGGTGCTGATGATTCCGCTGGGCGGCTGGACGACCGGGTCGGACGCCGCGCAGCATCTGTTCACGGGAATGGCCGTCGTGCTGACCCTGGCGGTCTGGACGGGCCTGACCGCCGTGGCGCTGGATCGCGACCCGCCGCCGGGCGGCGTGGCCACGGGGCCGGTCCTGCTCAGAGTCGTGCTGGCGGCGGTGCTGAACCTGATCTTTCTGGCGATGATCGCCGTGGTGCTGGCGCTGGTCAGCCTGGCCATCGCCGGTATGTCCGGGCTGGACCTTGAGGCCATACAGGCGCGCGACTGGGCCCATGTCGGGCCGGTGTGGCAGCTGGGGGTGCTGGGGCTGGTCGGTCTGATCGTGCTGGTCGTGCCGCTGTTGCTGATCGTGCGGCTGTCGCTGTTCGTGCAGGCGACCGTCGGGCGGGGCCATGCGGTGTCGCTGAACACCATGGGGATCGCGCAGGGCAGCTTCTGGGCCTTGATGGTGCTGTTCCTCGGCCTGGCCGTGCCGCCGATCGCGCTTCTGGGGTGGGCCGCGTCCCACGGGTTGACCGGATTCGCCATGGCGACGCTTATCGGGCTATGGATGCCGGTGTCGGCGGGGGCGCTGGCGGCGGCCTATGGCCAGTTGGAGTACTGGAGCCCGGATTCTCCGGGCCACCTCGGGGGAGGGTGAGATGAAGACATTCGACATCATGGAGGCGGTCGCCGAGCCGTTCCGTCAGGCCGGGCGGCGGCCGCTGGCGACCATCGTCTGGGGTCTGGTGGGGCTTTTGCCCAGCGTGGGCGGTCTGGCCCTGCTGTTTCATCTGTTCGGCAGCGACATGTTCATCGAGGACCCCGACTTCGGGTCGGGCGCCGAGATGGCGGCCTTCTTCCAGTTCCAGAGCTGGTCGATGCTGGTCAATCTGCTGGAATGGCTGGCGTCCATCGTCGTCATCGTCGCCGTCACGCGGGCGACCTTTGCCGGGCGCCGCAAGGATGGCGCCTTCTTCATGCGGGTCGGGGCAGACGAATTTCGCGTGCTCATCGCCAGCATTGTGATCGCCATTGTCGCCGTCCTGGCCCTGATCGTGCTGGCCCTGATCGGTGTGGGCATCGGGGCACTGATCTGGCAACTGCCGGAGCTGCCGCGCGCGTTGGGCCTCGTAGTGCTCGGCATTGCGGCCCTCCTGCTGATCCTGCTGGCCTCGGCGCGGGCCTATCTGATCCTGCCGGCCTGCGTCTGGCACCACAGTCTGGCCTTCGAACAGGGCTGGAAGATGGGACGGCGCCAGTCGTGGAAGTTGCTGGGGCTGATGATCATGCTGGTCATCGTCACCCTCGTTGTGACCCTGGCGATTATAGTCGTCGGCCTGATCCTGCTGTTGATCATCGGCGCCATCCTGGGCGGATGGGACATGCCGGCCATGGATGATCCCGAGGGCTGGGTGATGAACATGTTCGAACAGCCGCTGGTCTGGGGCGTGACCGCCGCGGTTCTGCTGATCCCGCTGGCCTGGGTGCAGGGCTTCTTCCAGCTGCTGGGCAATGCCCCGTTCGCCCATGTGGTCCGCGAGCTGTCGGCAGAGGCGGACAGCGCCCCGGAAACCCCGGCTGACAATCCGGACGAGTCCGTCTAAGGCTGGGGCCTCATCAAACGGGGAGGGTGTGGTGATGACGTTTTCTGCAACAGACGCGGCCTTTGAAGGCTTTCGCGTGGTCCGGCGCAAGCCGATGGTGTTGCTGTGGTGGGCGCTGCTCTATGCCGCGCTGTCACTGGTATCGCTGGCACTCATGAGCGGAATGGGCGACAGTTTTGCCGAATTTGTAAGAATCTCGGAGGAGCTGGAGACAAGCTCGGCAGGGGGGGCAGAACCGACAGCCGAGGACATGGGCCGGATGTTCGGGGCGCTCGGAGCCTACATGGCCTCCTTTGCCTGGATACTCCCGCTGCAGATCGTCATCACCACCATGATGTCGGCCGGTGTCGCCCGAGCGGTCGTGCACCCCTCCGAGGACCGGTTCGGCTATCTGCGGATCGGGATGGACGAGGTGCGGGTCTTTGTTGTCAGCCTGGTGCTCGGTCTGCTTTTCGGCCTGGTCTATATCGTCTGCCTCATCGGTGTAGCTGTCACCGGAGCGATTGCGGGAGCGATCGGCGAGGCATGGGCCGGTCTGATTGTTCTTGTAGCGGTGCTGGCCACCTTTGCCCTGCTGGTCTGGCTGGCCGTGCGCTTGAGTCTCGCGATCCCGATTACGGTGGCTGAGCGGCGGATGGCCTTCTTTGACTCCTTCGGCGTCACGCGGGGCCGCTTCTGGAGCCTATTGGGAATGGCCGTCATCACCGTCGTCATGGTGATCCTGGTATGGCTGCTCAGCGTGATGGTGATGGCGCCGCTTACCATGATGGCTGGCTACAACATGCTGGAGGTCATGATGGGCGGCGATCCGTCAGCCGTCTTCGAGATGTACAGCCTGTCCAATCCCTGGATGATTGCCGTTGCCCTGGCAGGCGCCGTTATGAACGCGCTTCTCATGGGCGTCTGGTACGCTCCCTTCGCCGCTGCCTATCGCGATCTGAAGGGCACGGGCACGCCCGAGCTGGCCTGATCGCCCTACGGACCGATCGACGATGAAGCCCGGGCGTCAGGCTTTGGCCCGGGCTTTTCGTTTGGCCGGAGCCGGCTCGGCGGTGAGCGCCTTCACCCGGGCCTTGCGGCGGTCCTCGTGGCGCTCCAGCACGGGCTTGAGGTAGCGGCCGGTCCAGCTGGCGGCGTTGTCGGCAACCTGTTCCGGTGTGCCGACCGCGACGATCTCGCCGCCGCCGTCGCCGCCCTCGGGGCCGAAGTCGAGCAGCCAGTCGGCCACCTTGATGACGTCCAGATTGTGCTCGATCACGACGATGGTATTGCCGGCCTCGACCAGTTCCTGCAGCACCTCCAGCAGCTTCTTCGTGTCCTCGAAATGCAGGCCGGTGGTCGGCTCGTCGAGGATGTAGAGGGTCTTGCCGGTGGCCCGTTTCGACAGCTCCTTGGACAGCTTGACCCGCTGGGCCTCACCGCCCGACAGGGTGGTGGCGGGCTGGCCGACCTTGACGTAGCCCAGGCCCACACGCTCGAGCGTCAGCATGCGGTCCCGGATCGGCGGCACGGCCTTGAAGAAGGTCGCGGCCTCCTCGACCGTCATATCCAGAACGTCGGATATGCTCTTGCCCTTGAAGACGATTTCCAGCGTCTCGCGGTTGTAGCGTTTGCCCTTGCAGACGTCGCAGGTGACATAGACGTCGGGCAGGAAATGCATCTCGATCTTGATGACGCCGTCGCCCTGACAGGCCTCGCAGCGGCCGCCCTTGACGTTGAAGCTGAACCGGCCGGGGCCATAGCCGCGCGCCTTGGACTCCGGCAGGCCCGCGTACCAGTCGCGGATGGGCCCGAAGGCGCCGGTGTAGGTGGCCGGGTTCGAGCGCGGGGTGCGGCCGATGGGCGACTGGTCGATGTCGATGACCTTGTCGAAATGCTCCATCCCCTCGATCCGGTCGTGGGGGGCCGGGGCGTCCGAGGCATTGTGCAGGCGGCGTGCGGCGGCCTTGTACAAAGTCTCGATGGTGAAGGTCGATTTACCCCCGCCCGACACGCCGGTGATGCAGGTGAACACGCCGACCGGGATCTCGCCCGTGACGTTCTTGAGGTTGTTGCCGGTGGCGCCCGAGATGCGGAGCATGCGCTTGCGGTCGACCGGGCGGCGGCCATCGACCGGCAGTTCGATCTCGCGCTCGCCGGTCAGATATTTGCCGGTCAGGGACCTGGGGTTGGCCATCACCTCATCCGGCGTGCCCTGGGCGCAGATTTCGCCGCCGTGGACGCCCGCGGCCGGGCCCATGTCGATGACATGGTCGGCGGTCAGGATGGCTTCCTCGTCGTGCTCGACGACCAGCACGGAATTGCCGAGGTCACGCAGCCCGCGCAGGCTGTCCAGCAGGCGGCTGTTGTCGCGCTGGTGCAGGCCGATCGACGGCTCGTCCAGCACATAGAGTACCCCGGTCAGGCCCGAGCCGATCTGCGACGCCAGACGGATACGCTGGCTCTCGCCGCCCGACAGGGTGCCGGAGTTGCGCGACAGGTTCAGATATTCCAGCCCGACATTGTTCAGGAACCGCAGCCGGTCGGTGATCTCCTTGAGGATCCGTCGGGCGATCTCGGCCTGTTTCTCGGTCAGGGTCTCTTCAAGCGTCGAGAACCAGAGGTATGCCTTCGAGATCGACAGGGCGTTGACGTCGGCGATGTCCTCGCCGTTGATCTTGACGGCCAGGGCCTCGGGCTTCAGCCGCTTGCCGCCGCAGGACTCGCAGGGCGTCTCGGACTGGTAGCGGCCCAGCTCCTCGCGCACCCAGGCGCTGTCGGTCTCGCGCCAGCGACGTTCCAGATTGGGCAGCACCCCCTCAAACGGCTTGGACACCTCATATTTGCGGGCATTGTCGTCATAGACGAATTTGATCTTCTCCTTGCCCGTACCGCCCAGGATGACGTCGCGCGCCTCCTGCGACAGGTCGCGCCAGGACTTGTCCATCGAGAAGCCATAGTGGCGGGCCAGCGCCTGCAGCGTCTGGGTGTAGAGGGGCGAGGGGCCACGCGACCACGGGGCGACGGCGCCCTTGTGCAGGGTCTTGTCGCCATCGGGCACCACCAGTCCCGCGTCGAAGGCCAGCTTGACGCCCAGGCCGTCGCAGGACGGACAGGCGCCGGTCGGACTGTTGAACGAGAACAGCCGCGGCTCGATCTCGCTAATGGTGAACCCTGACACCGGACAGGCGAAGCGCTCGGAAAAGATGATGCGGCGCGGTTCGGTCTCGCCCTCGGCGACGCTGGCCCATTCGGCCACGGCGATGCCGTCGGTCAGCTTCAGCGCGGTCTGCAGGCTGTCGGCATAGCGGCCCTCGAGGCCGTCCTTGGTGATCAGCCGGTCGACCACGACGTCGATGTCGTGTTTGAACTTCTTGTCGAGGACCGGTGCGTCCTCGATGGGATAGAATTCGCCGTCGATCTTCAGCCGCTGATAGCCCAGCCGCTGCCATTCGGCGATTTCCTTGCGGTATTCGCCCTTGCGGTCGCGCACCACGGGCGCCAGCAGCAGGATGCGCTCGCCCTCGGGCAGGGCGGTCAGCTTGTCGACCATCTGGCTGACGGTCTGGCTTTCGATGGGCAGGCCCGTCGCGGGCGAATAGGGCACACCGACCCGCGCCCACAGCAGCCGCATATAGTCGTTGATCTCGGTGACTGTGCCGACGGTCGAGCGCGGATTCCGGGACGTCGTCTTCTGTTCAATCGAAATGGCTGGCGACAGGCCCTCGATCAGATCGACGTCGGGCTTGCCCATCAGCTCCAGGAACTGGCGGGCATAGGCGCTCAGGCTTTCGACATAGCGGCGCTGGCCCTCGGCATAGATGGTGTCGAACGCCAACGAGGACTTGCCCGAGCCCGACAGCCCCGTCATGACCACCAGCTGGCCACGGGGAATGTCGACATCGACGCCCTTGAGATTGTGCTCGCGTGCGCCGCGCACACGGATGAAGTCGTGTTTTTCGATCATGCCTGTCCGGGAACGCAGAGAAGGCCGGACGGGTCCGGCTTGCTGCCGCTATATGGGCACTGAATCGTGGGATGCAGCAAGAACATTTAGGGAACCTGCGAGGGGCTGGCCGGTCTTCTCACGGCTTCGTGCGGCGAATGCGGCTTGCACCCCGGAGCCTTTGACCCCATTCTGATGTCTTCGCGTGAGTATTTGCTGGAGGCCAGACGATCATGATCAGCGCTGTGGAAATCGGTACCGCCCTTTCCCTCGTCGCCCTCGTGGTCGCCTATGTCTCGCTCCAGCCTCGCCCGAAACCCGTCCCCATCCGCATTCGTGACGCTCAGCGGCGTCGCCGCCCGGACGCCTGACGGCCGCACCCTCTTCGATAATCTGAACCTGTCGCTGGGGCGTGAGCGCACCGGCATTGTCGGACGCAATGGCACCGGCAAGACGACCTTGCTTGACCTGATCGCGGGCGACCGTCGGCCGGCCGAGGGCCACGTCACGTGCACGGGTGCGATCGCCCGTCTGCGGCAGGACGCCGGCGCCGTGTCGGGCCAGACCGTGGCTGCGGTGCTGGGTGTCGCGGCGGCATTCGCGCGGCTGACCCGCATTCTGGCGGGCGAGGGCACGGCGGATGATATGGCCGACGCCGACTGGACGCTGGAGGCCCGGCTGGCCGAGGCCCTGGCCGCCGTCGGCCTCGACGGGCTGTCGCTGGACCGCGAGGCGGCGTCCCTCAGCGGAGGCGAGCGCACGCGGCTGGAGCTCGCAGCGCTGGATATGTCCGGGGCTGACCTGATCCTGCTGGACGAGCCGACCAATCATCTCGATGTCGAGGGTCGGGCGCGGGTGGCCGGGCGCCTGTCCCGCTGGCCGGGCGGGGCCGTTGTCGTCAGCCACGACCGGGCCTTGCTGCGCCAGATGGACCGGATCGTCGAACTGTCGCCGCTGGGGGCCACGATCTATGGCGGCAACTACGACCTCTATGCGGAGCGGAAGGCGGCCGAGCGCGCCGCGGCCGAGCACGACCTGGTCGTGGCCGAAGGTGAGGTCGCCCGCACCGCCGCCGACGCCCAGCGTCGCGCGGAGAGCAAGGCCCGGCGGGATCGCGCGGGCCGGCGCAAGGGCATGAAGGGCGATATGCCCAAGATCCTGCGTGACTTCCGGGCTGAGACGGCCGAGAATTCCGCCGGCAATGACGTCCGGCTGGCGGCGCGTCAGGCGGCAGAGGCCGAACAGGCCCTGATCGGCGCGCGTGAACGGGTCGAGCGGGTGCGGCGCATGACCCTGCCCATGCCGCCGACCGGGCTGGCCGCGGGGCGAAAAGTGCTGAACCTGCAAGGTGTCACGGTCGAGGGCGAACAGGGGCCGCGGGTCGGTCCCGTCGATCTGGGGCTGACCGGACCGGAACGGGTGGCGATCACCGGTCCGAACGGTTCGGGCAAGACCACCCTGCTGGATCTGATCGCCGGTCGCATCGCCCCGTCAGCGGGCACGGTCGAATGCGCGGTGCCGATGGCCCTGCTGGATCAGCACGCAGGCCTGTTGCAGGACGACGAAACCCTGATCGAGGCCTGGCAGCGGCTGAACCCGGGCGGCACCCTGAACGACGCCCAGGCGGCACTCGCGCGCTTCCTGTTCCGCAATGTCGAGGCGCACAAGCGGGTGGAGACCCTGTCGGGGGGCGAGCGCCTGCGGGCCGCGCTGGCCTGTGTGATGACCGGCATCCGTCCCCCGCAGCTGCTGGTTCTGGACGAACCGACCAACCATCTCGGTCTGGACGCCATAGAGGCGGTCGAGGCGGCGCTGGCCGCCTGGGACGGGGCGCTCGTGGTGGTGAGCCACGACCGGGACTTTCTGGAAGCGATCCGGATCGAGCGCGAGATCCGGCTCTAGGTCTCCGGCGACGGCTCACCCGGAACCGCCTGCACCGGCGGGGCGTCCGCCGGGTTGGTCGGCACCGGCGGGGTGGTCAGCTCGCTGTCCTCGGTCCGCATGCCGCGCAGGTGCTTGGCCTCTTCCTTCTCGCCGATGTCGAGGAAGCCGGGGGCCGAGGCGTTGTGCTGTTCCAGGTTGCCGGTGCGGACCACGACCGAGCGATAGCCGTCCCAGATCATGTGCAGGGCGACATAGAGCACGATCACCAGACCGACGTAGCCGATCCAGCGGTGCTTGTTCAGCAGTTTGGCGATGTAGGTCGCGGCGATCCCCATGAGGGCGATCGACAGCACCAGACCGAACACCATGATCCACGGGTGATCGTGGGCGGCCCCGGCGACGGCCAGCACATTGTCGAGCGACATGGTGATGTCGGCGATCATGATCTGGACGAGGGCCGCGCCAAAGCTCTTGCGCTTGATGCCCATCTCCTCGGGCGAGGCCCCGCCTCCATGGTGGGCGGCCAGTGCCATCTCCATGGCCTCGCCGGACTCGGCCTGGTCGTGGGTGCGCTGCTCCTGCAGTTCGCGCCACATCTTCCAGCACACCCACAGCAGCAGGAAACCACCGGCCATGAGCAGGCCGACGATGGCCAGCAGCTGGACGGTGATCAGGGCAAAGCCGATGCGCATGACCACGGCGGCAGCCAGACCGATCAGAATGGCCTTCTTGCGCTGTTCGCTGGGCAGGGCGGCGGCGGCCAGACCCACGGCCACGGCATTGTCGCCGGCCAGCACCAGGTCGATCATCAGCACCTTGCCGAGCGCGGCGAGCTGGCTGGCGAGTTCGGGGGACGAGAGAAATTCCATGGCGGCTCTCTAATGCCTAATCGGGGCGGCTGTCATCAGCCTGTTTGCTTGCGGGAGGCCTCATAGAGGGCGATGGCGGCGGCGTTCGAGACATTCAGGCTTTCGAAGCCGCCCGGCATGGGAATGCGCGCGAGGGTGTCGCAGTTCTCGGCCACCAGACGGCGCAGGCCGTCGCCTTCCGAGCCCATGACCAGAACGGTGGGACGTTCGTCGAGCGCCTCCGCCAGCGTCATCTCGCCTTCGCCCTCGAGCCCGACGATATGCCAGCCGGCCTCCTGCAGGGTGCGCAGGGCGCGCGACAGATTGGTCACCCGGGCGCAGGGCAGGCGTTCGGTCGCACCGGCCGCCGTCTTGGCCAGCGGGCCGGCCAGCGCCGGGCTGTGGCGGTCCTGGACGATGATGCCGCGCGCCCCGAACGCCAGGGCCGAGCGGAAGATGGCGCCGACATTCTGCGGATCGGTCAGCTGGTCCAGCATGACGAGGATGCCGCGCGCCGGATGGGCCAGATCGTCCAGATCCACGCCCTCCAGCGGCTTGACCTTGAACACCAGCCCCTGATGCACGGCCCCGGGAGGCACGAGGCGCGCCAGCCTGTCGGCCTCGACCACCTCGACCGCATGGCCGTTCAACAGTTTGTCGCGCTCCAGCTCGGTGGCGCGATCGGCCGTGGCCATCAGGCGGCCCATGCCCTGACGCGCGGGATTGGCGAGCGCCGCCAGAACCGGGTGACGACCCCAGATCAGGGAATCAGGATCCAGCCGGTCGCGACCCTTGTCACGGCCCTGGTCCCGGGGCGGTCTGGCATCCCACGGGTCGGCCGTGGACGCGCGATCCCCCTTGCGGCCGGGCTTTGCGGGCTCTGCGGCGCCGCTCCGGGGGGGTGGTTTACGACCTGATTTCCGGTCGTTGCGTTCGCGGTTCGACGACACTATAAGACGCGCTCCGATTTGGGAGCCCAAGGGCTTTCCGGGTTGGGCACCCCCTCTAACGCAGGCGATGCCCGAACCCGAAGCCTTTATTCGACATTGATCCTCCGGGGTCGGGTCGGAGGCCTGATGACGATCACGTACGTGCTTGGGGGAATGTCCCGAGTGGCAAAGGGGGCGGACTGTAAATCCGCTGCGTAAGCTTCGCAGGTTCGAGTCCTGCTTCCCCCACCACGCACGTCCGGGATCGCAAGGGGCTGGTGTCCAGACCGGAACCGGGTGTGGTGCCCACCGCCCAAGGGGGACACCGCATTCTCTGCGCGGGTATAGTACAATGGTAGTACAGCAGCCTTCCAAGCTGAATATGTCGGTTCGATTCCGTCTACCCGCTCCAGGTTTTTGATAGCACTCAGCGCCCCTCAACCCGGGCCATCAGGAGTTTTGGCCATGGCCAAGGAAAAGTTTGAACGCACCAAGCCGCACTGCAACATCGGCACGATTGGTCACGTTGACCATGGCAAGACGACGCTGACGGCGGCGATCACGATGACGCTGGCCAAGGCCGGTGGCGCCAAGGCGATGGCCTATGCGGACATCGACGCGGCCCCGGAAGAAAAGGCGCGCGGCATCACGATCAACACGGCGCACGTGGAATATGAGACGGCCAACCGTCACTATGCGCACGTCGACTGCCCCGGCCACGCCGACTATGTGAAGAACATGATCACGGGCGCGGCGCAGATGGACGGCGCCATCCTGGTGTGCTCGGCCGCCGACGGCCCGATGCCGCAGACCCGCGAGCACATCCTGCTGTCGCGTCAGGTCGGCGTGCCGGCGCTGGTGGTGTTCCTGAACAAGGTCGACATGGTCGACGACGAGGAACTGCTGGAGCTGGTCGAGATGGAAGTGCGCGAGCTGCTGAGCTCGTACCAGTTCCCGGGCGACGACATTCCGATCACCAAGGGTTCGGCCCTGGCCGCGGTCGAAGGCCGTGACCCCAAGATCGGCGAAGAAGCCATTCTGGCGCTGATGAAGACCGTCGACGAATACATCCCGCAGCCGGAGCGTCCGGTTGACCTGCCGTTCCTGATGCCGGTCGAAGACGTGTTCTCGATCTCGGGCCGCGGCACCGTGGTCACGGGCCGTGTCGAGAAGGGCATCGTCAAGGTCGGTGAGGAAGTCGAGATCGTCGGCATCCGTCCGGTCCAGAAGACGACCTGCACGGGCGTGGAAATGTTCCGCAAGCTGCTGGACCAGGGCCAGGCGGGCGACAACGTCGGCGTGCTGCTGCGCGGCACCAAGCGTGAAGACGTCGAGCGCGGCCAGGTGCTGTGCAAGCCGGGCTCCATCACCCCGCACACCAAATTCCTGGCCGAGGCCTATATCCTGACCAAGGAAGAGGGTGGCCGTCACACGCCGTTCTTCACCAACTACCGCCCGCAGTTCTACTTCCGCACGACGGACGTGACCGGCATCGTGCACCTCAAGGAAGGTGTGGAGATGATCATGCCCGGCGACAACGCCGAGCTGAACGTCGAGCTGATCACCCCGATCGCCATGGACCAGGGCCTGCGCTTCGCCATCCGCGAAGGCGGCCGCACGGTTGGAGCAGGTGTCGTTTCGAAGATTACGGAGTAATCATCGAAACGAGCGCCGTGTGCGACAAGCGCACACGGAGGCGGCGCCGGCGTGGTGAGCAAGATCACGGAGTAAAGGGCGCTAACGCTCGCGACGCGGTCGCTCGCTCCTTGAGCGCGGCGAGGCGAGCATGGGCCTGAGAAAAGACAGAACCCCCGCCGGAGCGATCCGGCGGGGGTTTTCGTTGGCCTTCGCGTGGCGGGCGACAAACACGGTAAAGACGCCCTCTTCCCGGTGCGGGGGCTTGCGCCGGTCCTGAACCCTGCCAGTCTGGCGACGTTAAGGATTGGGAAACCATGCGCCGCTCGCTTCACATCGGACTCTTCATCGGCACCCTGCTGGGCATGTCGGCCTGTGCCGCTTCCGGGCCTCACGACGGCACCGTGGCCGGGCCCTATGGGTCGATCGAGGCCGGACGCGAGCGCTAGGGCGAAGGAATTCGTGGCGGACAGGGGCAAACCCCCTTATCATCGCTCGTGCGGCAGTCGCTGATTGCGCCGCGTTATGGTTCCCACCCCCCTAAATGTTACTCATCGCCATCGTCGTCGTTCTGCTTCTGATCGTGCTGAACGGCCTTTTCGCCATGACCGAGCTTGCGGTCGTCTCCTCCCGAAAATCCAGGCTGCAGAGCCGCGCTGAACGGGGCGATCGTGGCGCGCGGTCAGCCCTCAAGCTGTCGGAAAACCCTACGCATTTCCTGTCGGCGGTCCAGGTCGGGATTACGGCCATCGGCATTCTGTCGGGCGCCTATGGTCAGGCCGCGATCGCCAGCGAGCTGAACCTTATCCTTGAAGCTGCGGTGCCGGCGCTTGCGGCCTACACCGAGATATTCTCCACGGCGCTGGTCGTCATCTGCATCACCTATGCCTCGTTGATTGTCGGCGAACTGGTGCCCAAGCGGCTGGCCCTGATCTTCCCCGAGAGCATTGCGGCCAAGATGGCGGCGCCGATCTCGACCGTGGCCATCGTTCTCCATCCCTTCGTCCTGCTGCTGACGGCCTCGACCTCGGGCATTCTCAAGGTGCTGGGCGTCAAGGACCGCGACGGCTCGGACGTGACCCAGGAAGAGGTCGAGACGATGATCGCCGAGGGCACGGCCTCCGGCCTGATCGAGCCCGAAGAGCAGGAGATGATCGAGGAGATCCTGCGCCTCGGCGACCGACCGATCCGGGTGGCCATGACGCCGCGCCACGAGGTCTTCTGGATCGCCCTGGACGAGGAGGAGGGGGCCCTGCGCGAGGAAATCCGCACCTGTCCCTATTCCCGGATCGTCGTCGCGCGCGAGAACGACGTCGATAATCCGCTGGGCGTGGTCCACAAGAAGGACCTGCTGGACAGCCTGCTCGACAACGGCGAGTTCAATGTCGAGAAACTGGTCCAGACCCCCGCCTTTATCCCGCAGTCGACCTCGGTGCTGAAGGCGCTGGGGATCATGAAGGCGTCACGCGTTCACATGGCCTTCCTGGTCGATGAATACGGGGCCTTCGAGGGTGTGGTCACGGCCACCGACCTGCTGGAGATGATCGCCGGCAACTTCGACGAGGGCCATGACGAGGACGACGCCTATATCCGTCAGCTTGAGGACGGCAATTGGCTGGTCGACGGCCAGGCCGACATCGAGGAACTGGCCGATGCCCTGGGCGAGGATTTCGGCGAGGTCGACGGCTTCCACACGGTCGCCGGCCTGATCCTGCACCAGCTGTCGCGCGTTCCGGACGAGGGCGAGGTCCTGCAGGTCGGCCGCTTCGAGGTCGAGATCATCGACATGGACGACCGTCGTATCGACAAGCTGCTGTTCCGGGCGGTGATCGCACCGGACGCATCGGCCCCCGCTGCGGAGCGCGACTGAGCCCCCGTCGCCGGGCTGTCATAATGCTTGTCGCAGCATCAATGTCTGCTTGAAATGCGCTGCGCGCTGGGGCATACGCCCCTTCTGGTCAAGACCGCGCGCCGATGGGTCCGCCCACGGCGCGTTGTTCATTGTCCGGGCCACAGGAGTGTAGCTCAGCTGGTAGAGCATCGGTCTCCAAAACCGAGGGTCGTGGGTTCGAGTCCCTCCACTCCTGCCATTTCCCCTGTTGCCATCGCCTGGGAATGCCCATGTGGGTGGTGACAGACTGAAAGTTTTGAAGAGACAGCATATGGCCAAGGCGAAAACACCGGGTGGACGTCGGACGGCGGGGGGCAAGGGCCCGGTCGCGGCCCAGACCGTTTCCGTCGATACCCCGGCGCCGAAAAAGCGGACCTCGCCGGTCCAGTTCTTCTCCCAGGTCCAGGCCGAGGGTCGCAAGATCGTCTGGCCGAGCCGCAAGGAGACGTGGATCACCTCGGTGATGGTGTTCATCATGGTGCTTCTGGCCGCCGCCTTCTTCTTCGTGGTCGATTTCGGCCTGAGCGCGATCTCGCAGCGCATTCTCGCCATCGGCACCTGAGGATTTCGACATGACTGATGCCGCCCCCGCCGCCGCGCCCGCCAATCCGCGCCACAAGTGGTATATCGTCCACGCCTACTCCAACTTCGAAAAGAAGGTGAAGCAGCACCTGGAAGACCAGGCGCGCCAACAGGGCCTGAGCGACTATTTCTCGGAAATCCTGGTGCCGGCCGAAGAGGTCGTCGAGATCCGTCGCGGCCGCAAGGTGAACTCGGAACGTAAATTCATGCCCGGCTATGTGCTGGTCAAGATGGAGCTGACCGACGAGGCCTACCACCTGGTCAAGAACACGCCCAAGGTCACGGGCTTCCTCGGCGCCCAAGGGGGCACCAAGCCCCTGCCGGTCTCCGAGCGTGAGATCCAGAACATCATCGGCACCTCGGAAGAGGGCGTCGAACGGCCCAAGCCCCGCATCCACTTCGATATCGGCGAGACCGTCAAGGTCGTCGACGGCCCGTTTGCCAGCTTCGACGGACAGGTCGAAAGCGTCGACGAGGACAACGCCCGCCTGCGCGTGGCCGTCTCCATCTTCGGCCGCCCGACCCCGGTCGATCTGGAATACAGCCAGGTCGAAAAGGTCTCGGGCTAGCGGGACATCTTCCGAACGCCGGTATTCGGTGATACGCCTTTTACATGAGGGGATTGTTGGCACTGGCCAGTGCGGGGGTCGCGATCCTGTTTCAGGTCGCGCCGGTCCTCGCCCAAGACACCCCTTCCGATCCGATCCTGCCCGAGACCCGCGTCGACGACATCATCGTCGACGGTCGCCCGCTCGAGGTGATCGCCGAGGAATTCGTCACCACCATTTCGGCCCCGCCGCGCAGACGGGGGCTGGCCCGCTGGAGCGACACGGTCTGCATCGGTGTGGTCAATTTCCGCAATGACATCGCCCATCTGATCATCGACCGCATTTCCGAGGTCGCCGAAAGCCTCGACATTCGGTTGGGCGAACCGGGGTGCGAGCCGAATCTGGTCATCGCGGGCACGGACGATGCCTCTGCCCTGGCCGAGGAAATGGTTCGCCGGTACCGACGCCCCTTTTTCCGGTACGGCTACACGCGCTCGAACCGCGGCAGCGGCGCGCTGGCCGCCTTTCAGACCACCGAGGCTCCGGTGCGCTGGTGGCATATGAGTCTGCCGATCAATACGATCGATGGCTCGCCCGCCATTCGCCTGCCGGGACAAGGCTATTGGGTATCCCCGTGCGCGGGGTCCAGACTGGGCAGCCGCTCCTGCGACGCCATCACCGACCATCTGACGCGGCTGATCATTATCGTTGACGTCGATCAGGTCGCGGGTCGGACCGTGGCCCAACTGGCTGACTACCTGACGCTGGTCGCCCTGGCCCAGATCGAGCCGGATGCTGACTACAGCGCCTTTGACACGGTGCTGAACCTGTTTGACCCGACGATGCAGGTTTCGGGTCTGACCGACTGGGACCTGATCTATCTGTCCGCCCTCTATTCCGGCGAGGACGAACGCCTCGACCCGCGTGAACAGGCGGCCCGGATGGTGCCCGCCCTGAGGGCGCGGGAAGGGGACTGACACCATTTGCCAACCGGCGCCGCGTCCGCTATACGCGCGCCTCGCTCTGATCAGGGCGGTGCGGACTTGCTCGCATAAAACCGTGGGAGGCAGCCATGCCGGACCACGGCTCATCCGCTGGGATTGATTTCCCCGCTTCATAGGAGAGACCAATGGCCAAGAAGATTCTCGGCTTCATCAAGTTGCAGGTGCCTGCGGGCTCCGCCACGCCTTCGCCCCCGATCGGGCCGGCGCTCGGCCAGCGCGGCGTCAACATCATGGGCTTCTGCAAGGAGTTCAACGCGCGCACCGAGAAGGAAGCCAAGGGCACCCCGCTTCCGACCGTCATCACCGTCTATCAGGACAAGAGCTTCACCTTCATCACCAAGACGCCCCCGGCGACCTGGTATCTGAAGGAGGCGACCAAGCTGAAATCGGGCGCCAAGGCCACCGGTCGCGAGACCGTCGGCAAGATCACCCGCACCCAGCTGCGCGAGATCGCCGAGAAGAAGATGAAGGACCTGAACGCCAACGACATCGAGGCCGCGGCCAAGATCATCGAAGGCTCCGCCCGCGCCATGGGCCTGAACGTGGTGGAGGCCTAAGCCATGACCAAGCAAACCAAGCGTACCAAGGCCTGGACCGCCGACCGTGAAACGGCCCTGCCGTTCGCCGAGGCCATCAAGACCGTCAAGGACAACGCCACGGCCAAGTTCGACGAGTCGATCGAGATCGCCGTCAACCTGGGCGTCGACCCCCGTCACGCCGACCAGCAGGTCCGCGGTGTCGTCAACCTGCCGTCCGGCACCGGCCGCGACGTCCGCGTCGCCGTCTTCGCCAAGGACGCCAAGGCTGATGAAGCCCGCGCTGCCGGCGCCGAGCACGTGGGTGCCGAGGATCTGTACGAGAAGATCAACGGCGGCTTCATGGAGTTCGACCGCGTCATCGCCTCGCCCGACATGATGGCCCTGGTGGGTCGTCTGGGTAAGGTGCTGGGCCCGCGCGGCCTGATGCCGAACCCCAAGGTCGGCACCGTGACCCCGAACGTCGCCCAGGCCGTCAAGGACGCCAAGGGCGGTGCGGTCGAGTTCCGCGTCGAGAAGGCGGGCATCGTGCACGCCGGCATCGGCAAGGCCTCGTTCGCCCAGGACGCCCTGGAAGCCAACGTCAAGGCGATGGTGGACGCCCTGGTCCGCGCCCGTCCGTCGGGCGCCAAGGGCACCTACGTCAAGCAGATCAGCCTGTCCTCGACCATGGGACCGGGCGTCAAGGTCGACCCGGCCTCGCTGGGCGCCTGATCCTCACGGATTGCTGACGACAAGAATGAGGGCGGTGGGCAACCACCGCCCTTTTTTCTTGCCCGCCGTGTCGCCCCTGCACTTGCCGGTTGTGGCAGGGACCGCGACCCTGCCGCCGGGTTTTCAGGAGAGTTTCATGCGTATTCTGACGGCACTGGCCCTTTGCCTGGGCCTGCTCGTGGCGGCTCCGGCCATGGCGCAGGACAGCGATGCGGCGAGGCGCCTGCAGCTCGCCGAGCAGTATGTGGAGCTGTCGCTTGGCGACAATATCGCCAAGCTGGTCGGCCAGGTCGTTGAGGACGAACTTGCGGCGTCTCCCGATATCAGTGACCGCGAACGTCAGTGGATGCGGGCCAATATGCCGCCGATGATCCTTGAGGCCATCGACCGGATGGCAACCGACATGGCGCCCATCTATGCCGAGACCTTCACCATCGAGGAGCTGGAGGCCCTGGTTGCCTTCTACAGCACCCCTCTGGGGCAGTCGGTGGCGATCAAGGAGTTCGAACTCGGCGCGAGGGTCGAGGAACTTCTGGGCGGTGCGATGATCCAGTTCTTCGAGACCTTCGAAGCCAAATACTGCGCAGAGTTCGACTGCGAACCCCTCATGGCGGTGGTGCCCTCCGCCAAGTAGCGGCGGGCGCTTGAGTTATGCGGCGCGGCTGTGTATACGGCGCGCCTTGATCGGGCTCTCGGGTCCGATCTCCTGTCCGAGAACTTCGGGGCGTGGGGGCCACCCACGCCATAAACGTCAGAGAGCCCTCTGGCACCGTGGGGAGATGGGGATGCAGACGACGCCCTCCGGCCTGCGCTCGCGCGGTCGGCATGGCCTCCGAGCTTCCTTCGGACATTACGACCGGCACACACGCCTCGCGGCGACGCGAACGCGTATGGGCCATCTCGTCGTCGGGAATAAGCCCGGCGATGAACCTCAAGACTGGAGACCGCAATGGACCGCGCACAAAAGGCCGAGTCGATCGAGACGCTGAAGGGCGTGTTCGCCGACGCCGGCGCCGTGGTCGTGACCCACAACCTGGGTCTGACCGTTGCGGACATGGAAGACCTGCGTGGCCGCCTTCGCAAAGAAGGTGGCGCGTTCAAGGTGATCAAGAATCGCCTGGCGCTCAAGGCGCTCGAAGCCGACGAAGGCAGCGACTACCACGGCCTGTTCAAGGGTCCCGTGGGCATCGCCTATGCCGATGATGCGGTGACGGCCGCCAAGGTCACCGCCGAATTCGCCAAGGGCAACGACAAGTTCGTCGTTCTGGGCGGCTTCATGGGTGACAAGGTTCTGGACGCGAAGGGCGTGGAGGTTCTCTCCAAACTGCCGTCGCTGGATCAGATCCGCGCCTCGCTGCTGGGCCTGCTCAACGCTCCCGCGACCAAGGTCGCCGGCGTCGTTCAAGCCCCGGCGTCTCAGCTGGCCCGCGTTTTCAGCGCCTATGCCAACAAGGACGCCGCGTAAGCGGACCGACCTCTTTCATCTCTGCAACCTCTCTACTGAACCCCTATCCTCCGAAGGAAAACTCAAATGGCCGATCTCGCCAAAATCGTTGAAGACCTGTCCGCCCTGACCGTCCTGGAAGCCGCCGAGCTGTCCAAGATGCTCGAAGAGAAGTGGGGCGTCAGCGCCGCCGCTCCGGTCGCCATGGCCATGCCCGCCGGTGGTGGCGCCGGTGCTCCGGCTGAAGCCGCCGAAGAGCAAACCGAGTTCACCGTTGTCCTGATCGACGGCGGCGACAAGAAGATCAACGTCATCAAGGAAGTCCGTGGCGTGCGTTCGGACCTGGGTCTGAAGGAAGCCAAGGACCTGGTCGAAGGCGCTCCGCAGAACGTCGTCGAGAACGTCTCCAAGCAGAACGCCGACGAAATCGCCAAGAAGCTGACGGAAGCCGGCGCCAAGGTCCAGATCAAGTAATCTGGCGCCATTCGGCACTGTGACGATTGAACGGCCCCGGTGGATCTCCGCCGGGGCCGTTTTCCTTTCGGCACCTGTGCCGGATCCCGACTCAGTACCGCTCATCCCCGCGAAAGCGGGGACCCAGTTCTGTCGCGGTGCGGACGGCCAGGGATGACCGTTACAGGCCGGATGACGGTCCGGACCAGCCAAACTCTGGGTCCCCGCTTCCGCGGGGATGAGCGGAGGTTTGGACGGCCTGATCCCGAAGGACCGTTCAGGTCAGCCCGTCAGTCCCGCATCGGCGACAGGATGTCGCCCAGACGGTCCGGCGTGCCGGGGATCCGCTCCAGACGCGGATAGCGCAGGCCGTCGTGGTAATCGATTTCCAGCGTCCGGCTGCCGCGGGCATTGCGCACTTCCAGCACGATCGGCGCGGTCGAGGTCGTGGCGGCCGTAATGGCGTCTGACAACACCTGGGCCGAGGCCCGCTGACCGTTCACCGACACCAGGGTCCAGCCCGCGCCGATCCCGGCATTGAAGATCGGGCTGTCCCATTGCACGGCGACGATGCGGTTGCCACCCGCCAGATAGAAGCCCAGCGAATAGAGGTAGTCGCCCGGTCCGCTGCCGTTGATGCGGGTCTCTACCTCGGTGGGGCTGTCGCTATAGACCAGGCGATAGCCACTGCGCTCGATACCATCCAGCGGAGCTTTGGCGTCGGGCCCAACGGCGTCCAGACGGTCGCGCAGGAAGCCGGCCCAGTCGTGCGGTACGACCGCATTCAGCGCCGTGACGATGTCATCGAACGTATAGGGCGTGGCCGTCCACGACCCGTCGTCGATGCCGAAGAACAGGGCGGCAAAGTCGTTCAGGGACTTGGTGTCGCCGGTCTTCTCGCGGATCAGGGTGTCGGCATCCAGCCAGATCAGGGCGGACTCCCGGTAATAATCACCCGTGCCGCGCATCCACGACGGCCAGGGGCTGGACGCGCGATATCCCAGCAGATTGTTGTTGGTCGTGTCCTGCAGCGACCGCCACTCACGCCCGGACTGATACTGATAGAAGGCCGCGATCCCGGCAAAGGAGGCCAGCGCCTCCTCCTTGGTGCCCAGCCCCGAGCGCACGGTCAGGACTTCGCCCCAGTATTCGGTCTGGCCCTCATAGACCCACAGCAGGGTGTTCTGGACCGGCACGTTGAAGTTCGGCGTCAGCTGATCGCTGGGCCGGCGGAACTTGCCGTTCCAGGAGTGCACGAACTCGTGCGGCAGCAGGGTCCGCGTGCCGTGGCTGGCCTCCCATCCGTCGCCGAAGAAGTTGGGCGGGGCGGTGTTCTCGCTCGACCGGTGATGCTCCAGGCCGATGCCGCCCATCTCGCGGGTCAGGCCCAGCAGGAACTCATACCGGTCGAAATGGCGCGACCCGAACAGCAGTTCGGCCTCATCGACCAGCGCTTCATATTTGGCTAGGTGTTCGGGCGTCGGCGCGATCTGCTCGGGCTGGTCAGCGACGATGTGCAGGGTCACCGGCGACCGGCCGCCGGGATCCAGATCATAGGATTTGTAGTGGGCGCCCGCGAACATCGGGCTGTCGGCCAGCGTCTCCAGGCTGACGGGGGCAAAGGTCGCCACCCCGTCCTCGAACGACACCGTGTCCATGGCCACCCCGTACTGCCAGCCGTCGGGCAGGCGGATCGAGGGGGCAAAGGTGATGCGGCTGTGACGATAGCCCGCAGGGTAAAGGACGGCCTTTTCCCACTGCAGGTTCAGCATGGACGAGGCCATCACCACCCGCCAGTTGCTGGCGTCCGGCTGGGTCAGCCACTGGAACTCGACCACGATCTCGTCGACGCCCTCGGGCACGTCGACGTGGAACGCATAGGGATCGATGGTGTCGCGCAGCCATTCGATCCGCTCTCCGTCTCCTTGAACGGTCAGGCCGGCGATCAGCTGGATCGGACCGGTCGGCGCGTGATTGCCCGGAATGAATTTCGGATACAGCAGGGTCAGGGGCCCGGCGCTGACGGGAATCGTCTGGCGCACGCTGACGATCTTGCGGTCGATGTCGGTGGCATCGACCTCATAGCGGATCACACCCGGATAGGCCTGATCGACCGGCGCCGGGATCTCCGGCAGGGCGCGGGGCAGGGCGGGTGTGCCCACCTGGGCCAGGGCCGGTGCGGCCACGCCGAGGCTGAGGGCGATGGCCAGGGCGGAAACGGTCAGACGAAGGCGCATGGAACACTCGCGGGTCGTGGAAGGGGCTGGCGCCAGTTCGGACCAGTCCGCCCCCCGGGTCAAGCCTGATGGCTGCTCACCCCTTCTTTACGTCGCGTGATCTTGGCAGGGGGCGGTTGGCGGGCTACGCCATCAGCAACACCTCTCAGGGAGAAACAACATGGCCGATCTGGCATCCGTGACCGAACACATCCGCGCCGCCGTGGGCGACAACTCCGGCCTGGGCAAGACCGTCAAGCTGGACCTGGGCGACCGGGGCGTCATCTACATCGACGGCGCCTCTGTGCCGAACACCGTGACGAACGAAGACAAGCCCGCCGACGCCACCGTTTCCATGGCCTGGGACGACTTCATGGCCCTGTCGGAAGGCAAGCTCGACCCGATGATGGCCTTCATGCAGGGCAAGCTGAAGATCACCGGCGACATGATGATCGCCCAGAAGCTGGCCCCGCTGCTGAAGCGCTAGGCTGTTTGCGTTCTCCCTCCCCTTCATGGGGAGGGATGTCGGCGCGAAGCGACGACAGGGTGGGGAACGCCAGTCCCGCACCGCCGGCGCCCGGCTTCACCCTTCCCCACCCGGTCGCTTCGCGACCACCCTCCCCACGAGGGGGAGGGAGAAGGAGACCTCTCCATGGAATTCCAGCACAGCGACAAGGCCCGGCACTGGCAGGATCGCGTCCGCCGCTTCCTCGACGACAAGGTTCTGCCGCGCGAGGCCGAATACTGGGCCCAGGTGCGCGAGGATTCGACCCGCCAGCCCCCGGCCATGGATGAGATGAAGGCCCAGGCGCGCGAGGCGGGCCTGTGGAACATGTTCCTGCCCGGCGATCACGGCGCGGGTCTGACCAACCTCGAATACGCCCCGCTGGCCGAGATGATGGGCCGCCATCTGTGGACGGCCGAGGTGTTCAACTGCAACGCCCCCGACACCGGCAATATGGAAGTCCTCCATATGTACGGGAATGAGGCCCAGCAGGACCGCTGGCTCAAGCCCTTGATGGCCGGCGAGATCCGTTCGGCCTTCCTGATGACCGAGCCCGAGGTCGCGTCGTCGGACGCCACCAACATCCAGACCCGCATCGAGCGCGACGGCGACCACTATGTGATCAACGGCCGCAAATGGTGGTCGACCAATATGGGCCATCCGAACGTCGCCGTGACCATCGTCATGGGCAAGACCGACACCGAGGCCGCCACCCACGCCCAGCAGTCGCAGATCATCGTACCCGTCGACACCCCCGGCTTCCGCGTCGAGCGGATGCTGTCGGTGTTCGGCTATGACGAAAAGCCCATCGGCCACGCCGAAGTCGTGCTCGAAAACGTCCGTGTCCCGGTCGAGAATCTGATCGCGGGCGAGGGCCGGGGCTTCGAGATCGCCCAGGGCCGCCTCGGGCCCGGCCGTATCCACCACTGCATGCGCGTCATCGGCATGGCCGAGCGGGCGCTGGAGCTGATGTGCGCGCGCCTTCTGTCGCGAACCGCCTTCCGCAAGTCGCTGGCCGAGCATTCGGTCTGGGAACAGCGCGTCGGCGAGGCCCGCACCCAGATCGAGATGTGCCGCCTGCTGGTGCTCAAGGCTGCCTGGATGATGGACAATGGCGGGGCCAGGAACGCCAGGTCCGAGATCGCCCAGATCAAGGTCGCCGCGCCGCGCATGGCCCTGCAGATCATCGACGATGCCATCCAGGCCTATGGCGGGGCCGGCGTGTCCGGCGATACGCCGCTGGCCGAGATGTACGCCATGGTCCGCACCCTGCGCATCGCCGACGGTCCGGACGAGGTTCACAACCGCTCCATCGCGCGTCTGGAATACGCCAAACACGGCGGTCGTCCGGTTCGCTGAGTATCGCCGTTTTTGCGGCAACGCTTGTGGGGCTGATACGTTAGGTCGACTCGCGTCGGGCTTGTGGGCTCGATCCTGCCGTGCCGGACACCGGAGACACCCATGAACGCGCCCGCCTCCGTTCAGGATCAGAGTGCCCGGGATGTGGCCCGCTTCCAGGCCTCGCGCCGCGTCATGCCCGAGTTGGCCAATGGACTGTCGGGCGAGGACCTGCAGGCCCAGTCCATGCCGGACTGCAGTCCCGGCAAATGGCATCTGGCCCACACCACCTGGTTCTATGAGGCGATGATCCTGGGCCGCGACCCAGACTATCGGCCCTTCGATCCGGTCTGGTTCACCCTGTTCAACTCCTACTATGACGGCGTCGGCGAGCGGATCGCCCGCGACCAGCGCAGCCTGATCACCCGGCCCTCGCTGGACGACGTCATGGCCTATCGCCGCGAGATCGACCGCCGCATGGTCGAGCGTCTGCGCGCCGGCCTGACGGACGGGGAGGGGCGCTATCTGTTCGTGCTCGGCCTCAACCACGAACAGCAGCATCAGGAGCTGTTCCTGATGGACCTGCTGAACCTCATGTCCTGCTCGCCGCTGGATCCCGTGGCCTATGACCGCGAACCCGGCTGGCGCAGCGACCACGCGGCCCGCGGCGGCTGGGAGGCCTTCGACGGCGGCCTTGTGACGGTCGGCCATGACGGCGCGGGCTTTGCCTTCGACAATGAGGCCCCGGCCCACCCCGTCCACCTCCAGCCCTTCCAGCTGGCCCGCGACCCGGTGACCAATGCCCAGTGGCTCGAGTTCATGGCCGACGGCGGCTACCGCCGACCCGAGCTGTGGCTGTCCGACGGCTGGGCCACCGCCCGCTCCGAAGGCTGGCAGGCGCCGCTTTACTGGCAGGGCGGCGGCGCGGGCTGGAGCGTCATGACCCTGACCGGCCGCCAGCCCGTCGATCCCGAGGCCCCCGTCTGTCACGTCAGCCTGTACGAGGCCGACGCCTTCGCCCGCTGGTCCGAAGCGCGCCTGCCGACCGAGGCGGAATGGGAACATGCCGCCCGCACCTGCTCCGACGCCTTCACCGGCCTGGATGGTCAGGTCTGGCAGCACACCTCCAGCGCCTATGCCCCCTATCCCGGCTTTCGCACCACCCCCGGCGTCGCCGCCGAGTACAACGGCAAGTTCATGGCCAATCAGGGGGTGCTGCGCGGCTCCTGCTTCGCCACCCCGCCCGACCATCGCCGCCTGACCTATCGCAACTTCTATTATCCGCATCAGCGCTGGGCCTTCGCCGGTCTCCGTCTGGCGCGCGATGCCGACCCCCAGCCCGGAGCCCGGATGCCGACCACCGACGAGACCGCACAGTTCAGGGCCGATCTGGTCGAGGGTCTGTCAAAGCCGCAGAAATCTCTCTCGCCCAAATGGCTCTACGACGCCGAGGGCTCGCGCCTGTTCGAGGACATCACCCGCCTGCCGGAATACTATCCGACCCGTCAGGAGACCGCCCTGCTGCGCGACATGGCCCCCGACATCGCCCGGTTCATGGGCGAGAACGCCGTGCTGGTCGAGTTCGGCTCGGGTGCCAGCGAGAAGACCCGCATCGTGCTGGACCAGGCGCCGGACCTGGCCATCTACATGCCGATCGATATCAGCGTCGACGCGCTGGACGCCGCCACCGACCGCATCCGCGAGGCCTACCCCGATCTGGAGGTCACCCCGGTTGCCGGCGACTTCCTCGACCTGCCGCCCTTGCCCGAACTGGGGAAGGGACCGCGCACCGGTTTCTTTCCCGGCTCGACCATCGGCAATCTGACGAATGAGTTGGCGATCCACTTTCTGACCTCGGCGCATGAGCGGCTGGGCGCAGGGTCGCACTTCATTCTCGGGGTGGATCTGGTCAAGCCGGCGGATCTGTTGGTCGCCGCCTATGACGATGCCCAGGGCGTCACCGCCGCCTTCAACCTGAACCTGCTGGCGCGCGCCAATCGCGAGCTGGACGCCGACTTCGATCTCGACAGTTTCGAGCACCGCGCGGTCTGGAACGCGGACCGCTCGCGGATGGAGATGCATCTGGTCTCGACGCGGGATCAGGTTGTGGAGCTGGACGACACCCGCTTCCGCTTTGTCGAGGGGGAGACCCTGCACACGGAAAGCTCGCGGAAATTCACACGCGAGACGATCGTCGAACTGGTAGAAAAGGCTGGCTGGCGGCTGGTCGACTGGCGCGAGTCGAACTCGCCCGCCGTGGCCCTCGCCCTGCTTCAGGGCTGAGGGCCGACATTACGCTTATTTGGGGCCGGGCGCGCCCGTCGTGGTTTCGGGCTGGCGGCTGCCGTGCGAGGCCTCGCCGCCCTTACGGCCGGCCTGGGCGGCCAGCGCCCGGTCCTGGGAAAAGCTGCGCTTTTCGCTGGGCACGCTGGCACCGCCCTTGCGGGCGATGGCGCGCTGGCGCTCGGGGTCCATGGAGGCAAAGCCCCTTTTCGAGACTCCGGACGGGCGGGCGGGGGGCTTGGCCTCGGCCATGATGTTGACCTTTCTGACAAATCGAGAACTGTGCAGAAAGAACCCCGTGGCTCCCGTCCGGTTCCGCTTACGGAGGGCCGCGACGTTCCGACTCAGGGGATAGGTGCAGCCCCTGTCCGGCCAGCGCCCGGTCCGAGACGAACGGATTGTCCCGCCGCTCGGCCCCGAAGGTCGAGTGCGGACCATGGCCGGGTACAAAGGTCACATCATCGCCCAGCGGCCACAGCCTGGTGACGACGCTGTTGATCAACGCCTGCGGATCGCTCTGCGGAAAGTCGGTGCGCCCGACCGAGCCCTTGAACAGCACATCCCCGACCTGGGCAAAGCGCGCCGCTTCACAATAGAAGATCACATGGCCGGGCGTGTGGCCGGGGGTGCGAAACACCTGCCAGCGGGTCTCGCCCAGCGTCAGCTCATCACCCTCGTCCAGCCAGCGGTTCGGGGTAAAGGATCGCGCTTCGGGCAGGCCGTACATCTGTCCCTGCGCCGGAATGCCGTCGATCCAGAACTGGTCGTCCGGGTGCGGCCCGATGATCGGCGCGCCCGAGATCTCGTGCAGCTCCGCCGCCCCGCCTGCATGGTCCAGATGGCCGTGGGTGATCCAGATCTGCTCCATCTCCAGCCCGCGCCGCTGGATTTCCGCCAGGATGGCGGGGCCCGACGCGCCCGGATCGATGACGGCGGTCTTCTTCGTCGCCGTGCACCAGACGACGGTGCAGTTCTGCTGCAGGGGCGTGACCGGGCTGATGAACAGGCCGAGGGGGGAGGGGGATGCGCTCATCCCCCAGACATAGGGCGGGGCGGCGCGCGTGTGAACCGCCCTCGGGATGCGCTGCGCGTTGACCTTTGGCGGCGTTCTCGACATAAGGGCGGGCTTCGAGGTGCCGCTCCGAAGGGGGCGGCCCTGTTCGTTTATTCTCCCACGCGCGCGGCCCGATGACGGTCGCGCCCCAGAGCGTCAGATCGTCCATGCAAGTCGTTGAAAAGTCCGCCGCCGGCCTCAGCCGCGTGATCGAGGTTATCGTTCCCGCCACTGAGCTGAACGAAAAGCTGGATGCCCGCATCAAGGAAGTGGCCCCCCAGATGAAGCTCAAGGGCTTCCGTCCGGGCAAGGTGCCGGCCTCGCACGTGCGCAAGGCCTATGGCCGTGACTTCATGGGCGAGATCGTCAACGCTACCCTGAACGAATCCAGCCAGAAGGCCCTGGAAGACGCCAAGCTGCGCCCGGCCGCCCCGGCCGAGATGAAGCTGACCAGCGACATGGACAAGGTCATCGCCGGTCAGGAAGACCTCGCCTATGAAATGTCGCTCGAGGTCATGCCCGACTTCACCCCGGTCGACCCCAAGACGCTCAAGCTGGAGCGCCCCGTGTACGAGGCGACCGACGCCGACATCGAAGAGACCCTCAAGGAACTGGCCTCGCAGTCCAAGTCCTACGAGGACAAGACCGGCAAGACGGTCAAGGCCGCCGACGGCGACCAGTTGACCATCGATTTCGTCGGCAAGATCGACGGTGAGGCCTTCGAGGGCGGGTCGGCCGAGGACGCCGATCTGGTCATCGGTTCGAACCGCTTCATCCCCGGCTTCGAAGAGCAGCTGAAGGGCGCCAAGGTCGGCGAGGAAAAGGTCGTCGAAGTGACCTTCCCCGAGGACTATCAGGCCGCCCATCTGGCCGGCAAAAAGGCCGCCTTCGACGTGACCGTCAAGGCGATCAAGGCTGAGGCCGAAACGAAGATCGACGACGAGTTCGCCAAGCGTCTGGGCCTGGAAGACCTGGAAAAGCTCAAGGGCATCCTCAAGGACAATCTGAACCAGCAATACACCAACGCCGCCCGCTTCAAGCTGAAGCGCGCCCTGCTGGACCAGCTGGACGAGGGCCACAGCTTTGACCTGCCGCCCAAGATGGTCGAGGCCGAGTTCGACGGCATCTGGCGCCAGGTCGAGGCCGACAAGGAAGCCGGTCGCCTGCCGGAAGAAGACGCCAAGAAGTCCGACAAGGCCCTCAAGGACGAGTACCGCAAGATCGCCGAGCGCCGCGTGCGCCTGGGTCTGGTGCTGGCCGAGATCGGTCGTTCGAACAATGTGGGCGTCACCGATCAGGAACTGAACAACGCCCTGATGGCCGAAGCCCGCAACTATCCGGGTCAGGAGCGTCAGGTGCTGGACTTCTACCGCCAGAACCCCGAGGCCGCCGCCCAGATGCGCGCCCCGATCTATGAGGAAAAGGTCTGCGAGCTGATCTTCAGCCAGGCCGAAATGACCGACAAGCCGATCAGCAAGGATGAGCTGATGAAGGAAGACGACGAGGGCTGATCCCGCCGTCGTCCCGACCGCTTCAACGCCCGGCCGCAGCCCCTGCGCCGGGCGTTTTGCTGTGGGAGCCACCGTCTCCTCCCCATTTTATGGGGAGGGGGACCACGGAGTGGTGGAGGGGCTCTTGGCCGCACGCACACCTTCAAGAGCCCCTCCGTCACGGCGCTGCCGCGCCGCGCCACCTCCCCATCTGCGATAGGGAGGAGACAGAATCCCCGTCACCCTCGGACTTGATCCGAGGGTCGGTCGGGCACTCCGTCAACCGTCGGGGCGACACCGAGACCGGCGCGCTCGCAGACCCGTGTATCGTCAGACTCCGTCAGAAGCCTTGCCGCAACTTCGGGCCTACGGTCCCGCACACATCTGGAGGGATTCCCATGCTCGCACGCCTCGCCACCGCCACCGCTGTTGGCCTCGCCCTTGTCGCGGCCGGCGGCGCCGCCTCGGCCCAGACCCGCATCGCCGTCGGCGAGCGATCGGGCGCGACGCTCAACGCCCAGTCCCCCAAGCTGGATGACGGCAGCTATTACGGGTGCTGGGTCGTCGAGCCCGGCTCCGGTCCCATCACCATCGACATGATGACGGGGTTCTTCGACGCCTTCATGGTCGTCGGAACCGGATCAGACTGCGGTGAGTCCATGGTCCCGCTGGCCGCCGACGACGACAGCGGCAACAATACCAATGCGCAGATCAGCGGCACCTTTACCCAGCCCCGCCTGCTGATCCGCGCCAATGCCTTCAACGAGGGCGAGGAAGGCAACTACTGGATCGAGGTCAAGGCGGGCCTGCCCGAGGTTGAGGAACGCCTCGGCTCCATGGATGCCTTGCCCGAAGTGGTCAGCGAATGGGGCACCGAAGCCTATGTCTGCGCTGGCGCCTATCGCGCCATGGGCGAGCTGGCGCGCAATGTGGGCCGGTACGGCAATGTCGGCACCATCGACTACGCCGCCCGCGACCGTCAGGTCACCAGAACCCTGACGCCGAACGAACAGCTTGCGATCGACTTCACCTCCAGCAACTTTGTCCTGATCGCCCTGGGCGGCTTCATCGATGACAAGCCGCAGCAAGTATCTGAGTACCTGACGACCCTTGCCGACTGCGATCGGGCCAACGGCTTCACGCCGGTCACCCGCTTCCGCTGATCCGCTGTCCTCTTTCACCGGGGGCCGAGGTGTCCCGACAGGAGTTGGTTTGATGTCCCTGAAAAATCTGGCCCGGAATGGCGCGATTGCCGCCACGGCCCTGATGGCGACCATGGCCATCACAACGACGGCAATGGCCCAGAGCACGATCCGCATCGGCGAGCCGGTCAATGGCACGCTCAGTGCCAGCGACCCGGTCATGGAGGTCGATGGCAGCAATTATGACTGCTACATCGTCTCGACCCGGGCAGGGCAGTCCTATGCCATCGATCTCACGTCAACGGAGTTCGACACCTTCATCGGCATGGGGCCGGGCCGGGCCTGCCAGCCGCCGGTGGAGCAGACCAATGACGACGTCAGCGAGGACAACACCAATTCGCGCCTGATCTTCACCTCTTCGGGCGGCGACTATTTCATTCTCGCCAACAGCTATGCGGCAGGCGACAGCGGCGCCTATCGCCTGACCGTGTCGGAGGGGGGATCGAGCAACGCCGCCTCGGCCGACGTCCAGACCCTGACGCGCCCGAGCGAGCCGGAGGCCCGCTATGATTTTGACTCGACCTGTGCGGCGTTCGGCATCCTCGGCATGATCGACCTCATTCAGGAGGAAGTGAGCGACGCGGAGCTGGAGCGTCTTCTGGCAGAGAACTACACCCTTCGGACCAATGCGGAGCAGTCTGGCGCTGCCATCGGCAAGTCTGCGATTGCCGTGACTGACGAGGTCGTCGAGCTGGCGGCGGGCATCACCTCTGATCCCGAGGTGCTGGCCCAGCTGCCGACCATCGCCACCCGCGCGGCCTGCGTCAGGGCCGCCGGACGCTAGGCCGAGGGCAGCAGGCCCGCCACGAAATCGCGATAGCGTCCGGCGGTCACCCCGTCGGTCGCCCGCGCAATGTCCGGCGCGAAATAGTGGTCGGACGCATATTCCGGCGCCGCCTCGCGCACGATGGCCCAGGCCCGCTCCAGCGCGGACGACGACGTCAGCGGACGGTGGAAGTCCAGCCCCTGCGCCCCGGCCAGAAGCTCGATCCCGACCACGGCCGCCGTGTTCTGGGCCATGTCCAGCAAGCGCCGCGCCCCATGGGTCGCCATCGACACATGGTCCTCCTGATTGGCGCTGGTCGGGACGGTGTCGACACTGGCCGGATGGGCGACCATCCGGTTCTCGGCCACCAGCGCGGCCGCCGTCACCTGGGCGATCATGAAGCCCGAGTTCAGCCCCGATTCCCGCACCAGAAAGGCCGGCAGGCCGCTCATCTTCGGGTCCACCAGAATGGAGGTCCGTCGCTCGGACATATTGCCGATCTCGCACAGGGCCATGGCCAGCTGGTCGGCGGCAAAGGCCACCGGCTCGGCGTGGAAATTTCCGCCCGAGATGACGTCGCCCTCCTCGACGAACACCAGCGGATTGTCGGTCACCGCATTGGCCTCGCGCTCCAGCACCGTCGCCGAGGACCGCATCAGGTCCAGGATCGCCCCCATCACCTGCGGCTGGCAGCGCAGCGAATAGGGGTCCTGCACCTTGGAGCAGTCGGTCCGGTGGCTGTCGCGGATCGCCGATCCCGCCATCAGGTCGCGCAGGGTCTCCGCGACCGCCATCTGTCCCGGCTGGCCGCGCAGGGCGTGGATGCGGGCATCGAAGGGTGCGTCCGACCCCTTCAGCGCATCAACCGACATGGCCCCCGCCACCAGAGCGGCGGCAAAGGCATCCTCGGTCGCAAACAGCCCGGTCAGGGCCAGCGCCGTCGAACACTGGGTCCCGTTCAGCAGGGCCAGACCCTCCTTGGGCCCCAGCGTCAGGGGCTCGAGGCCTACGGTCGCCAAGGCATCGGTGGCGGCCATCCGCTCACCCTCCACCCGGGCCTCTCCGACCCCCAGCAGCAGGCAGCTCATATGCGCCAGCGGTGCCAGATCCCCGGACGCGCCGACCGACCCCTTGGACGGCACACACGGCAGCACTTCGGCGTCCAGCAGGGCGATCAGCATCTCCAGCGTCTCGCGCCGGATGCCCGAGGCCCCGCGCGACAGGCTGGCGACCTTCAGCACCATCATCAGCCGCACGACCCGGTCCTCAAGATCGGGCCCCACCCCACAGGCATGGCTCAGCACCAGATTGCGTTGCAGCGTCTCCAGATCCTCGGGCTTGATCGAGGTGTTGGCCAGCAGGCCAAACCCCGTGTTCACGCCGTAGACCGTGCGCCCCTCGGCCACGATGGCCGCGATCACCGCCGCGCCCCGGTCGACGGCGCTCCATGCCGCGTCAGTCAGCGACAGACGCACAGGCCCGTCCAGCACGGCCCGCAGTTGCGGGAGGGTCAGGGGGGCATTCCCCAGCGTGATCGACGTCATGGTCAGTCCTCCAGCGACGGCAGGTTCAGGCCGTTCTCGCGGGCGGCGTCTTTCGCGATGTCATAGCCCGCATCGGCGTGGCGCATGACGCCGGTGGCCGGGTCGTTCCACAGGACGCGTTCGAGGCGCCGGGCCGCGTCGGGCGTGCCGTCGGCGACGATCACGACGCCCGAATGCTGGGAATAGCCCATGCCGACCCCGCCGCCGTGGTGCAGCGACACCCAGCTGGCGCCCGAGGCCGTGTTCAGCAGGGCGTTCAGCAGCGGCCAGTCCGAGACCGCATCCGAGCCGTCCATCATGGCCTCGGTCTCGCGGTTGGGGCTGGCGACCGAGCCCGAGTCCAGATGGTCTCGACCGATCACGACGGGGGCCTTCAACTCGCCCGAGGCCACCATCTCGTTGAACATCAGGCCTGCCCGGTGCCGGTCGCCCAGCCCGATCCAGCAGATCCGCGCCGGCAGGCCCTGGAAGGCGATCCGCTCGCCCGCCATGTCCAGCCAGCGGTGCAGGCCCGCATTCTCGGGGAACAGCCGCTTCATCGCCCGGTCGGTCTTGAAGATGTCCTCCCGATCGCCCGAAAGCGCCGCCCAGCGGAACGGCCCGATCCCCCGGCAGAACAGCGGGCGGATATAGGCGGGCACAAAGCCGGGGAAGGCAAAGGCGTCCTCAACCCCTTCGTCCAGCGCCACCTGCCGGATGTTGTTGCCATAGTCCGTCGTGGGGATCCCCATTCGCTGGAAGTCCAGCATGGCCTTCACATGGTCGACGATGGACGCCTTTGCGGCGGTCCGGACCGCTTCCGGATCGGACACACGCCGGTTCTCCCATTCGGCCACCGTCCAGCCCTTGGGCAGATAGCCGTTGACCAGATCGTGGGCGCTGGTCTGGTCGGTGACCAGATCGGGGCGCACCCCGCGCCGCACCAGCTCGGGCAGCACATCCGCCGCATTGGCCAGCAGACCGACCGAGACGGGCTCGCCGGACGCCTTCGCCGCCTGGATCTTCGCCAGGGCGTCGTCCAGGTCCTCGGCCATGACGTCGAGGTAGCGGGTCTTCAGCCGCATCTCGATCCGGCTGGCCTGGCATTCGACGGCCAGACACGACGCCCCCGCCATGGTCGCGGCCAGCGGCTGGGCCCCGCCCATGCCCCCCAGACCGGCAGTCAGGATCCACTTGCCGGACCAGTCGCCGCCATAATGCTGACGGCCCGCCTCCATGAAGGTCTCATAGGTGCCCTGAACGATGCCCTGGGTGCCGATGTAGATCCACGATCCTGCCGTCATCTGGCCGTACATCATCAGACCCTTGCGATCGAGCGCGTCAAAATGCTCCCAGGTCGCCCATTTCGGCACCAGATTGGAGTTGGCGATCAGCACGCGGGGCGCGTCGGCATGGGTGCGGAACACCCCGACCGGCTTGCCCGACTGCACCAGCAGGGTCTCGTCCGGGGCCAGGCCGTCCAGGGTCTCGACGATCTTGTCGAAGGACGCCCAGTCGCGCGCCGCCTTGCCGATCCCGCCATAGACGACGAGATCCTGCGGACGCTCGGCCACCTCGGGGTCGAGGTTGTTCATCAGCATGCGTTTGGCGGCTTCCGCAGCCCAGGTGGCGGCGGTCTTTTCCGGACCGCGCGGACTGCGAATGATGCGGGTGTTCGAGATCGGTTGAGTCGTCATGATCCCGTCTCTACGTTCCCCTCCATGACGATGGAAGACTCAGAGGCCCTGGGCTGGCGGTCGGTCGCCGACCTGATCGGCGATCACCCGGACTCGGCGGTGGCCCTCATCGGGGCGCCGCTGGGCGAACGCTCGCTGACGCCCGGCCGGTGCGACCTCGGCCCGCGCGCCTTCCGCGCCGTCCTGCCGCGCTTTTCGACCTATGACGTCGAGACGGGCCGCTCGCTGGAGACGCGGGTCCACGACGCTGGCGATGTGGCGCTCAAGGCGCTGGCCCCCGACGCCGCCTTCGCTCCGGTGCGCGATGCGGTCGCGGCCCAGTCCGGTCGGCGTCTGACCGTCATCGTTGGCGGCAACAATGCCGTCACCCGCCCGGGCCTGCACGGGCTGGGGCTGGAGGGCACGGGCCTCTTGACCCTCGATGCCCATTTCGACATGCGCGACACCGACCAGGGCCTGACCAACGGCAATCCCGTGCAGGCCCTGCTGGACGACGGCATGGACGGATCGCTGATCAGCCAGATCGGCCTTGCCCCCTTCGCCAACACCAAGCGGGCACACGACAAGGCGAAGGCCGCCGGCATTTCGGTGCGCACGGCGGGCGAGTGCCACCGAACGGGCTTTGCCGAGGTCGTGGCCCAGGAACTGGAATGGCTCAGCAAGCAGGTCGACCGCATCTATGTCGATGTCGACATCGACGTCATCGACCGCAGCCAGTGGCCGGCCAGTCCCGGGGCGCGTCCGGGCGGGATCGGCGTCCATGCCTTCTTCGAGGCCACCCGGGCGATCGGCGCCTGTCCTAAGGTCCGGGCGGTCGACTTGACCGAATACGATCCCTCGCTTGAGGTCGGGGATCTGGGCTCGCTCACCGCAGGCCGTTGGTTCTGCGACCTTCTGGCCGGGTTCGAGGCCCGATGAAGGCCGACCGCCTCATCACCGACTGCCGGCTGGCGACCATGGTCCCGGGTGGCGCCCCCTATGGCGCAATCGAGGACGGCGCCCTCCTGATCCGGGACGGGCGCATCGTCTGGGTCGGGCCCCGCCTCGACCTGCCCGAGCATCAGGCCGCTCACACCGACCAGCTGGACGGCCGCTGGGTCACCCCCGGCCTGATCGACTGTCACACCCATCTGGTGTCCGGCGGCGACCGCTCGGGCGAGTATGAGCGCCGCCTGACCGGTGTGCCCTATACCCAGATCGCGCGCGAGGGGGGCGGAATCGCCTCGACCGTCCGGGCCACGCGTGAGGCCAGCGACGCGACCCTGACGGAACGGGCGCTGGACCGGCTGAAGGCCCTGACCGACAGCGGCGTCACGACCATCGAGATCAAGTCGGGCTATGGGCTGGATGCCGAGACCGAGCTGCGCATGCTGCGCGTCGCCAAGGGGCTGGGACGGGCCGGCGGGGTCCGCGTCCGCACAACCTTCCTCGGCCTGCACGCCATCCCGCCCGAGTTTGCCGACCGCCGCGCGGCCTATGTCGATCTGATGGTCGATCAGGTGTTGCCCGCCGCCCTTGCCGAGGGACTGGTCGATGCGGTCGACGCCTATCTGGAGCCTATCGCCTTTTCGCCGGACGAGGTGGCGCGTCTGTTCGACAAGGCGCGGCAGCTGGGCCTGCCGGTCAAGCTGCACGCCGACCAGCTCAGCGATGGGGGAGGGGCCACGCTTGCCGCCCGCCATCAAGCCCTGTCCGCCGACCATGTCGAATACATTTCGGATGACGGCATAGCCGCCATGGCCGAGGCCGGTGTCGTCGCCGTCCTGCTGCCCGGCGCCTTTGTCATGCTGGACGAGACACAGCTGCCGCCGGTTCAGGCCTTCCGCGACGCCGGGGTGGCCATGGCCGTCGCCACCGACTGCAACCCGGGCACCTCGCCGCTGGCCTCGATGACCCTGGCCATGGCGCTGGCCTGCATGAAGTTCCGCCTGACCCCGGAGGAGGCGCTCGCCGGCGCGACCCGCCATGCGGCCCAAGCCCTCGGCATAGCGGATCGGGTGGGCACGCTGGAGGGCGGCAAGGCCGCAGATCTGGCGGTCTGGGATGTGACCCGCCCCGCCGAACTCTCCTACTGGCTGGGCAAGCCGTTACTGCACCGGCGCTATCAGGCCGGGATCTAGCTCCAGGACAGGCCGTCGATGCCCTCATTGGCGAGCGTGTCCGCGCGTTCGTTCAGTTCGTGGCCGGCGTGGCCCTTGACCCAGTGCCACTTCACCTGATGGCGGGCGCGCGCCTCGTCCAGCCGGCGCCACAGGTCCTCGTTCTTGACCGGCTTCCTGTCGGCGGTCTTCCAGCCGCGGGACTTCCACGCGCTGATCCATTTGGTGATGCCGTCCATCACATAGCGGCTGTCGGTATGCAGATCGACGCGGCAGGGGCGTTTCAGGGCCTCCAGCGCCATGATGGCAGCAGTCATTTCCATGCGGTTGTTGGTGGTCAGCGTCTCTCCGCCCTTCAGCTCGCGCACCTGGCCGACCCCGGCCTGCAGGATCGCGCCCCAGCCGCCCGGGCCGGGATTGCCGCGACAGGCGCCGTCCGTGTGGATGATGACGTGGGAGAGGTCTGAAAGTTCGGCTGCCATGGCCGCGCACTACAGGATCGCTTGGCGCATGGCCATCACAAGGCCTATATGGGGTGTGATCACTGATCATCGGCAATCCCGCCGTCCTTCCTGTTGAGACGTGGAATCATGCAGCCCGGCATCTGGCAAATTCTTATCATCGCCGTTGTGGCCCTCCTGCTGTTCGGGGGACGCGGCAAGATTTCCGGCCTGATGGGCGACGCCGCCAAGGGCATCCGCGCCTTCCGCGAGGGCCTGAAGGGCGAGGACGACAAGTCGACCGGTGAGAGCGTCCTGCCCCGCACCGAGGCCGAAAAAGAAGACCTGAAGCGCTGATCGTCCTTCAGAACGGAAGCGTGTGATCCATGGGTGGTCTGGGTCCCGGCATCGGCGGGCTGGAAATCCTTGTAATCGGTTTGCTGGCCCTGATCGTGGTCGGGCCTAAAGACCTGCCTCTGATGATGCGCAAGGTCGGCCAGTTCCTGGCCCGTGCCCGCGCCATGGCCAATGAATTCCGGTCCAGCTTTGACGAAATGGCCCGTCAGGCGGAACTCGACGAATTGCGCAAGGAGGTCGAGGCCCTGCGCAACGCCCAGGCCGTGCCCCTGGGTGCTGAAGCCGACGAAGCCTTCCGGGACATTGACAAAAGCCTGAAGGAGCCGCTGGCCCTTCCGCCGTCCGCGCCGTCCGCGCTGGCCCCTGCGACAGCGCCCGAGGCCAAGGCTGAAGCCTTGCCCCAACCTGAGACGAAAACGGCCGCAACCGCCGACAAGCCCAAGGCGGTCCGCAAGCCCCGGGCGAAAGCTGCCAAATCCCCTTCAACGAAGGCGACCCCCTCGACCCGGGCAAAGGTCACCCGCAAGAAGACGGTGGACCTGTGAGCCGCACCGACCGAGACGAGGACGAGATCGAATCGTCCCGCGCGCCCCTGATGGATCATCTGATCGAGCTGCGCGGGCGGCTGGTGGTGTGTGTGGTGGCCTTTGTGGTCGGCTTCATCGGCTGCTTCATTGTGGCCGACCCGATCTATGTTTTTCTGGTCCAGCCGTTCGCCGTGGCGGCCCAGTTCCGCGAGGCAGCCGGGCCAGGGGGCGATGTGTCGCCGTTCGACCTGATCCTCGGGACGGCCGGGCTGGTCCCGGTGCCGCGCGGCGATGGCGAGACGGTCAATCTGATCTTCACCGCGCCGCTCGAATTCCTGATCACCAAGATGAAGCTGGCGGCCTTCGGGGCCATCGTGGTCACCTTCCCGGTGCTGGCCTTCCAGATCTACCGGTTCGTCGCCCCCGGCCTCTACCGCAACGAGAAGGGGGCCTTTCTGCCCTTCCTGATCGCGGCGCCGCTGCTGTTCCTGCTGGGCGCGGCCATGGTCTATTACGTCATGCTGCCGTTCGTGATGCTGTTCTCGCTGGGCCAGCAGGTCACCGGCGGTGGTATTTCGGCCGAGCTGCTGCCGCGCGTGTCCGACTATCTGAACCTCGTCATGGCCCTGTTGCTGGCCTTTGGCCTCTGCTTTCAGCTGCCGGTGGTCATGACCCTTCTGGGTATGGCCGGAATTGTCAGTTCCGAAGCCCTCGCCAAGGGGCGCAAATACGCCATCGTCGCCATCGCGGTGGTGGCGGCCTTCGTGACCCCGCCGGATCCGCTCAGCCAGATCATGCTGGGGATCCCGCTGGTGCTGCTCTACGAGGTCTCGATCTGGTGCGTCCGGCTGATCGAACTGCGCCGCCGCAAGCGCGACATCGAGGACGGGCTGGTGGTCTGAGGCCCTGGCGGGCGACGCGCGAGGCGCTACATGACGGGCGTGCTTGACGATATGTCAATGACGCTTGACATAAGGCGGTGATCCGAATATCTTCGGTTGGTCAAGTGCGGACCAAATGGAGGTGGAGCATGATCAACCAGTGGCTCGTCATTGTGGCGGGAATCGCTGCGGCCGTCGGCGTCGGCACCCTTGTCGTCGCTGCCATGGCGCGGACGTCACGGCGGAACCTGATCGCGCTTCGCTGGGGGCGATCCGCGTTGATCCTCGCAGGCGTCCTGGTGTTTCTGGGGTATTTCGCGGACGGCGACCTGATGAACCTGGCCGGAGGGTTGATGCTGGTTCTCTTCGGGGCCGGCGTCACCGCCATCCGACGCCGGCCTGACGCCGCCCGTTGACCATGAAAAAAGCCCCGGACGGCGAACCGTCCGGAGCCTGATTTCGTCCGCCGTGGGCGGGATCAGCAGCTGTAATACATGTCGAACTCGACGGGGTGGGGATGCAGCTGCAGGCGCATCACCTCTTCCATCTTCAGCTCGATGTAGCTGTCGATGAAGTCGTCATCCATGACGCCACCCTTCTTGAGGAAGGCGCGGTCCTTGTCGAGGGCGTCGAGGGCCTCGCGCAGCGAGCCACAGACCTCCGGGATATTGCCGCGCTCTTCCGGCGGCAGATCGTAGAGGTTCTTGTCGGCCGGAGCGCCCGGGTCGATCCGGTTCTCGATACCGTCGAGGCCGGCCATCAGCAGGGCCGTGAAGGTCAGATAGGGGTTGCCCATCGGATCGGGGAAGCGGGCTTCGATACGCTTGGCCTTGGGCGAGCTGACCCACGGAATCCGGATCGAGGCCGAGCGGTTACGGGCCGAATAGGCCAGCTTGACCGGGGCTTCATAGCCCGGGACCAGGCGCTTGTAGCTGTTGGTCGTCGAGTTGGCGAAGGCGTTGATCGCTTTGGCGTGCTTGATGATGCCGCCGATGTACCACAGGCACATGTCCGACAGGCCGGCGTATTTGTCGCCGGCGAACTGGGGCTTGCCATCCTTCCAGATCGACTGGTGCACATGCATGCCCGAGCCGTTGTCGCCGAACATGGGCTTGGCCATGAAGGTGGCCGACTTGCCATAGGCGGCGGCGACGTTGTGGATGACGTATTTGTACAGTTGCAGCCGGTCGGCCATGGTCACCAGTTCGGCGAACTTCAGGCCCAGTTCGTGCTGGGCGGGGGCCACTTCGTGGTGATGTTTCTCGGGGTTGAGGCCCATGTCCTTCATCACCGACAGCATTTCGGCGCGCAGGTCCTGGCCGGAGTCGACCGGGTTCACGGGGAAATAGCCGCCCTTGGCGCCCGGGCGGTGGCCCATATTGCCTTCGCTGTATTCCGAGCCCGTGTTGGCCGGCAGTTCCAGCGAGTCATAGGTGTAGCCCGTGTCGTGGGCCTGGGTGGACCAGCGCACGTCGTCGAAGATGAAGAACTCGGCCTCGGGGCCGAAATAGACCTTGTCGCCCACACCGGCGGACTGGACGAAGGCCAGCGCCTTCTTGGCCATCGAGCGGCTGTCGCGGTTGTAGGGCTCGTTGGTGTCCGGGTTCAGGACATCGCAGAACAGGAACAGGGTGGTGTGCTGGTAGAAGGGGTCGATATAGGCGGTGTCGAGGTCCGGCTTGAGCAGCATGTCGGACTCATTGATCGCCTTCCAGCCCGCGATCGACGAGCCGTCGAACATGGTCCCTTCCTCAAGGAACTCGTCATCGACCAGGTCGATATCGAAGGTCACATGCTGAAGTCGGCCCTTGGTGTCGGTAAAGCGAAGGTCGACGTATTTGACGTCCTTGTCCTTGATGTCCTGAAGGATGGCCTTGACGCTCATGAATTTCGTATCCTGTGGCTGGGGGAGGAGAACAGAAAGACCGCCCGCGAGGGACGGTCGGTGAAAGGGTCAGACGGCCTGGGCGCCGGTTTCGCCGGTGCGGATACGGATGACGTCCTGGACGTCGGAGACGAAGATCTTGCCGTCGCCGATCTTGCCGGTGCGCGCCGAGGTCTGGATGGCCTCGATCACCGCCGGGGCCAGGTCGTCGCTGACGACCACCTCGATCTTGATCTTGGGCAGGAAGTCGATGACGTATTCGGCGCCACGGTACAGTTCGGAGTGACCCTTCTGGCGGCCATAGCCCTTGGCCTCGAGGACGGTCATCCCCTGGACCCCGACGTCCTGCAGTGCCTCTTTGACTTCATCCAGCTTGAACGGCTTGATGACGGCTTCGATCTTTTTCATGGCGTCCCCGAGGCGACCCGGAATTGGTCTGTGCACTCGGACCGCAATGGGACATTGCATTGCACCATAAGGCAAGGCCCTTTTGATAATTATCATCATCCGTGAACGGAGGCGTCATGACCGTCCCATCTGAATCCGGAGACTGGAGAAGCCACCTGCCGTGGCCGGAGACCGGGACCCACAAACATGCACGAGGGCGGCTGGCTGTGGTCTCGGGCCCCGCCCATCGCACCGGGGCGGCCCGTCTGGCAGCGCGGGCGGGTTTGCGGATCGGCGCCGGACTGGTGCGGGTCATGGCAACGCCCGCCGCGATCCCCGTCCTTGCGGCCTCGCTGGAGGCCGTGATGGTCGAGCCCTTCGACGGTGCCGACGATCTCGGCCACCGCCTCAGGGAGGCGGACGCCGTGGTGATCGGCCCGGCCGCAGGGCTGGGCGAGGAAACCGTCGGCAATCTGCATGCGCTGGCCAGAACCGGTGCCGTCCTCGTCGTCGATGCCGATGCGCTCAGCGTTTTCGAAAGCCATCCTGATGATCTGTTCGCCTTGCTGGACCGCGACGATGTGCTGACGCCCCACAGGGGAGAGTTCGCGCGTCTGTTTCCGGACCTCGCGGACTTGCCATCGACCGAAGCGGCCTCCCAAGCCTCGGTGCGCGCGGACGCTGTCGTCCTGCTGAAAGGCCATGAGACCGTCATTGCGGCGCCGGACGGTCGGGTCGGGATCAATCCGAACGGCACGCCCTGGCTGGCGACAGCTGGCACAGGCGACGTGCTGGCCGGCATGATCGGCGGCCTGGCGGCCCAGCACATGGAAAGTTTTGACGCCGCCTGCGCCGCCGCGTGGATTCACGCCGAGGCCGCCCGCGGGTTTGGCCCCGGCCTGATTGCCGAGGACCTGCCGGATCTCATTCCCGGCGTTCTGGCCAGGCTGGCGCCGGAAGACCTCAGGCCGTCTTAGGCTTGGCCTTCGCCTTCGCCGGGGCTTTCCTGGCTGCCGCCTTCTTAGCCGGAGCCTTCTTGGCCGCTGCTTTCTTGGCCGGAGCCTTCTTGCCCTTGCCGCCTGCCGCTGCCTTGGCTGCGACCAGTTCGAGGGCGGCCTCCAGCGTCAGGTCTTCGGGCGCGGTGCCCTTGGGCAGGGTGGCGTTGATCTTGCCGCATTTGACATAGGGGCCGAACCGCCCGGCCATCACCTGGACGGGATCGCCGCTCTCCGGATGGGCCCCCAGCTCCTTGAGCGGTGCCGTCTGGCCCCGGGCCCCGCGCGAGGCCTTCTTCTCGGCCAGCAGCGAAACAGCGCGGTTCAGACCGACCTCGAACACCTCCTCGATGTCCGGCAGATTGGCATAGACGCCGTCGTGCAGGACGAACGGGCCATAGCGGCCCAGTCCGGCCGTGATCGGCTTGCCGTCCTCGGGGTGCGCCCCGACCTGACGCGGCAAGGCCAGCAGGGTCAACGCCTGCTCCAGCGTCAGCGTCGCCGGGCTCCAGCCCTTGGGCAGGGAGGACCGCTTCGGCTTTTCGGCCTCGGGCGGGGTGGTTTCCACATAGGGGCCGAAGCGGCCGATCTTCAGCTGCACCGGCTGGCCGGTCGCCGGATCGACGCCCAGCTCGCGGTCGCCGCCGTCCGCCGAGCCTGCGGCATTGGCCCCGGCGCCGAAGCCCCGGGTGTAACGGCATTCCGGATAGTTCGAGCAGCCGATGAAGGAGGACTTCATCTTGAAGCTGGCCTTCAGATGCAGCCGCCCCGCCTTGCACAGCGGGCACAGACGCGGGTCGGTGCCGTCGTCCTTTTCGGGGAACAGGAAGGGGCCGATGGCCGAGTCCAGCTCGTCAATGACGCCCTGACGTTCCAGCACGACGGCGGTGGCGGGCTTCAGCTTGGACCAGAACTCGCGCAGCAGCGCCTTCCAGTCCATCTGGCCGGCCGAGACTTCGTCCAGCTCGTTTTCCAGCGCGGCGGTAAAGTCATACTCGACCCACTGGCCGAAGAACTGCTCCAGGAAGGCCGTGACCAGACGCCCGTTATCCTCGGGATAGAAGCGGTTCTTGTCCATGCGGACGTATTCGCGGTCCCGCAGCGTGGTCAGGATCGAGGCATAGGTCGACGGTCGCCCGATGCCCAGCTCCTCCAGCTTCTTGACCAGGGTCGCTTCGGAATAACGCGGCGGCGGCTCGGTGAAATGCTGGTCGGTGCGGACGGCCTCGACCTTGGCCACAGCGCCTTCCTTGAGGGCGGGCAGGCGGGTGGCGTCATCCTCGTCGTCATCCGACGACCCGGCGCGAGGCTTGTCGTCGCGGCCCTCTTCATAGGCGGCGATGAAGCCGTCGAAGGTCACGACCTGTCCGGTGGCGCGCAGGCCGGTCTGGCCCGAGGGCTCCTCGATCTCGACCGTGGTGCGGTCCATGCGGGCCGCCTCCATCTGGCTGGCGACCATGCGCTTCCAGATCAGCTCATAGAGCCTGCGCAGATCCTCATCGAGACGCACCGAATCCGGGTGGCGGGCGATATTGGTCGGGCGGATGGCCTCGTGCGCCTCCTGGGCATTCTTGGCCTTGACCTTGTAATAGCGCGGCTCGGACGGGACGTAAGCCGGGCCGAACCGCTCGGCGATAACTTCACGCGCCTGGGCGATGCCCTCGGGGCTGACCGACACGCCGTCGGTCCGCATATAGGTGATCAGGCCTCCCGTATCGTCGACGCCTTCGTACAGTTTCTGCGCCGCCTGCATCGTGCGCTGTGCCGTAAAGCCCAGCTTGCGCGAGGCTTCCTGCTGCAGGGTCGAGGTGGTGAAGGGCGGCGAGGGGTTGCGCTTGACCGGCTTCTTCTCGATCGAGCGGATCGTGAACTGGCCGGCCTGAATGGCGGCGCGGGCGGCCGAAGCCGTCGCCTCGTCCTTGATGTCCAGTCGCTGCACGCGCTTGCCGGCGTGTTTGACCAGTCGGGTGGTGAACGGGGGACTGTCCGCCGTCAGATCGGCCTCGATCGACCAGTATTCCTGCGGCTTGAAGCGTTCGATCTCCAGCTCGCGGTCGACCACGATGCGCAGAGCCACCGACTGCACCCGACCGGCCGAGCGCGCGCCCGGCAGCTTGCGCCACAGCACCGGCGACAGGGTAAAGCCGACCAGATAGTCCAGCGCCCGGCGGGCCAGATAGGCCTCGACCAGCTCCATATCCAGCTGGCGCGGGTTGGCCATGGCCTCGAGCACCGCAGCCTTGGTGATGGCGTTGAAGGTGACCCGTTCGACCGTGGTGTCCTTCAGCGCCTTCTTCTTCTGCAGCACCTCCAGCACGTGCCAGCTGATGGCCTCACCCTCGCGATCCGGGTCGGTGGCCAGGATGACGCGGTCGGCGCGCTTGGCCGCTTCGGCGATCTCGGAGAGGCGCTTGGCTCCCCGGGCATCGACTTCCCACGACATGGCGAAGTCCTCGTCCGGCAGGACCGAGCCGTCCTTGGAGGGCAGGTCGCGGACGTGGCCATAAGAGGCCAGAACCTCGAAGTCGGAACCCAGATATTTGTTGATGGTCTTGGCCTTGGCCGGGCTTTCGACAATGACGAGATTCATACGGGCGTGGCGCTTTTCGGGGGGAGGGGCCCAGGGTTCGGGCCGGAGAAGAAGGCGGGGGAACGTGGTTCGCCTCTCGTCCCGTGTCAATCGCCGGGCATGAAAACCCGCTTCAACGCGACGCCAGCCCCCCGGGCAACAGTCGTGCACGTCCAACGAGGCTGAGCTCCAGCAACGCCCCGGAGACGACAGCGACCGGCAGCCCCAGCGACCGGGCCAGGTCATCGCGAGGGGTCGGGGTCGGAGACAGCAGGGCTTCAACCGCGCCGAGCGTGGCAGTGTCGAGGTCGGCGGAGATCTCGACGGCGGCCGGTCTCGGAGCCTTGATCCGCGCGGCTCCCAGGGTGCCGAGCGCGTCCAGCACATCCTCGACCCGCTCGCACAGGGTGGCACCGTCGCGCAGCAGGGAGTTGGGCCCTCGCGAGCGGGGATCCAGCGGCGAGCCCGGTACGGCGAACACTTCGCGCCCCTGTTCGGCCGCCAGTCGCGCGGTGATCAGGGAGCCTGAGCGGATCTCGGCCTCGACGACGATCACCCCGCGCGACAGGCCCGAGATGATGCGGTTGCGCCTTGGAAAGTCGCGAGCCTGGGCCCGGGTGCCGGGTGGGCTCTCCGACAGGATGCAGCCCTCGGCCGCGACCCGGTCGTACAGATCCTGATTATCCGACGGATAGACGTCGTCTACGCCCCCGCCCAGCACGGCCACCGTACCCGTCGACAGGGCCCCCCAGTGCGCGGCGGCATCGATTCCCCGGGCAAGTCCCGAGACGACGGTCAGTCCGGCATCGCCCAGCTGTGACGCCAGCCCCCGGGCAATCCGTTGGCCACCGGCCGAGGCGATGCGCGCGCCGACGATGGCCACGGCCTCCTTCTGAAGGGCATCAAGGCTCCCTCTGGCCCACAGCACCGGCGGGGCCGGGTCGACCGCCGCCAGCGTCTCCGGATAGTCGGCGTCACCGATGACCACCAGCCTCGCGCCAAGGGCCTCACCGCTGGCGATCTCTGCCTCGATCCGGTCGCGAGGGGCAGCGGTATAGGCGGCGCCGCCCGCCTTGCGGATGACACCGGGCAGGGCATCCAGAGCAGCCTGCGCACTGCCGTATCGCGCGATCAACTGGGCGAAGGTGACAGGTCCGATCCGCTCGCTGCGGGCCAGTTGCAGCCGGGCGATCCGTTCGGCTGCCTCCACCGCCATCAGGCAGATTTCGTGCCGATCCGGGGCTCCTTGCCCTTGATCAGCCGGATGATGTTGTCGAAGTGGCGCAGCCAGATCAGCGCCATGGCGAACAGCGCCAGCAGGAAGACACTGTTCGACGTCGGCAGGTTCAGGATGGCGATGGGCATCAGGGCCAGCACCGGTGTCACGAGGGTTGCCACCAGCGCCGACAGGGACGACACGCGGAACACGGCGGCGGTCAGCAGCCAGACGGCCGCCGCGACCAGGCCCAGCGGCCAGGCGGCCGCCAGCATCAGGCCAAAGAAGGTCGCGACCCCCTTGCCGCCCTTGAAGCCCAGCCAGACCGGATAGAGATGGCCGAGGAAGGCCGCACCGCCCGCAATGGCAGCGACCGCATCATTGTCGGTGACCGCCCGTGCGATCAGAAGCGCAGCCGCCCCCTTGCCGGCGTCGAGGATCAGCGTGGCGAAGGCCAGGTCCTTGCGCCCGGTGCGCAGCACATTGGTGGCGCCGATATTGCCCGAGCCGATCTTGCGGACATCGCCGGCCCCGGCGGCCCGGGTCAGCAGCACGCCGAATGGAATGGAGCCGACCAGATAGCCGCCCAGCGCCGCCATCAGCAGCGTCAGCACCGCGATTCCTGCCAGATCCTGCACCTGATTCGGCCTCCTTCAGTCCAGAGGGGGACGATGAGGCCTCGCAAGCGGGGCCGCAAGTCAGGTCGAGAAGATCGACCGCCCTGCGACCCAGGTACGCTCCACCCGTCCCTGAAGGCGACGATTGTCGAAGGGCGAGTTCTTCGACTTGGACCGCAGGGCGTCGGCGTCAATGACCACCGGCGCGTCCGGGTCGAACAGGATCAGATCGGCGGGCGCGCCCTCGGCCAGACGCCCGGCGGCCAGCCCCAGCAGGTCGGCGGGGCCAACGGTGAGCGGCCTCAGCACATCCAGCAGCGGCAGGTCATCTTCGTGATGCAGTCCCAGCGCGGCGGGCAGCAGGGTCTGCAGGCCCACGGCCCCGGGGGTGGCCTCGGCGAAGGGTCGCCGCTTGTCCTCGGCCGGGGCTGGAGAGTGGGCCGAGGTGATCACGTCGATCCGCCCGTCACGCACCGCCTCGATCAGGGCCAGCCGGTCGCTCTCGTCCCGCAGCGGCGGGTCCAGCCGGTAGAAGGTCCGATAGTCGCCGATATCGACCTCGTTGAAGCGCAGATGGTTGATCGAGACGCTGGCCGCGACCTCCAGCCCGCGCAGGCGGGCCCGGTCCAGCGTCTCCAGCGCGCCGGCTGTGGAAATCTGATCGACGAGGAAGCGCACACCAGTCTGCTCGACCAGGGCCAGATCGCGCTCCATCTGCATGCGCTCGGCAATCGCTGGGACCGACGACAGGCCCAGCCGGGTGGCCAACTCGCCCGAGGTCGCCACCGCCCCCTTTGACAGCCAGGGATCGTGGGGGCGACAGGCGATCAGGGCGTTGAAGGCCGTGGCATAGGCCATCACCCGCATCAGGGTGCCGCTGTCGGCGATGACCTGATCGACGTCGGTGAAATAGACGGCGCCGGCCTCCTGCATCAGGCCGATCTCGGCCATCAGCTTGCCGTCGCAGCCCTGGGTGGCCGCCCCTGCCGTCAGGATGTTGACCAGCCCCAGCGCTGCCCCCCGCCGCTGGATGAAGTCGACCATGGCCGGATCATCGACCGCCGGCGCGGTATCCGGCTGGATCACCAGCGTCGTCACGCCCCCTGCAGCCGCCGACAGGGCGGCGGACTTGAGTGTTTCCTTGGGCTCTGCCCCCGGCTCGCCGGTCTTGACGCGAATGTCGATCAGCCCGGGCGACAGGCACAGGCCATCCGCATCAACGATCTCGACATCGTCGGACGGGACAAAGGCCGCGCTCCTGACGACCTCGGCAATCCGGCCGTCCTCGACGCGGACCGCGCCGGGTCCGTCATAGTCGCTGGCCGGATCCAGCAGGCGGGCATTCACGATCCAGACGGGCGCGGTCATTGGCCAGCCTCCTCGCGGCGCAGGGACAGCCCCGCCAGCACGGCCATGCGCGCCGACACCCCCATCTCGACCTGGGTCTGGATCAGCGAGATCAGCGGATCGTCGGCGATGTCGGAATCGATCTCCACGCCGCGATTCATCGGGCCGGGGTGCATGACGCGCACGCCGGGCGCCGCGACCTTCAGCTTCTCGCGGTCCAGCCCCCAGAAGCGATAGTATTCGCGTGTCGACGGGACCAGTGCCCCCTGCATCCGCTCCAGTTGCAGGCGCAGCATCATGACCACGTCACAGCCCTCCAGCCCCTGACGCATGTCGTGGAACACCTCGCAGCCCCAGCGGTCGGCGTCGCCCGGCACCAGCGTCGGCGGCCCGACCAGTCGCACCCGGGCCCCCATCATCGACAGCAGGGCCACATTGGAGCGCGCGACCCGGCTGTGGGCCACATCCCCACAGATGGCGACGGTCAGCCCACCGACGTCGCCGAACTCGCGTTTCAGGGTCAGCAGGTCCAGCAGGGCCTGGGTCGGATGTTCGTGGCGGCCGTCGCCCGCATTGACCACGGCGCACCCGACCTTCTGCGACAGCAGATCGGCGGCCCCCGAGGCCGAGTGGCGCACCACCAGAATGTCAGGCTTCATAGCATTCAGGGTGGCGGCCGTGTCGATCAGGGTTTCGCCCTTGGCCACCGACGAGGCGCGTGGGCTGAGGCTGATGACATCGGCGCCCAGTCGCCGCGCGGCGATCTCGAACGAGGCACTGGTGCGGGTCGAGTTCTCGAAGAACAGGTTCACGACCGTGCGCCCGGCCATCAGGTCCAGCGACTTGGCCGATCCCTGGTTCAGCTCGACAAAGCTGTCGGCCAGCTCCAGCAGCTCGCGCGCGGTCTGGGCATTCAGATCGGTGACGGACAGGAAATGGTCGCGGGGAAACGGCCTCAGCCGTTCTTGAATGACAGTCAGAAGGTCTGAGTCAGGGCGAGCCATCGACGGGCGGCTATAGTCGCATGTGCGACAAAACGGAAGCAGGAACCGCGATCAGCTGCGCAGACTGTCCAGCGCGCCCTGCAGAATCCAGGCGGCGGCATTGCGGTCCACCACCTGGCCCCGGCGGGCCCGGCTCATGTCCATGTCGTCGATCAGGAACCGTTCCACGGCCGTCGTCGACAGGCGCTCATCCCAGAAGGCGACCGGAATATCCCGCAGGCGGTCCAGATTGCGGGCAAAGGCGCGGCTGGACTGGGCCCGCGGCCCCTCGGACCCGTCCATGTTGAGCGGCAGGCCGATGACCAGCGCCGTCGCCCGGCGGCTTTCCATCAGCCGGAGCAGTGCGTGAGCGTCGTCGGTGAACTTCGTCCGGCGGATCACCTCGAACGGCGAGGCGATCATGCGCGTAGCGTCCGACGCCGCGACCCCGATCGTCTTGCTGCCGAGGTCCAGACCCAGCCACGGGGTGCCGGGCGGGCAGTGGGCGGCGAGGTCGGGCAGGGCATGGACGGACACGTGGCAGGCGATAGGCCTTGCCGCTTGGGCTGGCAAGACCGAAGCTGGTCGCGGGAAACGGGAGGACGGGTATGAAACGGATCATGATTGCGGGCACGTGCGGGCTGTTGATCAGCGGACTTGCGGGGTGTGATCGCCTGTCGGCCGCATGGGAGGGGTTCAACAATCCCGGTGCCGCCGAACGTCCCTCGACGGGGCCGACGTCGACCCCCGCTCCGACGCCGGGCGGCAGCCTGGTCGAGTCGGGACAGGCGGTCGTCCTGCAGCCCGAGACGGACGATGCGCTCCAGACTGCCGCCGCGGTCGTCGAACTCGACTACCTCCCGGATCAGGGCGATCTGACCGCCAAGATGTTCGGCACGGCGGGCGGCGATCCGGCCATGAACGGCCTCTATACCTACATCGCCTTCTTCCACAGCCCGGCCGAGGGCTGGCGGGTGTTCCGGATCGGCGACTATCTGGACTACCAGATCCAGGCGGTCTCGGCAGGCCGGGTCGAACTGCGCCTCAGCGAAAGCGTCATGGATCAGGCCACCAGCGAGATCGGCAGCCGCCAGACGGCCATCATCCTCAGCTTCACGCCCGGCCCGGACGGCGCGGTGCCCGAGACGGTCACCGTCACCCCGGCGCGCTAGGCTTCGCGCCGCCGCCTTGTGAAACCGGGCCTGTCCCGCTAATCCCGCCGTGTCGGGCCGCGTGCCCGTTCACCTGTGTTGTGGAGAGGCCGGAATGGCGATCGACGCCGCGACGGTGCGCAAGGTCGCGCATCTCGCCCGTATCAAGACCCCCGAGGAGCGGCTGGAGCCGCTGGCCCGCGAGCTGAGCGGCATCCTGGACTGGATCGAACAGCTGAACGAGGTCGATGTCGACGGCGTCGAACCCATGACCTCGAACGTGGCCCAGCCCCTGCGCCTGCGCGACGATGTGGTCACCGACGGCGACAAGGTCGCCGACGTGCTCTCCAACGCCCCGAAGTCAGCGGATGGCTTCTTCGTCGTGCCCAAGGTGGTCGAATAGTATGTCCGACCTGACCAAATTGACCCTCAGGGCCGCGCTGGACGGGCTCAAGGCCCGCGACTTCTCGTCGGAAGAGATCACCCGCGCGTTCGTCACCAATATCGAGGCCGCCAATCCGGCCCTGAACGCCTATGTCGTCCAGACGACCGACAAGGCGCTCGACATGGCCCGCGCCTCCGACGCCCGGCTGGCCAAGGGGGAGGGCGGGGCGCTGGAGGGCGCGCCGCTGGGAATCAAGGATCTGTTCTGCACCGACGGCGTCCAGACCACCGCCGGCTCCAACATGCTCAAGGGCTTCGTCCCGCCCTATGAATCGACCGTCACGGCCAATCTGTGGGCCGACGGCGCGGTCATGCTGGGCAAGCTCAACATGGACGAGTTCGCCATGGGCTCGTCAAACGAGACCTCGGCCTTCGGTCCGGTCCGTAATCCCTGGAAATCAAAGACCTCGAACGCAGAGCTGACACCGGGCGGCAGCTCCGGCGGCTCGGCCTCGGCGGTCGCGGGTGATCTGTGCCTGGCCGCCACGGCGTCGGACACCGGCGGCTCGATCCGCCAGCCTGCGGCCTTTACCGGCACGGTCGGCATCAAGCCCACCTATGGCCGCGCCAGCCGCTTCGGCATGGTCGCCTTCGCCTCCTCTCTGGATCAGGCCGGTCCGATCACGAAGACGGTCGAGGACGCCGCTATCCTGCTGCGCTCCATGTGCTCCTTCGACGTCAAGGATTCGACCAGCCTCGACGTCGAAACCCCCGACTGGACGGCCAGCCTCGGCAAGGGCGTCAAGGGCCTGCGCATCGGCGTGCCCAAGGAATACGTCGTCGACGGCATGCCCGCCGAGATTCAGGCGCTGTGGGACAAGGGCGTCGAATGGCTGAAGAATGCGGGCGCCGAGATCGTCGAGATCAGCCTCCCGCATACCAAATACGCCCTGCCGGCCTACTACATCATCGCCCCGGCCGAGGCCTCGTCGAACCTCGCCCGCTATGACGGCATGCGCTTCGGCCACCGGGCGACCGGGGCGAAGTCCCTGACCGACCTCTATGAGACCAGCCGCGCCGAAGGCTTCGGCACCGAGGTCCAGCGCCGTCTGACCATCGGCGCCTATGTGCTGTCCGCGGGCTTCTATGACGCCTATTACGTCCGCGCGCTCAAGGTCCGCCGTCGCATCGCCCAGGATTTCGACGCGGTCTGGGACAAGGTCGACGCCATCCTGACCCCCTCGACCCCCTCGGCCGCCTTTGCGCTGGGCGACAAGGAGATCGACCCGATCCAGATGTATCTGAACGACATCTTCACCGTCACGGCCAACCTCGCGGGCCTGCCCGGCATCTCGGTGCCCGCCGGCGTCGACAGCGGCGGCCTGCCCCTCGGCCTTCAGGTGATCGGCAAGGCGCTCGACGAGGCGACGGTGTTCCAGGTGGCCGACGTGCTGGAGCAGTCCGCCGGCTTCGTCGCGAAGCCGGAACGGTGGTGGTAGGGGCCGCCAAGTTCGCAAGGCCTGAAGCGGTGCCCCCTTGTCATCCCGGAATTCGCGCAGCGAATATCCGGGACGCACACCCTCCAAAATCAAAACTCCCGGAAGACGGGGACCGTCTATCCGGGAGAAGGCATCTTCCGAGCAACGCGTCTCCCGGATGCTCACTGGCGTGAGCTCCGGGAGCGACGGACATAACGGCCTGCCGTCCCGGATAGCGCCGACCGCGCTTCCGGGATGACAAGCACGCGGTCTACGCTTCCAGCGCTTTGATGTCCGCGTCGATGGCGGCGATGATCGCGTCGGTCACTTCGCCCTCGGAATAGGGGGCGACCTCGGCCAGCGTCATGTCCTCGAACTGGGGCAGGGCGGGGTGAGAGCCGATACCGGGCAGGTGTTTTTCGAGGATGGCGGCGGTGTCCGGGTCGGCCAGCAGGTCCTTGATCGGGCTGTCGATGGTCGGATTGGCGCGCACCGACACTGCGGCGGCTTCCGTGGCGTGGGCCGGGGCGGTCAGGCCGGCGAGGCTGCCGGTGGCAAGGGCGGCAGCGGCGAGGGCAGAGATGAATTTGGACATTTCGGGCGTCTCCGGGGTTAACGTCGTGCACAGAGAACCCCGTTTTCACGACAGGCTCAAGACGGGATTGTCCAGACGCCTTCACGGCACGCGACCCAAGTCCTAAGACTGGCGTATGGGGCGCAAATTCTCGAGGCTCTTTCGACGTTTCGCCATGGTCGTTTACGGCCTGACGCTTCCCCTATGCCTGCTAACTCTGCTTGTTGGCGTTGCCGGGGCCGATGCCGAGGGGCAGCACCAGCTGAACTGGGGGCTGATTCTCGGCTCTTTGCTGGCGATGGCGGTGCTGGTCTGGCGCCTGCGCCTGAACAGGCGCGCCCTCGGCAACCCTGCCGCGATTCCGACCGTATGGCGCCTGCTGCTGGTTTTCATTCCACTGGGCGTCGTCGCGGTCGCAGGCGTCTTGGTGGCCGCGACCGGGGCGGTCTGGTTCGCGCTGGGTATCTGGCTGATCGTCGATCCGCAAAACGGCCAGTCGCTGCTCTACATGCCGGCCGGCACGATCGACGCCCGCATTTCCGGAGGACTCCTTGTGTTCATCGGACTCGTCTGTGTGGCCATCGGCGCCGTCCTCAGCCTGTTTTTCTTGCGCCTGTTCCGCCGTAGAACACCTGAAATCACTTCCCCGGATAACGGCGCCGACCTAGAAGCAGGGCATGACTGACACCGCGACCAACACCAAACTAATCCAGGGCCGCACGGGCGACTGGGAAATCGTCATGGGGCTGGAGATCCACGCCCAGGTGGCCTCCAAGGCCAAGCTGTTCTCGGGCGCCGCCGTCGGCTTTGGCGCGGGCCCGAACGAACAGGTGTCGCTGGTCGATGCGGGCTTTCCCGGCATGCTGCCGACGCTCAACAAATTCTGCGTGGAACAGGCGGTCCGCACGGGCCTCGGCCTGAATGCGCAGATCAATAGATTCAGCCAGTTCGACCGCAAGAACTATTTTTATCCCGACCTGCCGACGGGCTATCAGATCAGCCAGCTGTATCACCCCATCGTCGGGGAGGGCGTGGTCGAGGTCGAGGCCGAGGACGGCAGCTTCTTCAACGTCGGCATCGAGCGCCTGCACCTGGAGCAGGACGCCGGCAAGCTGATCCATGACCTGTCGCCCACCGAGAGCTATGTCGACCTGAACCGGTCGGGCACCGCCCTGATGGAGATCGTCTCGCGTCCCGACCTGCGCACCCCCGAGGAGGCGGTCGCCTACGTCAAGAAGATCCGGACCATCCTGATCTATCTGGGGACCTGCGACGGCGACATGGAGAAGGGCAATCTGCGCGCCGACGTCAACGTCTCGGTCTGCCGCGCCGGGGGCTATGACGCCTTCAAGGCGACGGGTGACTTCAGCCATCTGGGCACGCGCTGCGAGATCAAGAACGTCAACAGCTTCCGCTTCATCTCCCAGGCTATCCAGTACGAGGCCCGCCGCCAGATCGAGATCCTCGAGGACGGCGGATCGATCACCCAGGAGACCCGGCTGTTCGACCCGGTGAAGGGCGAGACCCGCTCGATGCGCTCCAAGGAAGAGGCGCACGATTACCGCTATTTCCCGGACCCCGACCTGCTGCCGCTGGAAATCGAACAGGCCTGGATCGACAGCATCAAGGCCTCCCTGCCGGAACTGCCCGACGCCAAGCGCAAACGGCTGATGGCCGACTATGGCCTGTCGCAATACGACGCCATCGTGCTGATCTCGGAGCAGGCCAAGGCCGACTATTTCGAGGTCGCCGCCAAGGGTCGCGACGCCAAACTGGTCGCCAACTGGGTCACCAATGAGCTGTCGGCGCGCCTGGCGGCTGACCATCTGGATTTCGACCAGAGCCCGGTCCCGGCCGCCCACGTCGCCCAGCTGGTCGAGCTGATCGAGACGGGCGTGATCTCATCCAAGATCGCCAAGGAGGTGTTCGATCACGTCTGGAACGGCGAGGGCTCGCCCTCTGAGGTCGTCGAAAAGCACGGCCTGAAACAGGTCACCGACACCGGCGCCATCGAAAAGGCCATCGACGACATCATCGCCGCCAACCCCGACAAGGCTGCGGCCGTCGCGGAGAAGCCCCAGGCCATCGGCTGGTTCGTCGGACAGGTGATGAAGGCCACCGGCGGCAAGGCCAACCCGGCCGCCGTCAACGAGATCCTGAAGGCCAAGCTGGGTATTTCTTAGTGCGCTAACACTCGCGACGCGGTCGCTCGCTGCTTGAGCGCGCGCGGACAGAAAAAGGGCCCCGAGATCGCTCTCCGGGCCCTTCTTCGTTTGGCCTGACGCCTACCAGCGCCAGAAGTCGTAGACGACCTCGATGATGTAGCCGTCCCGGTCGTCGATCAGATAGATGTGGTTGTCCACATAGACCCAGCGCGTGCCCTCGGGCGGGAAGCCCAGCCCGTAGGTGCGATAGTCATTCAGCTGGTAGCGCCAGAAGATCGACGGCAGGTATTGGCCCTCGCTCCACCGCTGGTTCCAGTACTGACGCGGCACCGAGTAATAGCCGTAGTCCGGGGCGAAATAGAAGCCGACCCGCACGCCGGAATAGCCCCGGAACGAGCGATGGTTGCGCCACCAATCCGACCGGTGGCTACGGCTCCAGTCGCGACGCCAGTTGTCCCGGTTCCAGTTGCGGCGGAATTCGCGATAGTCGCGACGGTCGCGGCGGTTTTCGAAGCGGTCCTCACGGCGGTCCTGACGCCGGTCGGCCCGGTCGTCACGACGGTCGCTGCGCCACTCCCGCCGATCCTCGCGACGCTCGCCGCGGTCCTCGCGGCGATCTTCGCGCCGGTCCTGACGACGGTCCTGCCTGTCGTCCCGCCGGTCTTCGCGGCGATCCTGACGGGTGTCCGGGCGCGTATCCGGGCGCCGGTCTTCCCGTCGATCCTGACGCCGGTCCTGCCGGTCATCCCGACGATCCTCGCGGCGATCCTGCCGGTCCTCCCGACGGTCCTGACGGCGGTCGCCCCGATCTTGGCGCGGCTGTTGCGGAGGCTGCGTCTGCGGTTGCTGACGGTCCTCACGGCGCTGCTCGCGCCGCTGGGTGCGCGCCTCGGTGCGGCGGTCGCCGCGATCCTGACGGGCCTCGGCCTGCTGGGCCTGGGCGACCGCTGGCGCGATGGCGGGAGCCATGAACGCCGTCAGGGCACTGAAGACCAGAAGAGTACGTTTCATCTCGATGTCCTTGTCGCCCCTGTCTGTCATCCCGATCGATGATCTGTCCCTAGATCTGGCAGGTACAGGCTGAACCGTATGTGAACGACATCTGACCGCTCCACCGCCTGCTGTTCAAACACAGAAAACCCCGCGAGGCGAACCGCGCGGGGCTTCCTGCCCAAACCTGCTTGGCGCCTACCAGATGTCCAGCACCAGGTCGGCGATGACGCCCGTGGCCAGGGCCACCAGCAGGATGTCGTTATCGGCATGGACCCAGCGATAGCCGCGCGGGGCGGGTCTCAGGCCGTAATAATGCGGGTCCCGCACATAATAGCGGTGATAGCTCGAGGGCAGGCGCGACCCCCGCTGCCAGCGATAGCCGTAATAGCGCGGCTCGACGCGGTGATAGCCATATCCCGGCGCATACCAGTAGCCATTGCGGCGCCCGCGATAGTCGCGGAAGTCGGACCGACCGCGCCACCAGTCGCGATTGTTGCGATCCCAGCGGTCTGCGCGGCGATGGTTGCGATAGTCGCGACGGTCATCCCGACGGTCTCCGCGCCAGTCGCGACGGTCATCCCGGCGATCACTGCGCCAGTCGCGCCGGTCTTCGCGGCGATCCCGTCGATAGTCCCGGCGGTCGTCGCGACGGTCCTGACGCCACTCACGGCGGTCGTCGCGGTCGCGGCGGCTCTGGGCTTCGGCGATGGCGGGGACGGCCAGGGTGGCCATGGTGAGCGCGACGACGGCCGCGCGGGCAAGGTGTCTCATAACACTACTCCGGTGAGGGGTCCGGTGGATCGACGGAGCCGATCCGCGATGGGCACAGGCTGTCGGGTCCGAAATGAACCCGACCTGAACGCTCTGGTCAGGAAGGCCGGTGAGCGCCCCTTGTGACGGGTCGTCCCGGTGCCCAGATGCAAAGGCCAGGCGCAGGAGGCCCCCCATGACCCGACCCATCGAACTCTGGTACTGGCCGACCCCGAACGGCTGGAAGGTCTCGATCGCGCTGGAAGAGATGGGCCTGCCTTATGAGCTCAAGCCGGTGAATATCGGGCGGGGCGAACAGTTCGAGCCCGCCTTCCAGGCCATCAGTCCGAATGGTCGCATGCCGGCCATCATCGATCCGGAAGGCCCGGACGGCCAACCGCTGTCGATCTTCGAGTCCGGGGCCATCCTTCAGTACCTGGGTCTCAAGTCCGGACAATTCTATCCGCAGGACGTCCGCACCCGCACCGAGATCGACCAGTGGCTGTTCTGGCAGGTCGGCGGCCTTGGCCCGATGGCCGGCCAGACGCACCATTTTCGCCAGTACGCCCCGGCCATGATCAAGGATCAGCGTCAGATCGCCTATGGCGTCCGCCGTTATACCGACGAAACCCACCGTCTGTATGGCGTTCTGGATCGCCGCCTGGCCGACCGCGAGTTTGTGGCCGGCGACTATTCCATTGCCGACATGGCCATCTGGCCCTGGATCCTGCCGACGCATCAGGGACAGGACCTGGCCGAATTCCCGCACCTCGCCGCCTGGATGGAGCGGGTCGGTGCGCGGCCTGCGGTCAAGGCCGGTCGGGCGGTCGGCGACGAACTGCGCGGCAATCTCGGCGCCGCCGGCAAGGATGCGGAAGACGCGCGCAAGCTGCTGTTCGGCCAGCGCGCCCGGCGGGGATGATCCTGGACCGTCAACCGTAAACCGCCTCTGAACAAGCGATTTACGGCAAGTAAATACAGTAGTTTGCGTTCATGACTTGGTGACACAAAAGTCGTCGCGCACCCGTCTGCTGTTAACGCTAACTTCAATCCGCGGCTGTTTTATCCAGACCATCGGCGGGCCAGAAAGGCCTTGGCTGGAGGAACTGGTGATGATGGCGCAAGAACTCGCGCAAGACGCTGAAACGGGCGGCCTGCCGCTGCCCACTGCGGACATGGACGGCGACGCCCTGTTCAAACTGGGCCTGATGTATTCGGCCGGGCAGGGGGGCTGTCCCCTCGACCGGGTCTCGGCCCACATGATCTTCAATCTGGCGGCCATGAAGGGCTCGATCGAGGCGCGCGACTATCGCCGCGAGATGTCGATGGAGATGGACCGCGAGGAAATCAGCGAGGCCCAGCGCGCCGCCCGCCGCTGGATCGACGCCGGCACCGTTACCCTCGCCGCCTAGAACTGCTGATACTGCCCGTTGATCGAATAGGTGAAGCCGACGGGCAGGGCGTTTCGGATCTGGGTGAAGAAGTTGGCCAGCTCGCCCAGGTTGGATAGCGGCACGAACAGGATGTCGCCACGGCGCAGCGCCACGATCTCACCGCGACGGGGCCTCAGGTCCAGAACCCGCATCATGCGCCGGCCGCCCGGTCCGCGGCGGATCAGGGCCACCTGGGTCAGTTTTGCAGTGGGCAGGAAGCCGCCCGCCTGAATGATCGCCTGATAGGCATCAATATCGCCAAGCATCTCGTAAACGCCCGGGGTGCGCACCTCTCCGTCGACCCAGACCCTTACAGGCCCGGCCTGCTTCAGCGTTACCTCGACCACCGGGCGCACCAGCTGGGTCGACAGGGCGGCGCTGACATCCGATTCCAGTTCGAACAGCGTGCGGTCCGCCGCCATCACCTGACCGATCAGGGGCAGCGACACCCGTCCATCCGGCCCGACCTTCAGCGTGCGGGTCAGCTCCGGCGCCGTCGGAGTCGCAACCTCGATTTCATCACCGGGGTAGAGGACATATTCCGGCTCGGCATCGGTCCAGTCGGCAAAGGGGATGTCCGGAAACGCACCGGGTGACGACGCTCCGCCGACCCGCCCATACCCCGGCGAGGGCATGCGCCCGCCATTGCCGCCACAGGCCGACAGACCCAGCGCCACGCCCAGCAGAAGCAGGTGTCTGCGATCGACCGTCATTCGGGCTTACCTCGACTCATTCTGACCATGGCCCCTGCACTGTCGGTGAACGTGGGTAACCGATGGTTAACGCGCGGGGTCGAGGATCACCCTGACCCGCCCGACAGGATTCTCTCGCCGTATGCGTTCCACCGCCTACACCTCCGCCAGACCCCGGTACGACCTGGCGGACATCGTCGGGCTGTTGTTCCGTCAGATCGGCATCATGCTGCTGGTGTTTCTGGTGATCGCGGTCCTCGGCACCCTGGCGGTCATGACCCTGCAAAAGACCTATACGGCCGAGGCGCGGATCTTCGCCGGTGTTGGTCAGGAGTATGTCTATCAGCCCCGGGTCGGCGTCACCGAACGCGGCCAGGCCCCTGAAGGTGATGCCGTCACCCAGTCGGAAGCTGCCATCCTCAACAGCCAGGAAGTCAAGCAGCGTGTCATCCAGTCCCTCGGACCCGCCGCCATCCTCGGCGACAAGGCCAGCGGCAGCCGGGCGGTTCAGGAAGCCCAGGCCATGAAGGCGCTCGAAGGCGGTCTTGCCATCGGCGTCGCCCCGGGCAGCCCGATCATCGCCGTAGGCTATGAAAGCTCGGACCCGGCGCGCGCGGCCACGGTCCTGAACGCCATCGTTGACGCCTATCTGGCCTATCGCCGCGAACTGTTCACGGATCGCTCAACCGACGCCAATCTGGCCCAGCAGCAGGCCTTCGAGGACGATCTGGCCCAGGCCGATGCCGAGTATCAGGCCTTCCTGCGCTCCAACGACATCGGCGATTTCGCCGCCGCCAAGGCCGGCTATGCCACCAGCTACCAGACCGTCTATGCCGACCGCCTGTCGACCCAGGCCCTGCTGAGACAGACCGACCAGCGCCTGCAGACGCTCGAGGCCCAACTGGCCCGCACGCCGCCCGAGGTTGCGCTGTCGCAGGACCTGAACGTCTCGGCCCGGGACCAGATTCTTCAGGCCCGCAACGAGCGCGAGGCCCTTCTGGCGCGCTACCTGCCGGACTCCCAGCCGGTGCGCGACATCGAGGCCCGCATCGCCCAGCTGGAAGCCTATGTCGCCTCGGGCGGCGGTGTTGGCGTCAAGGAAGTGCGCACGGGTCCGAACCCGATCTGGACCGAGCTGGAGACCACCCGCATCACCGTCCAGGCCGAGCGCGACTCGCTTCAGGCCCGTCTGGCGGCGCTCGATGGTCAGCTGGAGCAGATCAAGGCCCGCCAGAGCGAGCTGGTGCAGGTCGAATCGCAGAACGCCACCCTGTCCAGCGAACGCGAGGTCCTGTCGGCCAACATCCGCGAGTTCCAACAGCGCGCCTCCCAGAGCCGCGCCGACAGCGCCCTGGTCCAGGCCGGCGCCGACAATGTCACCGTGATCGAGCGCGCCACGGCCCCGACCACCGGTAAGAGCCTGAAGCTGCCCCTGCTGGCTCTGGTGATCCTGTTCGCCGGGTTCACGGCCCTGTGCGTCGGGCTGGCGCGCATCTTCTCGCGCCGGGATTTCGCAACCGCCGAGGTGGTGGGTCGCACCCTCGACATGCCGGTTCTGGCGGTCGCGCCATTCAAGGCTCGATGAGTGCGCGGGCGTGCTAGCCTCGTCCGTATAGCGGCGCGTGTGATTGCGATTCGATGATCGACCTGACAACCGAAATGGCAGAGTTGTGGGCCGCCCTCGGGCCCGGCCGCCGGCATCGCGGCCGGGTGATCCTGTTCGTCTCGGCCCTGGCGGGTGAGGGGACCTCGACGGTCGCCCGGGAATACGCCCGCCTCGCCGCTGTGCGCGCGCGTCGCCCCGTCTGGCTGATCGACGCCGACCTCGTCCAGCAGGGCCAGATGGATGCCGTCGGCGGCGACCCTGAGCGCTTCGGCCAGCTGGGGCGCCCGGCCCAGGCGTCGCCCGACGGGTCCAGCTTCTTCGCGATAAGCCCGCCGCTGGTCGGCCGGGATGGCCAGCCCGTGGCCCCGGCGCGTCTCCTGACGGCCCGGCCGGCTCTGGGCGGTCGCCTGTGGGTCACCCGCTTCAATCAGGAAATCCTCCGTTCCGGCCAGCGCGCCGAGGCGACCGACGACAGCCGCTACTGGGACGCCATTCGCGCCCATGCCGAGACCATCGTCATCGACGCTCCCTCTGCCGACCGCAGCGATCTGGCGCTGGTCCTGGCCCCGCTGGCGGACGTCACTGTGCTGGTGGTGGCTGGTCAGGCGACCGAGGCGTCGGCGCCCGTCGCCCTGCGTGACGAGATCGAAGCCGTCGGCGGCAATATCGCCGGCGTGGTCGTCAACCGGTCGACCTATCGGGCACCGACCCTGCTGCGCCGCCGGTCAGCCTAGCGCCCGGCGCGATCCAGTCGCTGCAGTTCCGAGGCGCCGTAAAACCGCGGTTCCAGTCCCGGCATCCACAGGATCTTGCCCAGACCCCGCGCCGCCCGGTCAAGCGCCCGGGCGCGACCAGGCCGCCGCAACAGCGTCAGCGGCAGGGCGACCAAGCCCCAGCCCGCCAGTTGCACCGCACCGACGGCCATCCACTTGACCACGCCGGTGATGTCCCGTTTCGCCCAGGCGGCCTGCGCGGGGCTCTGGCCATAGGCAAAGGCGCGCGACAGGGCATAGCCCAGATTGGCGCGGTGGGCGGGCGCGACCTCATCCACCCAGGCCGCCGCCGACCAGCCATACCGTCCGCCTCGCGCGCTCAAAGCGGCGAACAGGGCATCATCCTCACCCCCCGACTGGTCCCAGCGCACCTCGAACGGGGCCGGGCCGGGCAGGGCGGTCGCCCGCACCATCAGACTGTTGCCGCAGCCGAAGGGGTGGTCAATCAGGGCGTCGCTCGCCGGACCTGCGCGCCCGAAGAACGCTTCCAGATAAGGGCGCACGTCCGCGGCGGCCTCGGGCGCGCGGCCCCGAATCGGGCCGAACACGACATCGGCGCCCGTGCTCGCTTGCGTGGCCACAAGCGCAGCCAACCATCCGGGAGAGGCGATCTCGTCATCGTCCAGAAAGGCGATCAGCGGGGCATCCGTCGCGGCCAACCCGGCGTTCCGCGCCGAGGCCACCCCGACCGTCGGCTCGTGCACATAGACGACGGGAAAGGCCTGTCCCTGAAAGCGCTCTGTCACCGCCCGCGCGCTGGGCTCGCGATCGTTATCGACCACCACGATTTCACCGAGCCGGTCGGCAACGCCCTGCTGCGCCATCAGCGAGGCGAGCGCATGGGCCAGCCCCTCCGGCCGTCTCAGCGTGGGAACAATGACGGCGACCCGGCCCATCACACCGCCTCGGCATACAGGGCCGCGCGGTACAGGCGCAGGGCAAGTGCCCGGCTGGCGACCGGCAACCCGTCTTGCAGGGCCCACGCCCGGGCCAGCCCGCGCAGCACGCTCCGTCCGGGGATGCTCCGGATCTTCCGCGCCACGCGATAGCTGGGATAGGTGGCGATGATGTCGGGATGCTTGTCGATCACCCGGGCAAAATTCCCGGCCGACTGCTCATATTTGCGCATCAGGCTCTCGACCGTATCCAGCCCCATATGGGTCGCGGGAATGTCGACATGCAGAACCGGGCAGGATCGCGAGACCCGCATGGCCCATTCCACGTCCTCCCAGCCCCAGCCGCTAAAGCCGGGATCAAAGGCCTCGCTTTCGAACACATCGCGCCGGACCAGCAGGTTCGAGGTGTAGACGTATTTCTCGGGCGTCAGACGCCGCACCTCGACGGGCAGGCATTCCGATCGCTGCGCCAGCGCCCGGTGCACGGCGAACTGCGCGTCCGTCGACGCCTGCAACAGGGAAAAGCCGCCGAACGCCACCGCGGGATCATCCTCCCGGATCAGGGCCACCCAGGCCTGCAGAAAATCCGGTCGGTCGGGCTGCATGTCGCTGTCGAGGAACAGCCAGGTCTGCCCCCGCGCGGCGCTGGCCAGCCGGTTGCGGCCCCGGGACCGGCCTTCGTTGGCGGTCAGGCTGATCAGACGCACGGGCAGCCGCGCCTCTCCGATCTGCCGGGTGAGGGCGGCGGTCAGACCCGCGTCGCCCGTCCCGTCGTCCAGCACCACCAGTTCGACGGCCCCGGCCAGCGCCGCGGCCTCGGCATCCAGCCGCTCCACCAGGGGGGCCGGATCATCCCTCAGGAACGGGACCAGCACCGACAGGATCGGGCGGGCCGCCCCGTAGGCCGGGCTGTCGCTCGTGCGCGCGCGACTCATGCCGGGGCTCCCCGGGCTTTCACCCGGCGATAGCGGTCCACCAGCACATCGCGGACATCCGCCGCATTGAGCGTAATGGCGACCAGCCCATAGACGACGGCGCCCACCCCGGCGTCCAGCATCAGCTCCAAAAATCCACCCGGCGAGGGCAGGGCCATGACCACGGCGGCCATCGCCACCGAGGCGACCCCGATGCGCATCAGGCTGTCGACCGGAATGGGCAGGGCCACGACCCGCCGCCCGATGACGATGACCGAGGTCAGCCCCAGCGCCAGACTGGCGGCCGTCGCCCAAGCGGCCCCCATGACCCCATAGGCCGGGATCAGCATCAGGTTCAGCACGACGTTGGCCAGCGCCGGGATGGCCATGGTCACGAACAACAGGCTGGTGCGCTTGCCCAGCGTAAAGGCCTGTCCGAAGTAGTAGCTCGACAGCCCCGACATCAGGGCCGCAAACGCGATCCACGGCGTGATCGCTGCGGCCGCGCCACGCAGCTCCTCGCCGATCATGAACTCTGCCATCGGCCGCGCCACCAGCGCCAGCCCGACCGCCGCCGGAATGCCGATCAGCAGGAAGGTCGAGGCCTGCTCGCGCGCGGCCTCCTTCAATCCGGAGAGTCCGTGACGCTCCAGCGCCATGACCAGCGCCGGCCCGCCGGCTGCGCCCAGCCAGATGAACAGGACATCGAGCGTCCGGTTGGCGAGGCTGTAGGCCGCGTGATAGGCGCCGGTCGCGGCCTCATCCAGAAACACCGCCAGCAGGATGCGGTCGGTCGAGCCCAGCACCAGCGTCAGGGCCAGCGACACGGCGATCGGATAGCCATAGCGGGCATAGGACAGCAGGCGCTGCGGATCGGCGCGGCCGCCCCTCGCAAACCGCAACTCGGCGGGGAGCACGAACGGCAGCAGCACCAGCGGCGCCAGCCCCAGCCCGATCAGGGGGGAGGCCGCACCGGCCCCCAGCAGAGCGAAGACGACGCCGAACCCCAGCCCGCCGACGTTGGTAAAGATATCCATCCACGCGGACTTCGCGACCTCGCCCGAGGCCCGGTAACGCTCCTGCACCAGTCGCGCGAGGCAGCGGATCGGCACCCCCGCCACACCAGCGGCCACCGCGAGGCGGAACGCCATGTCCATGGGCCACAGCCATATGGCCAGCCCCATGAGCGGCAGGAAGATCAGCGTCAGGGCAAAGGTCGCCTGATAGAGCCCGGCGAAATGGTCCGCCAGCGACGGTCCCTGGCTCTCGGCGGCCCAGAAGCGCGCCATGGCCGCCTCGATCCAGGTGAACACCGCCACATGGGTCAGGCTGAAGATCGCAAAGGCGACGGCATAGCGTCCGAAGTCGTCAGGGCTCAGCAGGCGCGTGAACAGCACCAGCGTCAGGAAGCCGACCAGCCCCTGGACTATATTGGCGGGCAGATAGCCCCAGACGCCGCGCCAGAACATCAGGACCCGCCGCTCACCGGACGGCCAACCGGTCGCCCAGCAGCACGGGCACGGTGACCATCATGATCCACAGATCCATCCAGAACGACTGGCGCTCGACATATTCCACATCCAGCTGAACGCGGCGCCGCACGTCCTGGGCCGTGTGCAGCGGGCCGCGCGAGCCCTTGATGGCGGCCTAGCCGGTCATGCCGGGCTTGATCCGGTGGCGATGGGCATAGTCGGCGACCAGTCGGGCGGACTCGATCTGGCCGGTCTTCATGCCGATGGCGTGGGGGCGGGGCCCTACCAGGCTCATCTCGCCCTTCAGCACATTCAGCAGCTGCGGCAACTCGTCCAGACTGGTCGACCTCAGAATCTTGCCCAGCCGGGTGATGCGGTCGTCGTCACGGGTCACCTGCCGGCTGGCCGTGGCGTCGGCCGCCTCCTGCTTCATGGTGCGGAATTTCCAGACCACGATTTCCTCGTGATTGAAGCCGTGGCGCCGCTGGCGAAAGAAGGCCGGCCCCGGGCTGTCCATCTTCACCAGCACGGCAATGACCGCCATGACCGGCATCAACAGGATCAGGGCAATCCCGCCGATGATCATGTCCTGCAGCCGTTTGTTGAAGGCCCGGCGGTCGTCGTCCACCGGCCCGTTCAGCCGGGCCAGGCGGGTGCGGGCCAGTCGATCCATGGCCGAGGCGCGCAGCTTTCCATCCGCTGTGTCGACCAGCAGGCTGACCGGATTGGGCAGGGCCCCCAGACGGCGGGTCAGGTCGCGCACCCGTTCCTCGGCCTTCGGGTCGATGGCCAGAACAACGCGGTCGACATAGGGCAGGATGCGGTGCGCCATCAGCGCCTCGCTGTCGCCCAGAACCGGGACACCCTCGACCGCCTTGGGAGACCGCGCCATGCGGTCGTCGAACACGCCGATGATGTTCAGGTCGCGCCGCTGCATCGCTTCGCGGATCATGGCCTCGGCATGTTTGGTGGCGCCGACCAGCACGACATTGGGGGTCAGGGCCCCCGTGGTCCTCATCCGCCGGATCAGTTCCAGCCAGCACAGGTGCAGCCCGTACAGGCTGACGATCATCAGGGCGGGCCAGACCAGCCACAGCGTCAGGTTGGTCCCACCCAGAGCCAGCCCGCTGGCCAGCGCCACCAGCGCGCCGGCGATCACGAGCGCGCCGACGGTCCCGAGATGCATGATGCCGGAGGTGCCGCGCCCAAAGCGATAGATGTCGATGGACCGCATCAGGCCCAGGGTGACGACTGCCCCCAGAATCACCGGCAGCACATTGCCGACGCTCGCCTGCCCGAGCCCCCGGGGGGTCAACAGGAACAGGCTCAGCAGGGTGACGATCGTCACCACCAGCACATCGATGGCATGGAAATAGTGAACCGACAGACGCGCCCGCGCCCGTTCCCGCGCATTCAGCCAGACGCCGGGGCGGAACGGCCCCCGCTTGTGGCCGGCCGCCTCGTCGGCGCAGGCTTCGCCAGACAGGGATGCGCGCGCCAGCGCCTGCAGGCCGGCAGCATCCAGCTCCCCCGTCGAACCGGTCACGTCATCGGCGATGGCATTGGCGAGCGGGCTGGGCATGGGGCAGGGCGGCTTCCTGTCGGTGGTGCCGACACCAGACCACATGCGGCTGACTGTCCCGTTAACGCACAAGCCTGTCGTCACTGCTGAACAGCCTGTTGCGCACCCGCGCCGGCTCGGCTATCGACGGCGCCTGCCGGAGACGTGGCCGAGTGGCTGAAGGCAACGGTTTGCTAAATCGTCGTACCCTGTAAGGGGTACCGAGGGTTCGAATCCCTCCGTCTCCGCCAGATTTCTCCGAAGTTTGGGCCTGTCGAGTGGAAGCCTTGGGCATGGGGTGCGGCCCGGTCGACCGAATCCCTCCAGCCGGATAAGTCTCGGCCTCTCTGCAGGGATTGCTCGGGGGCAGGGCGGGATGGCAAGTCAGACGTGGGACGCGGTTGTGCTGGGCGGAGGCCACAACGGGCTGGTCTGTGCCTGGTATATGGCGCGGGCCGGGCTGAAGGTGCGGGTGCTGGAGCGACGCGCCGTGGTCGGTGGCGCCGCGGTCACCGAGGACTTTCATCCCGGCTATCGCAACTCGACCGCCAGCTACACCGTCAGCCTGCTCAACCCCAGGGTCATCGCCGACATGCAGCTGGCGCGTCACGGCCTGCGCGTGGTCGAGCGCCGCATGTCGAACTTTTTGCTCCTGCCGGACGGCGACAGCCTGTCGGTGGGCGAGGGCGGGCTGACCGCGCGCGAGGTGGCCCGGTTCTCGCCCGGCGATGCCGCGCGGCTGGATGACTATGGCCGACGGCTGGACGCGGTCGCCGATGTGCTGCGCGATCAGGTGCTGAAGGCGCCGCCCAACCTGACCCCCGGTCTGGGTCTCGCCAGCCTCGGACCTGCGCTGGCTGCCGGGGCGCTGGGCCTGCGCGTCAAGACGCTGGACCAGACGACCCAGCGCGACCTTGTCGACCTGTTCACCCGCTCGGCCGGGGAATGGCTGGACGGCTGGTTCGAGAGCGATCCGATCAAGGCCCTGTTCGGCTTTGACAGCGTCGTCGGTGCCTACGGCAGTCCGTATACCCCGGGCTCGGCCTATGTGCTGCTGCACCATGTGTTCGGCGAGGTGAACGGCAAGCGCGGCGCCTGGGGCCATGCCCTCGGCGGTATGGGCGCCATCACCCAGGCCATGGGCGCCGCCTGTGTCGAGGCGGGTGTCGAGATCACCCTCGATGCGGCGGTGGCCGAGGTTCTGACGGACAAGGGCCGGGCCGTGGGGGCCGTGACCGAGGCGGGCGAGGTCGTGCGCGGGCGCGTCGTCGTGTCAAACCTGCATCCGCGCCTGCTGTTCGACCGGCTGGTCGATCCGGCGGTCGTACCGGCGGATTTCCGCGAGCGGATGGACCGGCATGTCTCGGGCTCGGGCACCTTCCGCATGAACGTCGCGCTGGATCGCCTACCGAACTTCACGGCGCGGCCCGGGACCGGCGACCACCTGACCGCCGGCATCATCATCGCCCCCAGCCTCGCCTATATGGACCGCGCCTGGCAGGACGCGCGGCGCGAGGGCTGGTCGCGCCAGCCGATCGTCGAAATGCTGATCCCCTCAACGCTGGACGACAGCCTGGCGCCGGACGGGCACCACGTCGCCAGCCTGTTCTGCCAGCACGTCGCGCCGGATCTGGCCGACGACCACCGCGATACGGTCGCCGACCTGATGATCGATACGGTCGAGGCCCACGCGCCCGGCTTCAGGGATTCGGTGGTCGGCAGATTGGCTCTAGGGCCCCGCGATCTGGAGCGTCGCTTCGGCCTGATCGGCGGCGACATCTTCCACGGCCGCCTCAGTCTGGATCAGCTGTTCAGTGCACGACCGGTGCTGGGCCATGCCGACTATCGCATGCCCGTGCCGGGTCTCTATCTGTGCGGGTCGGGCGCCCACCCGGGCGGGGGGGTGACCGGAGCGCCCGGCCACAATGCGGCCCGCGCCGTGATCCGCGATCTCAGGCGTTTCTGATATTCAGCACCCGCATCAGGGCGTCGCGGATCATCGCCTCGGTATAGGGCTTCTGGACCGTCGGCCGGCTCTCCCAACCCTCGGCCAGTCCGCCCTGGCCATAGCCGGTCGAGAACACCAGCGGCACTCCCTTGCGATCCAGCGCCTCCGCGACCGGGTAGACCGTCTGGCCCGCCACATTGACGTCCAGCAGCGCCGCGTCGGGCCGGTCATCGCCGTCAATCATCTCCAGCGCGTCGTCGATCCGCGCCGCCGTGCCGAAAATCGTGCAGCCCATGTCCTCGAGCATGGTTTCCAGCAGCATGGCGACCAGCGACTCGTCCTCGACGACCAGAACCCTTCGGCCTTCCAGTCCGGGAATACTCATGACGGCGTTCTCTCGCGTGGAAAGGTCAGTGAAAAGATCAATCCGTCAGGGGCATAGTCGAAGCGGGACTGTCCCGCCAGATCATGGCGCACATTCCGCTCGATAAGACGGCTGCCAAAGCCGCGATGTTCGGATACCACGACCGGCGGACCATCGATCTCGCGCCAGACCAGCGACACCTGGCCATCCGTGACGGTCCAGTCGACCAGCACGCGTCCGTCGCCGGACTGCAGCGCGCCGTGCTTGGCGGCATTGGTCGCCAGCTCGTGGAAGATCATGCCCAGCGACAGGGCCTGGGCCGAATCAAGCGACACGACCGGCCCGTTCGGCAGAATCCGCGTGGACCCGTGGGCCTCGGTCTCGTGCGTCAGGATATCGGCCAGCTCTGCCCCTTCCCAATGGGTCCGGGTTAAAAGATTGTGCGTGTGGGACAGCGACATCAGACGCGCCTGGAACCCTTCGGCGAAGGTCTCCGGCTCTGCGTGCGTCCGTGCGGTCTGCATGGCAATGGATTGAACTGTTGCCAGCGTATTCTTCACGCGATGGTTCAGCTCGTCGATCATCAGCTTCTGCCGATTGCCGGCCTCGACGACATCCGTCACGTCGTGTCCCTGCACGAACACGCCCGCCACTTCGCCCTGACCGTCGCGCAGCGGCTGGTAGACAAAGTCCAGATAGCGGGTGCGCAGGGCGCCGTCCGGACCCGTGCCCAACTGAACGGGCATCGCGTGCCCCTCGTAGGCCTCCCCGGTTTCGCGGACCTGGAGCAGCAGGTCGAGAAATCCCTGGGCGACGATCTCGGGCAGGGCCTCGACCACCGGCTTGCCGTTCAGCGACCTGTGGCCGGTCAGTTCGGCATAGGCCTCATTGTGCATCTGGAAGACAAAGTCCGGCCCGGTCAGGACCGCGATGAACCCGGGCGCCTGCATGAAGATGTCCAGCAGACGGTTGCGCTCTGACTGCAGGCGCAGATTGTCGCTCTGCAGGTGCTCGGCCCGCGCCATGACATTGCTGCTGAGCAGGTCTGCGACCGAGGCCTTGTCCCGGTCTCCCATCACGCGCTTGCGCAGGTTCTGCAGTTCGGTGATGTCCGTGGTGTGCTGCAGGATGTAGGCGACCTGGCCGTCCGCGCCCCGGATCGGCGTGTGGGTGGCGCTCCAGTAACGATCCTGGATCTGCGTCTGGCCCTCTGCGTCGGTAACCTCGATCGGATAGTGGATAAGCGCCAGATGATCCGCCTGGCCGGTCTGCAGGACCCGCTCGAACGACGCCCTCAACTGACGCGAATTCTCGCGCGCCTGTTCGCTCTGGCCGCCTCCGTCGAACAGCTCGAACAGATTGTAACCAATCAACTCATCCCGCTCGCGTCCGACCACGTTCAGATAGGCCTGGTTGACCCCGGCGTAGCAGAAGTCTGTGGTCAGCATGGTGTAGGGATTGGGCGAAGCGTCGAAGGCCCGGGCCATGTCCCGCGCCGCCATATCGCTCAACTCAAGATACTTCAAACGGTAGCCCCCTCGACGACGCCGTCGAAACGCCCGATCCCGACAGAGGTTCCCGAGGCATGTCAAGCGATTGACTTGGGATTGTCGATTCCGCCGTCTAGGGTCACCGGATGATGCTCTCCGGTCTGATGTCCCTGTTCATGGTCTTTGCGCCTTTGCCCGATTCCGTGCCCGACCCCGTCGATACCGTCCGCCTGGAAAACGGGATCGCGCAGGGTGCGGTCGTGGACGATGTCGTGGCCTTCAAGGGCCTGCCGTACGCCGCGCCGCCGGTGGGTGAGGGGCGCTGGCGCCCGCCGGCCCCCGTCACGGACTGGTCGGGCGTGCGCGATGCCACGACCTATGGCGCCATCTGCATCCAGCCGCCCTCGAACGGCGACCCGGGTGTCGGGCCGCTGCCGATGAGCGAGGACTGTCTGACCCTCAACGTCTGGGCCCCGGTCGAGCGGAGTGGACCTCTGCCGGTCATGGTCTGGATCCACGGCGGCGGCTACAACAACGGTTCGGGCACCGCGGCCCTCTATGACGGCAGTGCGCTGGCGCGGCGCGGGGTCGTGGTGGTGACGATCAACTACCGGCTGGGCCGTCTCGGCTTCTTCGACCATCCGGCCCTGGCCGCAGACCGTCCGGCCGATGAGCCCGCCGGCAACTATGGCGTCATGGACCAGATCGCGGCGCTGGAGTGGGTGCGCGACAATATCGCGGCGCTGGGTGGCGACCCCGGCAATGTCACCATCTTCGGCGAATCTGCGGGCGGCGCAGCCGTCACCCAGTTGATGATCGCCCCCTCCGCGCGCGGCCTGTTCCACAGGGCCATCGTCCAGTCGGGCCTGGGCCGTCAGCGATCCGCTGAACTGGCACTGGACCGCCCCGGCCGGCCCTCGGCCCGGTCGCTGGGGGTGGCCTTCGCCCGCAGCGCCGGCCTGCCCGCCGATGCCGATGCGGCGCAACTCCGTGCCGTGCCCGCCGAGGCCTTCCTTCGCCCGATGCCGGCCTTCTATTCGGATAATCTGATCGTCGACGGCAGCATCCTGACCGAGGATGTGGTCGAGGCCTTTGCTGCCGGGCGCCAGGCTCCCGTCCCCCTGATCCTCGGCACCAACAGCGCGGAATTCTGGTGGATCCGTCCGACCGACGCCGGGGCCTATGGCCGGACCGACGACGCCCTGACCGAGGCGGAGCATGACGCCCTGCTCGCAGCCTACGGCGGTCCCGACGGCTATGACGCCGACATCGTCAGCGACCTGATCTTCAACGAACCCGCGCGCCATCTGACGCGGCTCCACGCAGCGGCCGGGCACCCGACTTTCCTCTACCGCTTCGATGTGCTGCCGGAGTCCAATCCCGAGCCCAGCGGCGGCGCCACCCACGCCTCCGAGCGGCCCTATGTCTTCGACACGCTCGACACGGTCGGCCGGCCCCTGGGGCAGCGCGATCAGGATGCCGCCGACGCCATGGCCGGCTACTGGACCACCTTTGCAAGGGACGGGGATCCGAACGCGAGCGACCGCCCGACTTGGCCCGACCTCCGCGCCGCGCCGGACCAACTGCTGGAGTTCACCAATGGCGGCCCCGTCGCGCGGCCGATGCCCCATGCGAAGCGGCTCGATCTGATCGAATCCTTCTATGCGCGGGTGCGCCCCGGGGCCTGAGGCTCGGCAATGGGGTGCGATCCCGTGACGTTTTGGTCTGAACTGTGGCGCGCCGGTGCCAGACCGCCAAACCGTCGCAAGGCCTCTGCTGGATCGGCCTGTCGCAACATGCCTCGTACAAAACATCAGGATTTACAGCGTTAACGCCGTTATCCCGCCCACGGCGGGCGCATCCGCGTGCGGTGCGGCAGGGGGGCGTAACCGGACGGCCGCGCGTCCCTGTGTCCAAACCGGGGCACTTGCGCGCCTCATGACTCGTGTGTCATGTAACCGATTACACGATTTGACCGACGAACCTCGCCAAGGGGTCGGCACGGCTGGATCGTCCAGGGAGCCCGAAAGCGTGACGTTCCATCGATGCCCTTCGCCAGTCTGCGAGGCCGGAAAATGAAACCGGCTACAATTCGCGATGTGGCGCGTCATGCCCAGGTTTCTGTGGCCTCGGTCTCGCGCGCCCTGAACGGCTCGGACACCGTCACCGAGGAAACCCGCAAGCGAATTCTCGAGTCGGCCGAGGCCCTGCAATATGTGCCCCACAGCGGCGCCCGCAGCCTGTCGACCAGCAAGACCAACACCCTCGGCATCATCCTGCCGGACCTGTACGGCGAATTCTTTTCCGAACTGATCCGCGGCATGGATCTGGCCGCGCGTGAGCACGGCTATCACCTGATCGTCTCCAGCTCGCATGACGATGCCGACGGCGCCGCCGCCGCGATCCGCTCCATGCGGGGGCGGGTGGATGGCCTGTTTGTTCTGTCGCCCCAGATCGACTCGGCCAATCTGGCCACCGCCATGGCCGGCCGCCTGCCCGTGGTGCTCATGCACGGCGGCGCGGCCGAAAGCACCCTTCCGTCGATCGTGGTCGACAACAATGGCGGCGCGCATGCGGCGGTTGATCACCTGCTGGCGGGCGGCTGCCGCGACATCGCCCACATCGCCGGTCCGGCCGGCAACCTCGAGGCCGAGGCCCGTCTGGCCGGGTATCTTGAAGCCATGGCCGGAGCCGGGCTTGAGCCGCATGTGGTCGAGGGTGACTTCAACCAGGGCTCCGGCCATGCCTCGGCCCGCGCCCTGATGGACGCGCCGCGACGCTTCGATGGTGTGTTCTGCGGCAATGACATGATGGCGATCGGCGCCCTGCTGGCCTTCCAGGAGGCGGGCGTACGCTGTCCCGAAGATATAGCCGTGGTCGGCTTCGACGATGTGCCCATCGCTGCACTCGTCAGGCCCGGCCTGACCACCATGAGAATTCGTATTGCCGAAACCGGACGCCGCGCCCTGCAGCGTCTGGTCGGCCAGATCGAGGCCGCGCAGGCCGGACGCGAGGCGACCCAGTCGTCTTCCGCCTGCGAGGTCGTTCGGCCTGAACTCGTGATCCGGACGTCCACACGGACGGCGGTCTCAACCACACGTGCGGCGGACGGGCGGCCGTCGGGCGTGACAGCTTCCGCTCAGGGGGAAAATCAGGATGGCTAAAATGAACATTCGATATCTGGGGGCGGCCTCCGCCCTCGCGATAGCCGTGTCGATGGGCATGGCTGCAACGGCCACGGCCCAGGTGGCGACGTCCACCGTCCGTGGTGAAGTGACCGACAGCGGTGTGGGCGAAGCCGGCGCCACGGTCGTCGCCCGCGACGTCGCCTCGGGCTTCACCTCGCGGACCACCGCCAATGCCAACGGCGGCTACGTCCTGTCGGGCCTGCGTCCCGGCACCTATGAGATCACCGTCACCACGGCCGAGGGCGAAACCGCCAGCGACGTCGTCACGATCGGCGTCGGCCAGGTCGGCGATCTGGACCTGGACGTCAGCGGCACGGTCGTCGCGGGCATCCCCGGCGGCACGAGCGTCGATGACATCGTGGTCGTCGGCCGCCGTCTGCCCGAGGTCCGGACCCCGGAAATCGCGACCAACGTCACGACCCAGCAGATCGAGACCCTGCCGCAGATCAACCGCAACTTCCTGAACTTCGCCGCCCTGGCGCCCGGTGTCCGGGTCTCGGTGAATGAGCAGGAACAGACCATCACCGCTGGTGGCCAACGCGCGGAATCGGTCAACGCCTTCATCGATGGCGCCAGCCTCAAGTCGAACGTCATCGCCGGTGGCATCATCGGTCAGGACGACAGCCGCGGGAACCCGTTCCCGCAGGCCGGCATCCAGGAGTTCCGGGTCATCAGCCAGAACTTCAAGGCCGAGTATGAACAGGCCTCCTCGGCCATCATCACGGCCGTGACCCGCTCCGGCACCAATGAGTTCGAGGGCGAGATCTTCGGCTCCTACCGCGACCAGAGCATGATCGAACAGGACGTCTTCGCCCAGCGCCGTGGGGATGAAAAAGCCGATCTCAGCGTCGAGCAGTGGGGCGTGGCCTTCGGCGGCCCGATCATCCGCGACCGCCTGCACTTCTTCGGCACCTACGAGCGCAAGGAAGAAAACCGCGCGGCCGTGGTCAACCTCGGCCGTCAGGATCCGCGCTTCCAGACCCAGTTCGGCCAATACATCGGCACCTTTGCCGCGCCGTTCGAGGAAGACCTGTTCTTCGGCAAGCTCAGCTGGCAGCCGCGCGAAGGTCACCTCGTCGACTGGTCGGTCACCTATCGCGACGAGTTCGACATCCGCGATTTCGGCGGGGCCAATGCCTATGAGCGGGCCACCAACCTCAGCCAGCAGACCCTGACCAGCAACCTGCGCTGGCAGTGGCAGGGCGACGGATTCCTGAATGAACTGGCCGTCGACTACCGCGACTATAACTACGCCCCCGGCGCCCTGAACTTCTCGGACGTCGGCGAAAGCTATCGCCTGTTCGAAAACGATACCAATCCGGGTCTGCCGGGCTTCCAGCCCGACTATTTCGGCGGGGCCACGATCCTCAATCTTGGTGGTCGCGACAGTGCCCAGGACATTCACGATCGCGCCTTCACCCTGCGTAATGATCTGACGTTCGACCAGATCGAGCTCAACGGTTTCCACACCGTCAAGGTCGGCGGCAAGATCTCGATGCAGAACTACGAGGTTCTGAAGCAGTTCGGCCGCAACCCGCAGTTCTACTACGACGTGGACGGCCGTCCGGAACTGAGCGGCTCGACCACGGTTCCGTACCGCGTCGAACTGGGCCGGTCCTTCCCGAACGTCGACCTCGATAACACGGTCATCGGCCTGTACGTTCAGGACGACTGGCGGATTACCGATCAGCTCGAGATCAACCTCGGCCTCCGCTGGGACTATGAATCGAACGCCGGCAACAAGGACTATGTCACCCCGGCCAGCGTCATCGCCGGTCTGGACCAGTGGATCGCTTCCACGGACGGCGGCAAGCCCGCTGGCTACTTCCCCAGCTGGTTCAATCGCGACGACTACATCTCGACCGGTGACAACCGGGATCCGTTCATGGGCGCCTTCCAGCCCCGGATCGGCTTCTCGTACGACGTGTTCGGGGACCGTTCGACGGTGATCTTCGGCGGCGCCGGTCGCTACTACGACCGGATCAACTTCAACTTCTCGTACGACGAGATCGTCAAGCCGAACGACATCCGCCAGAACGTCTTCTTCAGCACCACGGGCGGGCCGCTGGGCGTGGCGTCCGGCTCGGCCGGTGACCCGATCCTGTGGCAGGAGTCCTATCGTACGGCCGCCGGTCTGGATCCGGTCTTCGCCACCATCGCCGGGCGGGGTGAGGCCTTCCTGCTCCAGAACGAGTGGGAGCCGCCGCGCACCGATCAGTTCAACCTGGGTGTCCGCCAGCGCTTTGGCGATTGGCAGACCGAGTTCACCCTGGCCTATGGCAAGACCGAAAACGAGTTCACCTGGCAGTATCTGAACCGCTGCCGCGAACCTACGTTCGGCAACGACGGTGGTGGCTTCGGCGACAACGGTGGCTTCTGCTCGCCGAGCGGCTCGAACCCGTACCGGACCTACCTGGTCTCGGACCACAACAAGGAGCGCGAGTTCACCGCCCTCTACGTCAAGCTGGACAAGCCCTACACGCGGGAATCCGGCTGGGGCATGAACGTGGCCTACACCTGGTCGGAATCGACCCAGAACGGTGGCAACGATGCCTTCTGCTTCGACTGCTTCAGCGTCGAGACCTCGCCGACCCGGCCTTCGGCCAATGATGAAGAGCACCGCATTGTCGCCAACGGCATCGTCGATCTGCCGTGGGACTTCCAGCTGTCGGGTATCCTGACCCTGGGCTCGGGCACGCCGTTCAATGTGTTCGACGGCACCGGTTCGCGCTTCTATTTCCGCCCGTATGGCGGCGAGCCCGAGAAGTACAGCTTCATCATTCCGAACGCCTTTGCGTACCGGAATCTGGACCTGCGCCTGACCAAGGACATCGGCCTGCCGAACGGTTCGGAACTGTCGGTCTATCTGGACGCGATCAACGTGTTCAACTTCGACAACTACAACGGCTTCGATGGCGGAACCGGTTCAGCAACGAACCCGAACCCGAACTTCGGACAGCCGTCGTCGGTTCTGTTCCCGACCCGGACGTTCCAGATCGGCGCGCGCTACAAGTTCTGATCTCCTGAGCCTGGGGCCGCCTCTCACCGTGCGTGGGGGGCGGCCCCTCTTTTTTGTGTTTTCGGGTTTCGCCCGACAGTCGCGTAAGGTGTGATCATGGATCGCAGACGGTTTCTTCTGGCGTCGGTGGCGGGTGCGGGTCTGGCTGGCCTTGCCGCCTGTGGACGCGGCCAGGGCCAGGCGGTCGCCACACCGATCCCCCTGGATGCCGATGTCGAGGAACTGCAAAAGCGGACCTTCGACTGGTTCCGCCATGTCACCGATCCACGCACCGGCCTGACGCCGGATCGTTGGCCCACTCCGTCCTTCTCGTCGGTTGCCGCCGTCGGCTTTGCCCTGGCCTGCTGGCCCGTAGGCGTCGAGCGCGGCTGGATGACGCGCGAGGAGGCCCGCGACATCACCCTGACCACCATCCGCTTCTTCCACGATGCGCCCCAGGGGCCTGAGGCCACCGGGGTTACCGGCTACAAGGGCTTCTTCTACCACTTCCTCGACATGGACACCGGCCACCGCTTCGGCACGACCGAGCTGTCGACGGTCGACACCGCCCTGCTGCTGGGCGGCATGCTGTTCGCGGCCCGCTATTTCGACGGCGACGATGCCGGCGAGGCCGAAATCCGCGAGAAGGCCCAGGCCATCTACGACCGGGTCGAGTGGGACTGGGCGGTCGTCCGCCCCAACCTCATCTCCATGGGCTGGCACCCCGAGACCGGCCACATCCCGCACGACTGGCATGTCTATAACGAGGGCATGATCGTCCTGCTGCTGGCCATGGGCAGCACGACCCACCCGGTCGCGCCCGGGGTCTGGGAGGAGTGGTGCTCGGTCTATGGCGACAGCTGGACCGATGCATACGGCGCGCCGCACCTGCATTTCGCGCCGATGTTCGGCCACCAGTACAGCCACATGTTCATCGACTTCCGCGGCATCCGCGATGCGTGGATGCGCGAGAAATCGGCCGAGATCGGCGACTTCGACTATTTCCAGAACAGCGTCCGCGCCGCCGAGGGGCAGCAGTTCTATGCCCGCACCAATCCCATGGGCTGGGTCGGCTATGACGATCAGGTCTGGGGCCTGACCGCCTGCGACGGCCCGGGCGACTTCACCCAGGTGATCGACGGTCGCGAGCGCGAGTTCTTCAGCTACTCCGCCCGTGGTCCCGGTGAGCGCGACGACGGCACCATCGCGCCGACCGCCGCCATGGCCTCCATGCCCTTCGCCCCCGATGCGGTGACGACCTGCCTCAAGGCCATGAAGGCCCGCTATGGCGAGGCCCTCTATACCGAATGGGGCTTCCTCGACTCCTTCAACCCGACCCTGACCGAGCGCGACGGGCCGCTGATGCACGGCAAGATCGTGCCCGACATCGGATGGGTAAACGGCGACTATCTCGGCATCGACCAGGGCCCCATCGTGGTGATGATCGAGAACCACCGCAGCAACCTGGTCTGGAACCACATGCACGGCGAGCCCAACCTGATCCGGGGGCTTCAGCGCGCCGGGTTCGAGGGCGGCTGGCTGGACCGCGCATGACGCTGGCCCGGCCCGACCGCAGGACGGCACTGGGCTGGCTGGCCGGATCGACGGCCGCGCTTGCAACGGCGGGCTGCACAGGCCGCAGCGACGGGCGCACGCCCCTGACCTTCTGGGCCATGGGCGCCGAGGGCACCGCCGTGCCGCAACTGGTCCCCGAGTTCGAGCGCCGCAACCCGGGCATATCGGTCGAGGTCCAGGCCGTGCCCTGGACCGCCGCGCACCAGAAACTGCTGACCGCCTATGCGGGCGACTCCCTTCCGGACATCAGCCAGATCGGCAACACCTGGGTGTCAGAGATGGCCGCTATCGGCGCCCTGTCGCCCACGCCGGCCTTTGCCTCCGACCTGCTGACCGACCAGTTCGCCGCTGTGCTGGAAACCAACCGCGTGGACGGTCAGGCCGTCGCCACCCCTTGGTACGTCGACACCCGCCTGCTGTTCTGCCGCACCGATATCCTGGCGCGCGCGGGCTATGACGCCGTCCCCGTCACCTGGGCGGAGTGGAAGGCCTCCATGCACGCCATCAAGCGCGTGGCGGGCGAGGGAAACTATGCAATCCTGTTGCCGGTCAATGAGTTCGAGCAGCTTCTGACCTTCGGGCTTCAGGCAGACGAACCCCTGCTGGCCGATCAGGCGACGCGCGGCAACTTCTCCAGCCCGGGCTTCATCGCAGCACTGGCCTTCTACAAGAGCCTGTTCGACGAGGGTCTCGCCCCGCTGGTGTCCGCGACCCAGATCTCGAACGTCTGGACCGAGTTCCAGCGCGGCTATTTCAGCTTCTACTTCTCCGGTCCCTGGTCGATCGGCGACTTCCGTCGTCGCCTGCCGCCCGAGACCCAGTGGGCCACCGCCGGCATTCCCGGTCCGGACGGTCCCGGCGCCTCGGCCCCCGGTGGCTCCTCGCTGGCCGTCTTCCGCTCCACCCGCCACCCCGAGGCCGCCTGGGCCTGGGTCCGCTATCTGCTCGAGCCCGAAACCCAGGTCCGCTTCAACCAGATCACCGGCAGCCTCCCGGCGCGCAAAAGCGCGTGGGAGGCGCCCGCCCTGGCCTCCGATCCCATGATCCAGCCCTTCAAGGCCCAGCTGGCCCGCGCCGAGGCCGTGCCCAAGGCGCCGGAGTGGGAGCGGATCGTCACCGAGATGCAGATCGTCGCCGAACGCATGGTGCGCGGCGAATACACGCCCGAGACCGCCGCCGCCGAGATCGACCGCCGCGCCAACCGCCTGCTTGAAAAACGCCGCTGGATGCTGGAGCGGGGAGGGGCCTCATGACCATGCAGACCGTCACGGCCCCCGCCGCCACGCGCGAGGCGACCCGTCCGCCGCGGCGTTCGGACCACCGCAAACGCAGCCGTGCCGCCTGGGGCTTTGTCGCCCCGTCCCTGATCGCCATCGGCCTGTTCTTCGTCATTCCGATGGTCTCGGCCCTGCTGCTCAGCCTGACCGATTTCGACATCTATGCGCTGGCCGACCTCAACAACCTGCGCTTCGTCGGCCTCGACAACTATCAGAACCTGCTGGGCAATGCCCTGTTCTGGGGGGCGATGAAGAACACCGTCTGGTTCAGCGTGCTGGGTGTGCCCCTCACGCTGGCCGTGTCGCTGGCCGCGGCCGTGATCCTCAACGCCCGCATGGTGCTGTGGCGGCCCATCTGGCGGGTCATGTTCTTTGCCCCCTATGTGACGACGCTGGTCGCCACAGCGGTGCTCTGGAACTATCTGCTGCACACCCGCTACGGCATCATCAACTGGGGCCTGACCTCGGTCGGCCTGCCCGCCGTCGACTGGCTGGGCCAGCCCTCGACCTCCATCCCCGCCATCCTGATGTTCGTGGTGTGGAAGACCTTTGGCTACAATATGCTGATCTTCCTGGCCGTCCTTCAGACCGTCCCGGACGAACTGTACGAGGCCGCCCGCATCGACGGCGCCGGCCCGTGGAAGCAGTTCCGACACGTGACCCTGCCGGCCATTGCGCCCACCCTGCTGCTGGTCAGCATCATCTCGGTCGCCGCCTTCTTCCAGCTGTTCGCCGAGCCCTATGTGATGACGCAAGGCGGCCCCGCCCAGTCGACCGTGACCGTCCTCTACTTCATGTACGAGGAAGGCTTCAAATGGTGGAACCTCGGCTCCGCCTCGGCCGTGGCCTTCATCCTGTTCCTGTGCATCTTCGCCATCACCCTGATCCAGCTGTGGGTGTCGAAGCGTCTGGGAGCCACGTCATGAAGCTCAAACCCCGCGTCATCGCGCTGAATGTCGCCGTGGGCTTCATTGCCCTGATGGTGCTGTTCCCGCTGGCCTGGATGGTCTCGGTCAGCTTCATGCAGACCGGCGAGGCCGCCACCTTCCCGCCGCCGCTGCTGCCCGACAGCTGGACGCTTGAGCACTACCGCACCCTGTTCGTCACCCAGGGCATGGGCCAGTATCTGTGGAACAGCTTTGCGCTGGCCACCATGGCCACCCTCCTTGCCCTCGGCTTCACGGTTCCGGCCGGCTATGCCTTCGCCAAGCTGAAATTCGCCGGACGCGACCGGTTGTTTCAACTGTTGATCGGGGCCCTGGTCATCCCGGCCCAGATCGGCACCCTGCCGCTGTTCCTGATGCTCAAGGGCATGGGGCTGGTGAACACCTATGCCGGCGCACTGGTGCCCTGGCTGGCCTCCATCTTCGGCCTGTTTCTGGTGCGCCAATATGCCCTGTCGATCCCCGACGAGATGCTCGAGGCCGCCCGTGTCGACGGCGCCAGCGAGGGCCAGATCTTCCGCCGGGTGGTCCTGCCGACCATGCAGCCGATCATCGTCACCCTGGGCCTGTTCGTCTTCCTCGGCAGCTGGAACGACTTCCTCTGGCCGCTGATCATCCTGACGGACCAGTCCAACTACACCCTGCCGGTGGCGCTGGCCGCCATGTCGCGCGAGCATGTGCAGGACATTGAAATGATGATGGCCGGATCGGTCATCACCGTCGCCCCCGTGCTGATCCTCTTCCTCGCGCTGCAGCGTTATTACATCCGGGGAATGCTGGCGGGCAGCGTCAAAGGCTGAGTAAGGAGTGTTGCGTATGTCCATGATCCGAAACGGTCTTCTGGCGATCACGGCCTGCCTGCTGACCGCCGCTCCGGCCCTCGCCCAGGACAGCCGCGTGCTCGACGCCTTCGAGACCACCGGCGCGTGGGAGGCCGACGCCTCGACCGATGTGACGTCCACGATCCGCACCGTCCCGGGGCGGGAAGGGCAGGCCCTGCGCCTCGACTATGACTTCAACGGCCGCGCCGGCTACGCCTTTGCCGCGCGCGAGATCGACCTCACCCTGCCGGAAAACTACGAGATCAGCTTCTGGGTGCGCGGCGTCGGCCCGCTCAACACCTTCGAGGTCAAGTTCACCGACGCGGAGAACGAGAACGTCTGGTGGCGCCAGACCACCCGCTATGACTTCCCCGACGACTGGACCCTGTTCACCATCAAGCGCCGTCAGGTGGCCAAGGCCTGGGGCCCGGGCGAGGACCCCGTCCTGCGTCAGGCCGCGCGGATGGAGTTTGTCGTGGTCGCGGCCGAGGGCGGGTCCGGCTATATCGAGATCGATCAGCTGACCCTGCGCGAGCTGCCGCCGGAGCCAGCCGTTCCGCCGCGCCCGCTGGCCACCACGACCTCGGAACTGGCGGCCTTTCCGGTCTCCAATGCGGTCGATGGCGATCCCTCGACCGTCTGGCGCAGCGAATACGGTGTGTCCCAGGGACTGACCCTCGACCTCGGCTATGAGCGTGAGTTCGGCGGCCTTGTCCTGCGCTGGGAAGAGGGCGGCGAGGCCAGCCGCTACAGCGTCTCGACCTCCAACGACGGGATGGACTGGACCGAGATCGCCCGCGTCGAATACGGCGACGGCGGCGCCGACTGGCTGCGCACACCCGAGGCCTCGGGACGCTATCTCCAGGTCGACCTGATGGACGGCGAACCGACCTATGGCCTGTCGGAAATCGAGATCCAGCCGCTGTCCTTCGGCGCCTCCCAGACCGCCTTCATCACCGCAGTGGCCTCGGACTCGCGTCGCGGCCTCTACCCGCGCGGCTTCCACGGCGAGCAACCCTACTGGACCCTGGTCGGGGTCGACGGGGGCGGCGAGAGCGGCCTGATGGGCGAGGATGGCGTCATCGAACTGCGTCGCGGCGGCCCCTCGATCGAGCCCTTCATTCTGGAAGACGGCCGCCTGACCACCTGGGCCGACGTCAACATCACCCAGGGGCTGCGCGACGACGACCTGCCCATGCCCTGGGTCCAGTGGCAGACGGACGGTCTGACGCTGCGGATCGAGGCGTTCGCTGACGGCACGCCCGAGAGCTCCCGCCTGTTCGGACGCTATCATCTGACCAACACCTCGGACCGCGCCCGCACCGTTACCCTGGCCCTGATGGCGCGCCCCTATCAGGTCAATGGCCCGCGCCAGTTCCTCGCCGTGCCCGGCGGCGTTGGCCCCATTGTCCAGGTCGACTGGACCGGCGGCGAGCTGGTGCTGAACGATGACACCCGCGTGCGTCCGCTGGTCATGCCGGATGCCGTTGCTGCGTCGATCTTTGCGTCCGGTGCCGATCCCCACAGCCTGTTGACCCAGCCTGACCGTCGCCAGCCCGTGGACATGCGCATGGTCGAGTCCGACGACGGCCTCATGGCCGGCGCCCTGTTCTATGAGGTCACGCTACAGCCCGGCGAAACCCGCCAGTTCGGCTGGATGCTGCCGATGTCCGGCACGCCCGATCCCCTGCCGGTCACCGGTTCGATCGAAGCTGCGCTGGATGCTGTCGAGGACGCCGTTGCCGCCGACTGGCGGGCGAAGATCGACCGGGTCGAGCTGATCCTGCCGCCCCAGGCCCAGCAGGTCGAGGATGTTCTGAAATCCTCCCTGGCCCACATCCTGATGTCGCGTCAGGGGCCGATCCTCCAGCCCGGCACCCGCTCCTACAACCGCTCATGGATCCGCGACGGCGCCATGATCGCCGAAGGGCTGAACCGTCTGGGCCATGCCGACATCTCGGCCGACTATCTGCGCTGGTTCGCCCCCTATGTGTTCGACAACGGCAAGGTGCCCTGCTGCGTCGACGCCCGGGGCGCCGATCCGGTCCCCGAGAACGACAGCCACGGCGAGTTCGTCTTCCTCGCTGCCGAGGTCTATCGCTACACCGGCGACCGCGCCCTGCTGCGCGACGTCTGGCCCCAGGTCGAGGGCGCCATCGACTATATGGACGAGCTCCGCGCCGGGACCCGCACGGCCGAGTTCCAGACCCCCGACACCCGTCACCTCTATGGCCTGCTACCGCCGACCATCAGCCACGAGGGCTATTCCGACAAGATCGCCTACTCCTACTGGGACGACTTCTGGGGTCTGGTCGGCTATCGCGATGCCGTCTTTATCGCCGATGTGCTGGGCGAGGACGTCGCCCGCGCCCGCTTCGCCGCCGGCCGCGACCAGTTCAGCGCCGATATCTCCGCCGCCATCGTTGCCACCGCCGATTATCACGACATCGACTGGATCGCAGGCGCGGCCGACCGCGGCGATTTCGACGCCACCTCGACCACCATCGGCCTGTCGCCCGGCGGCCTGATCGACGTCCTGCCGCAGGCCCTCCTGCGCCGGACGTTCGACCTCTACTGGCTGAATTTCGAGGCGCGCCGCACCGGCGACTGGTCGGCGCTCGCGGCCGAGGACTGGGAGCCCCGCCCCGACTGGGGCGACTACACCCCTTACGAGTTGCGCGCGGTCGGCGCCTTTGTCCGCCTCGGCCAGCGCGACCGCGCCATCGCCGCCCTCGACTATTTCTTCGGCGATCTGCGCCCGCAGGCCTGGAACGGCTGGGCCGAGGTGGTCGGTCGGGATGCGCGCGAGCCGCGCTTCATCGGCGACATGCCCCACGCCTGGATCAGCTCCGACTATATCCGCTCGGCGCTGGACCTGTTCGTGCACGAGCGTGACCGCGACCATGCCCTGGTGCTGGCCGCCGGCATCCCGCTGGACTGGATCGAGACGGAGGAGGGCGTCGGCATCCGCAATCTGCGCACGCCGTATGGCCCGGTCAGCTGGCACCTGCGGCAGGACGGTCGCGGCTATGTGCTCGACCTCGACACCACCGCGACGCCCCCCGGCGGCTTCGTCCTGGCCTGGCCCGGCGGCAGCGACGTCCGCACCGCCCGCATCGACGGTCGCCCCGTCGACTGGTCCGGCGGTGAGCTGGTCCTGCCACCCGGCACCCGCCGCGTGGAGCTGCGTTAGGAAAGTGCGCCTGTCTCCTCCCTGCCGCGGAGCGGTGGGGAGGGGGACCGCGTAGCGGTGGAGGGGTTCTTCACCGTACGCACGCCTCAAGAGCCCCTCCGTCACGTCGTCTTCGCCGCCGCGCCACCTCCCCAACTTCGTCAGGGAGGAGACAGAAACGTCGTCATCCTCGGGCTTGACCCGAGGATCGGTGTCACCCGCAACGGCTCATCGCCTGCCCGGACCGATCCTCCGATCAAGTCGGAGGATGACGATGGGTCAAAGGCTTCGGATGTAAAATCCGCCCCCGAATTCCCCAGCCCTTTCAACGCCCGCACCGTTTCTCGCACCGTTCTGCCCGACCCGGTCGCCGCCTGTGCAACCCTGACGCCGTCTCCGTCGCAGGAGAGGCGCCTCGGGACCCAGGCACTGATGCGGCGGCGGGGGCCGGTCGAGCGGGATTGCCCGGGGCGAAACCCCGGGGTCCGGGGCGTTTCTGGACGCCCCGCCCGTCGCGGGCCGAGAGACTGGGACCTGCTGTCGAACCGGGACAGGCGAAGTCGGGCGCACAAGCATCCGGGTGCCCGACCCCCGGCGGAAGAGACAGTCCCCCCAGGCGCTCGTGTGAACCGACCGGGGCGGCGCCAGGCTATGGGGCCGAAAATCACACACGCTCCCTGACGGCGAAAGCACGGGAGCACACGGTTCCGGGCCCCCGGCCCACGCGCCGCCCGCCTCTCCATATCCTCTGCCTTGCGGGCGAGAGGGGCTTTGGCGTGGCCGCGATTTTCACGCGTTGCGGCGATCCGCGTCCGGGCTACTGTGATACAGCAAAACGGGGGGCCTGGATCATGTCTGTCCTGATACTCGCGCTGACAATGGCCCTCGCGGCCCAGGATCCGTCGCCTCAGGATCCGGCCCGACAGGACCCAACGCCGCCCGCCGAGCGGTCCACTCCGGTCGAGGACATCGTCGTCGAGGGTCGGCAACGCGATGCCCGCGAACGCGCCATCCCCTATGTCCGCGAGGTCATCGCCCCCGCGCGCAGGAGTGAGCCGGCCCGCTGGCCCGATCATGTGTGTGTCCAGGTGATGAACCTGGAGGGCGAGGCCGCCCGCTATCTGGCCGACCGGGTGTCCACCGTGGCGTCGGACGTCGGTCTGACCGTCGGAGAAGGGGGATGCGAGCCCAATATCCTGATTGCCGTGACCGATGATGGCGACCGCATGGCCCGTGAGCTGGTCGAAGCCCGCCCCCGGCAATTTGTCCTCGGGTCGGCGGGTACGGACCGCGGCCGGCTGGCGCTGGACGCCTTCCAGACGTCGGGCGCGCCGGTGCGCTGGTGGCATGTCAGCATGCCGGTCGATATCTATACTGGACGCCCTTCCGTTCGGGTGCCGGGCCAACCCGTATTTTCGGCTCCCATCGGGGGTATCACCAAGCCCTCGGATCTCGGCAACTATGGTCAGGTTGTCGTGGGATCCCGCCTGACCAATCACAGCCGCAACGACCTGCAGCAGGTCATTGTCATTATCGATGTCGCCGCCGCCGACGGCACAGGCCTCATCGAACTGGCCGACTATGTGGCCATGGTGGCACTGGTTCAGGTGGATCCCGATGCCGAGACTCGCGGCTATGACACCATCCTCAACCTGTTCACCGAAGGGGCCACGCCGCCGCCCCATATGACTGACTGGGACTGGGCCTTTCTGACGGGGCTCTATACCGACGAGGTGCTCAGTTCACGCGGCGTCGGCACGATCGCCGATGGCATGGCCCGGGAGATCATCAGCGGAGGCGAGGAAGCCGCAGACGAGTGACATTACAACGATGTAATGCGCATCACGCCAACGACGGCTTTATGGCCTTGGCGCGTTAAGGGGTACTGCGTCCCCGCCTGTATCTGTCCGGAGTTCTCCATGCTGGCCGCCACTGCCCTCGCTGCCCTGCTGGCCACAGCCACGCCCCAGGACCCGCCGGTTCAGGATCCGCCCGCCCAGGACCCCGGCGAAACCCGCGTCGAGGACATCGTCGTGTTGGGCCGTCCGCTGAATGAGGCCACGCGCGACTTTGTCTACAGTCTGTCGGTGCCCGCCCGGGGCCGAGGTCTGGCCCGCTGGCGCGACACCGTCTGCGTCGGGGTCGTCAATCTGCGCGGCGAAGCCGCCCAGTATCTGGCCGATGTCATCTCCACCCGGGCCGAGGATCTGGGGCTCAAGGTCGGCGCGCCCGGCTGTTCGCCCAATGTCATCATTACCTTTGCTGATGACGGGGCGACGATGGCCCGCGCCATGGTCGAGGCCGAACCCGCCGCCTTCCGGGTCGGCGGTTCGGGTATGGATCTGGGGCGGGCGGCGCTGGGCCGTTTCCAGGAGGGCGATGCCCCGGTGCGCTGGTGGCATATGGCCCTGCCGATCAATTCCGAGACCGGCCGGATCGCCGTACGCATCCCCGGCGAAACGGACAATGAGGGCAATCCCTCGGCCCCGACGCTCAGCACCTTCGGCTCGCTGCTGACCACGATCGTCCGCGACGATCTGAACAAGGTCATCATCGTGGTCGACGTTGACGGTGTGGCCCATCTGACTGCGCCCCAGCTGGCGGACTATCTGTCGATGGTGGCCATGGCCCAGATCGATCCGCGGGGCGAGATCGCGGGCTTCCCCACCATATTGAATGTGCTGGACAATCCTGCCGTCGCCGACAGCATGACCGACTGGGATCTGGCCTTCCTCGAGGCGCTCTATCGCGACGACCGTGCGATGCGCCGCAACCCGGCGGTTCTGGCGACCAGCATCGCCTCCGACCTCGCGCGGGACCTGCGGGCGGAGCAGGAAGCGGCGCCCGAAAACTGACGCGCCTTGCGCCGGGTCCTTCGGGTCGCGATATTCCAGTCTCACACGGGCACGACCGCCGAGTCGCGCCCCCTATGCAGTCAAGAAGGCCTTCATGCGCGATCCGATCGAACTGATGAACATGAACCTCGTGCCCATGGTGGTCGAACAGTCCAGCCGGGGTGAGCGCGCGTTCGACATCTTCTCGCGCCTGCTGCGCGAGCGGATCATCTTCCTGACCGGTCCGTTCGAGGACGGCATGGCCAGCCTGATCTGCGCCCAGCTGCTGTATCTGGAATCGGAGAACCCGAAGAAGGAAATCAGCATGTACATCAATAGCCCGGGCGGTCAGGTGACCTCGGCGCTCGCGATCTACGACACCATGCAATACATCAAGTCGCCGGTCTCGACCGTGGTCATGGGCATGGCCGCCTCGGCCGGTTCGCTGATCCTGACGGCGGGTGAGGCGGGCCACCGTATCGCCCTGCCGAACGCGCGCATCATGGTCCACCAGCCCTCGGGCGGCTTCCGCGGCACGGCTTCGGACATCGAGCGTCACGCCGAGGACATCATCAAGACCAAGCGCCGTCTGAACGAAATCTACGTCCACCACACCGGTCGGTCCTATGAGGAGGTCGAGAAGACGCTTGATCGCGACCATTTCATGAGCGCCGACGAGGCCAAGACCTGGGGCATCGTCGATCATGTGTACGACAGGCGCCAGCAAGCCGATGCAGACGGCATCAAGACCGTCTGACCGGCTTCGCCCCGCGCCGTGCTAAGGTCCACTGATGCAACACACGCGTGATCTCAAGGGTGTCGTCCAGGTAGACGGCGAGGACTACGAATGGGAGGTGCGGCGTCAGCCGCAGCGCACCACCGGCAATGAATGGCAAGGGATCGGAATCGCCCTGCGGCAGAAGGACGCCCAGCGCGAGGCGATCGTCATGTTTCCCATGACCATGCGGGCCAACGGCATTCCCAATTTCGAGCGCCAGAGGATCAATGTCGAAAGCATCCGCAACGCGGTGGCTTCGGCGATGGCGGCAGGCTGGGATCCGACCTCGCGCGGCAAGGTCGTGGTGTTCGACGTGGACGCTGACGGCCGCTAGCAGGGGTCCTGGGGCATTGTCGATCACGTTTGCGATAAGCGCCAGCAAGCCGATGCAGACGGCATCAAGACCGTATAAGGTCTGGCGTCACAGCATTCGGTGAGCCCTGATCGGCCGCCGGTACGGAGGTCGGAATGATCGGTTCCCTTATGGCGGCTGCGCTGGCGGTGTCGGCGTTTCAGGATCCTCCGGTCGCGCCGCCGCCCCAGCCTCAGGATCCGACGGTCTATCGGCTTGAGGAGATCGTGGTCGAGGGCACCCGGCTGGAGGAACGCACCGCCGAGTACGTCCGAGAGGTCGCGGCCCCTGCCCGGGGTCGCGGACCGGCCCGCTGGCGTCAGGGGGTCTGCGTCGGGGCTGCCAATTTCGATCCCGAGGTCGCGCAGTATCTGGTCGACCGCGTCTCTGATGTCGCCCGGGACCTCGGCCTGTCCGCCGGGCAGCCCGGCTGTGAACCCAGCATCCTGATCGTGGGCACGACCGGGGGCGCGGACTTCGCCCGGGAGTTCGTCGCCATGCGGCCGCGCCTGTTCCGCGTCGGCGGCAGCGGTATGGACCGGGGCAGCGCCGCGCTCGAGGTTTTCATGTCCTCGGACCGCCCGGTGCGCTGGTGGCACGTCAGCATGCCGACGGACTCCGAGACGGGTCAGCGGGCGGTCCGTTTGCCCGGCGAAATGCGACCTATGCCGAACCTCGACCCCCGGCAGGACGTGCTGGGATACGCGCCGATCACGCGGGTGCCGGTCGCCTCACGCATCCAGTCCTCGGTCGAGGACCGGATGATGCGCTCCTTTGTCATCATTGACGTCGACAGACTGGGCGGGGTCTCGCTGGAGCAACTGGGCGACTATGTGGCCATGGTCGCCCTGGTCCAGGTCAATCCGGATGCCGACACCAGGCGCTATGAGACCATCCTGAACCTGTTCGAATACCCCGACGGTATCGCCGGCCTGTCGGGCTGGGACCGTGCCTATATGGAGGGGATCTACGCCACACGCCCGGGCCGGATCAGCACCATGGCCCAGGTCCAGTCCATCACCCAGGCGATCCTCAGCGCCTATCGCGGCCAGCAGGAAGAGGCGGAGTGAGCGCACACGGACGCCCGACCGCCGCGCTCTCCTCGCAGGTCCGGATATCGATCAGCCGACCGTCGCCGTTCCGCTCGAACGTCAGGCCGTCGCCGGCCCGGCACCGGACCTCATAGACTTCGGCGTCCGGGGTCCGGCCCCGGAACACGGCCTCGACGACGTCGCAGGCCTCAGCCTCGGTCCCGGCCAGCCAGAGGCCGACCTCGCGGGCTCTCTCCGCGGCGTCGGTAAATCCGCACTCGCCGCCCTGGGCGTCGACGATCAGGCAGGCGGTCACGGTCCGGCTGCCCGCACCTTCCAGCCAGGCCCCGGCGCGATCCCGGCAGCCGACCTCAATCAACGGATGGCGGTCGGCATCCAGCCCCAGCACAGCCACCGCATCGATCTCGCAGTCGATCCCGGCGTCCCGGGCCCGGGCCATCAACTCCGGCACCGGATCGGTATTGCCGGCCAGCTGGCACTGGGGCGGATTGGCCTGCCGCAGCCGGTTGGGGCGCCGGTCCAGCCGGATGCCCTGCAGCATCAGGCACGGGTGCACGACGGGCGGGCGGGCGTCGAGGATCAGATATCCCGCCCCCTCACGGCAGGCGATCTCAAACAGCCCGTCGCCATTGCCGTCATAGCCGCGCAGATCGACCTCCCGGATGCTGCAGTCCCGCCCGGCTTCTGCCACCAGCCGCTCTCCATCAGCGTCCACGGCAAAGGCCGGACGGGTCCGGGGAGCGGCCTCCTGCGCCGCGACGGGGACCGCCGCAAGGCCAGTCAGGGTCAGGCCCGCCAGCAAGAGAGCGAGGCGACGCATGGCCTCAGGGCCGCTTGCGAAAACGGCGGAAACCGGGATGGGCCGCCCGGGCCAGCATCTCCGCATCGCCCGAGGTATCGCCATAGGCCGCTTCCAGCACGACATCGGGGCCATAGGCGCGGATCAGCCGTTCGACCTTTTCCTCGCCGCGGCAGTTCTCGCCCACAAAGGCGCCGGTGACGCGGCCGTCCGGGTCGAGGGCCAGTTCGGTCCCCAGCAGCGCCTCGGCTCCCAGGCGTCGGGCGAACGGGGCAACGGTCAGGGCGGGCGAGGCGGTCACGATCACGCGGTGCGCCCCCTTGCGGCCCCAGTCCTGCCAGCAGGCCAGGGCATCGGGTCGCATGAACCGGTCCCAGACCTGATCGGCGAAATGTTCAGCCTCCTCGGACAGCTGCAGGGCCTCGACGCCGTCCAGAAACTGCGCCACCGCAGCCGCCTTGATCCGCCCCCGGTCCCGGTCGACCAGATAGCGGGCCGTTGCCGGCCCCAGCGCGGCCAGACCCGTCAGCCAGCCGGTGGTTCCTGCCCGCCAGCGCAGGAAGGCGGTGAAACTGTCGGCCACTGTCAAGGTGCCGTCGAAGTCAAAGGCGACAAGCGGGCCGGAGAGGGAAGGCGACTGGGGCAGAACGGGCACTCATCGGGTCTGGCGCGGGGCGGGTCTGATCCCTATGTCAGACCTTCGCCTTGATGACAGGTCAAGTTGAAAACAGGGATACTCCCCAATCCGGATGCCCGGATGGGGTTGTCGCCTCGCCCCGGATAGGGGATTGTCAATTTTTGAAGACCTTCGGACCTATGCTGTCGGAATCAGGTTCGCAGGAAGCGCGAATTCCCCGTATGGCGGGTTCGTGGAAGTGAGAAGGGTCGATGACCAAAGCCGCCGGTACAGACGCTAAAAGCACGCTCTATTGCTCGTTTTGCGGCAAGAGCCAGCACGAGGTCCGCAAGCTGATTGCCGGGCCAACGGTGTTCATCTGTGATGAATGCGTCGAACTGTGCATGGATATCATCCGCGAAGAGCACAAGATCGGCTTCGTCAAGGCCAAGGACGGCGTGCCGACGCCCAAGGAAATCCGTGAAGTCCTCGACGACTATGTGATCGGCCAGAGCCACGCCAAGAAGGTGCTCTCGGTCGCGGTCCATAACCACTACAAGCGCCTGAACCACGCGGCCAAGAACAATGACGTGGAACTGGCCAAGTCGAACATCATGCTGATCGGGCCGACCGGCTCGGGCAAGACGCTGCTCGCCCAGACCCTGGCGCGCATCATCGATGTGCCCTTCACCATGGCCGATGCCACCACCCTGACCGAAGCCGGTTATGTGGGTGAGGACGTCGAGAACATCATCCTGAAGCTGCTGCAGGCCTCGGACTACAACGTCGAGCGGGCCCAGCGCGGCATCGTCTACATCGACGAGATCGACAAGATTTCGCGCAAGTCGGACAATCCCTCGATCACCCGCGATGTCTCGGGCGAGGGCGTGCAGCAGGCCCTGCTGAAGATCATGGAAGGCACCGTCGCCTCCGTGCCCCCGCAAGGCGGCCGCAAGCATCCGCAGCAGGAGTTCCTGCAGGTCGACACCGCTAATATCCTGTTCATCGTCGGCGGCGCCTTTGCCGGACTCGAAAAGGTGATTTCCGCCCGGGGCGAAGGGGCCTCGATCGGCTTCGGCGCCAAGGTCAAGGAAGTCGATGAGCGCCGCATGGGCGACGTGCTGAAGCAGGTCGAGCCCGACGATCTGATGCGGTTCGGCCTGATCCCCGAGTTCATCGGCCGTCTGCCGGTGCTGGCGACGCTTGAGGACCTGGACGAGGAAGCGCTGGTCACCATCCTGACCCAGCCCAAGAACGCCCTGGTCAAGCAGTACAAGCGCCTGTTCGAGATGGAAAACGTCGAACTGACCTTCACCGACGACGCGCTGAACGCGGTCGCGGGCAAGGCCATCAAGCGCAAGACCGGGGCCCGCGGACTCCGCTCGATCCTGGAAGGCATTCTTCTGGAGACCATGTTCGAGCTGCCGACCTTCGAAGGCGTCGAGGAATGTGTGGTCAACGCCGAGGTCATCGAGGGCAAGGCCCAGCCGCTGCTCATCTATGCCGACAAGAAGAAAAAGGCCGACGGCGCGGCCTGACGCCCGGTCATGGGCGCGCTTCGTCTGGTCCTCGGTGATCAGCTCAGCGATGACCTGAGCGCGCTGTCGGACATCGGTCCGGACGACACAGTCCTGATGGCCGAGGTGGCCGACGAGACCACCTATGTCCGGCACCACAAGCAGAAGATTGTCCTCGTCCTTGCGGCGATGCGGGCCTTCGCCGCCCGCCTCGGGGCTGCGGGCCACACAGTCCGCTATGTGGCGCTCGATGATCCCGACAATGCCGGCTCTATTGCCGGCGAGATCGAACGGGCCGTCACCGAGACCGGCTGCGACTGCCTGATCCGCACCCTGTGCGGGGAATGGCGGCTGGAGCAGGCCCTCAATGCGGTCGCTGAGCGGCTGTCCGTCCCCGTCGAGGCGCGTGAGGACAGCCGCTTCATATGCTCATCCGGTCGCTTCCAGACATGGGCCCAGGGCAAGCGCCAGCTTCGCATGGAGTATTTCTACCGCGAGATGCGCCGCGAGACGGGCCTGCTGATGGACGGTGACCAGCCCGTAGGCGGCCAGTGGAACTACGACGCCGAGAACCGCAAGAAGCTGCCCGCCGGCACTGCGATGCCGCGCCGGCGGCGTTTTCCGCCCGGCGAGACGACGCGGGCCGTCATGGCGCTGATCGAGCAGCGGTTCTCCGACCATTTCGGCGATCTGGATACGTTCGACTGGCCGGTCACCCACCATGAGGCCGAGGCCGCCTTGTCGCATTTTCTGGCGGATATTCTGCCGTCGTTTGGCGACTGGCAGGACGCCATGGCCGAGGGTGAGGCCTTCCTGTGGCACGGCCTTGTCTCGACGTCGCTCAATCTCGGCCTGCTGGATCCGCTGGACGTCTGCCGTCGGGCCGAGGCCGAGTATCGCAAGGGCCGGGTCCCCTTGAATGCCGTCGAGGGCTTCATCCGCCAGGTGCTGGGCTGGCGCGAGTTCGTGCGGGGGATCTACTGGCTGAAGGTGCCGGAGTATCGCCAGCGCAATGCCCTCGATGCCGACCGGATTTTGCCTTGGTTCTACTGGTCGGGAGACACGGACATGGCCTGCGTGGCTGATGTCGTGACCCAGGCCCGCCGCCACGCCTACGCTCACCATATCCAGCGCCTGATGGTGACCGGCAACCTGGCCATGCTGCTGGGCGTGCATCCGGACCCGGTCGACGCCTGGTACATGGTCGTGTTTGCCGATGCCTTCGAATGGGTGGAGATGCCGAACACCCGGGGCATGGCGACCTTTGCCGACGGCGGGATCGTGGGTTCAAAGCCCTATGCCGCGTCAGGGGCCTATATCGACCGGATGAGCGACTACTGTGGCGGATGCCGCTACAGCGTGAAGCAGAAGGCGGGAGAGGGGGCCTGCCCCTTCAATCGTCTCTACTGGGGCTTTCTCGAGCGGAACCGTCACCGGCTGCGGGACAATCCGCGCCTTGCCATGCCCTACCGGACGCTGGACCGGTGGTCATCCGAACAGAGGCAGGCGCTTGTTGACGAGGCGGAGGCCTGTCGCGAGGAGCTGGGGGCGACGGTTCGACGCTAGGGCCGCCTGTGGGCGGATATCATTGCCGTCTTGAACACGACGGACGAAGCGCCACATACTTTCTCCGTAATGTCCGCCGAGTGTCGGGGACGAGGAGGTATTTCGCCGCTGTCGGGAAATGCCGTGTGGGCCAGACGTGGAGACGTCGGCCAGGAGAGTAGAATGTCCGAGACCAAAACCCTTCCCGTCCTGCCGCTGCGCGATATCGTGGTGTTCCCGCACATGGTCGTGCCCTTGTTCGTCGGGCGCGAAAAGTCCGTGCGGGCGCTCGACGAGATCATGAAGGGCGAAAAGCAGATCCTGCTGGCGACCCAGAAGAACTCGGTCGACGACGACCCCGGCCCCGATGCCATCTATCCGATCGGCGTGCTGGCCAATGTGCTGCAACTGCTGAAACTGCCGGACGGTACGGTCAAGGTGCTGGTCGAGGGCAAAGGGCGGGCGCGTCTGGTGCGCTTCACCGATCAGGCCGACTATTTCGAGGCCGAAGCCGAGGATATCGTCGATGAATCGACCGATCCGGCGCGCGCCGAAGCGCTGTCGCGCGCGGTGGTCGAACAGTTCGAGAGCTATGTGAAGCTCAACAAGAAGGTGCCGCCCGAGGCCCTGACGTCCATCCCGCAGATCACCGACGCGTCCAAGCTGGCCGACTCGGTGGCCGCGCACCTGTCGGTCAAGATCGCGGACAAGCAGACCCTGCTGGAAACCATCGACGTGCCGGCGCGGCTGGAGGGGGTCTATGCCCTGATGGAGGGCGAAATCAGCGTCCTCCAGGTCGAGAAGAAGATCCGCTCGCGCGTGAAGCGCCAGATGGAGAAGACCCAGCGCGAATATTACCTGAACGAGCAGATGAAGGCGATCCAGCGCGAGCTGGGTGAGACCGACGATGCCCGCGACGAGGTCATGGAGCTCGAAAAGCGCATCCGCAAGACGCGCCTTTCCAAGGAGGCCCGCGCCAAGGCGGACACCGAGGTCAAGAAGCTGCGCAACATGAGCCCCATGTCGGCGGAGTCGACGGTGGTTCGGAATTATCTCGACTGGCTGCTGGGCATTCCCTGGGGCAAGGCACGCGCAAAGACCATCAACCTCGACAAGGCGGAGGCCATTCTCGAGGAGGACCACTATGGTCTGGAGAAGGTCAAGGAACGGATCATCGAATATCTGGCCGTTCAGGCGCGCACCAACAGCCTGAAGGGACCGATCCTGTGCCTCGTCGGCCCTCCGGGTGTCGGCAAGACCTCGCTGGCCAAGTCGATCGCCAAGGCGACGGGGCGCGAATACGTCCGCATGTCGCTGGGCGGCGTGCGCGACGAGGCCGAGATCCGTGGTCACCGCCGGACCTACATCGGCTCCATGCCGGGCAAGATCATCCAGTCAATGAAGAAGGCCAAGACCACCAACGCCTTCATCCTGCTGGACGAGATCGACAAGCTGGGCGCCGACTGGCGCGGGGATCCCTCCTCGGCGCTGCTGGAAGTGCTGGACCCGGCCCAGAATGCCAACTTTGGCGACCACTATCTGGAGGTTGACTACGACCTGTCGAACGTCATGTTCGTGACGACGGCCAACAGTCTGAACATGCCCCAGCCCCTGCTGGACCGCATGGAGGTGATCCGCGTCGCCGGCTACACCGAGGACGAAAAGGTCGAAATCGCCAAGCGGCACCTGCTGCCCAAGTTGACCAAGGACCACGGTCTGAAGGACGGCGAATGGATTGTGCCGGACGAGACCATCCGGGACCTGATCCGCTACTACACCCGTGAGGCGGGTGTGCGCTCGCTGGAGCGCGCACTGGGCGGACTGGCGCGCAAGGCCGTGCGCGAGATGGCCCGCGGCAAGCTGCTGACCATCACCGTCGATGCGGACAAGCTTTCCGAGTACGCGGGCGTTCGCAAATATCGCTATGGCGAGACCGACGAGGAGGATCAGGTCGGCATCGTCACCGGTCTGGCCTGGACCGAGTTCGGCGGCGATATCCTGACCATCGAGGCGATCAAGATGCCGGGCCGCGGTCGCATGACCGTGACCGGCAACCTCAAGGAGGTGATGAAGGAGTCGATCTCGGCGGCCGCCAGCTATGTGCGGGCCCGGGCACTGACCTTTGGCGTCAAGCCGCCGGTCTTTGAAAAGACCGACATCCACGTCCATGTGCCGGATGGTGCAACGCCCAAGGATGGTCCCTCGGCCGGGGTGGCCATGACGGTCGCCATGGTCTCGGTCCTGACCGGCATTCCGGTGCGCAAGGACATCGCCATGACGGGTGAGATCACCCTGCGGGGTCGTGTCACCGCCATCGGCGGCCTGAAGGAGAAACTGTTGGCGGCGCTCCGTTCGGGGGTCAAGACGGTGCTGATCCCGCAGGAGAACGAGAAGGACCTCGCCGACGTGCCTGACAACGTCAAGGAAGCGCTGGAGATCGTTCCGGTGTCGACCGCTGACGAGGCGCTGAAGTGGGCTCTGGTTGGAACCCTGACGCCCGTGGAATGGGACGAGGCCACCGATCCCCTGCCGTCACGAATGCCGGGCGCCGAGCGGGGCCCCGACGTCGTCATCAGCCACTGATGTCGCGGCCGGAGCTGGTCGGACGTATCGCGCGGGCGGCCGACCTGACGCCCGATCAGGCGCGGGCCGCGCTGGATGCTGTCCTCGACGGCATCACCGAAGGGCTGGCGCAGGGGCGCACGGTGCGTTTGACCGGCTTTGGCGCCTTCGTTCCGGCGGACCGCCCGGAGAGGGAAGGGCGCCACCCGGCCACTGGTGACCGGCTGGTCCATCCGGCCACGCGCACCGTCCGGTTCCGGCCTGGCGAAGGATTGAAAAGCGCCTTGAACGGCTGAGCCCACGCGGGCATAGCCACGGGGACGGGCGGCTAGCTCAGCTGGTCAGAGCACCTCGTTTACACCGAGGGGGTCGGGGGTTCGAACCCCTCGCCGCCCACCACAAAGGAAAAGGGCCGCCGGAGTGATCCGACGGCCCTTTGTCTGTCTTGTCCGCAGCCTAGAAGCGGAAGCTGGCCCGCAGAAGCAGCATGTAACGCATATAGTCCCCGATCATTTCGGCGTCCGCGCTGACGCTCAGCATGCCCAGCTCGTTGCCGACGTTCAGGCGGAAGCCGATGATGGGACCGCCGCCTTCGATCGTGTCGGGGTCGAGGCTGAAGGACGGGCCACCGCTGGCAAAGCGGGCGATCGTCGACCCCGGGTCAACCGAGATATTCTGACGCCAGCCGATGCGGAACTCAGGCTTGAGCCAGCTGTTCTCGTCGATCGTGTAGGCAATGTTCATGGCCGCAACAGCCGAGAACATGTGACCATCACGCTCGTCGATGATCAGGTCGAACCCGTCACCACCGCCGACCTCTTCGCGGGCATCCTCGCTCAGCGAGAAATACTCGGCATAGACTTCCGGACGCAGGGTGAACCGGCCGTATTCGCGCTCGTAGGAGGCGCCCCCGGCGGCGGCCAGGGTGAAGCCGTTCCAGCTCGACTCATTGCTGATGTTCAGGCCACCGCCAACGAACTGGCGGTCGGCGTCGAACGAGGCGTAGCCAGCAGCCGCGCGGGCCCAGGTCGTCCAGTACTGACCCTGAGCGCGCCAGTAGAGCCCCAGCTCGACCAGGTTGGCGGTCAGGTTCTCCTCGGCCTCGGACTCGGGATCGTCGAGGTCCGAAGAGGTGAAGGCGATGCTGACGCCCAGGGCGCCGTTGCCGGTGCCGTATTCCACACCGCCGGCGACGCCGAAGCCCTCGGAGCGGAAGCCGTAGGTGTCGGTCTTGTCCTTGTCTGCGTAGAAGGTGATTTCCTGCACCCAGGCGCTGGTTTCACCCGGCTGGGCCGAGGCATTGCGGCCCACCAGGGCGCGGGTGACTGCGTCAACGCCGCTGGCCAGAGATAGCAGCGGACCGCCAGAGTGGTCCGGCAGCATCTGCTCGTACAGACCGATGAACCCGTCCCGGTCAGACTGGTTGATGAAGGCCGTCAGGATACCGGAATCGCGATCCAACGCCTCATAGATGGCGTCGTATGCCGAGGCCTCGACGGAGATGAAGTCGGCTTCCTCGGCGGTGCGGCGGCGCACGTCCACATAGACCTGATTGTTCGGAAGGTCTGCGCCCGCATCCAGAATGAACAGATAGGGCGCATTGTCTGAAATGGCGTCCAGATCGAGGTTGCCGAAATTCAGCGTGCCAGCGTCGATGACTGTGAACCGGCTGGGGCCGTCGATCAGGGAGGTGAAGCGGACGCCCAGCTCGGCGCCGTCCTCGATCGTTGCCGTTCCGGAGACATTGAAGCCGGACGCACTGTTGGTGTCACCGTCGATGCTGACGACGAAACGGCCGTCGCTACCGATCGTCAGGTTGGAGATGTCGGTGGTCGTCGTCTGATTAAGGTCCAGGACCCCATTCGTGACGGCGATGTCCAGAAGGCCGTCGCTGTCCAGAAGACCGCCGCGCACGAATGCTCCGCCCGTGATCGACAAGGTGTCGAGGCCGTCCCCGAAGGATATGTCGCCGAGGACTGTGCCGTTGCGTACATCGACCATGTCCGCGCCCGATCCGAGCCGGATCGCACCGACCATGGAGGGCTCATCGCTGTCGACAACGCCATCTCCGTCAGCGTCAGCCTCTTCGCTATCAGGATCAACGATACCGTCCTGGATCAAGGTGACGCCGGTGGTGTTGGCCTCCACGTTGATCAGCGTCGTGGTGCCGGTAATCGGGTCTCCAGCCTCATTGGCGAACATGTTGGACTGCATCGAGCCGGTGTTGGTGATCGACGTCAGGGTTCCGCTCAGATCAAGCAGGGCCGTCAGATCGGCCGTGCCGCCGCCCGAGGAAGCGAGGAACTGCCCGTTGTTAATGAACGTCGGCAGATTGGCGCCAGCCTCGATCAGCAGGGTCGTCACCGTCGTGTTGAGGTCAGACGCCGAGGCCGCCGTTAGCGAACCGTCATTGATGAACTGGGGCGTGGTCACGCCGCTGGACAGCCGGACGCCGACAGCGTTGGCATCATAGGCCAGGGCTGCGACGGACCCGGTGTTGAGAATACCGCCCTCGATGATGACGTCCTGACCGCCCTCGAGACCGAACCGAATGCCGTTGGCCTCAATGCCATCATAGACGCCTTGGGCACTGACGGAGCCCTGATTGATAAAGCCGTAGGCCAGATCCCCGGTGCCGGCCAGGCCGAGCGTGACAGTCTGGGTGTCCGAGCCGATGAGGATTGCCGGGGCTTCACCAAAGACGTTGATCTGAGCGCCGCCTTCGTCGGCATCAGCGATGCCGTCACCATCTTCGTCCGCCTCATCCTCGTCCTCATCGGCTGGAGGACGACCGAAGGTCACCCCCCCGGCGACATTGCCTGCGATGATGACGGCCGGGCCGCCCTGCAACAGATCGTCGGCGTCGAGGTTCTCGATGAACTCATCGCTGGACCGGCTGGTGTAGCGGTACCCCGTCGAGGAGACGGAGCCCTGGATGTTCAGCCCCCCCGTGATGTCACCGAACATCCCGATGGCGGTCGACCCGCCGCCTACGGTCGACACGCTGCCGCCCAGATAGACGGTGCCATCAATGGTCCCAAGCGAGCGCACGGCCATGCTGTTATCGCCAATGACGCGGATCGTGCCCTGATTGGTCAGGTTGCCGATCAGATCGCTTTCCAGTGAGATGCCGAATGAGTCGTTGCCCTCGACCAGCATGGTCGAGCCGCTCTGCATGACAACGTTGCCGGTCATCGCGCCGGCGCCATTCAGCCGGATGCCAAAGCGGTTGGAGCCGGTGGCGAAGGGGCCGTCGAAATCCCCGTCTGCATCAGAATCCGTGTTTTCGGTCAGGTCGTCGCTGACAACGATCGATCCGGCGATCGTGATGTCGGACGTATTGCCTCCCTCGATCAGGATGGCGGTCGAACCACTCGCCGTGTTCGACATGGTGATGTTGCCGTTGGCGTTGATCGAGAAGTCGTTGCTCGAATTGACCGTGACCGCCGTGCCAGACGTCAGATTGATGGTGCCGCCGGAAGTGATGATGATGTCATCGGGGCCGTTGCCTGCGGGATTGGCTGTCGTGATCGGCGTCGTGCGCGAGGAATCGATAGCCACCTGGGCGTTGGCGCCACAGGCGAAGAGAAGGGGAGCGATCGCCGCTGCGGTCGCATACAGATAACGCATTCGGAACAAACCCCTCGTGGAAACTCGCGAGCTTATAGATTCAGACCATCTAGCAGGATGGTGCCGGTTATGTCCCAAGTTTCCCGAATTTGAGGCGAATGCAAGGCCGGAAGGTCGATTTGGCCACTTGTGGCACCGGCTGTGGCTTGCAGGATTAGATATCTAAGTGATATCATTTCCCTCTGTCTGGAGGGCACATGACCGACGCTCAACCTCAGTTGCAAACTGGTTCCCACTCCCTGTCGCGGGAATATCAGGCCCGCACAGGCAACGGCATCCTGATGTTGTTGGTGTCGCTGGCCTTGATGGTGGCCGGAGGACTGGCGTTCGCGACCCAGCCAGACGCGCCACTCAATGTGGTCGGGGGAATCCTGCTGTTGTCCTTGGGTTTCGTGCTGCTATGCGGCCTCTATGCGCTGCAACCGAACGAGGCGATGGCCATCCTGCTGTTCGGCGACTATCGTGGCACGGATCGCAAGACAGGTCTGCGTTGGGTTCTGCCCTGGTATTCCCGCAAAAAGATCAGCCTGCGGGTGCGCAATCTGACCAGCGACAAGCTGAAGGTGAACGACAGGCGTGGCAATCCGATCGAGATCGCGGCCAATGTGGTCTGGCGTGTCCAGGATTCGGCCCAGGCCCTGTTCGACGTCGATGACTTCCGCGCCTTCGTGAATATCCAGGTGGATACGGCCTTGCGCGATATGGCCTCCCACTACGCCTATGACCATGGTGAGGATCACGAACTGACCCTGCGGGCTGACGCCGAAGAGGTCGCTGCCAGATTGCGCGAAGAGCTGGTCGGAAGGATCGCTGTCGCCGGCGTAGCCATCGACGAGGCCCGCATTGCCCACCTGGCCTATGCTCCCGAAATCGCCGGCGCCATGCTGCGGCGGCAGCAGGCCGAAGCGATCCTGGCTGCGCGTCGTCTGATCGTGCGCGGCGCGGTCGAAATGGTCGAGACGGCATTGCAGGACCTCAACAGCCGAGGCGTCGTCGATCTGGACGAAGACCGCAAGGCCGCCATGGTGTCGAACCTGCTGGTCGTGCTTTGCGCCGACCGCGAGGCCCAGCCAGTTGTCAATACGGGCACGCTGTACGGCTGATCCCCGATATGCCGAAAGACCGGAAAGCCTTTCTGTTAAGGACATCGCCAAAGGTTATGGCGGCGGTCGAACGGCTGGCTGCGGCGGAGTTTCGGTCGGTCAATGCCCAGGTCGAGGTCCTTATCCGGGAAGCCCTTGGCCGAAGGGGGCGACGGATCGACGAGGATCCGCCGGGTACGGACGAGACTTGAGATTGGCTGCTGCTGGGGTTACGGGCGATCATGGTAAAGTCAAAGTCCCGCCTGAAGCGGAAATCCCTGACGGATGGCGCAGGACGCGAATCCGGCCTGAAACTGGCCCGTAGCCTGCGCGGGCAGGACGTCCAGGAGACGGAGCTTCGCCTTATCCCCGGTCTCGACGAGGAGGTGTCGGAGGCGTTCCAGGGGGTGAAGCGAGTCGCAGCCGATCCCCGACCGCGCCTGGTCGACACGACGATGCTGTATGCGCCGCGATCCGGCGGGGTGAAACGCTACCTTCTGTCCAAGAAGGCGTGGCTCGCCGACAACCGGCCCGAGATCGCCCACAGTCTGGTCGTGCCGGGGGCCCGCCACCGGGTGGGCAACGACGACGTGATGCGGCTGCACGCGGCCAAGCTGCCATTCGGCGACGGGTATCGCTGGCCGTCCTCGGTGCGCCGCTGGGGCGCCTGGGTGGCGGCGCTCAAGCCTTCGGTGATCGAGGCGGGGGATCCCTACACGCCGGGGCAGGGCGCGCTTGAGGCAGGCCAGCGGGTCGGCTGCCCGGTCATCGGCTTCTGCCACTCGGACCCGGCCGGTCTGGCGGCGCTCCATTTTGGCGAATGGGCCAAGAAGCCGGTTGAAAAGCGCTGGGCCCGCCTGTTCTCGCAGTTCGATACCGTGGTCTCGCCCAGCCGCTTCATTGCCCGCAGGCTGGAAGAGGCTGGCATCCAGAACATCGTCATCCGCCCACTGGGTGTGGAGATCGACACCTTCCGGCCGGACCGCCGGGATCGGCAGTGGTTGCTGGATCAGCTGGGTCTGCCCGACAGCGCGCGTCTGCTGTGCTTCGCCGGGCGTCCGGCCAAGGAAAAGAACATCGACGTCCTGATCGAGGCGGTGCAGTTGCTGGGCGAACCCTATTATCTGGTGCTGGTGGGTGCCGGCACAGGAATGCCGCCCGAAGATCGGGTGATCGCCATGCCGTATGAAACCGATCCCAAGGCCGTCTCGAAGATCATCGCCAGCTGCGATGCCTTTGTGCATGCCAATGACAAGGAGCCGTTCGGCCTGATCGTGCTCGAGGCGATGGCCTGTGGTCGTCCGGTCGTGGGGGTCAATGCCGGCGGTGTGGCCGAGACGGTGGACACGACCGTCGGGCAGTTGGCCGATCGGGCCGAGCCGAGGGCCTATGCCGAGGCGGTGTCAGCACTGTTCGAGCGGGACCTGGATGCCATCGGACGCGCAGCCCGTCTGAAGGCCGAAACTCATTTCGCATGGGACCGCGTGTTCCAGGACCTGTGCCGGGTCTATGGCGAGGCCAGCGGGAAAGCCGAATTCACTCGAGGAGCAGTAGAATGAAGAGACTCCTGATCGGCGGACTGGCCGTGGCCGCCGCGCTTGCGTGCGGCGTGAGTGTAGCCTCGGCGCAGACGGTCTACCTCGTGCGACATGCCGAAAAGGCGAGCGATACCGAACGGGACCCGGTGCTGTCCGAGGCCGGCATGGCGCGCGCCGAGGCGGTGGCCGCCCTGTTCGCAGATGACATGCCGGACCTGGTGGTGGTCAGCCCCATGCAGCGCACGCGTTTGACGGCTGCGCCGACTATCGGGGCATCGGGGGCTTTCGTGACCGTGAGCCCGCTGGACGGCGGTGTCGAAGCCCATGTGGCAACCATCCGCCGGGGCGTACTGGCCCTGCCCGAGGATGCGGTGGTCCTGATTGTCGGCCACAGCAACACTGTCCCACTGATCGCGCGGGCGTTGGGCTATGAGATCCCGGACATGCCCGAGTGCGAGTATGACCGCCTGATCCGGATCGCGCTTGGAAACGGCCAGGTGTCCGGTGAAACGTTGCGGTACGGTGCGCCGACCACCTGCTGAAGCCTGACCATTCGGAACACCGGATCGCCCCGGCGCATTGCCTTTCTGACACTCAGGAGGCCTGCCATGAACGATCGTTTTGAATCCCGTGCGGACCGCATTGCGGATCAGGAACGCGACATACAGTCGGGTATAGACGCCAGGGACGCCCGGTCAGGTGACGATACGTCGACCGGCGCGGTACAGGCGGGGGCCCGGACCTATCCCGAACCACCGTTTCCGAAGCAACACCAGACCAAGCCGGGCGACGAGGCGGCTCTGGACCCTGCGCCGATGTATGACGCGCCGTTCTGGAAGGGCTCGGGCAAGCTGGAGGGCTTTGCGGCCCTGATCACCGGCAGCGATTCCGGCATCGGGCGCGCGGTTGCCGTGCTGTTCGCGCGTGAGGGCTGCGATGTCGCCATCTGCCATCTGGATGAGGAGGGGGACGCCGAGGATACCCGCAAGGCGGTAGAGGCCGAAGGCCGCAAGGCGATCGTGCTCAGAGGCGATGTCGCTGACCCCGAGTTCGCAGAGGCTGTGGTCAAGGCCACGCTGGACGCGTTCGGGCGACTGGACGTCGTGGTGCCCAACGCCGCGTTCCAAGAGCATGTCGAGGCTTTCGAGGACCTGACCTTCGAGCATTTCGACCGGACGCTGAAGACCAATCTGTATGGCTATTTCAACATCTGTCAGGCGGCCGTGCCGCACCTGAAGAATGGCGGCGCCATTGTCATGACCGGATCGGTAACCGGCATCATGGGCAATGACCAGTTGCTGGACTACTCGATGACCAAGGGCGGCATCCATGCCTTCGCCCGGTCGCTGGGCACCCACCTGGCGCCGCGCGGCATCCGGGTCAACGTGGTAGCGCCGGGACCGGTCTGGACCCCGCTCAACCCGGCGGACCGCGATGCAGAGGGAACGTCGAAATTTGGCTCGGGTTCGGTCATGAAGCGTCCGGCCCAACCCGAAGAGATCGCTCCGGCCTATGTGTTCCTGGCCTCGCCGCAGTGCTCCAGCTACATCACCGGTGAGATTCTACCGATCATTGGCGGCTATAGTGGCGGCTAGCGGGCGTACCGCTCCCCCGTCGGTTGCAAGCGTCACTTGACCGGCCGACTATCCCCTAGGGTCCGCGCCTTACCGCTCCGGGGGGCAGCGTGCGACCGATCCTGATCCTGATGGCCGTGCTTCTGGCCCTGTGGCTGCCCTCGTCCGAAGGCGTGCCGTCTGCCGGTGCGGAGCCGGCCGCAGCGCCCCATGCGCCTGCAGGCCGCGGGGACGTGGTTGTCCTGCCGGCTCGCCCGGCTCGATATGGCAATCTGCAGCACATGCGGACGCCGCTGCCGCCGCGCTCGATCGCCCTGACCTTCGATGACGGGCCGGATCCCACCTATCTGCCGCGGGTGCTGGATATCCTCGACGCGCGTGGCATCAAGGCGACGTTCTTTTTCGTGGGGCTCTATGCCGAACGCCGTCCCGATCTCGTTCAGGAGGTCACGCGACGCGGGCACAATGTCGCCAGTCACAGCTGGTCGCATCCGACGCGGCTGCGGTCGTGGAGCCCGGCCGCAGCCCACCGCGAGATTCGCCGGGGCTTTGCTGCCCTCGATCAGGCGCTGGCCGATTCGCCTCCGGATCAGCGGGCCCGGCTGGAACCGATGTTCCGCTTTCCCGGCCTGAATGAGAGCCCGGCCCTCGCCGGCTGGCTGGGCGACCGGGGCATTCTGGTGGTGTCGGCTGAAGGCGGGACAGATGACTGGCGCGGTCTGAGCGCCGATGCGATCCTGCGCCGGACCGTTTCGGTCATGGAAGCATCAGGCGGCGGGGTGCTGATTCTGCACGAAACCCGGCCCCGGATGATCGAGGCCCTGCCGGCGCTGCTGGATACGCTGACCGCGCGAGGCTTCACCTTCGTCCAGATCACGGCCGGTCCCGAGGGACGCAGGCGCGCAACCGAAGGTCCGGACCCGCTGTTCGGGCCCTGAGCAGGGTCTCTATCTGATCGTTTCAAAGGGGAGGGGATGCGCCATTCCGACAGTGTCAGGAATGGCGCGAGTGACGGGGCTCGAACCCGCGACCTCCGGCGTGACAGGCCGGCACTCTAACCAACTGAGCTACACCCGCGTTTCCCGTTCAGGCGTTGCCGCCCGAAGGAGGGCGTCGTTTAGGCGGGGCCTCGACCGACGTCAAGCGGGTCGAGGCCCCATTTTTTCGTCAACCTGCCGGAACCGTCTGGGCCGGGGGCTCTGACGCTGCCGCCGCTGCCTCTGCCGGTGCGGACGGACCGGTCAGGGCCTCGGGCTGCGCGGCCTCAACCGGCGGCGGAGGCTGGTAACGAACGCCTTCGCCGGGCCCGAGGGGAATCTGGAGGGCGGCCCACAGTCCGGTCAGGATCGCGCCGGCAACCGAAAAGGCGATCGAATAGGGCAACATCACTGCCATCAGACTGCCGAGGCCGAACTCCTTCACCCATCGCTGGGCAAAGGTCAGGATAAGCGGGAAATAGACCATAAGCGGCGTGATGATGTTGGTGGTGGAATCACCCATCCGGTAGGCGGCGGTGGTCATATAGGGGCTGACACCGACCAGCATCAGCATCGGCACAAGGATGGGCGCAAGGAAGGCCCATTTGGCCGAGGCCGATCCGACGAAGATGTTGACCAGGGCCGCCACCACCACGATCGAGACCAGCAGGATGAACAGCTGCATCGCTCCGATCGGCTCGGTCGAGCCGGGCTCAATGCCGGACAGCAGCCGGATCTGTTCTGCGCCGGCGACGGCCATGATCGGCCCCAGACCGGACCAGTTGAACAGGGCGACGAAGTGGGCGGCGACGAAGGCGAGGACGATGTAGGGCCCCATGTCCGACATGGCCTGGGAGGTCATGCGGACGATGTCGCGATGGCTCCTGATGGTCTTGGCCACGACGCCGTAGGCCACGCCCGTCAGCAGGAACATCAGGAAAAAGGCCGCCACCAGCGAGTGGTAGAAGGGCTGCAGGCGCTCGGCCTGGGTCTCGCCCTCCGGGTCAATCAGGGGCGCCGAGGGCGACAGGACCAGCCAGGCGAACAGGCCGATGACCAGCAGCGCCGCAAGGCCTGCCCAGACGAGGCCCGCCCGCTCACGGCTCTCCAGCGGCTTTTCGGCGTCCTCGATGGGCGCGCCCGCAATCGGGGTCCAGGTTCCGAGTCGGGGTTCGACGATCTTGTCGGTCACCCACCAGCCGACCGGCACGAACAGCAGGGTCATGCCCGCGATGAACCACCAGTTACCGGCGATGTTGATCGAGAAGGACGGATCCACCAGCTGCGCCGCAGGCTCGGTCAGACCCAGCAGCAGCGCATCCAGCTGACCGGGGAAGATGTTGGCCGAGAAACCGCCGGACACCCCGGCAAAGCCTGCGGCGATCCCGGCGATCGGGTGACGCCCCGCCGCAGCATAGATGGCCGCCGCCAGCGGGATCAGCACCACATAGGCGGCATCTGCCGCGTGGTTGGCGACGATGGCCACGAGAATCACGATCGGCGTCAGCAATGCCCGGGGAGCCTTGGACACGCCGGCCTTCATCGCCGACGAGAACAGGCCGGTCCGCTCGGCCACGCCCGCGCCCAGCATGACCACGAGTACATACCCCAGCGGGGCAAAGCCGGTGAGAGTCGCCGGCATGTCCTCGAACAGGCGACGAAGATTCTCTCCGGAGAACAGACTCTGTGCCGCGATCACATCGCCTGTGATCGGATTCAGGGCCTGCCAGCCCTGGGCCGAGGCGAAGACGCTGAAGCCCATCAGCCCCAGAATAAGCCAGACGAAAATGAAAACGGGGTCGGGCAGGCGATTGCCCGCCTTTTCCACCCCGTTCAGCAGCCAGTTGCCGATACCCATGCGCGATAACCCCTCGACCTGAACCCCGTCCTCTGGCGCCGACCTTGGCAAAGGGCTGCGGACGTGTCGATTCTCGCAGAAGCTTTTGCGAACAGCTCGCAAGAAAAACCTTTTGCCGCATGGGTTTGAACCCGGGACAGCTTGGGTCTAGAAAGCGCCGAATCCGCCGTCTCCCCGGTGCGCGAGGCCTCATCTGATGAATGCATTTCTGCTCGAATATCTGCCGGTCGTGATCTTCCTCGCGATCGGGGCGGTGATCGGCATCCTGTTCATGGTCGGAGCGTGGGCGCTGGCGCCCTCAAATCCGGATTCCGAGAAGCTGTCGGCCTATGAGTGCGGGTTCAACGCCTTTGACGATGCGCGCATGAAATTCGATGTGCGATTCTATCTGGTCTCGATCCTGTTCATCATCTTCGACCTTGAGGTCGCCTTTCTGTTCCCGTGGGCGGTGTCGATGTTCGATCTGTCGACCGGAGGAATGGTGTTCGCCTTCTGGTCGATGATGGTGTTCCTCGGCGTGCTGACCGTCGGCTTTATCTACGAGTGGAAACGAGGAGCCCTGGAATGGGAGTGATCGTCACCCCGGACGGCCGTCCCGCCAGCCCCGCGTTTGGCCAGGGCGCCCGATCCACGGTTCAGGGCTATGACCCGAAGATCCACGACAAGTTCTTTGAGGCCGTGAACACCGAAGTCGGCAAGGAGGGGTTCATGACCGCCTCGCTGGACGACGTCATCACCTGGGCGCGCACCGGCTCGCTGATGTGGATGACCTTTGGTCTGGCCTGCTGTGCGGTCGAGATGATGCAGGCCTCGATGCCGCGCTTCGACATGGAGCGCTTCGGCATGGCGCCGCGTGCCAGCCCGCGTCAGTCGGACCTCATGATCGTGGCGGGCACACTGACCAACAAGATGGCCCCGGCGTTGCGCAAGGTCTACGACCAGATGCCCGACCCGCGCTATGTCCTGTCGATGGGCAGCTGCGCCAACGGTGGCGGATATTATCACTATAGTTACAGTGTTGTACGGGGTTGCGACCGGATCGTGCCGGTGGACGTTTACGTGCCGGGGTGCCCGCCGACGGCGGAGGCGCTGCTGTATGGCCTGCTGCAGCTGCAGAAGAAGATCCGCCGCACGGGGACCATCGACCGATGAGTGCTCTGGAAGCCCTGACCGCCATTGAGACGGCGCTGACCCCGCTGGGCACCGAAATGGTCGCCGAGCTGGGAGTGGAGGCCTGGGTCGCGCACGGCGAGCTGAATCTGGTCGCAGACCGGGACGGGATCGTCGAGACGCTGGCGGTACTGCGCGACCGGTTCGGCTTTCAGCAACTGATCGACCTGTGCGGCGTGGACTATCCGGACCGCGAGGCGCGCTTCGAGGTGGTCTATCATCTGCTGTCGATGACCCGGAACGCGCGCATCCGCCTCAAGGTGGCCACGGACGAGACCACGCCCGTGCCGAGCGTGACGCCGGTCTTCCCCTGCGCCGACTGGTTCGAGCGCGAGGCGTTCGACATGTACGGCATCCTGTTCTCGGGCCACCCGGATCTGCGCCGCATCCTGACCGACTATGGCTTCCAGGGGCATCCGCTGCGCAAGGACTTCCCCATGACGGGCTATGTCGAGGTCCGCTATGACGAGGCCGAGAAGCGGGTCGTGTACGAGCCCGTCAAGCTGAACCAGGAGTTCCGCAATTTCGACTTCCTGTCTCCGTGGGAAGGGGCCGACTATCCGGCGCCGGTCCTGCCGGGTGACGAGAAGGCGGCATCGGACAAGGCATGACCCTGATGACCCGCACCGCCATCCGGTCAGCCTCATCCTTCTTTCTGGTGACGTTTTCGACCGCGTTTCTGTTCACGCTGGGCGCCCGGCTGACCGGCTGGTTCACGCGCGCGCCGGAGATCCCGCAAGGGCAGCTGCAGGCGCTGGGCGTGTCGATCATGATCGCCGTCGTGTGTCTCGCCGTCGGAGCGGGTATTCGCCGTCTGTCGGCGGGCGAGTTGCAAAGCGCCCTCCTGGGGGCCTCGGCGGTACTGCTGTCGACGCCGCTGGCGATCGCCGTGCTGACCGGCGACTGGGAGATTTCGACGGCGGCCGTGTCGGGCATGGGTGTTCTGACCCTGGCGCTGGGCTGGCTGGTGGCCCTTACCCGCAAGACCGTGACCCGCGACGAGGATATGTCGGATGGCTGACGACCTGAAAACCACGGCGCCGGCGACCGTCGGCACGACTGTCTTTGACGACATGCCCGTCGAACACGATGGCCGCACGGCCCATGCGCGCGAGATGGACGAGCGCAAGTTCACGATCAATTTCGGCCCCCAGCATCCGGCTGCCCACGGCGTGTTGCGTCTGGTGCTGGAGCTTGACGGCGAGCTGGTGACGCGGGTCGATCCGCACATCGGCCTGCTGCATCGTGGCACCGAAAAGCTGATGGAAGCACGGACCTATCTTCAGAACGTGCCCTATCTGGACCGACTGGATTACGTCGCGCCGATGAACCAGGAGCACGCCTTCTGCCTGGCCATCGAAAAGCTGCTGATGCTGGACGTGCCCTATCGGGCCCAGCTGATCCGGGTCCTGTATTCCGAGATCGGCCGGATCCTGTCGCACCTGCTGAACGTGACGACCCAGGCCATGGACGTCGGCGCCCTGACCCCGCCGCTGTGGGGCTTTGAAGAGCGCGAAAAGCTGATGGTCTTCTATGAGCGGGCCAGCGGCTCGCGCATGCATGCCAACTACTTCCGTCCGGGCGGTGTCCACCAAGACCTGACGCCCCAGCTGATCGATGACATCGACCGCTGGTGCAAGGAATTCCCCCGGGCGATGAAGGACATCGACTCGCTGGTCACCGAGAACCGCATCTTCAAGCAGCGGAATGTCGATATCGGCGTCGTGACCAAGGCGCAGGCGCTGGAGTGGGGCTTTACCGGAGTCATGCTGCGCGGTTCGGACATCGCCTGGGACCTGCGCAAGTCACAACCCTACGAATGCTATGCGGAGCTGGAGTTCGACGTGCCCGTCGGCAAGAACGGCGACTGCTGGGACCGCTACCTGTGCCGCATGGAAGAGATGCGCCAGTCAGTGCGCCTGATGGAGCAGTGCATCCACCGGCTCCGGAACTGTCCGGGTGAGCCGGTCATGGTTGACGACCACAAGATCGTGCCGCCGCGCCGGGGCGAGATGAAGCGCTCGATGGAAGCGCTGATCCACCACTTCAAACTCTATACCGAAGGCTTCCACACCCCCGAGGGTGAGGTCTATGCGGCCGTCGAGGCGCCCAAGGGCGAGTTCGGCATCTATCTGGTCTCGGACGGCACCAACAAGCCGTATCGGGTCAAGATCTCGGCCCCCGGCTTCCGTCACCTGCAGGCCATGGACTGGATGAACCGCGGCCACATGCTGGCGGACGTTTCGGCCATTCTCGGCTCACTCGACATCGTGTTCGGCGAGGTGGATCGCTGATGCAGGCCTTTGCCGTCCAGCCGATCTTCACGACGACGCAGGCGATCTGGTTCGCGGCGCTGCTGACGCTTGGCGTCGCGGTGCAGCTGGCCTTTTCGCCGCGCCGACGTGCGATCATGGGCGGCGTGTCGTTTGCGGCGGCCTCGGCCCTGGTGGCCATGCCGGCCGTGGCCGGGGTGACGCTGGTGCGCGGCGCCTGGCGTCTGGGCTATCTGGAAGAGGGCCGGGGCTTTCTCGAGGCCAATCTGCGTTCGGTCGTCTGGATGAGCGGCGCCATCATGCTGGGTCAGCTGGTGGTACGGTTTGTCCCGCCTTTCTCGCTGCTGGCGCGCGCCCTGCGCGATGCCGGTCGGGATGTGTGGAAAGCACGCGTCGGCCGCTGGATGGGGCGCGCCCGATGAGCCATACCCCCCTGAGCGATCTGGTTCGGCAAGGCTGGCAGGTGGTCAGCTATTCCGTCACCGACTCGAGCGGTGAAACCTGGCACCACAACTTCCTGCTGGCTCGAAACAGCCAGCACAAGGTTCTGACGGTGCGAAAGAAAATGCTGGGTGACGGTGTCGTCGCCACGGAAATGGAAGTCTGATGAGCGTTCGTCGTCTCGCCAAGGAACAGCCGGCCTCATTCGCCTTCTCGAAGGCGACGAAGGCCAAGTGCGACTGGTGGATCCAGAAGTATCCGGCCGAGCGCAAGGCCTCTGCGGTCATCCCGATCCTGTGGCTGGTCCAGAAGCAGGAGGGCTGGGTGTCCGAGCCCGCCATCCGCGCCATCGCCGAACTGCTCGACATGCCGACCATCCGGGTGCTGGAGGTCGCGACCTTCTACACCATGTTCATGCTCGAACCCGTTGGCACCAGTGCCCTGATCCAGGTGTGCGGCACCACGCCCTGCATGCTGCGCGGCGCCGGAGACCTGATGGCTGTCTGCAAGAGCAAGATCGGGCCCAAGGACAGGCTGTCCGCCGACGGGCGCTTCACCTGGCAGGAGGTCGAATGCCTGGGGGCATGCGCCAATGCGCCGATGGCCCAGATCAACGACTACTATTTCGAAGACCTGACGGCCGAGACGATGACGCAGATCATCGATGACTTTGCCGCCGGCAAGATGCCGAAGCCCGGCAGCCGCGTGGGCCGCGCCAGCTCCGAGCCCGAGGGCGGGGCGCTGACCCTGACCGATCCCAAGCTTTATGACGGCTCGGCCGCCAAGCCGATCAAGACCCTGCCGAACTCCGCTCCGGAGAAGGCCCCCGCATGACCGAGGCCCCTGATCTCGAAACGGACGCCGGGCGGGCCGCCTATCGCAAGGAATTGCGGGGCGTGGCCATGCCGGTGCGCACGACGGGTCTGGCGCTGATCCTGCTGGCCGCCGTGTTCGTTGTCGTGGCCTCGCGCGAGATGTTCGGCCTGACCGAAGACGCCATCGTCGTTGGCTATGGCATGCTGGCATTCGGCTGGGTGCTGGTGATCACCGCCGTCTTCATGCGTACCCGGCATCACCGGCAGCGTATGCAGACACTCAACCGCGAGACGTCCTCCTGATGGTCGGTATTCTTCAAGACAAAGACCGCATCTTCACCAACCTGTACGGCCTCCATGACTGGACGCTGGACGGGGCGAAGAGCCGTGGCTGCTGGAATGCCACCAGGGACATGCTGGACCTCGGTCGCGACTGGGTGATCACCAACGTCAAGAACTCGGGCCTTCGGGGCCGGGGCGGCGCCGGATTCCCGACCGGTCTGAAGTGGTCCTTCATGCCGAAAGAGGTGAAGGACCGCCCGCACTATCTGGTCGTAAACGCGGACGAGTCGGAGCCCGGCACCTGCAAGGACCGCGAGATCATGCGCCATGATCCGCACCTGCTGATCGAGGGCTGCCTGATCGCCAGCTTCGCCATGCAGGCGCACGCCTGTTACATCTACCTGCGCGGCGAATATGTGCTGGAGCGTGAGCGCATGGAGGCCGCCGTCAAGCAGGCCTATGACGCAGGTCTGATCGGCAAGAACAACGTCCACGGCTGGGACTTTGACGTCTATATCCACCACGGCGCCGGCGCCTATATCTGCGGCGAGGAAACCGCCCTGCTGGAGTCGCTGGAGGGCAAGAAGGGCCAGCCGCGGCTGAAGCCGCCGTTCCCGGCGGGCGCGGGCCTGTACGGCTGCCCGACGACGGTGAACAACGTGGAATCGATCGCGGTGGTGGGCACCATCCTGCGACGCGGGGCCGAGTGGTTCGCGGGCTTTGGCCGGCCGAACAACACCGGCACCAAGATCATGTCGATCTCGGGTCATGTGAACCGCCCGTGCAATGTCGAGGAGGCGATGTCGATCCCGCTGCGTCAGCTGCTGGAAGACCATTGCGGCGGCGTGCGCGGCGGCTGGGACAATCTGAAGGCCATCATCCCGGGCGGCTCCTCGGTGCCGATGATCACGCGCGAGATGTCGGAAACGGCCCTGATGGATTTCGACAGCCTGCGCGACATGCAGTCGGGCCTGGGCACGGCAGCGGTCATCGTGATGGACCAGTCGACCGATCTGGTCCGCGCCATCGCCCGCATCAGCTATTTCTACAAGCACGAGAGCTGCGGCCAGTGCACGCCGTGCCGTGAGGGCACCGGCTGGATGTGGCGCGTGCTGGAGCGGATGGCCGTCGGTGAGGCCGATCCTACCGAGATCGACCTGCTGCTGGACGTCAGCAAACAGGTCGAGGGCCACACCATCTGTGCCCTCGGCGACGCCGCCGCCTGGCCTGTCCAGGGCCTGATCCGGCATTTCCGCCACGAGATCGAGGATCGCATCTCGCAATACCGCAGCCGCCGCGCGAACTTCGCCGGCCATGCCATCGCGGCGGAGTAGGGGATGCGCGCACCCGTTACCCTGTTGATCGGAGCCCTTGCCCTCGCCGCCTGTGGTGAGCCGGCGAGCGAGCCTGCCGATGCGCCGGCCGTCGCGCCGCCTGCCGCGTCGCAGGCCGCGGCAGGTCCCGCCGCCACGCCGGTGACGCTGAGCGAAGGCATGATGGGGACCGTCTGCCGCGCGGGCGTCGGCGCGGTCTATGGTCAGCCGGGTGCCGATGTGATGGTGCTGGATCGGGCTGGCGGCGTCATAACCGTGGGCTGGCGCGCGCCGGTCGATGGCGGACAACTGACTGCCGAATGCCGGATTGACGGCAACCGGGTGCTGTGGCGTCCGCTGGACCGCCCTGTCGCCGGTGAGAACCGCTGGATGGACCAGCCGGGCGATCCGGTGGTCACCTATTCGCTGGACGGCTCGACCCTGACGGTCAGCCAGAGCCTGCCCGATGGAACGACGACGACGACCGCTGAGGCCGTCACGACTGAAGAAGAGGCCCGCTGATGCCCGTCGCCAAGGTCAACGGCGTAGACGTCGAATTCGAGCCCGGCATGACCGTGCTGCAGGTGGCCGAGCGCGCCGGGGAAGAGATCCCGCGCTTCTGCTATCATGAGCGGCTGTCGATTGCCGGCAACTGCCGGATGTGTCTGGTCGAGGTGAAGCCCGGACCGCCCAAGCCGCAGGCGTCCTGCGCCCTGCCGGCGGCCGACGGGCAGGAGATCTTCACCGACACGCCGATGGTCAAGAAGGCCCGCGAAGGGGTGATGGAGTTCCTGCTCATCAACCACCCGCTGGACTGCCCGATCTGCGATCAGGGCGGCGAGTGCGACCTGCAGGACCAGGCCATGGGCTATGGCCGCGACGGCTCTCGCTATGCCGAGAACAAGCGCGCGGTCGAAGAAAAGCACATGGGTCCGACCATCAAGACCTATATGACGCGCTGCATCCAGTGCACGCGCTGTGTGCGCTTCATCACCGAGGTGGCGGGCGTGCCGGACATCGGCATGATCTCGCGCGGCGAGAGCGCCGAGATCACCACCTATCTGGAAAGCTCGGTGAACTCGGAACTGTCGGGCAACGTCAATGACCTGTGCCCGGTCGGCGCCCTGACGCACCGGCCGTGGGCCTTCCACTATCGGCCGTGGGAACTGAAGAAGACCGAGACGATCGACGTCATGGACGCCCTGGGCTCGAACATCCGCGCCGATGCGCGCGGGTCGGAGGTCATGCGGGTGCTGCCGCGCGTGCACGAGGGCATCAATGAGGAATGGCTGTCCGACAAGAGCCGCTATGTCGTCGACGGCCTGACCACGCGCCGTCTGGACCGCCCGTTTGTGCGTGAGAACGGCAAGCTGCGCGCCGCCACCTGGGATGAGGCGCTGGGCGTCGTCGCCGACAGGCTGAAGGCAGCTTCTGCGGACCGGATTGGCGTGGTCGCCGGCGATCTGCAGGACGCCGAGTCGATGAAGGCGGCGCTGGACCTGTTCCGCGCGCTGGGCTCGGCCCACACGGATTGCCGCCAGGACGGATCGCCGCTGGGCGGTGACACCCGCGAAGGCTGGCTGTTCAACTCGGGCCTCGGCGGGATCGAGGCGGCGGACGCCGTGCTGATCGTCGGTGCCGACCCGCGCGTCGAGGCACCGCTGCTGAACACCCGCCTGCGCAAGATCTGGCTGAGCGGGCAGGCGGAGGTCGCCCTGATCGGTCAACAGGTCGATCTCAGCTATGATTACAACTGGTTGGGTGCCGGATCGAAGACGCTGTCGAAGCTGCCCAAGGCGGCGACCGACATGCTGTCCAGGGCCGAACGTCCGGCCATCATCGTCGGCGCCGGCGCGCTGGCGGGCGAGACCGGACCGGCGGTGCTGAACGCGCTGGGCGCCCTGGCGAAGAAGTATGGCGTGATCGCGGACGGCTGGAACGGCTTCAATGTCCTGCACACGGCGGCCAGCCGCGTTGGCGGCCTCGACATGGGCTTCGTGCCGGGCGAGGGCGGTCTGTCGGCCACCGACATGGTCAAGAAGGGCCAACTGGACGTGCTGTTCCTGCTGGGCGCCGATGAGATCGATGCCTCGGCCTCGGGTGCCTTCACCGTCTATCTGGGCAGCCACGGCGACCGGGGCGCGCACGGCGCCGACGTGATCCTGCCGGGCGCGGCCTATACGGAGAAGTCGGGCCTGTATGTGAACACCGAGGGCCGGGTTCAGATGGCCGAACGGGTCGTCTTCCCCAAGGGGCAGGCCAAGGAAGACTGGGCCATCCTGCGCGCCCTGTCCGAGCGGGTGGGTCACACCCTGCCGTACGACACCCTGGACCAGTTGCGCGCCAAGCTGATGGCTGACCATCCGACGTTCGGACGGATCGACTATCTGGCACCGGCGGCCGCCTTTGATCCGTCGAAGCTGGGCGTGAAGGGCGATCTGGGCGATGTCGCCTTCGCCAGCCCGATCCGCGACCCCTATCTTTCCAACCCGATCGCGCGGGCCAGCGCGACCATGGCCGAGCTGTCCGCCCAGCGGATCGCCCCGGTCGCGATGGCGGCGGAGTAAGCCATGGACAACGGTTTCTGGAACTCGCCCCTCGGCTGGACGCTGGCCTCGACCGGCGCGGCGCTGCTGATCAGTGTCGGCGTGCTGCTGGCCGTCGCCTTCCTGCTGCTGGCGGATCGCAAGATCTGGGCGGGCGTGCAGATGCGCAAGGGCCCGAACGTGGTGGGCCCGTTCGGCCTGCTGCAGTCGTTCGCCGACATGCTGAAGTTCGTGCTGAAGGAAATCGTCGTGCCGGCCGGGGCCGACAAGACGGTCTTCCTGCTGGCGCCGATCATCACCGTGATCCTGGCCTTCATGGCCTGGGCCGTGATTCCGTTCGCACCCGGCTGGGTGATGTCGGACCTGAACGTCGGCATCCTCTACATCTTCGCGGTGTCGTCGCTCGGCGTGTACGGCATCATCATGGGGGGCTGGGCCTCCAACTCGAAGTATCCGTTCCTGGGCGCGCTGCGCTCGGCGGCGCAGATGGTGTCCTATGAGGTCTCCATTGGTCTGGTGATCATCAATGTCATCCTGCTGTCCGGGACCATGAACCTGACGTCCATTGTGACGCAGCAGGACGGCTGGATCTGGAACTGGTTTGCCTTTGGCGGCGGGGCCGGGACCTGGCCGACCGTGCTGATCATGTTCCCGATGGCGATCATCTTCTTCATCTCGGCGCTGGCCGAGACCAACCGGCCGCCGTTCGACCTTCCCGAGGCCGAGTCCGAGCTGGTCGCCGGCTATCAGGTGGAATACAGCTCGACCCCGTATCTGCTGTTCATGATGGGCGAGTATGTGAACATCGTCTTCATGTGCGCCATGATCAGCATACTGTTCTTTGGCGGCTGGAACCCGGGCTTTGACGTGGCCCTGATCGGTCTGCCCGACTGGCCGCAGTGGGTCGCGAACCTGTTCTATCTGCTGGTCTTCAGCGTGAAGATCGTCTTCTGGTTCTTCATGTTCGCCATGGTGAAGGCGTTCGTGCCGCGCTATCGCTATGACCAGCTGATGCGGCTGGGCTGGAAGATATTCCTGCCGACCTCGCTGGTGGCGGTTGTGGCCGTGTCGGCCTGGCGTGTCTTCGTGGTGGGCTCGTGATGCGCGCCAATCCCCTGATCGCCGTGATGCTACTCGCGACCGGCGTCGCGGGTTGCAACTTCACCCGACCGTTGGGCGAGGTGCCGGCGCCCGGCTCAACCGCCGAACGGCTGGAGCGCCGCGAGCGTCAGGAACGCGCCGAGACCGACCGTATCGTGCGGTGTCAGTCGCTGGATCGGGATGATCCGCGCTGGGACCGTGACTGCAAGAACCGCCGCTGAGCCCCGCAACCAAAGATCGCTTTGACATGATTTCCCGTATCAAACAGACCGTGAAGGGGGCCCTGCTGGTTGACGCCGTGGGCGCCTTCTTCCTGACCTTCGGCTATCTGCTGAAGCCCAAGATGACGGTGAACTATCCGTTCGAGCGGAACCCGCAGTCACCGCGCTTCCGGGGCGAGCACGCCCTGCGCCGCTATCCCAACGGCGAAGAGCGCTGCATCGCCTGCAAGCTGTGCGAGGCCATCTGCCCGGCCCAGGCCATCACCATCGAGTCCGAGCCCCGCGCCGACGGCAGCCGCCGCACGACCCGCTACGACATCGACATGGTCAAGTGCATCTACTGCGGCCTGTGCCAGGAAGCCTGCCCCGTGGACGCGATCGTCGAGGGCCCGAACAGCGAGTTCGCTACCGAGACCCGCGAGGAACTGTATTTCGACAAGGCCCGCCTGCTGGACAACGGCGACCGTTGGGAGCGCCAGATCGCGCGGAACCTTGAAATGGACGCGCCGTACCGGTGATGAGCACCCTGTCCCGTCATAGCCTGATCCGACCGGCCTGCGGCCTTGGCAATTCCGGACCCGCAGGTCTAGAAGGGCGCCGCGCGTCCGAAGGGGGCGACTCGGTCCCCCATACCGCTTTTGTTTCAGCCGGAGCCGTCGAGTGATTGCATCGATCGCCTTCTACCTGATGGCCACGGCGACCGTGGTCTCGGCCCTGCTGGTCGTCACGGCCCGCAATCCCGTGCACTCCGTGCTGTGGCTGATCCTGGCGTTCTTCTCGGCGGCGGGTCTGTTCGTGCTGATGGGCGCCGAATTCCTGGCCATGCTGCTGGTCGTGGTCTACGTCGGCGCGGTGGCCGTGCTGTTCCTGTTCGTGGTCATGATGCTGGACGTCGACTTTGTGCGTCTGCGCGAGGGCTATGCGCGCTATCTGCCGCTGGCGGCGATCGTGGCGGGCGTGCTGCTGGCCGAGATGATCATGATCACCCTGGCGGTGGTTCAGGGCGGCGTGGCCGCAGACGCCACCGTGCCCGCCGTTGCCACGGCGGACCGCACCAATATCGAGGCCATCGGCCGGGTGCTCTATACCGACTATGTCTACTTCTTCCAGGCGGCCGGGATCGTCCTGCTGGTGGCCATGATCGGGGCAATCACCCTGACGCTGCGCCACAAGCCGGGCATCAAGCGTCAGAATATTGCGACGCAGGTCGGCCGCGACGCGGGCAAGGCCATGGAGGTCAAGTCGATCCCGACCGGCCAGGGCGTTTCCTCCGAGGAGCTTTCCTGATGGATATCACCCTGTCCCACTATCTGGCCGTGGGGGCCATGCTGTTCACCATCGGGGTGTTCGGCATCTTCGTGAACCGCAAGAACGTCATCATCATCCTGATGTCGATCGAGCTGATCCTGCTGGCCGTGAACATCAATTTCGTCGCCTTCTCGACCCATCTGAACGATGTGGCGGGGCAGATCATGGCCATGTTCGTGCTGACCGTGGCGGCGGCCGAGGCGGCGGTTGGTCTCGCCATTCTGGTGACCTTCTTCCGTAACCGCGGCGACATTGCCGTGGACGACGCGTCCGTGATGAAGGGCTGATCGACGTGAGCTTCGAAACCCTGATCACTCTGGGCATTTTCGCCCCCCTGCTGGGTGCGGCGGTCGCGGGCCTGACCGGGCGCCGGATCGGCAACCTCGCGTCCCAGAGCGTCACCACCGGCCTGCTGTTCTTTGCCTGTGCCGTGGCCTGGACGGTCTTCGCCCGCCACACCTGGGGCGGGATGGAAGCGTTCACGATCGAGCTTCTGCCCTTCATCAATGTCGGAGACTTCCAGTCGGTCTGGTCGATCCGCATCGATGCCCTGTCGGCGGTGATGCTGATCGTGGTGACGACGGTGTCGTCGCTCGTGCACCTCTATTCCTGGGGCTATATGGCCGAGGATCCCGACAAGCCGCGGTTCTTCGCCTATCTGTCGCTGTTCACTTTCGCCATGCTGGCGCTGGTCACCGCCGCTGACTTCATGCAGCTGTTCTTTGGCTGGGAAGGGGTGGGGCTGGCCTCCTATCTGCTGATCGGCTTCTGGTACAAGAAGCCCACCGCCAGCGCCGCCGCCATCAAGGCCTTCGTGGTCAACCGCGTCGGCGACTTCGGCTTTGCGCTGGGTATCATCACCATCTTCTGGATGTTCGGCACGATCCAGTTCGCCGAGCTGTTCCCGATGATCGCGGACCGGGCCGGCACGGGCTGGAGCTTCCTCGGCCACGAGTGGTCGGCGCTGGATCTGGCGGGCGTACTTCTGTTCATCGGCGCCATGGGCAAGTCGGCCCAGTTCTTCCTGCACACCTGGCTGCCCGACGCCATGGAGGGCCCGACCCCGGTCTCGGCCCTGATCCACGCGGCGACCATGGTGACCGCCGGCGTCTATATGGTCTGCCTGCTCAGCCCGATCTATGAATATGCCCCGGTCGCCGCCCAGATCATCGCCATTACCGGGGCGATCACGGCGCTGTTCGCGGCCACCGTCGGCCTGGCCCAGAACGACATCAAGCGGGTCATCGCCTATTCGACCTGTTCGCAGCTGGGCTATATGTTCTTTGCGGCGGGCATCGGCGCCTATCAGGCCGCCATGTTCCACCTGTTCACCCACGCCTTCTTCAAAGCCCTGCTGTTCCTGGGCGCCGGCTCGGTGATCCACGGCATGCATCACGAGCAGGACATGCGGAAGATGGGCGGGCTGATGAAGCTGCTGCCCATCACCTACGGCGTCATGATGATCGGCACGATCGCCATCACCGGCCTTGGCATCCCGGGCCTGAAGTGGGGCTTTGCCGGCTTTTATTCCAAGGACTCGATCCTCGAGAGCGCCTTTGCCGCCGGGGCCGACAATCCGGTCGGGATGTTCGTCTTCTTCATCGGCCTGTTTGCAGCCGGCCTGACGGCCTATTATTCGTGGCGTCTGGTGTTCATGACCTTCCACAACAAGCCCGTGTGGAAGGAAGAGGGCGCGCATCATGCCGACGACCACGCGACCGACGCCCAGCTGGAAACCCATTCCGAGCCGATCGCCGATGGTCACGCGCACGACGATCATGCCCATGACGATCATCATCACGGCCCGCTGAAGCCGCACGAGAGCCCGTGGATCATGATCGTGCCGCTGCTGGTGCTGGCGGTGGGGGCGATCGCCTCGGGCTTTACCTTCTACGACCAGTTCGTCGGCCATCACGAGCACGACTTCTGGCGCGGGGCCATCTTCAGCGGTCCGGACAACCATGTGATCCACGACAGCCACTCGGTGCCGACCTGGGTGCTGTGGGCGCCGCTGGTCGTCTCGGGCCTGGGCACGCTGATCGCCATCTATGTCTATGTGCTCAAGGAAGGCCTGGGTCGGCGGATGGCCGAGCGGGGCGGACCGCTGCACACCTTCTTCTACAACAAGTGGTTCTTCGACGAGCTGTACGACTTCGTCTTCGTCAAGGGGACCAAGGCGGTCGGCGACCTGTTCTGGAAGATCGGCGACGTGAAGATCATCGACGGGCTGGGCCCGAACGGGGCCGCCTGGGCCTCGCTGAAATCCGCGGCGCGACTGTCAAAGATCCAGTCGGGCTACGTCTATCACTATGCGTTCGTGATGCTGCTGGGCGTGGCCGCTCTGCTCGCCTTCGCCATCGCCACCTGGGGGGGCTGATCACGTGTCCCTGTTGATGTCTCACATCCTGAGCCTCGTCACCTTCCTGCCGCTCGTCGGGGCCGGGGTGCTGTTGGCCGTGCGCCTTCTGGGCAAGTCGGACGCTTCCGTCGCGCCGGCCGCGCGGCGGATCGCCTTCATCACGACCCTGATCACCCTGGCGGTGTCGATCCTGCTGGTCGCGCGCTTCGATGCCACGAGCGCCGCCTATCAGTTCGTCGAGCACTATCAGTGGTTCGCGGGCGCCGCCTATCACATGGGCGTGGACGGCATCTCGATCCTGTTCGTGCTGCTGACGGCTTTCCTGTTGCCGCTGTGCATCCTGGCCAGCTGGACGACGATCAAGGAGCGCGTCGCCGACTATATGATCGCCTTCCTGGTGCTCGAGACGCTGGTGATCGGCGTCTTCACCTCGCTGGACCTGTTCCTGTTCTACATCTTCTTCGAGGGCACCCTGGTGCCGATGTTCCTGATCATCGGCATCTGGGGCGGTCAGAACCGCATCTATGCGGCCTACAAATTCTTCCTCTACACCCTGCTGGGGTCGGTGCTGATGCTGCTGGCCATGCTGTGGATGGCCGCAGAAGCGGGCACCACCTCGATCCCGCTGCTCAAGGACTATGCGTTCAGCGAGAGCGTTCAGCCGCTGCTGTGGCTGGCCTTCTTTGCCTCCTTCGCGGTCAAGATGCCGATGTGGCCGGTCCACACCTGGCTGCCCGACGCCCACGTGCAGGCGCCGACGGCGGGCTCGGTCATTCTGGCCGGCATCCTGCTGAAGCTGGGCGGCTACGGCTTCCTGCTGTTCAACCTGCCGATGTTCCCGCAGGCGTCGGAAATGTTCCGCCCGCTGGTGTTCGCCCTGTCGGCCATCGCCATTGTCTACACCTCGCTGGTCGCCTTCCGTCAGACCGACATCAAGAAGCTGATCGCCTATTCGTCGGTCGCCCACATGGGCTTTGTCACCATGGGCATCTTCGCGGGCAATGATCAGGGCGTGCAGGGCGCGGTCTTCCAGATGCTGAGCCACGGCCTGATCTCGGGCGCGCTCTTCCTTTGCGTCGGCGTCGTCTATGACAGGATGCACACGCGCGAGATCGCCTTCTACGGCGGGCTGACGTCGAAGATGCCGTGGTTCGCGGCGATCTTCCTGATGTTCACCATGGCCAATGTGGGCCTGCCGGGCACCTCCGGCTTCATCGGGGAAATTCTGACCCTGACGGCGGTCTATGAGGTGTCGACATGGACGGCGCTGTTTGCGGCCTCGGGCGTGATCTTCTCGGCGGTCTATGCGCTGACGCTGTACCGCAACGTCATGTTCGGCGAGATCACCAACCCGGCGCTCAAGGCCATCACCGACATCGACCGGCGCGAGCTGATCGTCTTCGTGCCCCTGATTGTGGGGACCCTGTGGCTGGGCGTCTATCCGGCGGCTGTGCTTGACCTGACCTCGACCTCCGTCGAGGCCCTGACTGCCGGCTTCCGTGCCGCGATCGGTGGATGAGATCCGATATGCCTGACCTGTCCTCCGCCCTTCACCTCGCCGCCTCTGAAGTGACCCTTGCGGTCGGGGCCATGGTCCTGCTGCTGCTCGGCGCCTTCATGGGCGAAAAGTCGACGCGGCTGATCTCGATCCTGTCGGTGGCCCTGCTGGTGGGCGCCTCGGCGCTCGCGATCAACGCCCCGCTGGGCCAGGCCTTCAACGGCGCCTTTGTGGCTGATCCACTGGCCGTCTATGGCAAGGTCGCCATCTATCTGCTCAGCGCGGTTGCCGTGGTGCTCGGGGACGGCTGGATGGCGCGCACGCGCATCGCCCGCTTCGAATATCCGGTGCTGATCGTGCTGGCCTCGGTCGGTATGGCCATGATGGTGTCGTCGGGTGACCTGATCTCCCTCTATGTCGGGATCGAGCTGCATTCGTTGGCCCTTTATGTGCTGGCGGCCTTCCACCGCGATGACCTCAAGGCGTCGGAGGCGGGCCTGAAGTATTTTGTGCTGGGCGCGCTGTCGTCCGGCCTGCTGCTGTATGGCGCCAGCCTGATCTATGGCTTCTCCGGCTCGATGCGGTTCGAGGACATCGCCCTGTCCGCACGCTCGGTCGCGGACGGAGGCTCTGCGGGTCTGATCTTTGGTCTGGTATTCCTGATCTGCGGTCTGGCGTTCAAGGTCTCGGCGGCGCCGTTCCACATGTGGACGCCCGACGTCTATGAGGGCGCACCGACGCCGGTCGTCGCCCTGTTTGCGACAGCGCCCAAGATGGCTGCCATGGTCCTGGTCGCCCGGGCGCTGAGCGAGGGCTTTGGCGCCATCCACGACCAGTGGGCCCAGGTGCTGGTGCTGATCTGTCTGGCGTCGTTTGTGGTGGGCGCCATCGGCGGTCTGGCCCAGCGCGATCTGCAGCGGCTGCTGGCCTACTCCTCGATCGCCAACATCGGCTACGCCCTGCTGGGCATTGTTGCGGGCACCGAGGCGGGCCTGCAGGCCATGCTGATGTTCATGACCCTGTATGTGATCGACCAGATCGGCTTCTTCGCCGTGCTGCTGTCGCTGTCGCGGGGCGGCAAGCCGATCCGCCGGATCGCCGATCTGGCCGGGCTGAAGAAGACCCGCCCGCTGACGACTGTGGTCCTGACGATCCTGTCGCTGTCGGTGCTGGGCATGCCGCCGTTCTCGGGCTTCTGGGGCAAATATTATGTGTTCGGGGCTGCGGCCGACGCCGGCTACTGGATGGTGGCGGCGGCCGGTCTGGTGGCCTCGGTTGTCGCGGCCTTCTACTATCTGCGCATCATCAAGCTGATGTGGTTCGACCCGCCGCTGGATGAGCACGCTGTGACGGATGCCCAGCCGATCGAGGCGCGCACCCTGGCCCTGGCCTCGGCGGCCTTTGCCTTCCCGGTCGTGATCATCGGCCTGACCTGGCTGGAGCCGCTGACCGCCATCGCCGCATCCGGCTTCGGAGCCGGGTAGGGCGGTGTCGCCCGCCGAACTGCTGGTCCTCGACGACATCGACTCCACCAATGCCGAGGCCCGACGGCAGGCCGAGGCCGGCCATACAGGCCCGATCTGGATCGCGGCACGTCGGCAGTCTTCGGGGCGTGGCCGGCGCGGCCGGGCCTGGTCCGACCATCAGGGCAATCTGGCCGCCACATATCTGTGCGTGACACACGCTCCGCCGGCTGAAGCCGCCCAGACCAGCTTCATCGCCGCGCTCGCGGTCGCGGATCTTCTGGATCGCTACGTCCCGCCGGCCTGTGTCACGATCAAATGGCCGAATGATGTGATGATTGAAGGGATGAAGGCCTCGGGCATTCTCGTCGAGTCCGGCCCCGCACCCGCAGGCGGGCTGTGGCTTGCGGTCGGCATCGGCGTCAATCTGGCCAGTGCCCCGCAGGACGTGGAGCGGCCGGCGACCGCCGCTGCGGCCCATCTGGCGGCAGGCGTGTCACGGGCGCCGACCCTGGACGAAGCCCTGCCTCAGCTGGCCGCAGCCTTTGACGCATGGACCAAGCGGCGCGAGTCGCTCGGGTTCGAGGTGATCCGCGATGCCTGGACCCGTCGCGCCCATGGCCTGAACGCCCCGGCCGTCGCCCGGCTGGGCCACGAGACCGTCAAGGGTGTGGCCGAAGGTCTTGCCGACGACGGCGCCCTGCGGCTGAGGCTGGCCGATGGCTCACTTCGGCTTATATCCGCAGGCGACGTCTTTTTTGGAGAGAGCGCCTGATGCTGCTGGCGATCGAACAGGGCAACACCAATACGCTGTTCGCTGTGCATGATGGCGAGCATTGGATCGCCCAATGGCGCACGGCCACCGCCGCCAGCCGCACGGCCGACGAATACGCCGTCTGGCTGACCCAGCTGCTGTCGATGCGTGGCCTGGATCTGAAGGCGCTGCACAGCTGCATCATCTCCAGCGTCGTGCCGCAGTCGATCTTCAATCTCAGGAATCTGTCGCGGCGCTACCTGGACGTCGAACCTATGGTGATCGGCCAGAATGTCGACTTGGGCATGCAGGCGCGGATCGAAAAGCCGTCAGAGGCGGGGGCCGACCGGCTGGTCAACGCCATCGGCGCGCACCTGAAATATCCCGGCGACCTGATCGTCATCGATTCCGGCACCGCCACGACCTTCGACGTGATTGCCGCCGATGGGGCCTTTGAGGGCGGGGTGATCGCGCCCGGTATCAACCTGTCGCTGCAGGCCCTGCATGAGGCCGCCGCCATGCTGCCGCGCATCGCCATCCAGAGGCCGGATCGTGTGATCGGCAAGGACACGGTGACCAATATGCAGGCGGGTGTGTTCTGGGGCTATATCTCGCTGATCGAGGGACTGGTCGAACGCATCAAGGCCGAGTGGGGCAAGCCCATGACGGTCATCGGCACCGGCGGCGTGGCCTCGCTGTTCGAAGGCGCCACCGACCACATCGACCATTTCGATCCTGACCTTACCCTTCGCGGCCTGCTGGACGTCTGGCGTCGCAACATTCCCTTGAAAGACACATGAAAAAACAAGCCAGCGACGAACTCGTCTTCCTGCCGCTCGGCGGCTCGGGCGAGGTCGGCATGAACCTCAACTGCTACGGCTACGGGCCGGAGCACGACCGCCAGTGGATGATCGTCGACGTCGGCGTGACCTTTGCCGACCTGACCACGCCCGGCGTGGACATCATCGTGCCCGATCCCGCCTACCTTGAGGGTGAGACCATCAAGGGCATCGTCCTGACCCATGCCCACGAGGACCATATCGGCGCCCTCAGCTGGTTGTGGAGCCGGATCAAGGCGCCGCTCTATGCCACGCCCTTCACCGCCTTCCTGATCCGCGAGAAGCTGCGCGACGCTGGCATACTGAACCAGGTGGAGATTATCGAGGTGCCGCTGGGCGGCTCCATCGATCTCGGGCCGTTCCAGGTGACCATGGTGACCATGACCCACTCGATCGCCGAACCGAATGGCCTGGCGATCCGGACCCCGCTGGGCACGGTGTTCCATACCGGCGACTGGAAGCTGGATCCGAACCCGGTCATCGGCAAGCCGACGGACAGCGCCGCGATCATGGCGATGGGCGACGAGGGCCTGTTGGCCATGGTCTGCGATTCCACCAACGTCTTCGTCGACGGGGAGGCCGGGTCGGAGCTCGACGCCCAGAAGGGCCTGATTGAACTGATCGGCGGCCTGAAGAAGGGCCGGATTGCGGTGGGCTGTTTCGCCTCCAACGTCGCGCGCATGGTCAGCGTCATCAAGGCGGCCGATAAGGCCGGGCGCCGCGTCGCCCTGGCCGGCCGCTCGATGCACCGCATCACAGCGGCCGCCAAACACGTCGGCCTGTTCAACGAAAGCCGCGCCATTCTCAGCGAGGACGAGGCGCGTCACTGGCCAGCCGACGAGATCCTGTACCTGTGCACCGGCAGCCAGGGCGAGGACCGGGCCGCCCTCTCGCGGGTCGCTGACGGGACCCATCCCTTCATCAAGCTGGGGCTGGGCGACCACTGCATCTTTTCGTCCCGGATCATCCCGGGCAATGAACTGGCCATCGCGGACCTGCAGGATCGGCTCGCGGATCGGGGCGTGCGCCTCTACACCGAAAAAGATCATCCGGGCATCCACGTTTCGGGCCACCCGTGCCGCGACGAGATGAAACAGATGTACGCCTGGGCGCGGCCGCGCATCGCGGTGCCGACCCACGGCATGCGTCGCCACCTGAAGGAGCATGCCCTGCTGGCCCAGGACCTGGGCGTGCCCGAGACCGTGACGCCGCGGAACGGCGATCTGGTGCGGCTGGCGCCCGGGAAGGCCGCCATCATCGACGAGGTCCCGAACGGCCGTCTCTATGTCGACGGCGGCATGGTGGTGACCGAACAGGGAGAGGCCCTGAGCGAACGCCGCCACGCCTCGACCAACGGCGTCCTGGTCGTCAGCTTCGCCATGGACAAGCGCGGCGCGATCATTTCGGACATCGATGTCCGGGCCATCGGCCTGCCCGGCGATGAGGTCACGCCGCTGGGCGAAGCGCTGGATGACCTGGCCGAGCGTGTCGAACAGACCGTCAGCAGCCTGAAGGGCCAGGCGAGGGACGACGATATGGCGGTCGAGCAGGCCGTCGGGCGGGTGCTCAAGAAGGCGTCCCAGCAAATCTGGGATCGGCGTCCGATCGTCGAGACAGTCATCCTGAGGCTCTGACGGCGATGCCGGCGCCGCGCTTCGAGCGGATTCGGGACAGGGGACGCCGGCTGCGGGACCGGATTCGCCACGCCCGCCATCCGCTGGTCGGCTGGCGAAAATGGGCGCTGATCGGCGGTCAGGCACTGGCGGGCCTTGTCGCCCTGTTCGCCGCGGTCAACCTGGTCCTCACCCTGTCGACCTTTCGGGGAGAAAACCCGGCGGCCCGGACCGCCCACGAGCTGGGCGTGCTGTGGTACAGCACAGCCGGCGGGCGGCCGACGTCGGACCAGGCGTTCAGGGTCATCCACGGCGGCGACGTCGGGCCCGATCCCGCTCCGGCCGACATCCTGGCCCATTTCGAGCGGGCGTTGGTGGGCGGAACCTTCCTGCTGGATCAAGTCATGGTCGACCGCATGAAGGCGGTGAACGGCCGCATCGACAGCCGGGTCATGCCGCCGGGCGTCTACATCGGGGTCCATGCCCTTGGCCCTGACGACGCGCCGTTTGTATGGGTGACCAAATGGCTGGCCCACTTTCTGTTTTTTCCCCGCCACGCCTATATCCTCGTCGTGCCAGAGGACGGGGAGGCGGTTGTGTTCTCGGCCAGCCAGAACGGGCTTTTTCCGGGGGAGACGGATTCCCCCAACCGGCTGGCGGCGCGTCTGACTGCGTTCGACGACGACGCCTACGACTTCCCGAGCTCGGGCGAGGCCCTGCACGAGATGACGGTCGTCAGCCGCGATCCGGCCGTGGTGGCGGCAGCTCCGGACGCCCTGGACGCATCGCGGCGCCGGCTGGAGGCGCTGGACCAGCCGTATGGCCTGCTGGCCCCCAACTCCAACACGGTGGTCGGCTGCATCCTCGACGACGCCGGTCTGCTGTCGGCGGAAGTGCGACGATCCGCCGTGCTGGCGCTGCGGGCCCCCGGTCTGGGCGCCGCTTGCCCTGGATCGGGGGAGGGGCCATAGGTCCGGGATGATCGGCAAACTGAACCACGTCGGCGTCGCCACGCCATCGATTGAGACCAGTGTCCCCATGTACCGCGACCTGCTGGGGGCCACCAGGGCGCATGCGCCGTTCGACCTTCCGGCGCAAGGCGTGCGCGTGTGCTTCATCGACCTCCCCAACAGTCAGATCGAGCTGATCGAGCCGCTGGGGGACGACAGCCCGATCCATGGCTTTCTGGCCAAGAACCCCAGGGGCGGGCAGCACCACATCTGTTTCGAGGTCGAGGACATCCTGTCCGCGCGTGATGCCCTCCGGGCGAAGGGTGCGACAATTCTGGGGACTGGCGAACCGCGCATCGGGGCGCATGGTACGCCGATCATCTTCGTCCACCCCAAGGACATGGGCGGCGTGCTGGTCGAACTGATGGAAACGCCGAAAGACGGAGCGCACTGATGCCGATCGGTCCGATCACCATGTTTTCGATCTATGTCATCTGCTGGTGGGTGGCGCTGTTCACGGTCCTGCCGCTGGGCATGAACCAGCAGGATCAGACACCCCCGACCGACGGAGCCCAGTGGGGCGCGCCTGACAAACCGAACCTCAAGAAGAAGTTCATCACCACGACCTGGGTCGGCGCCATCCTGTGGGCGGTGATCATGGCCGTGATCTTTCTGGGGCTGGTTCCGATCCCGGAAGTCAGCGGGACCTAAGCTTGGCCACAGACTGGTCTAGCTTTTGGGCCAACGTCCCGGCTAAAGCACAGCGAGACCCTGCTGCTTCATCCCGGATGTGCCCATGCGCCTGTCGCGCTATTTCCTGCCCACGCTGAAAGAGGCGCCCGCCGACGCCCAGATCGTCTCGCATCAGCTGATGCTGAGGGCGGGGCTGATCCGTCAGGAAGCGGCCGGCATCTATGCCTGGCTACCGCTTGGCCTGCGCGTCCTGCGCCGGATCGAGCAGATCGTGCGCGAGGAACAGGAGCGGGCAGGGGCGGTCGAGCTGCTGATGCCGACGCTGCAGCTGGCCGACCTGTGGCGCGAGTCCGGTCGCTATGACGCCTATGGCCCCGAGATGCTGCGCATCAAGGACCGTCACGAGCGCGAGCTGCTGTACGGTCCCACCAATGAGGAGATGATCACCGACATCTTCCGGGCCTACGTAAAGAGCTACAAGTCGCTGCCGCTGAACCTGTTTCACATCCAGTGGAAGTTCCGCGACGAGCGCCGCCCGCGGTTCGGGGTGATGCGCGGTCGCGAGTTCCTGATGAAGGACGCCTATTCCTTCGACCTGGACGAGGCCTCGGCCCGCAAGGCCTATAACCGCATGTTCGTGGCCTATCTGAACACCTTTGCCCGCATGGGTCTGAAGGCTGTGCCCATGCGCGCCGATACCGGCCCGATCGGCGGCGACCTCAGTCACGAGTTCATCGTTCTGGCGGATACCGGCGAAAGCCAGGTGTTCTGCGATCGCAAGCTGGTCGAGATGCCGGCTCCGGGCGGGGATGTGGACTGGAACGACCTTCAGTCCATCGTTGACGAGCGGACCGCCCTCTATGCCGCCACCGAAGAAATGCACGAGGCTGCGCGCTTCGAGACCGAGACCCCCGAAGGCGACCGCCTGACCGCGCGCGGCATTGAGGTGGGGCACATCTTCTACTTCGGCACCAAATATTCGACGCCGATGAAGGCCCGCGTCCAGGGACCTGACGGGCGAGACGCAGACGTTCACATGGGCAGCTATGGCGTGGGCGTGTCGCGCCTGCTGGGCGCCATTATCGAGGCCAGCCATGACGCCTCCGGCATCATCTGGCCCGATGCCGTGGCCCCGTTCGACGCGGTCGTGATCAATCTGCGCGCCAGTGACGAGGGCGTCTGCAATGCCTGCGAGGAGGCAGTCGGTCGTCTGGAAGCACTCGGCAAGGAGGTGCTCTACGACGACACTGACGAACGCCCGGGCGGCAAGTTCGCCACGGCAGACCTGATCGGCATCCCGTGGCAGCTGACCATCGGGCCGAAGGGCGTCGCCGAGGGCGTCGTCGAGCTGAAGCGCCGCGCCACGGGCGAGAAGCTGAGTGTGCCGCTGGACGAGGCCATCGCCCGGTTGACCGCATGACCGATACCGTCGGCAAGACTCCGAAGCCCGCCGGGCCGTTCTCTGCCTGGGAGATCGGACTGGCGCTGCGCTATCTGCGGGCCAAGCGGAAGGAGGGCGGCATCGCCCTGATCGCCATCATCTCCTATGTCGCCGTAGCCCTGGCGGTGATGGCCCTGATCGTGGTGATGAGCATCATGGCCGGCTTCCGCGCCGAACTGCTCAGCCGGATGCTGTCGTTCAACGGCCATATGTATGTTCAGGGGCAGGTCCTGAACGATCCGGAGCGCGATCTGGCGCTTGAACGACTGCGCGAGATTCCCGGAGTGGTCAGTGTGACGCCGCTGGTCGAGTCGCCCGCCATGTTCCAGGCCTCGGGCCGGGCCACCGGAGGGCTGGTGCGCGGCATCCGGCCCGAGGACCTGACGTCGATGACCTACGTCTATGACAGCCTGTCCCAGACCGCGCGCGACATGTTCGGCAAGGGCGATTACGGCGGGGACTATGTGCTGATCGGCAAGTCGCTGGCCCAGGAATTGGGCATTGGCGTCGGCTCGCCCATCACCCTCTATTCCCCGACGGGGGCCGACAGCGCCTTTGGCAATCTGGGGGGGCTGTCCAAGACCTATGTGGTCGGCGGCATCTTCAGTTCGGGCACGGCGGACTACGACCGGGCCTTTGTCTTCATGCCGTTGGAGCAGGCGCAACTGTTCTTCGGCAAGGAGGGGCTGTGGGACATCATCGAGATGAAGACGGCCGAGCCCGACCGCGTTGAGGCTCTGCGAGAGCCCGTGCGGACCGCGGTCGGTGACGGCAATCTGGTCAGTGACTGGCGCGACCGACTGGCCGCCTTCTGGGGCGCGCTCAAGGTCGAGCGCGTGGCCATGAGCATCATCCTCGGACTGGTCGTCGCGATCGCCGCGCTGAACATCATTTCCGGCATCGTCATGCTGGTGAAGAACAAGACGCGCGACATCGCCATTCTGCGGACTGTGGGGGCCAGCCAGTTCTCCATGCTGCGGATCTTCTTCATCTCCGGCGCCACTATCGGCATTGCCGGCACCGTCACAGGCCTGGTGCTGGGCCTGCTGTTCTGCCTGAACATCGGGGCGATCCAGCATTTCCTCGAGTGGGTATTCCAGGTCGAGCTGTTCAATGCCGACGTCTATATGCTCGACGCCGTGCCGGCCCTTGTGGACCCCATGGACGTGTTCTGGGTGGCGATGTGGTCCTTCTTCATGAGCTGCGTCGCCGGTCTGATCCCGTCCTGGCAGGCCGCCAAGCTCGATCCGGTGGAGGCGCTGCGTTATGAATAGCCCCGTGCCCCCCGTGCTGTCGGTCCATGACCTGACCCGCACCTATGACACCGCTGCCGGCGGGCTGACGGTGCTGCGCGGCGTCAATCTTGACGTTCGCCCCGGCGAGATCGTCGGCCTGATCGGTCCGTCCGGTTCGGGCAAGTCCAGCCTGCTGCACGCGGCGGGCCTGCTGGAGCATCCGACTTCGGGCGAGGTCCGGATAGACGGGGAAGCCGTCGGTGGCCTGCCCGAGCGGGCGCGCACCCATATCCGTCTGGGCCGCATCGGTTTCGTCTATCAGTTCCATCATCTCCTTCCGGAATTTGATGCCCGCGATAATGTGGCCCTGCCGCTCCGCATCGCGGGGCATGGGCTTGGCGCGGCGCGTGCGCGGGCTGAGGAGCTGCTGGTCGCCCTGGGGCTCGCCGACCGGCTGACCCATCAGCCGTCCCAGCTGTCTGGCGGAGAACGCCAGCGCGTGGCTGTGGCCCGGGCCCTGGCCAACCGGCCGCGCCTGCTGCTCGCCGATGAGCCGACCGGCAACCTCGATCCGGCCACCAGCCAGACGGTGTTCGAGGCGCTTCACGACCTGGCCAAGAAGTCCGGCGTAGGGGCCCTGATCGCCACGCACAACATGGAACTGGCCGGCCATATGGACCGCGTCTTTGCCCTGAAGGACGGTCATCTCGAAGAACGCCCGGCGCAAAGCCAGGCCTACTGAGCGCTCAGGGTTTAGGCAGGGGCTTCAGGTCCGCGAACTGGGCCGGGCTCTTGGTGGCCCGGGCCTGGATGGCGCCGAGGATGTCGGCGGTGTTCCAGATCGAGCCCTGCATGACGGCGGCCCACTCCAGCCCGTCGGCGACCGTGTGGTCGCGGGCATAGGTGATCGCCGCCTTCGAGCCCGAGATCGCCAGAGGCGCCTTGGCCGCAATGGCGTGCGCCATCTCCAGGGCGGCGGCCAGCAGGGCCTCGGCGTCCGGCAGCACCGCATTGACGAAGCCCAGCCGCTCGGCGCGATCCGCCTTCAGACTGGTGCCGAGATAGGCCAGCTCACGCACCACGCCTTCGGGCAGCAGCAGGGGCAGGCGCTGCAGACTGCCGACGTCGGCCATCATGCCGATGTTGATCTCCTCAATGCGGAAATACGCGTCGGCCGAAGCCAGTCGCAGGTCGCAGGCGGCAATCATGTCCAGCCCCGCGCCGACGCAGGCGCCCTGCACGGCGGCGATCACCGGAAAGCGCACCCGCTCGAGCATCGACAGGGCGTCCTGCAGGTCGCGCGCGGCCTGATGGAAGGCCTGCCGCTCGGCGGCCGTGTCGGTGCCGAGGATGGCACCGCCCGAGAAGACCGAGATGTCCATCCCGGCGCAGAAATTCCGGCCCTCTCCCGACAGGACGAGCGCCCGAACATCGCCTGCCGCGTCCAGATCCCGCAAGGCCGGCCCCAGCCCCGTCCAGAAGCGCATGTCGAGCGCATTCGAGGCTTCGGGCCGTGCCAGCCGCAGATGGGCCAAAGCCCCGTCTCGGCTGATCTGGAAGGGTTGGATCTCGGTCATCTCAGCGCCATCGCGATTGGAGGTAAACCCATGCTATCGGTTTTCCATCGAAATGCACTGGAGGACCGCGCCGATGTCGCTCAACGGAAAAACGCTTTTCATCACAGGGGCCAGTCGGGGGATCGGACTGGCGATCGGCCTGCGCGCAGCCCGGGACGGCGCCAATGTTGTAATCGCGGCCAAGACCGCCGAGGCGCACAAACACCTGCCCGGCACCATCTATTCCGCGGCGGAGGAGATCGAGGCCGCAGGCGGCAAGGCACTGCCACTGGTCGTGGATGTGCGCAGCGAAGACTCGGTGATGGCGGCGGTCGAGGCTGCCGTCGCCCGGTTCGGCGGCATCGATATCTGCGTCAACAATGCCTCGGCCATCCAGCTGACCGGCACGCTGGCGACCGACATGAAGCGGTATGACCTGATGCACCAGGTCAACGGGCGGGGCACCTTTCTGGTCTCCAAGGCCTGTATTCCGCACCTGAAGCAGGCGGCCAATCCGCATGTGCTGGCCCTGTCACCGCCGCTGGACCTGTCGCCCCACTGGTTCGGCTCGCACGTCGCCTATTCAATGGCCAAGTACAATATGAGCCTGGCGATGCTGGGCATGGCCGAGGAGTTCAAGGGCGACGGCATCGCCTTCAACGCCCTGTGGCCCCGCACGGCCGTGGCCACGGCAGCGATCGAGTTTGCCCTGACGGGCAAGGAGGGGCTGGCCCACTGCCGTACGCCGGACATTCTGGCCGATGCGGCCCACGCCCTTTTCTGCCTGCCGGCGCGCGAAAACACCGGCCGATTCCTGATCGACGACAGCTTCCTGTACGAACAGGGCGTGCGCGACTTCGACGTCTATCGCGTCGATCCGTCAAAGACGCTGATGCCTGACTTCTTCGTCCCGGCCGACAGCGTGCCGCCGCCCGGCGTCAAGATCGGCTGAGGCTATTCAACCGCCGCATCGCCCCAGACGCGGCGCAGGGCCGGGGTCCGGCGACAGCCGATCCGGTAGGCCTCGTACCGGGCCGGATTGCGTTGAGCATAGTCCTGATGCTCCCGGCCAGCCGGCCAGAACCGCGCCGCTGCAACGACCGGCGTGGTGAAGGTCTGGCCCAAGGCCCGTTCGGCCGCCGCGCGCGAGGCATTGGCAGCCGGCCGTTGCGCCGCCGTGGCAAAGACGGCGGTTCCATAGCTGGGACCGCGGTCGCAGAAGGTACCGCCCGGATCGGTCGGGTCGATGGTGCGCCAGAACCGGTCGACCAGCGCCCGGTAGCTGACGACGGTCGGGTCAAAGGTGACCTGTATGGCCTCCCGGTGACCGGTGCCGCCCCGCACGACACGGGCATAGGTCGGATTGGCGACGGTGCCTCCCGCGAATCCGGAGACCACGGACGACACGCCCCGGACGTTTTCGAAAGCCTTTTCGGCCGACCAGAAGCAGCCACCGGCAAACACGGCGATCTGGCTGCCCGGAGGCGGGGCCTCGGCGGGCGCGGGCGGAGCCGGGCTGCAGGCGGCGATGAGGGCGGCAAGGGCAATGAGGAAGCGGGTCATGACTCTGGATACGAGGCTCAGAGGCGAAAGGTTTCAAGTCCCCCCTGTTGACAGAGAACGGAAACAGAACATAGAACAGAAACGGAACATCATCACGGAGGCTGATCATGGCGCGTTGGGTTCGGGAAATGTTGTCGCTGGCATCGTGCGGCGGCTTTGTCTGGATGGCGTGGCAGGCGGCCCTGCTGGCCTATTGATCCACCGACCCGTCGCGCGGCTGGGGATGGATTGGAACGGACGGGGTGTCTGAGGCCAGAATCCTTCCATAGTCATTGCGAGTGCGGGCCGCAGGGCAGGGAGACAGTCGGTGACAGAGGCGTTCGGCGACAGTTTTGTCCATCTGAGGGCCCGCTCCGCCTATTCCTTGCTGGAAGGGGCGATCAAGGCCTCGGCCCTCGGCAAGCTGGCCGCCGAGGCCCGGATGCCGGCGGTGGCCATCGCCGATCGTACCAATCTGTTCGGCGCCCTCGAGTTCAGTCAGGCGACCAAGGCGACCGGGGTCCAGCCGATTATCGGCTGCGCCCTGCCGATTACCGGCATCGGCGGGCAGCGGTCCGAGCGCTGGGCCCGGCTGCCGACTGTGGTCCTGCTGGTCCGGAGCGAGCTCGGCTGGCGCAATCTGTCGGCCCTGTCGTCGCTGGCCTATCTGGAAACCGGCGATCTGGCCGAGCCGGGCGTGGCGTGGGAGCGCGTCCGCGACCATGCCGAGGGTCTGATCCTGCTGTCGGGCGGACCGGACGGGCCCATTGATCCCCTGTTCGTGCAAGGCCGGGATGCCGAAGCCCACGAGGCGCTGGCCGAGATGTCGCGCGTGTTCGGCGATCGCTTCTATGTCGAGCTTCAGCGCCACGATCTGGCCGAGGAGCGGCGGGCCGAGGCCGGGCTGGTGGCCTGGGCCTATAAATCGGAAGCCCCGCTGGTTGCGACCAATGACGTCTATTTCGTGCGTGCTGATCGGGCAAAATCGCACGATGCCCTGTTGTGCATCGCCGACGGTGCCTTCACCGGTCAGGATGATCGGCGGCGGGTGACATCGCACCACTGGTTCAAGTCGGCGTCAGACATGCGGACCCTGTTCGCGGACCTGCCCGAGGCCTGCGACAACACGCTGGAAATCGCGAAACGCTGCGCCTTTCTGGTCCCGACGCGGGCGCCGATCCTGCCCCGTTTCGACACCGGTGCCGGGCGCGACGAAGCTGACGAACTGGCGTTTCAGGCGCGAGAGGGGCTGAAGGCCCGGCTGGCGGCGGTCGAGGCGGCCGCCCCGGAACAGGCCTATTGGGACCGGCTCGAGTTCGAGGTCGGCGTCATCCAGCAGATGGGGTTCCCCGGCTACTTCCTGATCGTGTCGGACTTCATCAAATGGGCCAAGCTGCAGGGCATCCCGGTCGGCCCGGGCCGGGGTTCCGGTGCGGGCTCTCTGGTCGCCTGGGCCCTGACCATCACCGACCTCGATCCCCTGCGCTTCGGCCTGCTGTTCGAGCGGTTCCTGAATCCTGAACGGGTCTCCATGCCCGACTTCGACATCGACTTCTGTCAGGAGCGTCGGGAAGAGGTGATTGCCTATGTGCAGAAGCACTATGGCGAGGATCGCGTCGCCCAGATCATCACCTTCGGTACGCTTCAGGCGCGCGCCGTCCTGCGCGACGTGGGTCGGGTGCTGCAGATGCCGCTGGGCCAGGTCGACCGGTTGGCCAAGATGGTGCCGGCCAACCCCGCCAACCCTGTCACCCTGGCGCAGGCCATTGAGCTGGAGCCGCGTCTGAAACAGGCGCGGGACGACGAACCGGCGGTCGCGACCCTGCTGGCCACGGCGCTGGAGCTTGAGGGCCTGTACCGGAACGCCTCGACCCATGCGGCGGGCATCGTCATCGGCGACCGGCCGCTGGTCGAGCTGACGCCGCTGTACAAGGATCCCCGTTCCGACATTCCGGCCACCCAGTTCAACATGAAGTGGGTCGAGCCGGCCGGTCTGGTGAAGTTCGACTTTCTCGGCCTGAAGACCCTGACGGTCCTGGACCGGGCGCACGGCTATCTGGAGCGGCGCGGCGCAGCGGTCGACTTCTCGCTGCTGCCGCTGGACGACAAGGCCACCTATGAGCTGATGGCCTCGGGCCAGACGGTCGGCGTGTTCCAGCTGGAATCGCAGGGCATGCGCGACACCCTGCGCAAGATGCGTTGCGAGTCGATCGAGGAAGTCACCGCCCTGATCTCGCTCTACCGGCCGGGGCCGATGGAGAACATCGACGTCTATATCGACCGCAAATTCGGCCGGGCCGAGGTCGATACCCTGCACCCCTCCCTCGCCGAGGTCCTGAAGGAGACCTATGGCGTCATCATCTACCAGGAACAGGTGATGAAGATCGCCCAGATCCTGGCGGGCTACAGCCTGGGGGAAGCCGACCTTCTTCGCCGCGCCATGGGCAAGAAGAAGAAGGAGGAGATGGATTTCCAGCGGGCGCGCTTCATTGCGGGCGCGTCGGAACGCGGCGTGTCCGAGGAACAGTCGGGCGGCATCTTCGATCTGGTGGCCAAGTTCGCCGGCTACGGCTTCAACAAGTCGCACGCCGCCGCCTATGCCATGATCAGCTACCAGACGGGCTGGCTGAAGGCGAACCACCCGGTCGAGTTCTTCGCCGCCTCCATGTCGCTGGACATCTCCAACACCGACAAGCTGGCCATCTTCTATCAGGATGCCCGCAAGGCCGGGGTGACCCTGATGGCGCCCGACATCAACCGCTCGTCGGCCGACTTCGACGTGGCGTACGACGATAAGGGCAAGGGCGCGGTCCTGTATGCCCTCGGCGCCATCCGCAACGTCGGGCTCGAGGCCATGCGCCATGTGGTTCAGGTGCGCGAGGAGGGTGGTCGCTTTGCCGATTTGTACGACTTCCTGGAACGCGTCGACCCGCGGGCGGTCAACAAGCGGGCGCTGGAAGGACTGGCCAAGGCAGGGGCGCTGGACAGTTTGCACCCGAACCGGCGCCAGATCATCGATCAGGCCGACACCCTGATGGCCTATTGCCAGAGCGTGGCGGCCGAGCGCGCCTCGTCCCAGGTCAGCCTGTTCGGTGCGGATCAGGCCCATGCCGCGCGGCCGCGGCTGAAGTCGGTCGAGCCATGGGTTGGGCCGGAGCGGCTGGACCAGGAATTGGCGGCCGTCGGCTTTTACCTGTCAGGTCACCCGCTGGAGGACATGGAAGCCGCCCTGCGCCGCAAGCGGGTGACCTTTGCTGCCGAGGCCCTGTCGCTGGCGGAGGGGGGACACGAGGCCTTCCTGATGGCCGGGGTGGTGCGCCGCCGTCAGGAGCGGACCAGCGCGAAGAGCGGCGAGAAATTCGCTTTCGTCAATTTCTCGGACCCGACGGGCGAGTTCGAATGCCTGTTCACGCCGGATGCGCTGCGTCGCTATCGCGATGTGCTGGAGGTGGGCGCGGCCCTGATGGTCAAGGTGCGGGCCAAGGCCAGCGATGGCGAGGTGCGCTTCTTTGGCGACGAGGCCAGCCGCATGGATACAGCGATCGAACAGTCCGATGTGAATCTGCGGGTTCACGTCTCCGGCCGGGGCTCGGACCCCGCTGCGCTCAAGGCCCGGCTGGACCGGTCGGCGCTCAAGGGCGGCGGACGCGGCGGTGAGGTCAGCCTGATCGCCACGCTTGAGGGGCGCCGCGAGGTCGAGGTGAAACTGCCCGGACGCTACCGGCTAGATGCGGCCCTGCGCGGCGCGCTGAAGACCGTGCCGGGCGTGGTGCTGCTGGAGGAGGCCTGATGACCGGGACGACAACCCACAAGGGGTCCTGCCACTGCGGCGCTGTGGCCTTCGAAGCCGATCTGGACCTGTCGGGCGTGATCGAGTGCAACTGTAGCCACTGCTATCGCAAGGGGCTGATGCTGGGCTTCGTTATGCCCGAGGCCTTTCGCCTGATCCGGGGCGAGGACCGGCTCAGCGAATATCTGTTCAACCGCCACGTCATCAGTCACCGGTTCTGCCGGGTCTGCGGCGTCGAGCCGTTCGGGGCCGGCAAATCCCCGGATGGCCGCGACATGATCGCGGTCAATGTCCGCACGCTGGATGACGTCGAGCCCTGGACGATCGAGACGATCCGCTTCGACGGGCTGAACAAGGTCTGATGGAACCCGCATCGTCGGGGCAGGGTGCTTGCCCTTTCCGGTGATCTCGCCTATATGCCCGCGCACTTCACACGCAGGCGTGGCGCGTTCCGGGGAGACATCCCGGTCGAGCCGTTCCGAGGGACCCGTCGGTCCTTTTCACCGTCTGCGGCGGATTGAATCGGAAAAAGGACTACACGATCATGGCTCTGCCTGAATTCTCGATGCGTACCCTGCTGGAAGCGGGCGCCCACTTCGGCCACCAGACCCACCGCTGGAACCCGAAGATGGAGCGCTACATCTTCGGCTCGCGTTCCAACATCCACATCATCGACCTGTCGCAGTCGATCCCGCTGCTGCACCAGGCGCTGGTCGCCGTGCGCGACGTGGCGGCCAAGGGCGGCCGCGTGCTGTTCGTCGGCACCAAGCGTCAGGCGTCGGATCCCGTGGCCGAGGCGGCCAAGCGCTGCGCCCAATACTATATGAACAACCGCTGGCTCGGCGGCACCCTGACCAACTGGAAGACGGTGTCGGGTTCGATCCAGCGTCTGCGTGAGCTGGACAGCCTTCTGGAAACCGGTGGCGAAGGCCGTCAGAAGAAGGAACTGCTGACCCTGACCCGCGAGCGCGACAAGCTGGAGCTGTCGCTGGGCGGTATCAAGGACATGGGCGGTCTGCCGGACATCATGTTCGTGATCGATACCAACAAGGAAGCGATCGCCATCCTGGAAGCGCGCAAGCTGAACATTCCGGTGATCGCCATCCTCGACACCAACTGCGATCCCGACGGCATCACCTATCCGATCCCGGGCAATGACGACGCCGCGCGCGCCATCCAGACCTATTGCGATCTGATCGCCGACGCGGTCCTGGACGGTCTGGCCGCCGGCCAGTCGGCCTCGGGCGTCGACATCGGTGCCTCGGAAGCCCCTCCGGTCGAGCCGGCCCTGAAGGCCAAGGCCCCCAAGGCTGAAGCCGAGCCGGCCCCGGCCCGTGCCGAGGCCATCGCCGAGGAAATGATTGCCGCCGACGAAGCCCCCGCTGCTGAAGCCCCCGCCGCTGAAGCCCCCGCTGCTGAAACGGAGGCGCCCGCCGCCGAGGAAGCCGCGCCGGAAGCTGCCGAGACGGACAAGGCCAAGGCCTGAGCCCCGGCGGTTCACCGCAACCGCCAAACTGTTACGCGGCCGGGCTAAACCAGCCCGGCCGTTCCCGCATTACGAATATCAGGAGATTGAACATGGCCGAGATCACCGCTGCCCTCGTGAAGGAACTGCGCGAGCGTTCGGGCGTGGGCATGATGGACTGCAAGAAGGCCCTGCAGGAAACCGACGGTGACATCACCGCCGCCATCGACTGGCTGCGCGCCAAGGGCCTGTCCAAGGCCGCCAAGAAGGCCGACCGCGTCGCCGCTGAAGGCCTCGTGGCCGTCGCCACCCGTGAAGACGGCAAGGGCGAGATCGGCGCTGCGATCGAGTTCAACGCCGAGACCGACTTTGTGGCCCGCAACGACCTGTTCCAGGACGCTGCCAAGTCGTTTGCCCAGCTGGGCCTTGAGCACCACACTGTCGAGGCCATTCACGGCGCTACGCTGGAGAACGGTTCGACCGTCCAGGACGAAGTGACCCGCCTGATCGCCACGATCGGCGAGAACATGCAGCTGCGCCGCGCCGCCCGCCTGTCGGTCGACGAAGGCGTTGTCGCCTCCTACGTCCACAATGCCGTGTCGCCGGGTGTCGGCCGCATCGGTGTGCTGGTGGCTCTGGAAGGCGCGGGCGACAAGGCCGCCCTGCGTGAAGTGGGCCGCAAGATCGCCATGCACGTCGCCGCCACGGCGCCGCTGTCGCTGAACACCGACGATCTGGACCCGGCCGCCATCGAGAAGGAACGCGCTGTCCTGACCGAGAAGGCCAGGGAAGAAGGTCGCCCGGAAAACATGATCGACAAGATCGTGTCCGGCCAGATCGCCAAGTTCCAGAAGGACGTCGTGCTGTCCAAGCAGCCCTTCGTCATGAACCCGGACGTGACGGTCGAACAACTGGTCGCCGACACGGCCAAGGAACTCGGCTCGTCGAACCTGAAGCTGGCCGGTTTCGTCCGTCTGGCCCTGGGTGAAGGCGTCGAAAAGGTCGAAGGACCGGACTTCGCTGCCGAAGTCGCCTCGATGACGGCCGGCTAAGGCCAGATTGGTCGAATACCGTTCCGATCTGTGATCGGAGCGTTGCATACGGGGGCGCGTTGGGCTTTGAAGGCCCACGCGCCCCTTCTCTATGTCCGCTCGTCCGACGGGCGGTCCTCCACTGACGGAAATGACATGTCCAACCCCTCGTCCGGATATCGATACAAGCGCGTCCTGCTGAAGGTGTCGGGCGAGGTCCTGATGGGCGATCAGGGGTTCGGCATCGATATCGGCACGGTGGAATCAGTGGCCGAGGCCGTGGCCCGCGTGGCGCGCCAGGGCGTGGAGATTTGCCTCGTCATCGGCGGCGGGAACATCTTCCGCGGCGTCTCCAAGGCTGCCGCCGGGCTGGAACGGACCACGGCCGACTATATGGGCATGCTGGCCACTGTGATGAATGCGCTGGCCATGCAGGGTGCGCTCGAGAAAATGGGCGTCCAGACGCGCGTCCAGAGCGCCCTGACCATGAATGCGGTCGCCGAGCCCTATATTCGCCGCCGCGCCCTGCGGCACCTCGAGAAGGGCCGGGTCGTGATCTTTGCCGCCGGCGTCGGCGCGCCCTTCTTCACCACCGATTCGGGGGCCGCGCTCCGCGCTGCAGAAATGGGCTGCGATGCGCTGCTGAAAGGCACCAGCGTCGATGGCGTCTACAGCGCCGATCCCAAGAAGGATCCGTCGGCCACCCGCTACGAAACCCTGACCTATCACGACGTCCTGGCCAAGGATCTGCGCGTCATGGATGCCTCGGCCGTCGCCCTGATGCGCGACAGCGGCATTCCGATTGTGGTCTTCTCGATCCGCGAGGACGACTCGCTTGAGAAGGTGCTGCGTGGGGAAGGTGCCTTCACCGTTATCCAGTCCGGCGCTAGAAGCGACGGCTGAGCGAACTGACACCAGAGCGAGAACGACATGGCAAAGCCCGACCTGAAAACCTACCGCGACCGCATGGACAAGGCGGTCAGTGCGCTGAAGGAAGAATTCGCGGGCTTGCGAACCGGACGCGCCAACGCCGGCCTGCTCGACCCGGTTCAGGTCGAGGCCTACGGCTCGACCTCGCCCCTGAATGCGGTGGCCGCCATCAGCGTGCCCGAGCCGCGGATGATCACGGTCAATGTCTGGGACCGCGGCATGGTGGTGTCGGTGGAAAAGGCGATCAGGGCGGCGGGCCTCGGCCTCAACCCGATCGTGGATGGCCAGATGCTGCGCATCCCCGTGCCGCCGCTGACCGAGGAGCGCCGCAAGGACCTGGTCAAGCTGGCCGGGAAATATTCCGAGCAGCAGAAGATCGCCGTCCGCAACGTCCGCCGTGATGCCAATGACGACCTGAAGAAGGCGGAAAAGGCCAGCGACATCAGTCAGGATGAGCAGAAGAAGATGGAGGCCGAGGTCCAGAAGGACACAGACGCCGCTATCAAGCGCATCGACGAGATGATGAAGACCAAGGAAGTCGAGATCATGCAGGTGTGACGACGTCCGGGCCCCCCAACGCGTCAGAGCCTTCGCTTGCCCGGACCGATGCGGTCACGGGACCGGCCCACGTCGCCCTGATCATGGACGGCAATGGGCGTTGGGCAGAGGCGCGGGGGCTGCCACGGGCGGTCGGTCATCGCGAGGGCGTTCAGGCGCTGAAGCGCACGGTCAGGGGCGCCGCAGATCTCGGCATTCAGTGCCTGACCGTGTTCGGCTTCTCGACCGAGAACTGGAAGCGTTCCGCCGAAGAGGTCTCGGACCTGATGGGGCTGGTGCGCGCCTATGTCGGAAGCGATCTGGACCGTCTGAAGCGCGAGGGCGTCCGGATCCATATTCTGGGCCGCAGGCAGGGGCTGCCGGACGACATCGCGGCCATTGTCGATCGGGCCGAGCAACAGACGGCCCACAATGATCGCTTCCTGCTCCAGGTGGCCTTCAACTACGGCGGCCGGGCCGACATCACCGATGCGGTGAACCGGCTGGTCCAGCAGGCGCGGGAGCGGGGTGAGGGGGCTTCCGATCTAACCGAGGACGACATCGGTGCCGCCCTGTCGACCCACCGGGGGCCTCCGGTCGATCTGATCATCCGCACCTCGGGCGAGCAGAGGCTGTCGAACTTCCTGCTCTGGGAAGCCGCCTATGCCGAAATGGTGTTTCAGGACATTCTGTGGCCCGACTACGGCCCGGAAGCTTTGGCCGCGGCCGTCGAGGAATATCACCGGCGCGACCGGCGATTCGGGGGTCGGTCACCGACGCCACAGATGGCCGTATCCTGATGACCATCCCGTTCGGAAACCTGGGCATGCGGGTCGTCTCGGCGCTGGTGCTGGCGCCGCTGGCGGTGCTGGCCATCTGGGCAGGCAGTCTGTGGTTCCTTGCCATCATGCTGGCGGCCTGCGTGGTTCTGGCCCGGGAATGGGCCGAGATGAGCGCGCGCGCGCAGCCCGCGCCGATTTTCTGGGCTGTGGCCCTGTCGCTGGTCGCGGTGACCGCCATCGCCCACACGGGGGCCATGTCTCCCGCGCTGGTGACCCTCGTGCTGGCCGCCGCCGCCGGGGGGCTGTTTGCCAAACAGGTTCGGCAGGAGGGGCTGGATGCGGCCTATGGGGTGCTCTACCTCGGCTGGCCCGCGATCCTGCTGATCTGGTTGCGCGATGGCCAGTCCGGTGTGGGACTCAGCTGGACGATTCTGGTGTTTGTCGTGGCCTGGTCGTCCGATGTCGCCGCCTTTATCGTCGGCAGCGTGCTCAAGGGCCCCAAGCTGTGGCCCCGGTATTCGCCGAACAAGACCTGGTCGGGGTTCGCGGGCGGCCTCGTCGCCGGGGCGGGGGCAGGGGCCTTGATCGCCTGGCTGCTGCCGCTGGATGTCCCCCACCCCGCCTGGGGGCTGCTGCTGGGCTTTGCCGCAGCGCTGGCGACCATGGCAGGCGATCTGTGGGAATCCGCGTTGAAACGCCGCTTTGGCGTCAAGGATGCGGGCGGGCTCATCCCCGGCCACGGCGGTCTGCTGGACCGCGTTGACGGGCTGATGTTCGCAGCCGTCGTCCTCGCCGGCGCGCGCCTGCTGTTCATTCTGACGGATACGACGGCGTGATGCATCGCCGTGTCAGTGTTCTGGGGGCGACGGGCTCCGTCGGGAGCTCGACCCTCGCGCTCATGGACGAAGCCGAGCGCGCAGGAACGGCCCGGTTCACGGTTGCCGCCCTGACTGGCGGGCGGAACATCGAGCGGTTGGCCGGGGCCGCCCGCCGCTGGCGACCGGAACTGGTCGTGACGGCGTGGCCCGAACTGAAAGCCGATCTGGAGGATGCGCTTGCGGGCACCGGGATCGCCGTCGCGGCGGGTGAGGCCGCCCTGATCGATGCCGCCCTGCAGCCCGCAGACTGGATCATGGCCGCCATTGTCGGCGTGGCCGGACTGAAGTCGACCTGGGCTGCGGCCGGGACGGGCGCTATCGTGGGACTGGCCAACAAGGAGAGCCTCGTCTGCTGCGGTCCCGCCCTGATGGCGCGCGCCACCCGGGCCGGCGGTCGCATCCTGCCGGTCGATTCCGAGCACTCGGCCATCTATCAGGTCTTTCCCCATGATCGCCCGGAGGGCGTTCACAAGCTGGTGCTGACGGCCTCGGGCGGGCCCTTCCGGCAGACTCCGGTGTCCGAACTGGCGCGGGTCACGCCCGAACGCGCCGTCGCACATCCAAACTGGAGCATGGGCGCCAAGATTTCCGTCGACAGCGCCACCCTGGCGAACAAGGGCCTCGAGATGATCGAGGCCGCCTGGCTGTTCGCCATGCCCGAGGCCAGGATCGACGTCGTGGTCCACCCGGAGTCGATTATCCACAGCCTTGTGGAATGCGTGGATGGATCGACACTGGCCCAGATGGGGCCGCCCGACATGCGCACGCCAATCGCCTATGCGCTTGCGTGGCCCGAGCGGATGCCGTGGCAGGCACCGCCGCTGGATATGATCTCACTGGGAAGGTTGACGTTCGAGGCGCCCGACACGGAACGGTTTCCGGCGCTGGATCTCGCCCGTCAGGCCCTCCGGGCCGGAAGCGCTGCGCCCGCGATCTTCAATGCCGCCAATGAGGTCGCCGCCCTCGCTTTCCTTGACCGGCGTCTGGGCTTTCTCAATATTGCCGCAGTCATAGCCGACACGCTTGAGATGGCGTCGGCATCGGGCCTTGTCGGAGGGTCCGGAGACGCCTGTGAAGTGGCCCTGGCCGTGGATCAGGAAGCCCGCCGCCTGGCCCGGATTTGTCTGGACCGTCGCGAACAGGCTGCATGATCCGGTCCGGATCGACGAGGGGGAGTTGAGCGACCGCATGATGGACTTTCTGGCCCAAGCGCCGCTCTATGTGCTGCCCTTTTTGCTTGTTCTGACGCTTGTGGTGACCATCCACGAGTTGGGCCACTTCCTTGTGGCGCGGGCGTTCGGCGTCAAGATCGACCGCTTTGCCATCGGCTTTGGCCGAGGCCTGCTGTCCCGCAATGACCGTCATGGGACCGAATGGCGGCTGGGGTGGATCCCGCTGGGCGGCTATGTGAAGTTTTCGGGCGACCTCGACCCCTCCAGCGTGCCGGATCAGGCGGGTCTGGCCGAGCTGAAGGGCCGGATCATCGCCGAGCAGGGCCCCGAGGCGATCCGCGACTATTTCCATTTCAAGCCGGTCTGGCAGCGCGCCCTGATCGTGCTGGCGGGGCCCATGGCCAATTTCGTCCTGGCTATTTTCGTCTTCACCCTGCTGTTTTCGTTGATCGGCGTTCAGATCCTGCCCGCGCGAGTTTCCGAAGTCTCGGACGGCAGTCCTGCGGCGTCGGCCGGCTTCCAGTCGGGCGATCTGATCACGGGCATCAACGGGCGCCGCATCGAGGATTCGCGCGATGTGACGCGCATCGTCTCCCTGAGTAGCGGCGACCGGCTGCGCTTCATGGTTGAGCGGGGCGGGGAGGAGCTGACGCTCACGGCCGTCCCGGAACGCGAGACCGTTACCGATCCCGTAGCCGGCCGCATTACGGTCGGTCGCATCGGCCTCGGCCTGCTGCCGGCGGTGGATGAGATCCGGCACGTCCGCTACGGGCCGGTCGCGGCCGTGGGGCAGGCGGTGTCCCAGACCGGTGACGTTCTGGCCACCAGCATCCGCTACATCGGCCGCATCTTCATGGGCCGCGAAAGCGGTGACCAGCTGAGCGGACCAATCGGGATCGCCAAGGCCTCCGGGGCTCTGACCAATGCGGCCGTCGAGGCCAATCCGGACCCGGGTGCCACCGTTTTCAATCTGATTGTCACCATGACAAGCTTCGCTGCCATACTTTCGATCGGAATTGGCTTTCTAAACCTCTTGCCGATCCCGATCCTGGATGGCGGACATCTGGTTTTTTATGGCTATGAAGCTGTTGCCAAGAAGCCTGTTGCAGCCCGCTTTCAGGAGGCCGGGTTCAGGGTCGGTCTTGCTTTGCTGGCAGGTTTGATGTTGTTCGCCACCTGGAACGATCTACAAAAGCTGAACCTGTTCAAATTCCTCGGCGGGCTCGCCTCATGAGCCGGCGCCAGCCCCCGATGGGACCCGTGATGCATAAGTCTTCCTTTTCCGCCGCTTACATCTTCGCCGGCCGCGCCAGCGCCGTAGCGCTTGTAATTGGTGCGGGCCTGGCCGGGCCGGTTCTGGCCCAGGAAACGGCGCCGCCGCCGGTTCAGGCGCAGCCGGCCGCCCAGGACCCGACCCAGGACCCGCGCGTGCTGGTAACGGCCATCGAAGTGCGCGGCAGCAACCTGCGCATTGAGGATGCGACCGTGCTGTCCTATCTGCCGATCCGCCCCGGCGACACGGTCGATGCGGTGGTCATTGATGTCGCCGTGCGAACCCTTTCGCGCACCGGCCTGTTCGCTGACGTTCAGATGGGCGTGCAGAACGGCGTTTTGATCGTTGAGGTCGTCGAGAACCCGATCATCAACCAGGTGATCTTCGAGGGGAACGGCGCGATCGGCGACGACAAGCTCAGCGAGGAAGTCACCATCCGGCCGCGCGGCATCTACACGCGCGCCCGTATCCAGGAGGACGTCGGCAAGATCGTCGAGCTGTACCGTCTGTCGGGCCGGATTTCCGCCAGTGTCACCCCCAAGATCGTGCAACTGGAACAGAACCGCGTCGACGTGATCTTCGAGATCGACGAGGGCCCCGAGACGGGCCTTCAGGCGATCACCTTCATCGGCAATCAGGCCTTCTCGGACGGTGATCTTCGCGAAGTCATGGTGTCGAAACAGTCGCGCTGGTGGCGCCTGTTCACGAGCAACGACAACTACGACCCGAATCGCCTTGATTACGACCGCGAACAACTGCGGGAATTCTATACGAACCGCGGCTATTACGACTTCCGCGTCCTGTCGGCGGTGGCCGAGCTGCTGCCGGATGACAGCGCGTTTTCCATCACCCTGACGGTGGACGAGGGCGATCGCTACAATTTCGGCGCAGTCGATGTGGTCACCGAGAATGACCGCCTGAACGCCGACTTCCTGAAGATGATCCTGCCGATCCGCGAGGGCGACCTCTACGAAAGCAGCAAGATCGAACAGGCCGTGGACACACTGACCTATGCCGCTGGTTCAGCCGGCTATGCCTTCGTCGAGATCTCGCCCAGCTATCGTCCGAATCCCGAGACCGATACGGTTGACGTCACGTTCAACGTCGCCGAGGGCCAGCGGGTCTACGTCGAGCGTATCAATGTGGTCGGCAACACGCGGACCATCGACCCGGTCATTCGCCGCGAACTGGCCCTGACCGAAGGCGATGCCTTCAACCGCACCCTTGTCGAGCGCTCGCGCAACAACCTGCGCGGCCTGGGATTCTTCAAGGACGTGACGATCGAGGAAGTGCGGGGTTCGGCGCCTGACCGGTCCGTGGTCAACGTCACCGTCGAGGAACAGCCCACCGGTGAACTGTCGGTCGGCGCCGGCTTCAGCTCGGTCGACTCCTTCGTGGTCAACCTGGGTGTCTCCGAGAGCAACTTCCGTGGCCGCGGCCAGGCGGTTGTCGCGCGCATCGAATGGGGCTCGCTGCGCCAGAATATCGATTTCCGCTTCACCGAACCCAAATTCATGGGTCGCGACCTACGCGCGGGCTTCGACATCTTCCACTCGCGCTACGATCTCAGCGAGTTCTCATCCTATGACTACCGGTCGACCGGTGCGGGCCTGCGCCTGTCCTATCCCCTGAACGGCTACACCCTGCTCAGCACCCGCTATTTCCTGAAGGCGGACGAGGTCATTGTGCCCTCCAGCTTCTGTAATTCGGGGCAGGGCTCCTCGGCCTTGTGCGATCAGGTCGGCTCATTTGTGAACTCCTCGGCCGGCTACACCATCCTCGTCGACCGCCGGAACGATCCCGTCCGGCCGACGCGCGGCTGGGCTGGCACGATCCGTCAGGACATCGCCGGTCTCGGCGGTGACGTGAATTACATCCGCACCGAGGCCGAGGCCTCCGCCTATTGGGGCATTCGCCCCGAGTGGGTGGTCACGGCCCAGTTCCAGACCGGTTATGTGTCGGGATGGGGCGGCGATCCCGTCCGGATCAACGACCGCTTCTTCAAGGGCGGCAACAGCTTCCGGGGCTTCGAGACAGCGGGTCTCGGTCCGCGCGACACCCTGACTACGGACGCGCTGGGCGGCAATTTCTACGTCATCGGCACAATGGAACTGACGGTGCCGAACGGCCTGCCGGAAGAGTACGGCATCCGGACTTCGCTCTTCACCGATGTCGGTACCGTCGGCGTTCTGGACGACCGCTACCTGTTCGACACCACAACGGGCCTGCGCAACACGCGCATCGTCGACGATCTGTCTATCCGTGGGTCTGCTGGCATCAGCATCCACTGGCGCGCGCCGGTGGGACCGATCCGGTTCGACATCTCCAAGATCTTCTCGAGCGAAGATTACGACAAGACCGAGGGCTTCCGCTTCTCGACCTCCACCCAGTTCTAAGAGGCGTCATCCCCGACGCCGCCATGTGAGTATGACCATGAAGCTGTTTGCAATCGCTGCCGTTGCCCTGGCCACCCTGACGGCCACGCCCGTTCTGGCCCAGGCTGCCGGCCCGCAAAACCCCGGCCCGGTGATTCCGGGTCTGTGCGTCTACAACAACTCGCGCCTGATGGCCCAGTCGACCGTGGGCCAGTCCGTCCAGCAGGGCATGCGTCGTCTGACCGACGAAGTCGTCAATGAGCTGCAGCCCTATGGCCAGTCCATCAGCGCCGAAATCCAGGCGCTGCAGCAGGGCCGGGGCACCATCCCGCAAGAAGAGTTCGCGCAACGCAGCCAGGCCGTGCAGCAGCGCATCGCCGAGGCCGAGCAACTGGAACAAACCCGTTCGCAGGAGCTGGAGTATACCCTGAGCCAGCAGCGTACGGCCATGGCGCGTGCCGTGGATCCCATTCTGGTCGCCGTCTATCAGGAGCGCGGTTGCGGTATCCTGATCAGCGGCGAGGCTGTCTATGAAGCCAATCCGCAGATGGATATCACGGACATGGTCATCCAGCGCCTGAACACCCAGCTGCCGTCGCTGTCGTTCAACCGCATGCCGGTGCCGGTCCAGCAACCGGCCCAATAAGCGTATCGGGGGAGGGATGCCGGACAACCGCTTCTTTCAGACCCTCCCCGAACGGACGGTCGATGACCTGGCCGCCGCCATCGGTGGTCGGGTCATTCGCGGCGGCGACCGGGTCATCTCGGCTGTTGCCCCGCTGGCCCGCTCCGAATCCGCAGATCTGACTTTCCTGTCCGATCGTCGCCTGAAGGCGGCCCTGGCGCAGACCCGCGCCGGGGCCGTTGTCGTGTCCGAAGCCCTGGTCGATCAGGCCCCGACCGAGGCTGCGGTAATCGTCTCGACCGAGGTCCAGGCGGCCTGGGCCCGTGCTGCAGACCTGCTGCACCGCCCGCACGCGATCGATGTAGCTGCCGGTCCACCGGCCTGGCTTGAGGACGACAGCGTGATTGTCGAGCCGGGCGTCGTGCTGGGGCAGGGCGTCAGCATCGGGCGGGGCACGCGCATCGGCGCCAACACCGTGATCGGACCCGGGGTCCAGATCGGTCGCAACTGCCAGATCGGCTCCCTGGTCAGCCTGTCCCACGCCCTGATCGGGGATCGCGTCCGAATCCTCGCCGGTGCGCGCATCGGGGAGGCCGGCTTTGGCGCGGCGCCCTCAAAGACCGGGCCGGTCGATATTCCCCAGCTGGGGCGGGTCATCCTGCAGGACGGCGTGACGGTCGGTGCCAACACGTGCATTGACCGCGGCGCCTACGATGACACCGTCATCGGCGAAAATTCCAAGATCGATAATCAGGTCCAGATCGGCCACAACGTCGTCATCGGACGCAATGGTCTTCTGGCCGCGCACACGGGGATCTCCGGCTCCGTGACTGTCGGCGACAATGTCATGTTCGGCGGCCGGGCCGGCATCGGCGACCACATAACGATCGGCGAGGGGGCCCGTGTCGCGGCGGGTGCCGGCGTGCTGGCCGACATCCCGCCGGGCGAAACCTGGTCCGGCTATCCGGCCAAACCGCTGCGTCAATCCTTGCGCGAAGCCATCTGGTTGGCCAAACAGGCAGGCAAGAGCAGAGGCGAGCCCAAGAGCTGAGATGACCGACGACCGGATTGACTATGCCGAAGTGATGCGACGGCTTCCGCATCGTTACCCCTTCCTGCTGATCGACAGGGCCGAGGATTTTGTCTCGGGGACCTCGATCACCGGCATCAAGAACGTCACCCACAATGAGCCGTACTTCCCCGGGCACTTCCCCATCGACCCGGTCATGCCCGGCGTGATGATCGTCGAGGCCATGGCCCAGACGGGGGCCCTGCTGATGTCCAAGTCGTTGGATGTCTCGGTCGAGGGCAAGGTTATCCTGTTCATGTCGATCGACGGGGTCCGCTTCCGCAAGCCCGCCCGCCCGGGCGATCAGCTGCGGATGAAGGTGGTCGTCACCCGGCAGCGTGGTGACATCTTCAAATTCCGGGGGGAAACCTTCATCGACGGCAAGCTGGCCGCCGAGGCGGATTTCGCGGCCATGGCGTCGACCGTCGAGCAGCCGATCCGCTGATGGCCATTCACCCCACCGCTTCGGTCGATGCTGGTTGTGAACTGGCTGACGATGTCGAGATCGGACCCTGGTGCACGGTCGGGCCGGGCGTTCGGCTTAAGGCTGGCGTCCGACTGGTCAGCCATGTGGTCATTCCACGCGACACGACGGTCGGCGCGGGCACCGTCATCCATCCCTTTGCCGTGATCGGCGGGGATCCCCAGCACGGCGGGTACAAGGGCGAGCGCGTGACCCTGACCATCGGTGAGCGTAATGCCGTCCGCGAACACTGCACCTTCAACCGGGGAACACCTCAGGGCACGGGCGAGACGGTGATCGGCTCGGACAATCTGTTCATGACCGGAGCCCACGTCGGGCATGACTGTATCGTCGGCAACAACATCACCTTCGCCAATAATGCCACCCTCGGCGGCCACGCCGAGATCGGCGACCGCGTTTTCCTCGGCGGTCTGAGCGCCGTGCACCAGTTCGGTCGGGTGGGGCAGGGCGCTATCGTCGGCGGGCTGGCGGCGGTGACACGCGACGTCATTCCCTACGGCTCGGCCTGGGGAAACCACGCCCAGCTGCGGGGGCTCAACCTGATCGGCCTGAAGCGCAAGGGCTATGACAAGGCCGCCATCCGGCGCCTGCTGGCTGCCTATCGCGAGTTGTTCGAGAGCAAGGACCAGCCCTTCGCCCAGCGGCTGGAGGCGGTTGCCGTGGCCTACGCCGACCTGCCCGAGATCGTCGATATCGTGGACTTCATCCGCCGGGACACGCGCCGCCCGCTCTGCCTGCCTGAGGGCTGAGGTGGCCGGGCAAGGCAAGCTGGGCCTGATCGCCGGGGGCGGGGCCCTGCCGCTGGCCGTCGCCGCCCGCTGCGAGGTCGAAGGGCGCGATCTCCACGTCATCCGCCTGGCTGGCTTTGCCGACCCGCACCTGGTGCGTTACCCCGGCATCGAGGCGGGCATGGCCGAGATCGGCCGGATCCTGTCCGAGATGAAGTCGGCGGGCTGTCAGGTCGTCTGCCTGGCGGGCACGGTCAGCCGCCCCGACTTCAAATCCCTGCGCCCCGACCTCAAGGGCGCGACCCTGCTGCCGGGCATCATCGCCGCGGCGACCAGGGGTGACGACGCCCTGCTCCGCAAAATCCTGTCGATCTTCGAGGGCGAGGGCTTTGCGGTTGAAGGCGCCGACGACATCTTGGGCGGCGACAGCCTGCCGGGCGGGGCCCTCGGACGTGTGCAGCCCACGGAAGAGCACCTTTCCGATCTGAGAAAGGCCCTTCACGTCGCGGAAAAATCAGGAGAACTTGACATCGGTCAGGGGGCCGTCGTCTGCGACGGTCTGGTGCTGGCAGTGGAAGCGCAGGAGGGCACCGATGCCATGCTGCGGCGGGTCGCCGGCCTGCCGGCCGATCTGCGCGGCGCACCCGGCACGCCGAAGGGCGCCCTCGGCAAGGCGCCCAAACCCATCCAGGACCTGCGCGTCGACATGCCGGTCATGGGCGCCCGTACACTCGAACTGGCGGCCGAGGCCGGGCTGGCGGGCGTGGGCGGGCAGGCCGGGCGGCTGATCCTGATTGATCGTCCCGCCATGATCGAGACCGCCGACCGGCTGGGCCTGTTCATCTGGGGCGAAGGCGCATGAGTGGCCCGCTGAAGATCATGCTGGTCGCCGCCGAGGCCTCGGGCGACGCGCTGGGGGCCGGGCTGGCGAAGGCACTCAAGACGCGGTTGGGCGGCGACCTGACCCTCGTCGGCATCGGTGGTCCCCGGATGGCGGCCGAGGGCATCGCGAGCCCCTTCGACATTGCCGACCTGTCGATCCACGGCTGGCTGGAGGGGCTGAAGGCCTACGGCCTGGTCAAGCAGCGCGTGGCGGACACCACCGAGCTGGCCGCGCGCGAACGCCCTGATGCGGTGGTCCTGATCGACAGCTGGGGCTTTACCATCCGCGTGGCCGAGGCGCTGCGGCCCCTGATGCCCGCTGTGCCGCTGATCAAATACGTCGGCCCCCAGGTCTGGGCCTCGCGTCCCGGGCGGGCCAAGACTTTGGCTGCGGCGGTGGACCACCTGCTGGCCCTCTACGCCTTCGACGCGCCGTGGTTTGAGCGTGAAGGCCTGCCGACCACTGTGGTGGGGTCTCAGGCCCTGCATGTCGACATGTCCGGGGCCGATCCGGCCGCTTTCCGGACCACGCGCGGGATCGCCGCCGACGCGCCGCTTCTGCTGGTGCTGCCTGGCAGCCGTCCGTCCGAGATTCGTCTGATGACGCCGGTCTATGCCGAGACGGTTGCGCGGTTGAAGGCGTCCATGCCTGATCTGAAGGTCGCCGTGGTCGTGGCCGGAACCGTGGCGGCCAGCGTCCGCGCCCAGGTCGCGGGGTGGCCCGTCGACGCCCATCTGGTCGAGGAAGACGACAAATACGCGGCGATGAAGGCGGCCACCGTGGCGCTCGCCACCAGCGGCACCGTCTCGACCGAACTGGCGCTGGCCGGTGCGCCCATGATCATCGCCTATCGTTTCCAGCCGCTCAGCTATGCGATCATGCGGCCCTTCTTCACCGGCAAATACGCGACCCTGTTCAACCACGCTGCCGATGAGGAAATCGCGCCCGAATACATCCAGAAGGATGCCACGCCGGAAAAACTGGTCCCCGCCGTCAAGCGCATGTTGGCCAATCCCGCCCTCCGCGCGGACCAGTCGCGCCGCCAGACCGCCGCCCTCGACCTCATGGGCCGCGAAGGCCGCGACCCGTCCGAGATTGCGGCCGAGGCGGTGTTGGGGGTGATCGAAGGAGGCGGACGATGACCGAGAGAAAACGCAGTTGTCGATGGCGCCTGCTCGGAGGGCTGGGGCTCGCTACAGGCATCAGCATTTTGGGCATCTGGGGCTCCACCTCCTATTTCATCGGGGCCACGCCGCTTGTCAGTTCCATTGAGGAGGTCTTTGGGCATCAGCGGTCAGTCGAGGCAGACTTTCGCTACAGTGCCCGCCAAGCCTACAAAATGGTGCTTATGGAGTCATGCCAGCGAAACCCGGCGTTTGCTCGCTCGAGAGTTCTCGCCCCCGAGATCGCCTTGCTTGATGAACTTGAGGCTGAACTGGCAGAATCAAGCGCGGGATATCAGCTTGAGATTGCGCGGAGCGATTTAGAGGCTTCAGGAGCCGGCTGCTGGTCGGATAGCGATCCGCACTTCGCGCAGAGACACGTCGAGATGGCGAGGAAGGGCTTTGCAGGAGCCTATGAGCGCCTCGTTTCGCTCGCGCCGCAGCTTTCGGGCCCCAAGCCTCACGATCCGCTTCCACCGGAGACGGGGGCGGCGTTCCGAAAGGCTGCAGGTGCGCTTCCTCTCACCGGAAGCGTCATGTGCCGTATCTCGGAGCACCGGGATGATCGGTGGATCATGGGGCCAGCATGGCGGGCAGTGTCGGCCTTCAGGCAGAGCCTGCAGGGCACGGCCTACGCGGCTCATTATGATCTGGCGCGAGAGGATGCCGTGCTTATCGAATCGGTCACCGTCGTCGAATGTGCGGCGCCGGACAGAGGTCCACCCGAAGACATGCGAAACGCGGTCCAGAGGCGCGCAGAGTCTAAGATTGCCGACATCCGCCGGGACTTCGATATCCGCTAACTTACGTTTCGCATCCCCCGCCGTGCCAGGATCATGGCGCCGACGACGCAGGGGGCGAACAGCAGACCCTCCAGAGCCCCGGTCACGCTCTGGGCGATCGGTCCAAAGCCGGTCTCGCCGAACCAGCCGCCGATCATGCCCAGCTGCAGCTGGGACTCGGGAAAGGTCTGCGCCAGCAGATCCAGACTGCCGCCCATCAACCGGCCGCCGAACAGGGGAATGGCCATGCCGGCCAGCGCCGCTGCGACCCCCGCCGTGATCATGCAGCGCCGCAGGGGCAGGGGATCGCGGCCGCGTGCCCCCAGCCACAGGCCCAGACCAATCGCTCCGCCCAGAATAAAGCCCTCGAGCCCGCCGGTGATGTCACCCGGGGAGCGCCCGACCAGCAGGTTGAAGGCATCCAGTCCCAGCAGTTTGACCGCCCCGCCGACCACCATGCCGCCCAGCGCCCCGCCAAAGATGATCCACGGGCTGGGCTGTCGACGCCCCAGTCCGGTGGCGGCCATACCGATGCCGACCGCCGCCCCGCCCATCAGGGCGACCAGCGTCGTCAGCCACACCAGCACCAGCAGGATCGACCCCGAGCCCATACCGGGCGCAAGCGGGTGGGACACGGCGATCAACCCGTAGATCAGCCCGCCGATCACCCCGGCCAGACCCCCGCCC